>Ga0105048_10018283_pt1 | contig 10786 bp, 10 predicted proteins | sample MAT05_FD_78382 | JGI IMG/M metagenome (GOLD analysis project Ga0105048, IMG submission 78382) | Freshwater microbial communities from Lake Fryxell liftoff mats and glacier meltwater in Antarctica - MAT-05 | ecosystem: Environmental > Aquatic > Freshwater > Ice > Liftoff microbial mat | place...
GCCGACGCCCTTCTCTTTGAGGTATGGCACACTCTCGTCCGCGAATCGCGTGTTCTGAAGCGTGTATTGGTTATACGACAGCACACAATCTATGTCTGCCTGTTCGCACACAAAGCGAAAAATCTTTTGCGGATATCCGCTGATGCCGATGAATCGCACTTTGCCCGACTGCTGAATCTGTCTCAACGCCGGAATCGTCTCGTCCACAATCTGCTGCATCGGCACGAATTCAATGTCATGGCACAGGATGATGTCCAGGTGATCCGTGCCGAGTCGATGCAGGCTCACATCCACACTCTCTGCCACGCGTTTCGCACTGAAGTCGAAATGCTGAAGATCATAACGGCCCAGCTTTGTGCAGAGCGTATAGCTGTCACGCGGGACGCCTCGGAGCGCAATCCCGAGCAGCACCTCGCTCATACCACGCCCGTAAAACGGCGACGTGTCAATAAAATTCAGCCCGCAGTCGAGTGCGACACGGACGCTTTGTAGTGCGTCATCCAACTGCACGCTCCGAAACTCCTGCCCCAGCGACGACGCACCAAAGCTGAGAACAGGAAGTTGCAGGCCAGTTTTGCCGAGGGGACGAGTTTGCATCTGGAGTTGCCTGAGTAGCTTGACTCTCTGAGTCGAGTTGTGTTCTGCCAATTACACGGTCGCTTGAGCAAAGGGATCAAGCCAGTCAGCAGCGTAGTAATGCGATTCACGCGAGTTCATTCCTGCCACCTTCGGATTGTTGAGCACTATAATTCGCAGCTGTAGATGCAATATTGAACAATTGTTGCACGTTGTTCGGCCCCTCGCTCGACTCGGAGAGTCAAGTTACACAAACAACGGCTTCATGTGACGGTCGTAAATATTCTCAGTCACTTGTTTTGCCACGATCTCCTCGTTCGCCTTCAGCAGATCGGTGTAGCGTTTTCCTGCCCTGGCCGCGATCTTGAAGGAGACATGAAGCAGTTGACGCATGTTGGCGTTGAATTCAGGATGACCGGGAATGTGTCGCAGCGAACTGGCCAGTTGCGGACCGGTCCAGGTGTTGACGGTTGAGCTGTTCGGCAGCTTGCTGCGATCAATGTCGATCACGCTGGCATATGGAGCACACAATTCATCGACATGTTCCAGAGCGTATGCACAAATCTCTTTCGCGAGTGCAAGTCCGTCGCCTCCAGCTTCGGCCAGTCCAATCAGTTCTTCCAGCCATGACGTGCCAGCGGTCTTGATGTGCAGTCCTGCTCCGGTTTTGGAAAGGGCTTTGCGAATGATGGGGTAGAGGCTGAACTTGTCGCTGCCGCTGTGGACGCTGAGTTTCAGATTGGCAGGCAGGCCGTACTGCCTGACGGCATGAGCGATCACCGCAAGATCATCGTTAAATTCTTTTTCAAACTGTACCAGATCACCAACATAATCCACGCCCTTGTTGAATCGCCCGGTAAACTTCGGGGCGATCGTTTGCAATCGGACTTTTTCGTCGGCCAGCAAAGCCAGGATGATCAGCAATTCCGGTGGCGTCTGCGGCAGGTCTGTTTCGTCCATTGAAACTTCGGCGATGATCCTGTCTTCCCCTTTTGCGATGACGATGTGACGGTAGATTTTTCCTGCGTCCTGTACAGCCAGCATGTACTTTGCAGCGACTTTTTCAACCTCGGTGAGTGTCGTGGTGAACGGTGCCGTCACACCGGGGATTTTGAGTACACCGACGAGTTCCGGATGACGATCGAGAAATGCCTGAACGTCGGTGGCTGCGGCAGGTTTACCGATGGATTCTGCGACGTCAATTGTGAAGAAATCCGAACACGCCATGAAGCGATCAACCGTGTTCAGGTTGATATGGTCGGCATCAATGTGCCAGCTTTGATTCCAGCCCAGTTCCTTGACAGCCACCAGTGCTGCATCGAAGACGCTTTGCGGTTCTGAACCGATGAACGTGTGTTCGCGATTTGACTTGTTCCAGACTGGCACGACGTGAATTCCTTCCTTTTCCAGTTTCTGGAACGCGGCTAACTGTGCCTTCGCCTGATGAGCAAAACGGTCACCGACCCCGAAGGAAAATCTTTCAAGTGTGAGCATGAATCCTGTGTTTCTTTGTTGCCAGCTGCACTATGAGTCTGTCCCGATACGCAAAACATCGTAAGCCGCAAGGCGCTAGCCGCGGGTAATTCGCCTTCAAAAACCGGCAGCTAGCGCCCAATGGCACCCGGTTTAGAAAGTAGCAGGCACTTTCCAAGTGCCGCAGCCCTTGACAACGACCGAATTGGCGGACGGCACACGGAGTGTGCCTGCTACTTTCGACGCTTTTAAAAAGGGGCTGGAACGAATAGTGTGGAGCACCCTCTGGGCCATTTGACTATTCGTTCCTGCCCCCTTTTCTTAAAGCCCGGGCAGGCAGCATAACTGTTTTTGAGACACATGGAACAGTACGCGATCCGGAGTGCATTCACGAAGCCTTGAATTTTCATTAGAATCGGCGTGTCATAAGCACCCAAGGACAAGTTTGAATGCATAACAGTGGCCTTGGGAATGCCGAAACCGGAGACTGACGTCTCACGGCTCGCCTGGTCCAGGCGAGCGGGGGACGTCAGTCCCCTGATTGCGATTCCTGCGGTAATACTGATTTATTTGTGAACAAGTGCTAATGTCGAACAATCCAACAGGCTTGACAGAAATCACCAGCAACGTAATCGACTATCCCGCGCGCGATATGACCATCACCGTCGGTGCCGCATTGACCGTTGGACACTTGCGCGAAGTCCTGAAGCAGGAGCATCAGCAGCTTCCGATTGATACTGCGGACGACGCCATGACAGTTGGCGATCTCGTTGCTTTCGATGTCTGCGGGCCTCGGCAGTACGGATATGGGACACTGCGGGATTACGTGATTGGCGTTGAAGCCAGCGACGGAAATGGGCGCGTGTTTCATGCCGGCGGTCGGGTCGTCAAAAATGTCGCCGGTTACGATCTGTGCCGCATGCTGATTGGAGCGCAGGGAAAGCTTGGTACACTGCGGCAATTGACGTTTAAACTCAAACCGCTACCGGCGGAACAGGTTCTTTCCGTGGCTTCGTTTCGATCGCTGAGGGATCTTGATTCCGCACTCGAACGACTGAATCTGTCATCGACGACGCCTCAGATTCTGGATGTGCTGAATCACCGGGCTGCGGAGAAAATGCTACCCTCGATTGATGCCTCAATGGCATCAGCGAAGCTGTCCGGGCTTGAGGCGTTTCTGGTGCTCGGCTTTGATGGGTCACGGAAGGCGTGCGAGTGGCAGACGAGAACCGTTGCAGAAGAACTCCACGGAACGGCTGCTTCCGTAACATCCGTCGGAAGACCAGAAGCCACAAAGATCTATTGCCAGACAGCAACGCGGTTTTCAGCAGGCACTGCTGAGAAACAAGCAGGTTGGTCGGCAAAGGTCGTGACGTTGCCGTCGCAAATGGTCGCAGCGCTTCAGGTTTCCAGTGATTTCGGTTTGCCGGTGTGTGGGCGAGCGGGAAATGGAATTCTTTTTATTCATGCTGATGCAGAAGTCGATGTCGGACACGTTCGCGAAAAACTTGTGCAACTTGCTGAAAGCAGTTCGGGACATCTCGAAATTCGAGAACACAATCAAACATGGCGACACCCTGCGATGTCGTCGCCCGTGGACCGGTATTCGAAATTGCTGCATGAGTTGCTGGGATAAATTCTGCGATTCCGTGTCTGGGAACAACACGTTCGTCGCCCCTGTTTTCAGCAGGTTGAACGCCGCCACCGGGACAAGGGTTTGTTTACTTCCCGCGTTTCCTTCCTGTGATTGTTTCCTTCGGAGAATTTGACACTCCTGCATTTCCTTCCCTGCAGTTTCCGTCGCGCAGCGGATCGTTGAGGAGCGGGAGGAAGTCGTGCCGACAGCATGCCTGATGGGTCGAAGGGCAGAATTGTTTCGCGGCGGCGGGAGGTTGAGCTATACTCCGCCTGGCCAGAAATGAGACCGGCGAGCGGAGTGGCGTGAGCCCTTTTTACATGAAAAATGAAACTGTTGGGTTCATCCGAACCGTGAACATTCGCACTGTTGTTTCCACCATACGGGTCGCCGGGAATGCCGTCCCAGTGATACGGTTCCGTGTCGCGCAGACCGCGAACCGGCATTGTCGAACGTGGCATGATCTGGCTGCCGCCCGTCACGATCGGCGTCCTGAGAACCCAAAGCAACTGGTCCGGATGACAACTCGCGCAGGAATAAGTTCCAGTTGTGGAAGCGGATGCGGTCTCGAATGCGATACGACCACGCTTCATGGCCGAGTGAGTGGGATCCTGCAGCGGAATCGTACTGGCGGTCGTCGGATTGGCGGCATCGGACACATCGACGAGTGAAACCGAATTCGCCACGGCGTTGAACACCCATGCCCGCGTGGCATTGCCATCGTCCGTGTTTTCCAACGCGATTCACGCAGCAAGTGACGCTTTCAGTCAAGGTGCGAGTGACATCCGTTAACGCGATCATCGATCAGCGTGGCTCTCCCAGTGGCAGTCCCAACTTGATCGAAGTCGGCACACCGTCTGAGCGAGCGATCAATGTACGAAAGTCGTCGTCCGTCATCTCGGGGAGACGCCTTATTGAGCCATCGGCCATCGCTACAAGTCTGGCAGACGACAACTTTGAAAGCGGGCCGACGGTGGAATACGAAAAATCCTCTGGCTTCGTCCAGGACACTTCGTGGTCCGATTCGATCAGAGCAATCGTGTTCGAAGTTCCATCTGTGATGTCAGCAAATCTTGTCGGCGAGCCCTCAGAACTGAACGCGCCTTCGCCTGTTAACATAAGAAACGAGGTCGTGTTCTTTGTGTCCGCGCTCGTTCGAAACATGTCCGGCATTTGTTTGGCAACTTCCAGATTCTGCTCGCTGTCCCAGGGCTGGTCAAAGCGATACGCAGTAATGCGCAGTAGACAGGTCCGCGTGGTTGATCAGCGGTAGAATGGCCACGCGCCAACTGTGAGGCGGTTGATTCTTGAATTGGCGATTCGAATTGCCGGGAAAGTGGTTAAATCTGTCGTGAAATTCGTGGAGGGCAAGGATTATCGTTTTCATCTTTTCGACATTCGACTCTGGCGTTTCAGATTTATCTGAAGACACTGTCAGAGAGCGATAGGTTCCCAGTGGATCGTATTCCCATAGTGCATCGGGGTCTAAGCGATGGACGGGTGTAAGCTTAAACGATGCGTCGTAGCCGATCGAACCAGCTTCGACTCCCATCGTTGCTCCACCAGAATCAGCTTCTAAGCCCCCTTGAGGCAACTGAGCGTCGCCATAACCACTGGAGCCGAGGACGCCACCTTCGCCATAACCACCAGCACTCATGCCTGCTCCATAAGGGTTGGCCGCTCCATTCTCATCTCCACCGGGCACAGAGAAATCGAGTCCATCCGCCTGATATATCATCTGTTTGAGCTGCAGATCGATGATCTCGTTTTCACGCTGCAGCCTGCGTTGCAGCTTGGCTTCCATTTCGACAACACGTGCTTTGACCTTGTCGAATTCACTCACGCGTTCCTCCATGTCCGCAGAAAAATACTGCTGGAGAGCCGCTCGGAGTTGCTTCTCAACGTCTTCTCGTTTGAACTTTTTCGAATCAAGTCGCACACGAAGCTGGTGAACAATTTGCGCGAGAAGTTACTTCTCCGAGGGCGCGGGCGGCGTGTATATGCCGCCCAGAGACCCGACCATTCCGCTACTGCCGCCCGCATAGCCGCCAGCACCACCTGGATATCCGCCACCACCGCAGCCGATACAAATCGTTTTGCAGGTCGTTTTTCGAGCAGTCGATCGATCACAGCCGAGAGTTCATCGGGGACGGCGGAATTGACTTGCCAGACTGGTCGATGTCGATGATGGCAGATCCGATGCAGTATTCCCATCGCCCGCTCCGCGCGAAATGGCGGATGTCCAGTGGCCACAAAGTACCGCACTGAACCCAGACTGGCATCATCCATGGTTCGCGCCAGCCCAAAGTCGGTAATCAGCAGTCGTTCGACGCCGTCTTCCATCAGGATGTTCGCCGGTTTGATATCGCGATGAACGATTCCCTGATGATGCGCGGCGGCCAGCCCTCGAGCAGCCTGCACTCCGATGCGCAGCATCTGTTCGACGCTCATCGGACCGGTTCGATCGACTCGCGATTGCAATGACTCACCGGAAACGTACTGCATCACCAGGTACGGGTGCTCGGCATTGGCATCGACATTATGAATCGCCACAACGTGCTCATGAACCACGGCGGCGGCGGCTCGCGACTCGCGGCTGAATCGCTGTCGAGCGGCTCCGTTTCTGGACAGATGTGGAGCCAGTATCTTCACGGCGACCGGCCTATTCAACTCGGTGTCGATGGCTTTGAATACAACTCCCATGCCTCCGGAGCCGATGCGTCGTTCGATCTCGTATCGCCCAATTCTGCCCAGCATCTCAGGCTGAGTTGGCGGGCCGAGTAGTCGCCTGTCCAATTCAACTTCCGACGGCATCGTGGCGTTTGACGGAATCCCAGAGCCATGGGAGAGATGACGATCGGCAGGCTCGTAGCCGGAGAACAGGTGACTTGCTTCGAGTTCAATTTGTGAATTCGCGGTCAACTCCGTCAGGCGTGATTGGCAGGTTATAGTAGACCTCACTCTCCGAGTGAGGCAGGCCGCGAAATGCGGCATTGGGCATTCGTCACTCAGAGAGTGACGGCTACTTTAATCGCAGATCGAGTACCGTTGGGCTACCGCCTTGCCGCTCAGTTCATATCTGACTGTTATTTCTCGCGCGATCCTTTCCATGGGTTCCACTCACGGCTACATACCGTCCCCACATCCGTGGCTGAATCACAACGAAAACAGCTCACGCACTTAATTTCGCGCAGAACCCCATTTTGGCGGCGACCGCGGAATCCAGCTTCGCTCCCTCAGTCATGCAGTACAGTTTGGACGCAGTGCGAATCAGCAGCTTGTTCCCTGCAACGGCCGGGCAGGACATGCAGAGTTCATTCAGCGAATTGCGTTCAACGATTTCGAATTCCGGACCGGCCTTGACGGCGTAGGTGAGGCCGTCTTCGTTCAGGCAAAACTGGTCGTAGACCGTATAAAGATAGTCGCCGTAAACAATCTGTGACGGGTTGTAGGGCTCCGTAATCATGGATTGTCCTTTTCGGAGCGATCATCTGCGACCAGAGCGGCTGGCCGTCCATGTCGTAACAATACAGGCCAAGGTCTCCGAACAGTGCGTAGACACGTTCGCCATCGGTCGTCGGAGTTTCTGCGGCATACGTGCTCTTGGGATGCCGCAGCACTGTCGGCTGGCCGGTGTGCGCTTCGTGTTTCCAGAGTTCTTTACCCGTGTTCAGGTCGAAGCAATAGACCATCCAGTGATGAATTCCTTTCGCGGGATCTCGCGCGCCTTCGCCAAGGTACAACCCTTTGCCCGGCTTGAGATTCTCTTCATCGCTGACAACAGTCGTCAGGAAGACTTTGTCCTCCCAAACAATCGGACACGCCCAACCCCAGCCTGAAACATCCGCAACCCACGCCACATTGTCGGTATTCGTCCACGTTGTCGGCAGTCCCTCATTGTCCGATGCCACGCCTGTCGCATCCGCACCGCGAAAACGTGGCCAGTTGTCGTCGGCGTGTGCCATTGAGGCAACCATCCCCAGCAGAATAAGTGCAATTGAGTTTTTCACCATTTCCATCCTTTCGTTTTCATTTCGGCGGCTTTACGGCCGCTTGTCACCCAGGCACCGATTCCACACTCGGACGGTTACAGCGTTTCCGCTCAACGCCTCCGCAGGATCCAGGCACAATCTGAGTTGTAGCGTGTGGCGTACCGATTCTGAATGAATGGTTGTATCGTTTTGTATCGTCTTCATATTAATTGGTCTTCGTCCTGCATATTGACACAAGGCCGTCTGCGCCGTCGACTACGAACGGACGAGTCCGTTTCTAAAGGTGCTCAAGGAACGCAGTTAGGATCAAAACGGAGAGTGTGGCAAATCAGGAAAAGCGTACCGGGATGCTGGAAACAGCTCTGCGGATCTTCGCGCGTGACGGATTTCACAATGCGGATGTGCAGGTAATTGCTGACGAAGCCGGAGTCGGCAAGGGAACAGTTTATCGTCACTTTGGCAATAAACAGGAACTCTTCCTGGCTAATTCCGCGCACTGTATGCAGATGGTGGATGCCTTCGTTCGCAATCGCGTTGGCGACGAGGAAAAGGCAGCGAAATTGATTGCCGAAGTTGGGCCGATCGCCGTTCTGAAGAAGATTGCGATGGCATGTGCGGAGTTCTATCAAAAGTATCCGGAAACCGTTGAGATCATGATCTACGAACGCGCCGAGTTTCGCGGCAGTGTGCCTGCGCACCTGATGTTTCGTTCAGAGACACGTAACGGCATTGATGAACTGATCAAAGCCGGAATCGCCGCTGGTGCAATTCGCCACGTCAACGTGAACGAAGCGACGAATGCGTATGGAGATTTGATTTTCGGCAGTGTCATCAACGGCTGTCTCGCAGGGGCAAAAGCAAAGCTCGTGCGCCGCATGGAGCATGCGATTGACATTTTTCTGAATGGGCTGGCAGGAGATCAGGCATGATTCGGTCGGCACATCGTCTTCAGGCAGGTCGCGATGAAGCACTGGCACGTCACAAGAATGCGGCCGATCAACTGCAGAGAAGCACAACCTCTTGAATCGGAAGGCAACGAGTGAAAGTGAATTCGCGGTGAAAGTCAGTGATGCGGCAACTTCCAAAGCGGTGCTCGACAGTCTGGAAACGACGAAGCCTCTGGGTGAAGGCGTGGAAGACGTCAAAAAGCTCGAAAGCGAATTGAAACTTCCCGACGGCGTTGTCTCGATTTTCACAGGTTCCGCCGACATGATGGCGGAATCGTTTGCCAGCATTCTGTTCTTTCTGTTCATGGCTGTTGTGCTGACATACATGATTCTGGCTGCCCAGTTTGAAAGCTTTCTGCATCCGTTCACAATCATGCTGTCGCTGCCGCTTTCTGTCGGCGGTGCTCTTGGCAGCTTGTTCCTGCTGGGCCGCACGCTGAACATTTTCAGTATGATCGGCATGGTGATGCTGATGGGGCTGGTCACCAGGAATGCGATCCTGTTGGTCGATTACACGAACCTGCTGCGATCACGCGGCATTGGAAAAACCGGTTCATCGACAAATGAAGTGCGCGGCGAAATTTGTGCATCAAATGTGTTGGCGTTAATCGACGATGTGAGTGCTGCGACTGAGCCTGAAAGGCTCGCGCATATCAGCCTGGGGCAAGAGAATCCGCGAATGCGGATGAACGTTGCCCCAGGTTGATGTCTTCGCCCGGTCAAAGGTTACAATGGAAACGATTTCCCGTCGCGTCCGAAAAATCCCACAACGTCACAAAAGCCCATGACTGCGAACAAGAATACGAAGAAAAGTCCTTTTCCTGGAATGGATCCGTATCTGGAACAGCACTGGGGAGATGTTCATACGAGTCTGATGGTTTACATCCGAAACCAGATCAATGTTCAACTTCCTGACGAATTGCAGGCTCGTGTGGAGGAAAGCACGGCAATCCAAATTGAAGACGAAGCGCGAAGAGTCGTGTTTCCTGATGTGCGAATTGTTGAGGATCAACCATACCAGCCGTCGGGCGATGAGGGCGTGGCACTCGTGACCGAGACGATCAGGACGGCAAAGCCAATCATTATCAAAATGGAAATCGAAACGCGCACGCAACGTACCGTCGAAATCGTGGACATCTCTTCCAACGATCGAGTCGTGACCGCGATCGAAGTGCTCAGCCCTGGCAATAAAATCGGGTACGAAAGCCGGTTGGCATACAAACGGAAGCGAGCGGCCTATATCGAATCGGGAGTGAACCTGGTCGAGATTGATTTAGTACGAGATGGTGATCACATTGCCGCCATTCCGTTACCGTTAATACCGAAGCAGTATTGGGACGATTACATTACGTGTGTCCAGCGAGCGACCAAGCCGTGTCAATTTGAACTGTATCCGATGCCGCTGCGCCAGCCGATTCCCGATATCAGTATCCCGCTGCGACGCACTGACAAAGATGTGCTGTTGCAGATTCAAGTGTTAATCGACCAGTGTTATCAGGACGGACGGTATTGGCGAACCGACTACTCGCTGACATTACGCCCCCGTTTGTCGGAACTCGACGCAGCCTGGGCCGACACGCTGCTTGCGAATCTTCCTGAGGGACAGGCCTAACATAAAGTACGTCAGCCTTTCCATGCTTACTCGTTCTTTTCCACGTGCGGCATTCGTCCGAATGCAACAACGAGTGACGTACATGCGTCTCCAGGAACATCACCTAAGGCTATGGCGAACGAATGGGCTGGAGCGGCGTCAAGGAAGATCGTCGCTATGGCTGGGGCAAAGATCGGTGCTCAGTCTGTGCGACGCCGGACAAGCATGACGTGCGCGTTCGCATCGTGCGAGGAAACGGACAGACCGGCCCCGAAAGCTATGTGCGCCTTCAGGTCATCGCTCCAACTCCGCTTTCCAACCAGACCAGCGACATGACCTGGTGATTGCAGGTTCGCTCCGAGACGTTCGCGAAGCTTCGCCTGAAGTTCAATCGCCATTGAACTCAGATCTTCGATTGATTTCATTAACCGTTCCGCCTCAATGTCGCAGGCAAAGTTCAACAACGATTGACACGTGCGAATGGTGCCAATCAATTCGCCCTGTTCGATGCCCTGTTCGATGCCCTGTTCGATGCCAATAGCGATCAAGTCTTTTCCGGCTTGGGTTTCGC
>Ga0105048_10018284_pt1 | contig 10785 bp, 13 predicted proteins | sample MAT05_FD_78382 | JGI IMG/M metagenome (GOLD analysis project Ga0105048, IMG submission 78382) | Freshwater microbial communities from Lake Fryxell liftoff mats and glacier meltwater in Antarctica - MAT-05 | ecosystem: Environmental > Aquatic > Freshwater > Ice > Liftoff microbial mat | place...
GACGGCCGTCCTGGCGTGCGCGACGATCCGGTCGTGCTCGGCCTGCCGCTCATACTTTTTTTTCCCCGCCGTCGCCGACGACCACCTCCCCGTTCTCGTCCTTCAGGGGCGGGCCCGTGCGCACCTCCTGCGCGGCCTCCTCCAGCAGCCGGTAGTCGGCCTGGAGCAGGTCGTCGAGCCAGTCGGTGGTGTAGGCGATCTCCTTGCCGCCGGTCTCGATCCGCTCGACGAGCAAGGGGAAGACGGCTTCGTACTGCATCTCGATGTTGACCGCCGGCAGTTCCTTCTCGTACTCCCCCGAGTCCAGGTTCTGCTTCCAGACGACGCCCTTGTTGAGCGCGGCGAACAGCTCCCGGTGCATCTTGTGGGTGAACTTCTCGCGGAGGTGGACCTTGGTGCCGTCGGAGAGGGTGAGGAGTTTCGACATGGGGCGGGTGGGGACAGGCCGGAGCGTACGGCGGCGGTCCCCGCGGTGCAACGCGGTGCCCTTGACGGGCGGCTCAATACGCCGCGACGCGAGTGTTCGTCAGCAAGGCCTCCGCCGTGAGTGCCCGCGTGGTGTCGTACTCGGCGGTGAAGTTGAGCGTCTGCTTCACCAGCCCGCCGTTCTCGCTCGTGCGGCTGAACTCGCGGAAGCCGACCGAGGGCAGGTCCAACTGGAGCGTCGGGAAGGATCCGGCACCGATGCCGGTGGTGTTGGCGATCGTCAGGCGCAGGGCCTGCTTCGTGCTGTTGATGACGAAGTCGCGCTGCGTGGTGGCGTTGTAGAGGAGCGTGATCTGGCCCGTGATCTCGCCGAAGTCCTGGTTGTGGAAGGACGCCGGGTCGGTGCTGCCGAAGGCCGTGAAGTCGACGAGGTTCTTGGAGAAGTTCAGGGAGAGCCGCTCGATGGCGACCGCGCTGGCCGCGTCGAGACCGGTGAAGGCGCTGGCCAGCTTGGCCGTGGCGTCCTTGGCCAGGAACGGGTACTGCGTGGTGAACGTCGGGGTCTGGGCGGACGTGCTCGCCAGCTTCTTGCCCATGAAGTTGGCCGTGAACTTGGCGAAGTCGCCGACGACACACTCGAACTCCAGGGAGTCCAGGGCGCAGTATAGAGCGCGGTCGTCGCTGACCGGGTCGGAGCCGTAGAGCGTGTACGTGACCGGGGTGTTCGTGTTCAGGCGGCGGAAGACGTGGTGGCGGAGGGCCGACGGGGCCTCGATCGTGCCGCCGGTGGCCGTCGCTCCCGAGGTGCCGCCCGTCAGCGTCTGGCCGCCGGTGAAGGTGCCCGATGTCACCGAGAGGTAGAGGGCCTTGGACGAGCCGCCGCTGTCGAGGCGGCGCAGGACGCCTACGGCCAACGAGGTGGATTCGGTGACCGTCTCGCCCTCGACGAAGGTGCCCGTGATCGCGCCGGGGATCGGGAACTTGATCGTCGGGTACTCCAGGCCGAGCAGGGCCAGGAGGATGTGGCCGAAGTACACGTCGCGGACGATGGCCGAGAACTGCACCTCGGTCGTGTTCTTGACCGTCTGCACCTCCTTCACGCGGTCGATGATGCCGTACGCGCCCTCGTCGAGGGCCGTCTCCGTCTTGGGCGTGAACGCCCCGGAGAGTTTGGGAATCCAGTCCGTGGCGGTGACACCCGTGCCAGACGTTCCCTCTTTGCCGAGGCCGATGGATTGCTTGCGACCGATGTGCTCGTTTGCGATGGCTCAGGGGGGAAAGGGAGGGGCAGGAAATGTCAGTTGCCGCGCAGGGCCGCGATCTTTTTCTGCAGATCGGCCTCGTCCTCGGCCATCACAACGTGATCGACGCCGTCGATGATGACGAGGTGACGGGTCAGCGGCTTCTCCGCCACCTGCTCGAGTGCCGCCTCGGCGGGCTTGTCGGTCGGCTTGTCGGTGGGACGGGGCATGAGTGGTGAGGTGAACGCGGACAGTGTAGCACGAGCGGCGGCGGTTCAGAAGGCGTGCAGCGTCTTGGCCTGCCAGACGATCGTGATGACCGCGACCGGCCCCATCGGCCAGTCTTCAGGCCGAACGTTTCCGACGTCGGCGACCGAGTGATCGACGCTGTCCGCCCATTCCGTATCGAGCTTGTTCAGGACTGCGTCGATGGCATCTTGGAACAAAGCCTCTGCCGTCTCCTTGGCCATGTCCTTGATCGCATAGGGCATGACGACATCGACGCCGAACCGCCAGGTGCGGTAGTTGGTCGCGGTGTCGATGAACTCGTTGCCTCCGAGGCCGATCAGGTAGTGCCGGCAGGCCGGGAAGTGGTTGAACTCGGTCGTGCGGGCAGCGGTCACCTCCTTGAGTTGGGTGACCGCGCTCAGGTTGGCGTCGAGGGATGACCGGATGCTGCTGAGGCTATCGTTGGACACGGGTGGCTTTGAGGAAGGGGCTCTCGAATTGCTCCTGGAAGATCTTCTCGATGCGCTTCAACGTCCCCGACTCCAGGGCGTAGTCGAAGAAGGGACGCGCGGGGTTGCCGGGGTGCTTCTTGATGTACCGCCACCCCACACCGGGGATGAACACCGAACTGTTGATGTCGTGCGGGGGTGAGCCGTCGTGGACGGCCTTGGAGTAGTTCGTCTTCGCCCGCACCCGCGCGCCCTGGTTATCCACCGTCTCCACCTGGATCCGCTGGGCCATCGACCCCGTGTCCACGGGCAAACCCTTCGCGGCCCACCCGTCCCTCTTGGCCGACACGGGCGGCAGCTTCTTGGTGTCGTCCCGCCACGCCTGCGCGGACAGCTCCAGGGCGCGTCGGACGGAGCGGTCGAACTCCTCGGGGGCGAGGGCCTTCTCGATCGCGTCCAGGCCGGTGATCGAGACGGTGACGCTCATCGCTCGGTGGAGACGGTCGCCCGCTTGTGGCGGAGCCGGCCGAAGGGGGCGGAAAAGACATGTTTCACGAAGAAGATCCGGGAGGCGATCACCACCTTGTCGTTGACCCGGATATCGACCGTGTCCCCGACGTACAGCTCGTGCGGGTCCTGGTACTGCCCGCCTTCCAGCGTGTGGGCGTAGCGATCCAGCGGGAGCAGCGCCCCCTGCGTCGTGGTGTTCGCGGTCGCGGGGTACTCCGTCGTCCCCGTGGCCGGGAGGTGGTAGATCGAGACGGCGTAGGTGGCGTCGGGCGGGAACATCAGAGGACGGGACGGGAGTAGCGGGCGAGGATGTCTTCCCGGTAGGGGTCGCGCATCGTCTCGCTGAACGTGCGGCTCCAAGTTCCGATCTTCTCGCTCGTGACGGTGCGGTCGTTGCGAAAGACCGCCTCGCACAGCTCCAGGCACAGCCCTTCCAGGTCCGGCGGGACGTACGGTTGGGCGTCGCCGTACTGGAACCCGGCGGCGCACGTGATGCGGTAGTTGCGGCTCCCGGGGGAGAACCCGCCGTAGAGCAGCCGCAGGACCCCGTTCTCGCGGTCCACGACGTACTGGTCGTTCTCGAGCAGTGCAGTCGTGTCCCACGTCTCGCCGCCGGCGTTGCTGCGGGCGGAAAGGACGGCGAGGGTGAAGGCGACCCCGCCGGCCGCGTTCGTCTGGACCGGGTAGGCCGGCAGGTGGAACTCGCCGAGCCCGGTGTCCGGGTTGCGGATCGTGTGGCCGCCGCGGTCTTTCGTGGTCCCGTCGAAGAAGATGAAGTTCTCGTCACGGACGGTCGTCGTCGGGTGGACGTTACTTGGGGCCGCGCCGGTGTCGCCGTTGTACCGCCGGGCTTTGAGCCCGCCCTGCGTTGCGTTGTTGAACTTGCGGTGTGTCTGCCCCTCCAGCCACCAGCTCGCTCGCGCGATCACCTTCTCCAGCTTCCCGTCCGTGTCCGTCCCCGAGATGTTCAGGTGATCCTTCAGGTTCTCCAGGCTGGTGAGGGCGTCGGCGGGGAGCATCGCGGACAGCGTACCAACGAAAAGGCCCCCGCGCGAGCGGGGGCCTCGAAGGTCATGTCAGTCGGCTCACAGACACTCGTTGCCAGTGGCCACCTTGCACGTCTGCGTGCCGTTGTTGCCCGTGCACATCGTGTAGCCCGTGCCGTCCGTGTCCGCGTAGCAGAACTGGCCGCCCTTCGATCCGTTCACGATGACCGTGCCCGAGCCGTTCGTGGACTTCGGCCCGCCGCGGACCTTCTGAACCACCGAGCCGAGCGTCTGCGCCGGTCGCTCCGTGATCGCACCTACGACGTTGGTGCCGGAGCCGTTGAGGTAGCTGCCCGATGCGTTGATAACGGCGTTCACCTGCGCCCCGGATTTGGTGCGGATCTCGATTGCCTGGGTCAGGCCGCCAGCCCCCTCGTTGTTGCCGCCGCTGAACACGTACCTCATGCCGGATCCTGTGCCGACCAGGGCGAGCGTGGCCAGGGCGACGGCGGTGATCCGCGACGGGAACTTGCTCGGGGCACCGCCCTTGTCCGTCCAGGTCGATCCCTGCCTGATGAGCGTGATGGTGTCGAGCCCGCCGACCGCGCTGTTGAGGTTCGGCTTGTTCCCGGCCTGCCACGTCACGTTCGCCCACGTCGGGCTGTAGCCGCCGCTGCCGCCCTGCGTGATGGCGACGGTGATCTCGTCCCCGTCCCGGCCGCCCGCGAGGGTGATCGTGGGGCTACCCGTGAGGGTCACCTGGAAGCTCTTGGACTGGTCCGCGTCGAGCGTAAAGGCCGAGGCGTAGGGGACCGTGAGGAAGTTCCGTGCGGGCATGGAAGGGGGAGGAGGAAGTCAGCTAAAGAATAGCGCAGATCACTTCTTCGCGCGAGCCTTGCCCTTCGGCTTCGACTCGGCCTTTTCGTCGTCCGGCGTGACATCGGCGGCTGCAGGAGCTCCGACGACCGCCGGAGCTACCGTCTCAGGCTCGGCAGCGGGTGCGGGCGGAACGACGACGTCCGCGACAGGCTCCGGAGCCACCTCCGCCGGGACGGCGGGGGCTTCCAGTTCTGCTTCCTGCTCCGTGACGACAGGGGGTGTGACCTCGGCGGGGGCGGCGGACCTTACCGCCTGCGGACGGCCCTGCGTCGTCATCGGCAGCGGCTTGAGCAGCCCCGGATGGCTGCCCATGTACCGCTCGGCGTCGCCCTGGCGGAGTTCGATGACCGAGCCGGCGGGGAGCTTCTGCCCGATCTCGCGGAAGTAGTATTCGAGGCCGGTTTGATAGGAACGCATGGGAGGGAGAGGAGGAGGTACGGGAGGACGTTACCACATCGAGACGATATTGCTCGCCACCGTGCCCGTGCTGAAGACCTGCTTGACGCGGATGCGCAACTCGCCGACGGCGACGTTACCGAAGGTCACCGTATCGCCGTCGGCGGTGACGACCTTCAACGCCCCGGCCGTGCCGACGTAGAGGGCGCGGGTGATGTACGCGAGCTCGTTGGTGTCGTGCGGGGTGACTGCGGCCGCGTGCGTGTAGGGCGAGGCGAGGCCGGGGCGGTTGTACTGGAACAGGTCGGCGGCGGGCATTCAGGCGGGGGGATGAAAGCGCTCATCCTTCCGGGCGGACACCCGGAAGGTCAACGCTCTCAGGCGAGGTTGTGGTTCTTCACGATCGCGATGTCCACAAAATAGGAGCCCGTGTACATGAAGTAGACAACGTCCGTCCTCGATGCTGTGCTCGTTAACGTAGGCGCGGTGCCGCCGGCCCACTTGACCGTGGATGGCCAAGTGATGGTGCGCGAACCGACCGCGTCTTGCTTAATCATAATTCCGTAGGTGGCCCCCTCGACGGGGTTCGAGAACGTGAGCGTACGGTTGCCCGCGACGGTCACCTTCTGGTTGACGCCGTTGTTGAAGTCCATCGCCACGATCGCGGCGTCCGTGTTGGAGTTGAAGGTTGTATTGGACTGCATGGGTGCGATTGGGTGAGAAGTGGAGTCCCCCGCCCCCTCGGGTGAGGATGGCGGGGGAAGAAGGAGCAAAACCGCTCAGGCGGCCGTCTTCAGGTACGAAAGACTTTCGTCATCGACGAGGGCGAAGTCCACGAACTCGATCCAGCGGAGCGCGTACTGGCCCGTCGTGGCCAGGTTCACGCCGCCGACGTTGCCCTCCTGGAGCATCGTGGTGCGAATTCCGGGGCGGTGGCCCATCCACACGTAGGACAGGTTGCCGAAGATGCCGAACCGGGTCGCCGCGGCCGGGGCCGACGGCAGGTTGGGCACCCGCTTGAAGCCGTACCCCTGGATCTTGCGGTCGCGGATCATCGTCTGGATGTCCATGTGGTACTGGTCGTCGCCCTTGAGCTTGCGCAGCGCGTTGTAGGCGTTGCGGTGGAACCAGTAGAACGCCTGGCCGCCGATCCCGCCGGAGTTCTCCGTGTCCTCGTCCGGGGTGTAGTGCTCCTCGAGCTCGTTCTCCAGGTCGAACAGGTGGTCGAAGTTGATGTTCGTGATCGCCGTCTTGCCGGCGTCCATGGAGACGTTGTTCGTGCTGTTCTCCATGAGGCCGGTGAACTGGCTGTCCGCGCCGATGAAGAGCGCCTCGTCCTCCTTGATGCCGAACGCGATCACCGCCTGCTTCGTGAGCAGTTCGATGACGTTCGGGTCAGCCGCCTCGAGGAGTTCGAGCGAGAACGGGGCCGAGAGTACCGTGAGGGACTTCGGCGCGAGCGAGAACTGGCTGGTGACGACCTGGCTCGGAGTGCCGGCCGCGCCCTCGGTGCGAGTGTAGGCGGACAGGCCCGTCGTCAGCTTCGGGAACTTCTTCACCTCGGTGCCGGTCATCTCGACCAGCGTGCAGTACTTGCGGGCGAGGTTGTGCTTCTTGATCGACTCGTACACGCGGGTCTCCCACACCTCCGGGGCGAGGTAGCCGCCGGCCGTGTCGTCGGCCAGGGACATGGCGCGGGTCTCCACGCCGTAGTGCCGCTGCATGTGCTTGCCCTCCTCCTCGACCGCACGCTTGTACTGGTCGTGGGCGCCGGGCATGTTCGCCATGGCCTTCACCATCGAGGCGAACCGCTTGCCGATGATCTTGTCCTCGTCGCGCTTCAGTGCATGCCGGCGGAGCGCCGTGGCGACGACGCCCTCGGCGGCGTAACCGGCGTCGGACGGGTTCAGGTTGTACTTCCGCTCGGCCTCGCCGGCGGCCTCCTTGACGACCTTGGCGGCCTCCTCCTTCATGCCGGAGAAGAGGCGGGTGAACTGGTCGTCGGAGAGCTCGATGTGCGGCTCGCCGGCGGCGGTCTCGGGCTTGAGCCCCATTTCCTTGGCGACCTTCACGAGTTCGGCGGCCCGCTGCTCGGGCGGCAGTTCCGTGAGGCGCTTGGCGATGTCCTCGGGGGACACCTCCTGCTTGATTGCTGTTTCCATGGTGGGTGAATCAGGAATGGATGACGGACGCGAGGAGCTTGCGGCTCTCGGCGTCCAGGAATCCATCGAGGTCCTTGGGCGGCATCCCGCTCCGCAGGGCTTCTGCGGCGCGATCGGCGAGGGCCTGGCCGATCACTGCGGGCAGTGCGCGGAGGGTCGCCGGGGAGATGTGAATGACGCGCTTCGCCGGGGCTGCCGGGGTGAGCGTGCGTTCGGGCTGCGGGGCTGCCGCGGCCGGTGCTTCGGGATTTGATGGCGGGGGTGTGGGCTCCTCCTGCTTCTTCTCGACGACCGGCTCGGCCGGTGCCATCGGCTCTTCGGGCTTCGGTTCCTCGGCCGGCTGCGGGTCTTCCTTCGTCTCACTTTCTGCAGGCGTCTCGGGGAGAACGGCCTTCTCGGGCTCGGGTGTGGCGGGAACGTCCGTCGCGGACGTCTCGGTGGCAGGAGTGGTGGCGGGCTGAGTGACAACAGTTGTGTCCCCCGCGAGAATCTCCGCCATCCGCTCCCAGGCCTCTGCCTCGTCGGACGGCTGCTCCTCACCGCGGTCCTTGAAGAACCGCTTGAGCACCTTCGTGGACTCGCGGTTGGCCGGCTGCTTGCGCTCGAAGTACGTCTTCCATTTCTCGACGTCGGCCGGGGCGTGGGTCAGGGCGTCCATCTCGGACGAGATGATACCGGACTTCTCGCCCGCGCGCACGCCCCGCATCCGCCGCGGGCGGTAGTTGCTGCCCTGAAGCTGCACCTTCGTGATCAGATCCTTCTGCTCCTCGACCTTCTTGAGGGCCTCCCTGAGTGCGTCCGAGACCGAGAGGTCGTCGGCCTCCATCAGGTTGCAGGCGAAGCTGGCCAGCTCGTACATGTGCGCCCCGGAGTACCCCTTCGTCTTCGCGACCGCGTCCTCGACGTCGGCGGCGGACAGGCCGGACACCCACTTGCGGAGCATCGCGGCCCGCTTGTCGTCGGTGGGCAGGTTGAAGTTGAGCACGTCGTGGAACCGGCCGGGACGGTCGATGAGTGCCTCGGGTAGATTCTCGGGGAAGTTCGTCGTCATGATCGTGACCACCCCGCTGGACCGGGCGATGCCGTCCATCTCCGTCTTGAGCAGGTCGATGTTCCCGCCGACCCAGTTGTCGATGTCCTCGAAGAACAGGACCGACGGGGCGATCTCCCGGGCGAGCTCGAACGCCTGGGTGAACCCGCCGCCGTAGTGGAAGTCGCGGGTGGACACCCAGATGAAGCTGCAATCCTTGAGGGTGTTGCGGATGATGCGGCCCGAGAGCGTCTTGCCCGTGCCCGGGGGACCGAGCATCAGGACACCGCGGTTCGGCGTCTCCTTCCCCTTTTCGTTCAGCCGGTCCACGACGCGGGTCAGAGCCTTGGCGTTCTTCTCCTCCAGGAAGCAGTCGTCCCACGTCTCGTCCGTCTTGCGGATGAACTCGCCGGAGAGCGCGAACGCCTCCCCCTTGAGCGGGTTGTTCTCGCGGGCGTGCCGCCATGCCTCGTCCACCATCCGGCGGTTGAAGTCCTTGGCGTCCCGGTGCGTGAACACGTCGACGTGCAGGCCGCCCCACACGGGGTAGACGCGGTACGCGAAGTTCCCCTCGACGCTCCGGAAGAAGGCGATGCCGTCGATCAGGAAGTCGTCGCTCTGCCTGGAATTCAGCTGAATGACGTTGTAGACCGGCGGCTCCTCCGCCCCGCCCCAGGTCAGGTTGCGGACGTCGACCGGCTCGTTCCCGCTCCGCGCCTGCTTCAGGCCCGAGAGGACGCCGCCGATGCGGAAGGACGGGACGAAGAAGCTGTTCTGGAAGACGTGCTTCACCTCGCACCCGACGTGCTTCGCGACCCAGTCGTACACGAGGGCCGACGGCTGGATCTTCTCCTCGGCCACGTCGAAGCGGCTGCTCAGCGACCGGTTCCAGCGGACCGGCTCGTCATCCTGTGCCTCGTCCGCAGCGTGCCGATCGTTCCCGACACGGATCGCGAGTTCCTCGACCCGTCCGGCCATCTCAACAAACTTCTCCCGTTCCCCCTCCCGGTTGAGCTTCTTGAGCTGCCGCTGGACCATGCCGTTGTCGTTGCTCGGGATCGTGACGAAGGATACCTCCATCAGCCGCTGTTTGCGGAAGACGTGGACCACCTGGGAGCGGCCCTCCGCGTCATCCTCGGTCACCTGCTCGACCGCCTCCATGTCCGGGTCGAAGCCGACCGAGATGCCGTGCATGAAGCCTTCGCAGACCAGGTTGAAAACCGTGTCCGCGAGCGGGAACGTTCCCTCCTTCGGGAACCGGACCCGCATGACGAGCTTGCCGTTCTCCACCCGGATCGTCTCCGGGACCGCGTTGGCGATCGGGAGGCCGTGGCTGCTGCTGCCCTCCCGGCCGTACGAGTCGTGCTGCAGGCAGATGACGGGATTCTTCTTGAATTGCTCGAAGTCCCAGCCCTTCGGATCGATGCGGGTACCGTGGCTGTCGAGGTCGAATGTGCTGGCGACGATGTCGACGGTGCGCTGATCGCGATTGACGCCGCGCAGCTGGGTGGCCGTCAGCTGGCGGGATTCCTGGGCGGGGGTCATCAGGCGGAGGGGAAGTGCGACAGGATCCGGCGGCGCTGCCGCTCGAATTCGTGCCGCAAGCCTACCACGAACGTCCGCTCCAGTGAACCGTGGGCGCGGAGGAACATCTTCCCGGCGGCCCGCTTCCGATCGTCGGGGAGCCCGGCGGCGACGATGCGGCACCGGCAGTTGCACCGGTTGCCCGCCGACAGGCTGTCGGCCCCCGGGTGCGTGGCCAGCTCGCCGCTGACGCTGAACGGCTCGTTGATGCCGACGACCTGGCCGTTGGCCGAGCGGTGGTCGAAGTCACCGTTTTTCTGTGGCCGCTCCCGCCCGTCGATGTTGGTGACCCACTCCTTCCGGTCGTATCCTTCCCGCTTGATCGCGTGCAGCGTCCCGTCGTTGATCACGTCGGTCAGTTCGGTGCGGGCGATCACCCGGGCCCGCGCGGGGCTGCGGAGCTTGAAGTAGTTGTCGATGTTCCGGGCGAGTTGCTGTACGGACAGTTCCTTCTCGATCGCCTCTCGCAGGAGACCCTCCAGCGCCTCCTTCGTCGTCCCGAGAGCGAGGGCCGCGTGCTGGAAGGACTTCTCTCGCAGCCGGCGGGAGACCTGGTAGTCGAACTCGTCCTCCAGAGCCCGAGTGCCGGTCTGCTCCTTGCCCTGGCGGACCCCCTCCTTGAAGCCGTGGAGGGCGTAGGGGTGGATGACGCGGAACAGGGACTCATGCTCGCGGGACTCGTCGAAGAACGCGCCGATGTCCCCCGGCAGCGAGTCGAGCTTTTCCTGTTGTCGCGCGTGGTGTTTGTGTTGGACTACCCTTTTGGGGGGTCCTTGTTCTGCTCCTCGTCCTTCTCGACTTCGTCGGCCGCCCCGTCCCCGACGTCCTCCGGCTCTTCCTCGCCCGGCAGCGGGCCGTCCTCCGGCGGTAGCACGTCCTCTCGGCCCACTTGCA
>Ga0105048_10018286_pt1 | contig 10784 bp, 7 predicted proteins | sample MAT05_FD_78382 | JGI IMG/M metagenome (GOLD analysis project Ga0105048, IMG submission 78382) | Freshwater microbial communities from Lake Fryxell liftoff mats and glacier meltwater in Antarctica - MAT-05 | ecosystem: Environmental > Aquatic > Freshwater > Ice > Liftoff microbial mat | place...
CGAAAGAACCGTGCCTTGTTCTCGCGCATCCATCGGCGCCTGGCGATCGGGCCGATGACCTGCGACGACACGGCCGAGTACATCCGCCTGCGACTCCGTCGCGTGGGCTGTGACCGGGAGCTGTTCGCCTCCGACGCGATTACGCTTCTATCTCGCCGTCGGCGTCCTCGTCCCCGAGCGATGGCCATCCTGCCGTGATGCGTGACGCGCACGCTCCACGATGGCCATCTCGACCGCGACGCCGTCCGCGCACGCTCCGCGATGGCCATCAGCCAGGCTGAGCTGAGTGCCATCAGTCAGCTTGAGCGGCAACAGGCCCCCGCAATCAGTTCTACGCAACGACGGCCCCGTGGGGGAAGGGGGAGCGTGCCCTCGCCGTGGGAATCAGAAGCGGGCTTGAACGCTGGTCCCGAGTCCGAAGAAGACCGGGCTGAGGAACGTACGGAGCGAGACCGTGCTCTCCGAAGGATCACGGGCGACGAAGGTGCCGTTGTTGTCCACCACGACCTGCGTCCAGACGATGGCCGAGAGGATGCGCGAGACATCCCACTTCACGCTGGCGCGCATCTGAATGATGGGAACAGCACCCCGGTTGACGGGGAGAATGGCGATGTTGCCCTGCTCGCGCACGACCACGGTGCGATCGATCTGAATGCTGCTGCTGTCTTGCGAAGAGGACTTGATCGAAGCCGGGAGCTGGAGGCCCGCGCCGATGCCCGGAGTCAGGCGGAGCGCCTGGAGGTAGTAGTCGGCCGCCGCGGCGAAGAAGAGCTCGTTGTTCGTGCTCACGTTCACGGGGAGCGTCTGGAACGGGATGAAGCTCGGCTGGTTGCGGAGGATAAAGGGGAGATCGCGGAAGATGCCCGTCACGCTGGCGCGGAAGAAGCCCGACTTCAGGTTGGCCTGGAGCGCCGCGGAGCGAGCCTGCTGGATCCGCGTCGCCTTGAACACCTCGAAATCGGCCAGGTTCTGGAACAGGTTCGTGAACTCGACGCTCGCCGACCACGTCGTCTTGCCTTCGATGTACTTCTCGGGGCTGAAGATGATCTGGGGCTTGTTCGGATCGTTGCGGTAGAGGAGAAAGTCAATCGACTGCGCGACCGGCATGTCCTTGTCGTGGACGATGGCGCGAGCCGAGACACCAGACGTGTAGATCCGCTTTCCCTCCACGCCCGGGAGGTCGAACTTGCCTTGCTGGAAGTAGCCAAACCCAGCGTCGAAGTGCAGAAAATCGGTCGGGTCGATCGAGCCGCCGCTGAGGAAGCCGACGTTGATCTGGCCGACGCGGAGCGTCTCCACATCGCTCGAGTTGGGCACCGCCGTTTCCTGGACCTGGACAATCGAGGCCGTCTTGAAGCCGGCGTAGACGTTCCAGCCGTCGCCCTGATACTGGAGCTTAGCGCCGGGCGCGCTGCCCTGGAGGCGCGGGAAGATCGACTGGTTGATCGAAGCGTTCGTGCCGCCCCAGGAGATGTCGTAGAGGTAGCCGAGCCGGAAGCGGTCGGTGTCGAGCGGCCAGAGGGTGAGCCCCAGGCCCTCTTTGCCCTCGGAGCCGCCGGCCGTGTGGTAGAAGAGGCGGATGTACGAGCCAGCGTCGTACATGGTTTGATTGAGGTTGTTGGTGTTCGACGCCAGCGCGGCGACGTCGAAGCGGAGGAGGAGCGAGGCCTCGGTGTCCAGGTTCTTGATGAACCCGGGCATCTTCTTGTAAAGCGCGAGGTGGGTGAGGTTCTCGCGGCCGCCGAAGCGCGAGTTCAGGTTGTCGAAGAAGAGGCGGTATTGCTTCCGATCACCGATGCTCGCGTTGGGCGAGAGGGGGAACGCTTGGCCGGTGGCATGAATGAGATCGTCGTCGCCGAACGTCCACGAAAGGCGGGTGTCCATGAAGTCGCCGAGGCGGGTCGGCGGCTCGTCCTTCCCCGTCGTCAGCGTCTCGACCGGCGGCGGCGAGACGACCGTGCCGGGCTGAGGAGCCACGAACGGAGCGAGCGAGCCGGGTTGAGACGGCTGGGTCGGGGCGGCGAGCGCGGCGGCGCGCTGCTTGGCCTCGGCGGCGCGCGGGCCGTTGCCGGCGGCCACCTCACCGAACTCGGTGGTGGCCGCGGCGCTCTTCCCGGCCTTCTCGTGGCACGCGGCGAGATCGAACAGGGCCTCGTCGGGCGAGACGCCGCTGCCAGCAGCCTTGGAGGCCGTATAGCTCTGCTCGAACCGCACGCAGGCACCGGCGACGTCACCGGACGTCATCGCTGTCCGGGCGCTGTCACGAAGCTCTTGAGCCGACGGGGAGGTCGGCGCCACGGCCGGCGCCACGACCGCGGGCGGGACAGGGGCGGCGGGCGCTGCAGGGACGTCGTCGGCGAAGGCGGGGACCGCAAAGGAGGTCGTGAGGCAGAGGGCCGCGAGAGAGACGGCGAGCGGTCGATCAAACATGACGCCTAGTTCGTTCCTTCATCGTTGTCGTCTTTGGTGCGAGGGCGCAGGCAAGAATCGGTGGACAGCTTCACGAACGGGACGCACCCGTCGTGCCCACAGACGAGGTCTTCGGGGCAGCGCGTCTCGATCGTCCAGTTGAGATTCCCGCCCGAGAAGTTCCGGAGCGTGCCAGTCACGGCGTCGAGCAGGAGGCCCTTGTGGGCCACTGGATCGAAGTCCGACACGGTGCCAGTCTGGATCTGGATCATCTCGGTCGGCCCCTTGGAGACCTTGTAGTTCCCGCGGGCCGAGTACGCCGTCCACTCGCTGCACTCCGGGTCCTTCGTGCATTGCTCGGAGCAGCTGCCCTCGTCCGGGAGAGTGAAATCGACCTGGCCGTCGCCGTTGATGTCGCAGTTGGAGGTGTCGGGCGCGAACAAGTTGTTCTTGGGGTCGACCGGCTTCGGGCCGAAGTTCGCGGCCACGTGGTAGCCCTCGATGCGCACCAGGCTGCTCTCGATCTTCTCCATCTCCACCGGGTTCAAGAGCCTGTCCTTGTCGATGAGGTTGGGCGCAGGCATCTTCTCGCAGAGCTGCCCTTCGAGGATGGGATCGAGCTGGAACGAGGGGAACGAGAGCTCGGTGAAGCCGAAGAACTCGTTGATGGTGCCGGAGAGGAAGGTGACGCGGTCGCAGACCCGCATCTTCGCCGGGGTGGAGAAGTTGAAGGCGAAGATGTGGTTGTAGCCGTTCGCCATCTCCTTCGCGTTGAGGTCGGTGACGTAGAAGCCGTCGCTGGCCACGCGGGTGACGATCAGCTCCTGGGGCGCGGACGCGCTGATCTCGATGCCTTCGAAGGGATAGGGTGAGGCCGGGCCGTTGCCCTGCACGTCGGAGATCTTGGGGAGCTCGTACTGGACAGCGTTGGAGGCGCTGGCGGCGTAAGTGCCGCCGTCCTCGGTCTCGTCGTCGGCGAAGGCGCAGCCGGGGTCGGCCGGGAAATCGACGAGGCCGTCGCCGTTGTCGTCTCGGCCGTTGGAGCAAAGGGGCTTCGTCCCGGGCTTGGCAGGGAGGTAGCCAAGATCTTCCACCCAGAGGCGCGAAGGACCGTAGACGGCAGTGAGCTCCACCGAGCCCACGCCCTTGCCGTTCACGAGGCGGAGGTTGCGGCCGAATGCGTCTTCGCCAAGCACCTTGGAGATCGCGCCCGGTCGGCTGCTGAGGCGGACGACGCCGTTGAACGTCGGGTCGGGCTCGCCGCTGGGCGTGCGCACGTCGACCGTGAAGGTCCACGTCTCGGTGACGTCACCGCGATTGGCGGGGAGAGGCGGGTCATCCCCTGTGGGCGGCGGCTTGCCGTTGACCGCGATGATCTCGATGTGAAACTGCGAGGGGATGGCGGTCGTTGTGGGATCGGTGCCGCACCCGGAAACGAAGAGGAGGAGGGCGCCGAGCCCCGTGGCCGCGTTTCGAAGCGTGCTCATTGGCCCACCATCCGGACGCGACCGTCGCTGAAGTTGCCGAGGCGCCGGTCGACGCACGCCAGGAATTTACACTGCTCGCCCGCCGTGCTGCAGGGCGAGAGCGCGGCCTCGCACTGGTCTCGAACGGCCTTGGTGCTCGCCGCGGCGCAGGTCGCGTGCTGGAGGGCGGCGACATCGTCGCGGCATTTGGCGAGGACGCACTGGCCGGTCCCCGAGCTGCACGACGCCTTGCTGTCCGTCTTGCAGAGCCCGCCTTCGATTGCCGTCTCCGGGCAGGCGCAAATGAAGGCCTCACCAAGGCTGCCGCAGTCCGCGTCCTTGGAGCAGTCCTTGAGCTTGCCCGCGTCGTCAGCGCCGCAGGGCACGCCGGCGCGGATGTAATCGATGAGCGCGTCGCGCTGCTGGACCTTGGTGTCGGCCTGCGTCGTGTTGCGCTGAAGGACGCGGAAGCCGCTGCCGCCGGCGGCAAGGTAGTTGGACGTCGCCAGCTCATACGTGCCGATGTCCCGGATCTGCTCCCAGCAGAGCCCCGCCTCGACGTCGCACGCGCCTTTGGTGTCTTTGGTGTCGCCGGTGATTGGACACGCGCTGTCGCTCTTGCACGGGCAGACGCCCCGCGTGTCGCCCTTCTTCTTGACGCACGAGCCGACGCCCAGGCAGTCGTTGTCCGACATGCAACTCAAAGCACCAATGTAGATGTTCGTGGCCTGACCCGGCCCGAGATCCTGCGCCTTCGCCTCGTCCGTCGTCTTCGTGCAGTCCATAACGACGCGGGCGCCGGCGATCTGGACCTGCGTGGAGCAGGCGCGGCTGGTGGATCGGCGAGCCACGAAGTCGAAGAGGTCCTGCACCTCTTTCCCCGAGAGCTGCATCTTGGTGATCGAGTTGTCGAACGGGAAGATGTTGAACATCTGCTCGACCGTGACCGGACCAGGGACGAGATCGGCGCGGATACCCGTGCTGTTGGTGAGCGAGAAGTCGGTCTGGATGCCGAGGCGAAGCCACATCGCCGAGGAGATCATGTTGCCGAGGGGCGAGTCGCCGCCGCCGGTGGAGTTGCGCTTCGAGCCGTCGAGCGCATAGCCGACGAGGAGATCGAGGTTGGCGAGCGAGTCGAGGCCCTGGTGGTACGGCTCGAGGAGCGAGGAGACGATCGGGTCCTCTGGCACGGTCTCGTTGACCGGGAAGAGCTTGTACTCGTGCGTGAGCACCTCGAAGGCGTCGTTCGTGTCGTAGTCCGGGTTCGAGAGATCCTTCGGATCGTTGGAGAGGATGAGGTCGAGTCGGCCGACGTACTTCGCGAAGGCGCCGGAGTGCGCGAGGATCACGTCTCGTGGCTTGCAGTAGCGCTTGGACTTCCCATTCGGGTTCGGCTTGTCGGGGTCGGTGGCGCTCTGGCCCGGCTTGGTGCCGTCGTCCAGAAGGATGTAGTTCCGTACTTTACCGTCTTTATCCGGCGGGTCGCTGTAGAGCGAGCAGTCGCGCACGCGCTTCGGCGGCTGAAGGACGATGTGGTTGTGGCCGCCGAGGACGACGTCAATGCCTGTCGTCGACTCGATCATCCGCTCGTCGACCTCGAGCCCGAGGTGAGTGACCATGACGATGACGTCGACCAGAGGGCGGAGCAGATCGATGTAGAACTGCGCCGTCTCGGTGGTGTTGAGCGGGGTGATCCCGAGGCGGTTCGGGCTGTCGAAGATCGACGTCAGGCTGGAGAGGTTGCCCATGCCGATGACGCCGACCTTGAGGCCCTCGAGGTTGAACGTCGTGAACGGCTGGATGAGGGTGCCGAGCGGCGAGGCGCCGGGCTGCTTCGGATCTTCGAGCGTGTAGTTGGCGGCGAGGATCGGGAAGCTCGACCACTGCTGGAGCTGGATGCCGAGGTTGAGCGCGCCGCGGTCGAACTCGTGGTTGGCCACGATCATCGCGTCGGTGCCCATGGCGACCATGGTGCGGATCTCGGCCTCGCCCGAGTAGTAGTTGAAGATCGGCGCGCCCTGGAAGCAGTCGCCGCCGTCGAGGTGCAGCACGCGGGAGGCGCGCGCTCGCTCGCGACCAACGATGTGCGAGATCCTGGCCGCGCCGCCGATGTTGACGACCGCGTTCGCCTCCCCGAGGCCGAGGCCGGCGTCAACCTGCCCGAGCTGCGCGTTGTACGGGAACAAGCGCGAGTGGATGTCCGAGGTGTGGATCAGGGTCAGGTGCACCTGACCCTTGAGGTGCACGGCGGGCTGCGCGGTCTGCCCGCAGGCCGGCGCAACTACACACGCGAGGGCCGTGCCGCCCGCGATCGCCATCGAGCCGAGAAGGGTGCGAAGGTTCATCAAGCGAGGGGCACGCTAGGAAGCTCGCGCCCTTGGTGGCAAGCGAAATGTTTTGCATTCGCCGCGGGATCCACGACGCCGTGCGCCGTAGATCGAGGCGTCGGCGGGCTAGCGTTCGCCTGTCAACAGATCGTAAAGCAACGGTGCGAACGATGCCGCGACGCAGTGCTCGACCTCTTCGGCGGTGTGCAGCTGCATCGCCGCCGCGGCGGTCGTCTCCGCGTCGACGAGCGAGACGCGCCGCAGCGCCTCTTTGATCTCGGGGATCGCCGCCGCTTCCATCGAGAAATCACGGACGCCGAGGCCGAGCAGCAGCATCGCCGCGAGCGGATCGCTGGCCATGGCGCCGCAGATCGACACCGGGCACTCCCACTCTTCTCCGGCGCGGAGGACGCCGGCGATCAGCCGCAAGATCGACGGATCGAAGGGCGAGGCCAGGTACGCGAGCGAGCGGCTCGTGCGGTCGACGGCGAGGGTGTACTGGATGAGATCGTTGGTGCCGAGGCTCAAGAACGCGGCCTCCTGCGCGAAGAGGTCGACCATCACCGCGGCGGAGGGGACCTCGATCATCACCCCGAGGGGGATCTCGTCCGCGCAGGGCAGACCGCGATCGCGCACGTCGGCGTGGGCCTCGGCGAGGAGGGCGCGCACGGCGCGGAGCTCGCTCAGGCTCGCCACCATCGGGATCATGATCTTGACGTTGCCGTAGGCCGAAGCGCGCACCATCGCGCGGAGGTGCTCGAGGAAGACGTCGGGGCGAGAGAGCGCGAGGCGCACGGCGCGGAGGCCGAGCATCGGGTTCATCTCCGGGGGGACCTGGAACGTCGAGGCGAACTTGTCGCCGCCGATGTCGAAGGTGCGGAGCACGACGGGCTTGGGGCGCATGGCCTCGACCACGGCGCGGAAGATCTCGAACTGCTGATCCTCCGTCGGCGGCGAGGCGCGGTCGATGTAGAGGAACTCGGTGCGGTAGAGGCCGATGCCGTCGGCGCCCTGGTCACGCGCGAGGATGGCCTCGGCGGGGAGCTCGACGTTGGCGCGCAGCGTGATGGGGACGCCGTCCTTGGTGGTCGGGGGGCGGTGGCGGGACTCCTGGAGCTCCTTGGCGAGGGCGCTGTGGCGATCGGCGCGGCCCCGCGCTTCGTCGAGCTGCTCTTGCGTGGGGCGGACGACGACGGTGCCGCGGAGGCCGTCGACGATGACCGTGTCGCCCGCCGAGATCCGTCGGAGCACGTCGTTGACGCCGACGACCGCGGGGATCTCCAGCGCGCGGGCCATGATCGAGGTGTGGCTCGTGCGCGTGCCCATCTCGGTGACGAAGCCGACGACGGGGGCGTCGACCATGGCGGCGGTGTCGGCCGGCGAGAGGTCGCGCGCGATGATGATCGAGGGGCCGCTCAGCGCCGGGATGGTGCCGCCCGACGGATCGTTGCCGAGGGCGCGCAGGAGGCGATCGCCGACAAACTCGACGTCGTGGCTGCGCTCGCGGAGGTAGGGATCGTCGACGGCGGCGAGGCGGTTGGCGATGACCTCGATCGCGTTGGCGACGGCCCACTCGACGCAGCGGCGGTCGGTCTCGATCTGCACGCGGACCGACTCGGCCAGCGTCTCGTCGGCGACCATGAGCACGTAGGCTTCGAGGATCGATGTCTCGGCGCGGCGGTCGCCGACCAGCGTCGCCATCTCGCGGAGGTCTTGCTGCGCGCGCTCGACGGCCTCGTCGTAGCGGGCGATCTCGGACGACACCTCGCTCGGGGCGACGAGGCGGTGGCGGTGGATGGTCTTCTGCGAGCCAACGACCACGGCGCGCCCGACGGCCACGCCGGGCGATCCAGCGAGGCCGCGGAGGACCTCGGATCTACCTGGGGTCTCGTCGTGGGTCACTCCGACTCTCCGAAGCGGTCTTTGATCAGCTCGCCGATGGCGTCCACCACCTCCGCGGCCTTGTCACCGCGGGCACGAACCTCGACCACCGTGCCCTGCGAGCCGCAAAGGAGGAGCACGCCCATCACGCTCTTGGCGTTCGCCGTCTGGCCATCAGGGCCCGAGACGGTGACCTCGCATGGATAGCGACCAGCGAGCAGCACGAGCTTCGTGGCCGCGCGCGCGTGCAGGCCCTTGACGTTGACGATCGTGAATCGACCGGAGGATTCGTCGTTCATTTTGCACCCCCCTCCCACCTGCCACCGCCGGAGGGCGGCGGCGGTTTCGTACCGAAGGTATCGGACCTGCCCACGTCGCGGTGCAACACCAGGATCGGGAGGCCCGTTTTTTCTCGTAAACCCTCGGCCAAGGACGTGGCCACCGTCACGGATCGGTGGCGTCCTCCCGTGCAGCCGATGGCCACGGTGAGGTAGCTCTTCCCCTCGCGCTCGTAGCGCGGGAGAGCGAACGACAGGAGATCGTCCGCCCGGCGAATGAACTCCACCGCGTCCGGGTTGCCGAGGATGTAGTCGCGCACGGGAGCGTCGGTGCCAGCGAGGTGCCGGAGCTCGGGGACGAAGTACGGGTTGTCGAGCAGGCGGACGTCGAGCACCACGTCGGCGTCGACCGGGACGCCGTACTTGAAGCCGAATGAGATGAACCGCGTCATCATCCGCGGCTGCTCGGCCTTGCCAGGGCCAAGGTGGGCGATGACCTGGGCGCGGAGCTCGTGGACCGAGAGCAGCGTCGTGTCGAGCACCACGGTGGCGGTGGCGCGGAGGCGGGCGAGGCGCTCGCGCTCGAGCTGCACGCCGTCGAGGACCGCGACGGCGCCGACCAGCGCCGAGCGGTTCCACTCGATCGACGTGGGATCGCCCATCCGGGCGCGAGCGGCGCCGCTGAGCGGGTGAGGCCTTCGCGTCTCGCTGAAGCGGCGGACGATGGCCTCGTCCGAGGCGTCGAGGAAGAGCACGACGACGTCGCGCGTGGGTTGCCCCGCGGGATCGGGCGCGCCGATGCGCAGGACCGCCTCGACCGCGCCGTCGAGGAAGGAGCCGACGCGCACGTCGATCCCGAGGCCGATGCGACGGATATCGCCTTCCTCGCAGACCTCGACCGTGCGCTCGAGGAGCGCCGGAGGGAGGTTGTCGACGCAGAAATACCCGAGGTCTTCCAGGGCGCGGAGCGCGGTGGATTTGCCGGCGCCGGACAGGCCGGTGACGACGACGACGCGGACGCGATCGCTCATCAGGATTCCCGAGGCTTGGGCGAATGGACAGAGGAGAAGCCCGACGACGACTCGGGAGGGCTCGGCCGATGCGGCGGCGGGCGCGGTCCGCCGACGCTGGAGCCCGGCGGCGGGCGCATCGCCACCGGGGGAAGGATCGCGGACTCGTCGTGCGGGCGCTCGCTCAGCAGCGAGCCTTCGAGGTTCCCGAAGAACTCGCGCGCGGCGTGGTGCCCCGCGTTCTTCAAGAGCTCATTGCGCGCGGCGACCTCGAGGATCGAGGCCATATCGCGGCCGGGGCGCACCGGGATCATCAGCTCGCGGATCTTCACGCCGAGGATCGTGTGGTAGCGATCGTCGAGGCCGAGGCGATCGTACTCGGTGTCCTTGGACCACTCGACCAGCTTGACGACGACGTCGATCCGCTTGCGCTCGCGGATGGAGGTGACCCCGAAGAGATCCTTCACGTTGAGGATGCCGAGGCCGCGCACCTCGAGGTGATGGCGGAGGAGCTCGGCCGCCGCGCCGAAGACCATGCCCGGCGGGCGGTAGTCGCACTCGACCACGTCGTCGGCGACGAGGCGATGGCCGCGCATGACGAGGTCGAGCGCGCTCTCGCTCTTCCCGATCGCGCTCGCGCCCATGAGCAGCAGGCCGACGCCGAAGACGTCGACGAGGACGCCGTGCAAGCGGATGCGCGGGGCGAGGCGGTCGTCGAGCAGGCCGTGGATCGCGTTGATGGCGAAGCTCGAGCGCTCGTCGGCGAGGAGGAGCGGCGTGCCCGTCTCTTCGGCGCACTCCACGAGCTCGGGCACGGGCATGACGCCGACGCCGGAGCCCTCGTCGTTGTGCCGCGTCCCCTGCGTGAGGACGACGCAGCAGAGGTCGAGGCGGAAGAAGCCGCGGAGGCTACGGCGCCGGTCCTCCACGCTCAGGCGGTGGAGGAACGAGAGCTCCGTCTGCCCGAGGATCTGCACGCGCGTCGGGACGATGCCGTGAAAGTGGCCGACGAGCGCGAGGCCCGATTTCTGGATCCGCGGGTGGCGGATCATCCGATCGAGGCCGCTCTCGCCGGCGAGGAGCGTGAGCTCGATCCCGAGGCCGGGATCGTTGATCAGGGCGCGCACCGTCACCGTCGGCGACGGTGGGGGAGGAGGCGTGCCCGGACTGCTCTCGCGAGCGCTCACGAGCCGGCGACCTTCCCCTCCTCGTCGGCGATCATGGCGAACGCCTGGCGGCCGCTGCCCGCGCCGAGGAGGCGCGCGCGAAAGCTGTCGTCGCGGAGGAGACGCGAGACCCGCGCCAGCGTCTTCAAGTGCTCCCCGGTCGCGCGCTTCGGGCCGATCACCGCGAAGAGGATCGACACTGGGGCGCGATCGATAGCGTCGAACTCGATCGGCGATGGGCAGAGGA
>Ga0105048_10018289_pt1 | contig 10784 bp, 8 predicted proteins | sample MAT05_FD_78382 | JGI IMG/M metagenome (GOLD analysis project Ga0105048, IMG submission 78382) | Freshwater microbial communities from Lake Fryxell liftoff mats and glacier meltwater in Antarctica - MAT-05 | ecosystem: Environmental > Aquatic > Freshwater > Ice > Liftoff microbial mat | place...
ATGACTTCGCTGGGGGTCAGCTTAAGCCAGGCGTTGTAGCTTTTATCCAGTAATACCGGTTTATGAGCCGTATTCCACACATTGGCAATCTGCGTTTTAAGAGGAAACAGGTCATTGATATTCTGTGAAATTTGCGCCGACAGCATTTGCTGTAAAGGCAGGGTAACATCATCCACAATCTTGCGTGGCTTGAATTTAACAAAACCGATGCCAATCTCTTCGGCCATCAGATCACTCAGCCCGAGATAATGCACATCGGTTCTAACCCGCCAGTCAGGAGTAACACCCGCATTGACCCTGAATTTCAGCTTCAGGGGAACAGACGGGGTTTCAAACATGCGGTAGCTCAATGACATGGTGATCGGGACAGTAATATACAGGTAGTTATCGGAAGCACTAATGGAAATATTACCATTACGAAGCACATCCGCAGTCAAGCCACTGGTATGTGTGGAGCCTTTGTAAAGTTCATTACGGAGAGTTCGGTTGAGAACCATGGCAAGGTCATCGGTCGTTGTTTCAATAGGTACATTAAGTGTTGATACATTGCGTTTCAGCTCCATGCGGAAAGCCTCCTCAAAGGGCCGTTCGGCCACAAGCGGCTTGCTGGCGCAGGAAATGGTGGTGGCAAGCAAAGAAGCTGCAAACATTGACAACAGACGTTTTCCAACAGACATTATGGTGTTCCTTTCGTCACCCCATCCCAAGGCTAACCTTGAGTTTTCAGTCCCTTCCCCTTCAAGGGAAAGGTTAGGATGGGGATGGGGTTATTTTTTTGTAACTAATTGAAATGTCAACAATCTGCCCCATCCCCACCCCGGCCTCCCCTTGAAATGGAGGGAGAAAAATCAAGAATATTTCTGCTTACATTAGCGCATATGCTATGAACGGGTGGGGACAGGAGCGGTTTAAGCTCCAACATACCCATCTAAATATTTTATCTGCCCTATTTCAGTGCTCCATCCAGCATTGGTACTTTAGCCGACGACATGGGTAACTGTTTCGGTATCGGTAACGGGCTTAAAAGCCCTCCACCATGTTTTGGACAGTATTCATAAGGTTCTGTTCCAGCTATAAAAAACTCATCCTTTTTTGTCGGACAGGCCGGTGCTGCCAGCTTGCCGGTAGTCGGATCAACCAAAACTGACACAACCGTTTCCGGTCTCTGGAAATCCACCACCGGTTTACCGGACTGGGCCTGTCGCATGTACTGACCCCAGATCGGTGCTGCGATAGCCCCGCCGGTGAATCCCCTGCCGCCGGATTTCGGCTTGTCGTGACCCACCCAGACCCCGGTAACCATCTGGGGAGTATATCCTACAAACCAGGCATCCTTGTAGTCATCCGTAGTTCCTGTCTTGCCGGCCGCAGGGCGTTCCTGGCTGAGTTTTTTCAGACTTTTAGCCGTGCCGTAGGTCAGGACATCTTTAAGGATATCAGTTGTTACAAAGGCCGTCGCCGGTGAAATCGCTGCTGTAACTACCGGCGGGGTTTCAGTCCAGGCCTGCTTATTATGATCGAAAATACGGATAATTGTCCGCACTGCAGGACGAGAACCGTTGTTGGCCAGCGGAGCATAGGCCGTAACCAGCTCACTAAGGGTGACATCCTCCGTACCGAGTGCTAAAGAGAGGTCATTGGGCTTGCGCAGTGCCAGCCCAAACTTGGCGGCATAATCAACGAAATTATTAACACCTATAGTGTCCAGCAGCCTGACTGTAATAACATTATTGGAATTGGCCAGTGCCTTCCTGATCGACAGATCACCATACTGCTCACCACCATAGTTAAGCGGTTTCCAGACTTCACCATTGCCACGGTTGTAGGCCACCGGAGTATCATTCATAACTGTTGCAGCTGTAAACCCGTTATCCAGTGCAGCGGCATAGATCAAAGGCTTGATGGAGGAACCGGGCTGGCGTTTGGCTGTAAAGGCCCGATTATAAGGACTTTTTATATAGTCAACTCCACCGACCGCTGCCAACACATCACCATTTATCGGATCAATACTGACCAGCGCACCCTGCAGATCCGGAGCAATCTTCTTTACGCCAGCCGCAAGCGTCTTTTCTGCAAGCAGCTGTAATTTGAGATCCATTGCTGTGGTGACTTCCAGCCCACCCTGATCAATAATACCGGCACCATAGGTTTCAACCAGCTTGCTGCGTATATGAGCAATGTAATACATAGCCTGATTATGTGGCACAACCTTTACGGCGGTGCTACGCAGCGCCTTGTGCTGCTTGGCATCAATCCATTCCAGATCCAGCATCCGTTTCAGAATCACGTCTTTGCGCTGGGCAACTACGGCCGGTTTACCCAGCGGATTATAACGGCCCGGATTTTTGGGCACACCGGCCAACATGGAGCATTCAGCATCGGTCAGCTCCTCCGGGTATTTATCAAAATAAATGCGTGCCGCCTGAGTAATGCCCCAGGCACCATTGCCGTAGTAAATTTCGTTAAAATACATCTCAAGTATCTGCTTCTTGCTATAAGTCTTCTCGAACTCAAGCGCCATCTCGGCTTCCTTGATTTTCCTGTCAATAGTCTTTTCGCTGGAGAGAAACTTATTCTTGATCAGCTGCTGGGTAATGGTCGACCCACCCTCGGCCATCCTCCTTTTGACAACATTTTTGACCATTGCCCGCGCAATTCCTCGATAATCAATGCCGGAATGTTCATAAAAACGGGAATCTTCAACAGCAATCAACGCCTTTTGCAGAAAAAATGGAATTTTGTCGATCGGTGTCCAGTATCTTTTATCGGAAAGAATTCTTCCTGCAAATTTACCCTGATTATCGAAAATCTTGATTGAACTATAGCCAACCGGTGAGAGTGGGTAGGTAGCGAAAGGTTCCTGGCCAAAGGCTGAGGTAGCAAGAACCAATACCAGCAACAATCCAGACAAGACAATACGGGGCCGCTTTATCAATTTTAAATCTGTGTGAGACATAAAGGTTTTCTCAACTCTCTAATGGAGATATTTTCTGAGGATTCTGTCACAACTCCTTCATTGCGGCAAGTCAAAGATAACTTGGTTAAACGGACCATCTGAATAATCAAAAACATCTTGTTTGATAGTAATACCAATTTCAAAACAAAGAGGCCACCAAGGCGGCAAGGATTGAGGCGATGAAGGCGTACAAGCAGTACGTTGAGGAGCCGAAGACGAGCCAACGAAGGTGGGGCTTTGATCTGGAATTGGAATAAGATTAGATATCCTGAGTATTTGCGGTATACTGATCAAGAAAAAGGAGAATCAAACTTGAAGAAGTTTCTGACATGGTTATCAGTTGGCTTATTGACAACCGCCCTGCTCGACCCTATCATTTATTCAATGCTGGAAATGCCGATTCCATGGCTGAGAGACTTAGCCATGGCCGCTGCCGGTTGCGGAGGGTTGTCTCTGCTGTACAAATACCGTCACGATCTATAGCAGGTAACCATGAAAACCAAAGACAATTCTTACCCAAATATATCGTCCATCGGCATTGACTTGAGTTGCACAAAACTGAAGAACCGGCTGGGAGACTCGACCGGTGTTTTCAGCGCAGCCTGGATCGGCCAGAATTGAACGAAGAATCCCTGGAAATACCGCTAGACAGAATCAACCCGGAAACCCTGCGAATGATGATTGAGGAATTTGTCACTCGTGAATGGAGTGAGCTAACCGATTCTGATCACACTTTGGATGAAAAGGTTGAACAGGTTATGCAGCAACTAAAAAACAAACGGGTCCGTGTTGTTTACGACAACATCTCCGAGAGCTGGAACATAATCCCATCACAATAAATCATCTGGAGGAATAACATGAAAATACTAGCCATCAACGCCAGCCCACGCGGCATGCAAGGCAACACAGGCCGCCTGCTTGAGGAGGTGCTGAACGGGGTCAAACAGACCGGCGTCGAAGTCGAAATTATCAATTTGAAAACTGTGACTGTTCAGCCTTGCGTTGCCTGCGACATTTGCCACAAAACCGGCGTCTGCGGCATCAAGGATGATTACGAGATGATCAAGGAAAAACTGCTGGCCTGCGATGGTTTCATAATTGCCAGCCCGAACTACATCTACAGTGTAACGGCACAATTAAAGGCACTCTTTGACCGCTGCAACGGTCTGATGCATTGTATGGCGCTGGAGGGGAAATACGCCGCCGCTGTCGAAACTTCCGGCGGAGGCGAGGATCAAATGGTACTGGATTACATGGGACGCTTTATCAACATGACCGGAGCCCTGAATGTCGGCGGTATCGGATCAGCCATGGCTGGCGTCAGGAGTTTCCCTGATGAGGAAAACCTGTACGCCCGGGCTGGCGAACTGGGGCAGGAACTATGCAAATGCATTCGTGACAGAAAAAATTTCCCGGAGCAGGAACCTTTCAGACAAGGGTTCAAGTCCCACATGGCCGGTCTGGTCGATGCCATGAAAAAAGACTGGATTTTTGAACACGAGTTTTGGGCCAGTAAGTGATCAGATTCGATTCAAAGAAAGGAAGAAAACATTATGAAACTTTTTTCAAATTTCCGGATTGGCGATACCGAACTTAATAACCGTGTGGTCATGTCACCGATGACAAGATCAAGAGCACCAGGCAACCTGCCCAACGAGCTGATGGGCGAGTATTATGGCCAGAGGGCCGGTGCCGGTTTGATAATTACCGAGGGGACATCACCCTCCCCCAATGGCTTGGGATATGCCCGCATACCAGGCATCTCCTCCCCAGAGCAGACTGCAGGATGGAAGCTGACAACCGATGCGGTTCATGCCAAAAACGGGAAAATTTTTATCCAGTTGATGCATGTCGGCAGGGTCGGCAGCTTTTTCAATCTAACGAAAACGGCAGAGCTGGTTGCACCATCTGCCATAGCCGTCAGTGGCAAGATCTGGACCGACAGCCAGGGTGAGCAGCCATATGACATGCCCCGCGAAATGACTACGGGAGACATCAGACTGACTGTCCAGGAATATGTCAAGGCATCAAAGAACGCCATTGAAGCCGGTTTTGACGGAGTAGAAGTACATGGAGCCAACGGCTATCTGATTACCCAGTTCCTTGATCCCGGTTCAAACACCCGAAGCGATGAATACGGCGGAGACCTGATCCGTCGCAACCGCTTTGCACTTGAAGTCACAGCAGGAGTTGTTGCCGCCATCGGCACCGGTCGTGCCGGTATCCGTCTCTCCCCTTACGGTGTCTTCAACGACATGAGCGGAACCTATGAAGGAATAGCACAACAATATACCAAGCTGGCTGCGGAGCTTGGCAAACTGGGATTGGCCTACATGCACCTGGTCGACCATTCTGCCATGGGAGCACCCAAGCCAGACCCCTCAACTGTCAAGGCCATGTGTCAGGCATTCCGGTCTGCTGGCGGGAAAGCGATCATCCTCTCCGGCGGTTATAATTGTGAACGCGCCGAAGCCGATCTGCAAAGCGGCGATGCCGATCTGATTGCCTTCGGTCGCCCATTCATCTCCAACCCTGATTTTGTGGAAAAACTCAAAAACGGGGACGCACCGGCAGAACCGGACCAGACGACCTTTTACACACCTGGTCCAGCAGGATATACGGATTATCCGGCTAAGGCCTGATTTAAGCCAGAGCAACGGGGAATATATGTCCAAAGGCTACAAAGCAAACAAAGAACGGATGGAAGAGATCAGCACCTTCGGTAAAAGCATTGGCAAAAGGGCCGGCTTCAAGTGCGAATGGTGCGATAGCAAGGAAGATCTGCGGGTATGGGATTACAAGCCCGACCAGGATCTGTCCATGGAATCACTGGCCATGCTTTGCCGTAACTGCCGTGAGCTGGCCGACGGCCGGAAAGCCGATCAGAATGAATTAAGGACTATTCGCAATGCCCTCTGGAGTGATATTCCGGCTGTTGCGGAAACTGCCGCAATAGTACTTGTTCAGTGCAACCAGACCTGGGTCAAGGAGGCGATTGAAGAGAGTTGCATCGATGAGGGGCTTAAAGAAAATCTTTTATCCAAAACGCAAATCTGGAAATAGAAAAACCGGATTTCGGGTTGACAACCTGAAGTCCGGTTTTATTTTTGCCTGACATCTACAAACACTAAACGTTCATTTTTTGCATTTTAATTTTTCACCAAAATCGTCTATCTTTGCAGGCTTTTCTCCGCCACATTTTACCGGCTCACCAAAATCGCCAAGACAGCATGACGGTTCCACAATAGTTGCCGCTTCCGGCTCTCCAAAATCACATATATTTTCAGTGTTAACTGCTGTGGAAACTGCCAACTCGCCAAAATCTCCAATATTATCTTTATCCTCTACGCCCTTTACTTTTGCGGGTTCGCCGAAACCTCCAATTTTGCAGTGTTCTTTTGCTGCAACGGCCTTTTCACCAAAATCACCTATAACAGTTTCGTCTCTTTTAGAACATTTACCCATGCGTTCGCCCCTTTTCCATTCAGACCTTGCTGCTGATTATGTTGTATTAAATACAGTTTCTGCGTGTAAATTTCAACCTTGCATAACCGACTTAAATCCAGAAAGAAGGCTGTTTTTTGCACTTCTGCTCAGGCATTTGATGGCATACTCCCTGATGGTTGCAGAAGAACGACTATGACCAACTTCCTGATAAACTATCTGAACCGGCCGCCTCCCCCTGAAATATTTTGCACCTTTTCCTGATGCATGCTGCTGGAAACGTCTTTCAATATCAGTTGTGATACCGGTGTAAAGCGAGTCATCCGCACAGAGTATGATGTATACCTGCCAGTTCACAGCTGGTTAAAAGTCTTGCCGACCGGGGCAATATAGATACAAAACTCTTCATCGCCATCCACCCCCAGCAGTTCATCAGCCAGAGTCTGATTATAGGCTGCTATGGCGCAGGTTCCGGCATTGATTGCTTCGCAGGCCAGATACAGATTCTGGCAGACATGTCCCGCATCCAGGGCAATTACCTTATAAGATGCTTCCGCGTAACGCCATTCGGTCCGGGACGGTATTGCGGTCCAGAAAAAGGTCACCGCCGCCTGTCCTGCAAATCCCTGACCACGAGTTATCACTGACATTTTTACCGGTAACTGAGTAATATTTTTTTCATGCACCAGAGCATGCTCTAGTGGCAGATATCTGTAAAGGCCGCTCTCCACGCCATCAACCCTGTTTATCCCAAGGTACGTTTCAAACGGGTGCCGGCATCCGGCAGACGGAACGGTTCTCAGCACTGCCGCTCTGTGTAGCTCCTCCCTGACACCCTGGGTAGCCCAGAGCAGAAATGCCAGTTCCTCCAGAGAAAGTGCTTCCTGAGTGAACTTTCGATGGCTCTGACGACTGGAAATAGCTTTTTGCAGGTCACATGTGGGGATAGACCAGGTTTCCGGCTCTGGCAGAACAATTATCTTTGCCCCTTTGGCAACCGGTTTTTCAACAGTTGGAGGAAGCTCACCCAGAGATTGGGGAGTTGTCCTGAAATCAACCTCTTCCCGGATTCTGTCAGTCAGGAAATATCTGCCGCTTTCAGTAGTAATTGTGGGAAGCTTATTCAAGTCAACCTCCTTCACCGAGCCAATGAGACATTAATTACTCCTTATGTACATTTTAATTTTAACAGAAACATCCGGGTTTTGAAAGCATCCTGCTTCGCTGACAACCCGCAGGAAGCTGACCGGTATCCGGCCCAGCATTTTTGTGATATAGTTTACCCTTAACAAGCTGTTGCCAATTATTTAGTTCTTCTTTTCCCGGAAAACCAATGCATAACGACCTGACATCCGCTCCAATTCCTATTCTTATCCGACGGCTGGCCATTCCTGCCGGAACCGGTTTTTTCTTTAACACTATGTTCAACGTGGTGGACATCTGGTACGGCGGAAAGCTCTCCACTGCCGCTCTGGCAGCCATGTCACTGTCGTTTCCGGTTTTTTTCATTATCCTTGCTTTTGGCACCGGTGTTTCCACCAGCGCCACATCGCTGATTGGCAATGCCCTGGGTCGCAAAAGCCATGCTGAAGCCCATACATATATCTTTCAGGCGATTTCTTTCGCCCTTATCAATGCTGTTCTCATATCTATTTTGGGATTACTGCTGGCCCCGCAGATTTTTCTGTTCCTGGGTGCCAAAGGCGAATATCTCGCCCTCGCCCTCAGCTACATGAACATCATTTTTTACGGTGCACCTTTTTTCATGCTCAACTTTGTTATGAGCGCCATACTTAATGCCAATGGCAACACGGTCCCCTACCGAAATTTTCTGATAGCCGGTTTTTTTCTAAATCTGATCCTTGATCCCTGGTTCATGTACGGAGGGTTCGGTCTGCCGCCTATGGGGCTACCCGGAATTGCCATCGCCACAGTAGTAATACAGTGCCTGGGAAATCTGTTTCTTTTTAAACAGCTTTTCCGTTTCGGTGCCATTAAAGACTTTCCGGTCTGCAATCTGCTGCCAAGCTATCACTATTTTCGCGAGCTAGCCAAACAGGGATTTCCCGCAGCCCTGAACATGATGACCGTCAGCCTCGGCATCTTTATCATCACCTGGTATGTGGCCCGGTTCGGCCAGGAGGCTGTTGCTGCCTACGGCATCGCTACACGTATCGAGCAGATTGCCCTGTTGCCGGTAATGGGACTCAATATATCCACTCTCTCACTTACTGCCCAGAACTTCGGCGCTCGTCGCCTGGACCGGATCAGAGAGGTACTGTCAATATCACTGCGCTACGGTTTTGCCATGGCTTCGATCGGAACTTTGGCAGCGCTGGTATTTACTAGTCAGTTGATTTCCTTTTTCACAAGTGACCCGACTGTTATCGCCATCGGAATTCAATGCCTTAAGGTCGAAGCTTTAGTCTTTCCGGCCTATGTGCTGCTTTATATCTGCGTATCTGCCATGCAGGGAATAAAACAGCCGTTGTTTGCACTATGGATCGGCCTTTACCGGCAGATCGCCGCACCGGCAGCTGTGTTTCATCTGCTGGCCATTGTTATGGGGTGGGGAATAATTGGTATCTGGTGGGGCGTTTTTACGGTAACCTGGTCAGCGGCACTGATTGTGGTATTTTATGTTACCTGGGTGCTGAAAAGACTGGAAAAGGAGCTGGACGCAGGTTAATCGCAGATTAGCGGCCAACGCAATCAGCAGCTTTCCAACTCCACCTGCTCCAGCAACTCCAAGGCCTGCTGGTCGTCATACTCTTTGCAAATTCACTGCCGAATTTGATACTAATAAAGACATTGTTGTTGAATGGCCTGCCGTGTTATAAATGGAATACGTTGGAACCACAGGGGAAACTCCTGTGGTTTTTATTTTTAGCGGTAAACTATAGATGCTCTATACATAACCAATGTTTATTCATACAAGGAGTACACGCATGTCTTTTGAAAATCTTGGCCTGCGCGCCGAGCTGCTGAGCGCCATCACCTCACAGGGCTATACAACACCGACCCCGATCCAGACCCAGGCGATCCCGGTAATTTTTGAAGGTGGCGACCTGCTGGCCGGTGCCCAGACAGGCACAGGAAAAACCGCTGCGTTTGCCCTGCCGATCGTGCAGATGCTGAGTAAAGTCACTCCCCGGGAAAAACGAAGAATCCCACGGGCGCTGGTTTTGGTCCCAACCCGCGAACTGGCTGCCCAGGTCAGTGAACAGATGAACAACTATGCCCGGCGCCTGTCGCTGCGTTCAACAATGATTTATGGCGGAGTAACTATCCAGGCACAGATCGAACGCCTGCATCGAGGTGTCGATATTGTCGTTGCCACACCGGGGCGTCTGCTGGATCACGCTGAACGCGGCACCATCAACCTGTCCCGAATCCAGTTCCTGGTGTTGGATGAGGCTGACCGCATGCTCGATCTAGGTTTTATTGACGATATCCATAAAGTAGCCGAATATCTGCCTGCCAAGCGCCAGACTTTGCTATTTTCTGCAACTTATTCCCAGAGCATCAAACAGCTGGCTGACGAACTGCTCGACCGTCCGCGCCGGATTGAGGTTGCACGCAGCAATATTGCTGCTGACGCCGTGGCGCAGACCATTTATCAAGTGGAACGAAGCCGCAAGCGGGAAATGCTCTCTTTCCTGATCCGCACCGGTGGCTGGAACCAGGTACTGGTCTTTGCCAAGACCCGCTATGGTGCTGACAAACTGACTGAAGAACTGCTTTATGACGGGATTAAAGCCTCAGCCATACACAGCAACAAGAGCCAGTCAATTCGTACACGCACCCTGGCAGAATTCAAGCAGGGTGTATTCAGCGTACTTGTAGCAACCGATGTGGCGGCTCGAGGACTGGATATCGAGCGCCTGCCACATGTTATAAATTATGATCTACCACAGGTTCCGGAAGATTATGTCCATCGTATCGGACGTACCGGTCGCGCCGGAGAAGACGGGATCGCACTTTCACTGGTATCTCCCCAGGAACTGCCTATGCTGCAGGCAATTGAGAAGCTGCTTCAATATCCGATTCCACGCCAGACGCTTGAGGCCTTCCCGCATCAGGCTGTAAAACGCATCAGCAAGCCAAAAGACAACAAACCGTCTAAACAGAAGTACAAACCAAAAAAGGACCAGGAAAAAAGTGTGCAGGCACCGGAAATGGGCAAACCGGTCAGACGAGGTAAACCGGTACAAGAGCGTCCCTCTCCCAAAACCGGACGTCGTGGCAGCAGGACCAAAAAACATTAATTCAGGCGGAACTTGAGGAGGATAATTTATGGGCGTTGAAGTTTATGTCGGCCAGATTGCCGACTCTGTTACTGAAGATGAACTAAAAAAACTGTTCTCCATCGTCGGTATGGTTG
>Ga0105048_10018295_pt1 | contig 10782 bp, 8 predicted proteins | sample MAT05_FD_78382 | JGI IMG/M metagenome (GOLD analysis project Ga0105048, IMG submission 78382) | Freshwater microbial communities from Lake Fryxell liftoff mats and glacier meltwater in Antarctica - MAT-05 | ecosystem: Environmental > Aquatic > Freshwater > Ice > Liftoff microbial mat | place...
AATTCGTACGCGGACTTCATGGAGGCGACGCTCGGGAGGCGCGCCTGCGGGTGCAATGTCACGGTGGGGCCTCCGACATCAGCGGTAAGCGCTCAATGCGGACAGGAAGGCGGCAAAGGCGGAGTCCACCGCCGGAAGCAGGCCATCGACCTGGGCAGTATCCCCATTCTTCGCCGCGGTCTCCAATCGACCGATCAGGGCCGCCAACCGCTTGCCCCCCAGATTGCCGGCACTGCCCCGCAGGGTGTGGGCGGACGCCGCCACCGCCCGGAGATCGCGGTTGGCCCGCGCCGCGCGCAAGGCCAGAAGCCGGCTGCCGCCATCGGTCCGGAAGAGATCGACCAGTTCACTCAGGGCCGAATCATCACCGGGAACCACCAACAGATTGAGGGTCTCCGGGTCCAGGACCTGGAGGTCCGCCACTTCCAGATCAACCGCCGGGGCACTCCCATTCTGTCCTTCAACCCGCGACGCGTGAGCATCCCCTCCCCCGTTCCCGCCGTTGGCACCGACGGCTGGAATCGGTCCCGGGCCCAGAGCCGTCTGACGGAAGGCAACGGCCCGGCGGAACGCCGCTTCGAGCGCGGCCAGATCCAGGGGTTTGGTGAGGAAATCGTCCATGCCCGCCGCCAGGCACTTCTCGCGATCGCCGACCATGGCGTTGGCCGTCAGGGCGATGATGAAATGCGGCACCCGCCGACCGTAGGCACCGTCGGATTCTTCCAGACGGATCTTGTGGGTCGTCTCGTAGCCATCGAGCTCGGGCATCTGGCAGTCCATCAGGATCACGTCGAACCCTCCCCCGGCCAGCATGTCGAGGACCTGGCGCCCGTTGGCGGCGATGGTGGCGGTCTGGTTGATCTTTCGCAGCAGGGCGATGGCGACCTTCTGGTTCACCAAGTTGTCCTCGGCCAGGAGGATCTTGAGCGAGCCCACCGTCACGCCCGGCGCGGCATCCCCGCGCCCGGCGGTCAGGGTCCGGCGATCGAAGGCATCTTCGCCCCGGACGACCGCCCGCAGGGTATCAAGGAGGCGCACGCGCTTGACGGGTTTCACCACGTAGGCGGCGACCCCGACCGTGCGAAGCAGGCCCACCTCCAACCGCTGGCCCAAGGGCGACGCCAGAACCAATCGGGCGCGTTCGAGCCCGTGGGTCAGATGGATCTCATGCGCCAGCGACAACGCATCCATGTCGGGCAATTCGAGGTCGAGGATGGCCAGGTCGAAGGGCTGGCCGGATTCGGCGGCGCCCCGCAGCGCATCCAGGCCTTCGCGGGCCGTGGCTGCGAGGCTGGGTTGAAATTCGGTTCCCGCCAGTTCATGAAGGTAAATCTGCTGGGTGCGCTCATGATCCTCGACGATCAGCACCCGACAGGGCGGCAGCGCCGGTTCCTCTACTGGCGAGGCCGGCACGCGTCCGACCCGCAAGGTGAACCAGAAGGTCGAACCGCGGCCGGCGACACTTTCGACCCCCATCTCCCCGCCCATGGCGCGGACCAACCCGCGACTGATGGAAAGGCCCAGGCCGGTACCACCAAACCTCCGGGTGGTCGAACCATCGGCCTGAACGAACGGTTCAAAGATCTTCCCGAGCACCTCCGGCGCGAGCCCGACCCCGGTATCGATCACCTCGCAGCGGATCAGCAGTCCGGTGGAATCCTCCGAGGCGAGGGCGACGCGCACCGAGACCTCCCCCTGATCGGTGAATTTGACGGCATTGTTGATGAGATTGGTGAGGACCTGACGGACCCGTCCGCCGTCGCCATGGACCTGGGCGGGAATGGCGTGGTCAATCCAGACGGTAAACTCCAGGTGTTTGCCGAAGGCCCGTTCGGCCAACAGTTCCGAAGTGTCTTCGACCAGGTCGCGGAGATCGAAAGCGAGATTCTCAAACTCCATCTTGCCGCTCTCGATCTTGGAGAAATCGAGGATGTCCTTGAGAATGGTGAGCAATCCGTCGGCGCAGGAACGCAACGTCTCCAGATGATCGCGCTGTTCCGGCGTCAGCGGCGTGTCGAGCAGGAGGCGGGTCATGCCCACGATCCCGTTCATCGGCGTCCGGATTTCGTGGGAGGTGTTGGCCAGGAACTCGGACTTGGCGCGGGCGCTCTGGATCGCCGCGTCGCGGGCCATCTGGAGTTCCTGCTCGGCCTGCTTCCGGGTGGTGATGTCCTCGACGGTTCCCTCGTAGTACTGGAGCCGCTCCGCGTCGTCATGGACCGCACGGGCGTTCTCGGCGATCCAGATGATGCTGCCGTCGCGGCGGTACACCTGACTTTCGAAATGCTCGATCCGACCGCGCGCCTGCATCAGTCGTTGAAACTCCAGGCGGCGGGCGGAATCGACGTAGAGCTGCTGGGCGATGTTGGTTCGTTCCGCGATCAATTCGTCGGTGGTTTCAAACCCGTAGATGCGGGCCAGCGCCGGGTTGGCCGAGACGTAGTGACCGTCGGGCGTCGTCTGGAAGATGCCGTCGATGGAATTCTCCACGATGCTCCGGTACTTGGCCTGCTCCGCCTCGATCCGTCCGTGGGCCTTCTTCAGGTCGGTGATGTCCCGCGAAACGCCGAAGGTCCCCACGATCTGTCCGCGGGCATCGCGCAAAGGCAGCTTGCTGGTGAGCACCCAGGAAACACTCCCGTCCGGCCAGACTTCCTTCTCGGTCTTGCCATCGATGGTTTCGCCGGTCGCCAGGATGCAGCGTTCATCGGCCAGCGCCTGTTCGGCATGCTCCTGATCGAATAAATCGTGGTCGGTCTTCCCCACCAGTTCCAGCGGGTCCGCCCGGCGGACCTTGGTGGCAAAGGCGCGACTGGCGCGAAGGATCCGGCTTTCGGCATCCTTGAAGTAGATGGCATCGGGAGCGTACTCGAGGAGGGTCTGAAGCAGGTCACGTTCGTGCGCCAGCTCGTCCTGGGTGCGGCGCTCCGCCGTCACGTCCCAAAACATCCCCTGGATCCCGACCCGTTCCCCGTTGGAATCCAGCAGCGGCGTCTTGATGACGTGCACGTAGTTCCGCTCCCCGTCCTTGGTCAGGTTTTCTTCCGTCGCCTCGAAGGAACCGCCCCGCTCCACCAACTGCCGATCGTCACGCTGGTATTTCTGGGCCAACTCCCAGGGAAACAATTCGAAGTCGGTCGCCCCGATGATCTGATCCCGCGACTTGCCGACCGCCCGGCAGAAGCGTTCGTTGACGAAGGTGAAACGTCCGTTGAGATCCTTGCGGAAGATGTTCTGGGGAAGACTCTCGACCAGCGCCTGATAGAAGGCCTCGCTCTCGCGGAGGGCCATGGTGGTCCGACGGTGTTCCTCGTGGGTATGGGCGAGGGACCGCGCCTGATGCCGGAGTTCCAGATGCAGGACCACCTTGTGCGCCACCGTCTGCAATGCCGCCCGCTGGCGCACGGTGGGACGGCGCGGAACCCGGTCCATGACCAGCAACACCCCTGCCCGGGCGCCCTGGGGCGTATCCACCGGCATGGTCAGGACCCAACGATAGGCCGAGCCGTCGAGTTCCGGACATTCCCGGACTTCGATACTGCCTCCCTCGCGCAGGGCGCGACGGGCCACGGCCTCGACCATCATGGCATCCTCCGCACGCAATCCGCTCTGACCTTCCACGCGCAGACTGTCGCCTTCGCACAGGACCACGGCGGTGGCAGCGACCTGGGCCACCTGGGTCGCGAGGTTGGCCAGATCATCCAGCGGGCCACCAAGACCGGAAGCATTCGAGGGGGTGCTCATAGGCGACCCCGGCAGAGTCCCGGCCTCCCTGCCAACGTGTCAACGCCGGCGGCGAACCATCGCCCAGGCTGCCAGGACGACGGCGCCCCCGGGAATTGCCTCTTCCTGCCGCTCCTGCTTCGATGACTCCCATCGACGCGCCGTCCATCATTTTGTCCCCGCCCCCTGCCACTCCGCCCCGGAGCGGATCGCATCGCATTCTCCTGTCGACGCTGAACGCCAAGTATCCGCACGCCGCCTTCGGACTGCGCTATCTCCTGGCCAATCTGGGGGAACTGGCCGGATGCGCTTCGATCCGGGAATTCGACATCAACCAACGCCCGATCGACATCGCGGAGGAGATCCTCGCAGTGAACCCGACCCTGCTGGGTCTGGGGGTTTATATCTGGAATGTCCGTCAGACGACGGAACTGATCGCGCTCCTCCGGCGGCTGCGTCCGGACCTGATCATTGTTCTCGGCGGACCCGAGGTCAGCCATGAGACCGACGGTCAGGAGATCGTCGCCCTCGCCGATCATGTGATCACCGGGGAAGCCGACCTGGCCTTCGCCGATCTGTGTCGCGAGATCATCGCCGGCCGGACGCCGCCCCGCATCCTTGCGGCGCCTCTTCCCGATTCGGCGCGGATCGCCCTGCCGTATGCGCTCTACGACGAACGGGACTGCGCCCACCGGGTCATCTATGTCGAGGCATCGCGCGGTTGCCCGTTCACCTGCGAGTTCTGCCTGTCGTCCCTCGACATTCCCGTCCGACAGTTCCCGCTCGACCGTTTCCTCGACGCGATGCAGGCGTTGCTCGACCGCGGCGTGCGTCAGTTCAAGTTTGTCGATCGGACCTTCAACCTGCATCCGGTGGTCTCCCGTCGGATCCTGCAATTCTTCCTGGAGCGCTGGACCGCCGGATTGTTCGTCCATTTCGAGATGGTTCCCGACCGTTTGCCCGAACCCTTGCGCGAACTGATCGCGCAATTCCCGCCGGGCGCACTCCAGTTCGAGGTGGGAATCCAGTCGCTCAATCCCGAGGTCGAACAACGGATCAGCCGTCGGCAGGATCATGGCCGGATGGCGGACAACCTGCGTTGGCTCCGCTCGAGTTCCGGGGTTCACGTCCATGCGGATCTGATTGCCGGGCTCCCCGGAGAAACCCTCGAGAGCTTTGCGGCCGGATTCGATCGACTGCTGGCGCTGGGTCCACAGGAGATCCAGGTGGGAATCCTCAAGCGACTCCGCGGCACCCCGATCATCCGGCACGACGCCGAATGGGCCATGGTTTACAGCCCGTTCCCGCCCTATGAGGTGTTGCACACCCGGGCCCTCGACTTCCCCTCGCTGGCGCGGATCCGCCGATTCGCCGCCTTCTGGGATCTCTACGGCAACAGCGGCAACTTTGTCGGTTCGCTTCCGCTGCTCTGGAACGGTGCTGCGGCCCAACCCGAGCCCGGCGTCTCTCCCTTCCACTCGTTTCTGGAGTTCTCCGACGCGCTCCACACCCGAGGCGTCCGCACGAGCGGCATCGCCCTCGTCCGCCAATACGAATTGCTCGCCGAGTATTTGTGCCAGCGGGATCCAGCGGCCTCCGACGCCGTCCGGGTTTGCCTCGCCGAAGACTACCGGCGCCCGGGCCGACGCGATGTTCCGCCGTTCCTACAGCCGCCGAAGGGATCGTTGTCGCCCGAGCCCGTCGTTCCGACCCGGAACCTCCCGCGTCGTCAGGCCCGGCATCTGGGGACAGGTTGAGGCGCTCGGGAGCCGCGAAGTCCGACTTCGTCCTTAACCGTTCCTCCTGAGTGGAGACGACTCAGTCGGCCGAGTCGCTCTTCAGGCGGAAGAACCGGATCTCCTCACTGGCCACCGGCCTCCAGTCGGGCGCTCCCGGCGACGCGGGGCCGATGCCCTGCCAATCCACCGCATTGGTGCTGGTCTCGATCCTCATTACCGAGTCGATCCCACCCTCCACACGAAAGGTCCATCCACCTTCCCGCAATCGCCAGGCGATCCCCAAAGGAGCAAATCGATCGATCCGCTCCACCACCCGTGCTGAAACGACGCCCTTCGGCCGAAAGAACCGGAGGGCACGCACCGCATCGACTGACGCCCCCTCCAACTCAATGCGATGGACGCCGTCCGACAGACCGGACGCCAAGGTGTAAACCGATTCTTCACCGGGTCCAACCGGAGGCGTCGGTTCAAAGGCGTCCATCCCCACCCAGTCGCATTCCCAACGGACCCGGTAGTCCGGCGGCATCGACAGGCCCTGACTGTTGAGCCCGTAGCCCAGCAACCAAGTCCAGACGGGAATCATCACCCGACCCGAATCCGAGATGAAATTGGTCGCGCTCGTCCCCACTCCGTCGAATCCCGTTCGGGATCCGTCGACCCGGAAATCGATCCGGCTGTAGTCCTCATTCTTCCCGGTGACGGTCAGCGTCCAGCTCTCCAGCAATCGCGGACCAACGGATTCCAGCGCCTGGATGGCCGGCCAGGGTCTACCGGGAACCAGCGACGCCCGCCGGAACGTGCGCAACTCGGGGAGCTCCGAAGGCAGACGTCCATCCACCCGGACGCCCACGGGATCCGGCCCCGATTGATCGGTCACGGCATCCACCCGGCTTCCACTGAACTCGACGGTGATGCGGCCCAACGGACGCGCTGGATCCCGAGTGATCTCCAGCTCCAGAACCCGCTCGGTAGCCCAGGGATCGATAGGCGCGACCTGAACTTCGGGCAACAGATAGGCGAGGACCGCCGCCGCCATGAGATGATTGCCCTCCTCGTTCGGATGGGTGGCATCCGCCAGCAAGACCCGCGTCGTGCGATCCCGGACACGACAGTACCGCTTCCAATACCCGCGCACATCGGCCAGGCAGCAGCCATTCAGGTCGGCCAATTTCGGGAGCCAGACGTAATTCTTGTACTCCCAGGTATTGGGGTTGGCCGTGGCGAGCCGGACCGGATCCGTTTCCTCGCCCAGTTCCGACTCTGTGAGCGGGTGATCCCGCTGGAGCAGGATCTCGGTCGTTGATCCAGAACGAAGCCGTCCCAGCAGATCGCGGAAGCCCGACTCGTACCCATAGGCATGGAGGATCACCAGGTCCGGCTGCAGCGGATTCACGTCCTGTTCGCAGGCGAAAGCCAACCGGTCCGCCATGAACCCGGAGATGGCCACGTTGGTGATCTCGAGCCGGGCATGGGGATACGCCGCTCGCAGACGCTGTTCCACCTCCCGCCACCAGGGATAGATCGTGATGGATTGCCCGTAGAAGACCATGCGCACCCGTGGATGATGGGTGGGTCCCGAGCTGCGAAGCAGGTTGAGCGTCCGACCAAGACGCGCGGTCTGGGTCGGGTCCACCGGGAAATCGGTGAGCGGCAGGAACTGCGCGACGGCCTGATGAAGCAGAAGAAGTGCGAAGCTCAGAAGCCACGCACAACCGCCAGCCAGACGACGCGAGTGACGCTGCAAGGAAATCACCGCCACTTTCATCCTCCGACTGTCCGCCGAAATCAAGCTCGCGTCCCGCCCCTGCATCCGGGGAATGCGCATCCGCGTCAAAGATGTGCTCGACCTGCTCGCCGCCGGTGTGCCGGAGAGCGAAATCCTCGGAGCCTTCCCCTACCTTCAGTTCGAAGACATCCGGGCCTGCCTCGAATACGCGGCTCAGGAAGTGGACCATCCGGTCCTGATCCTCTCCGGACCCTAGGCCCGTCACGTGCGCTTTCTGGTCGATGCCCAACTGCCGCCCGCGCTGGCGCGCTGGCTGACCGGGGCGGGACACGACGCCTGCCATGTGGAGGATACTGGCCTGCGCGATGCCGAAGACTCGTCCATCTGGCACCACGCCATGGAAACCGGTGCTGTGCTCATTACCAAGGACGAGGACTTCGCCGACCGGGCTCGGCCGGGCCGCTCCTCCCCTGTCGTCGTCTGGCTGCGCATCGGCAACGTCTCCAATCACGCCCTCCGGCAATGGCCATGCCCCGGTTACCCCAGATCCTCGACTGGATCAGACAGGGCGTCCGCATGCTGGAAATCCGCTGAACCACGTTCCGCAGCGGGAAAGGTCAGGGTCTGCACGGGAGAAAACCGGAGGGCTTTACAGGACGGCCACCGTTGGGGCGAACGATGTGACGTGCCGGCGTGAGGTTCACCGACGCGACCGCAGGCGATGACAACCCCCCGAGACAAACCCCAGGGATTCGGCAGATCGGCAGCATTGAACAATGGATGATTGTGTCGAGCCGTGGGTGCACCCGATCCCTTCGCTACCGGGGCTGAAGTGCACCGCGCAGAGCTTCAATCCAAACTTGGTTGCCGGCCGAGTTGAGATGGATGCCATCGCCGTCCTGGAGATCAGCTCTCAGTTGTCCATCGGGTGCGGTCAGGCCGCTGCGGGGATCTACGAAAACGCAGCGAGGATCGTCTGAACAGAGGGCCTTGAGCGCCGCATTCAACGCCTGGATCCGCGCGTTGTTCACGCCCGGGTTCGGGCGGTAGATCCCCTCATGGATCGGGAGCAAGGCGCTGCACACCACCCGCACGCCGGCCGGCAATTCCCGCAGGATCCGACCGTAGTGGGTTACGATCGAGGGGTTGTCGCGGAACATCAGGTCGTTGACCCCGATCGCCAGGACCACCGCACTCGCCCCCTTCAAGGAGTGCTGATAGTGCGGCAATCGGCCCAGCACCCCTACGGTCGTGTCACTGCCAATCCCATAGTTGACCGAGGGACAGGCCACCGCGTCGGTGCATAGTCCCTGGGTCAGGCTATCCCCAATGAAAACGACCGCTCGATCGGGGACGTTCCCGTCCAATCGTTGATGGTAGCGAAGCATCGTCCGGTAATGATCGGTGATCTCGGGACGGGTGGGAGGCGGAGGGGCCGGTGATTGCGCGACCGCGAGCGGGATGCTTGCCCAGAGGAGCCAGGCAAGGGAGAGGACGATGCACACCGGATGAGTCTGGATTTTCATGGGGAGGGAGGAGTCATCAGCGTTGCGTTGCCCGGTCTGAAAGGGGACCCTTTTCGGGCGTCTTCCGGGGCCGTGAATGGCCCCTTCGAAGGGAGGGTGGACGTTCCGCTTGCCATCGGATTGCAGGCTACGACAGCCCCAACTCCTTTCGCAAGCGACCGCTCCTCTGGGTGCCTCTTGGAATGGCCCCCGCCCGATTGAAATGAGGCTCGTGACCTCATCTCCTACGGTAGGCGGCGACGTCAGGAGAGTCTGACTTCCATTCGAACGTACCCCGGCCCACGCGCGTTCCCCGGCGGAACAGAATGAGCCTCGTCACCTCGTCTCCTGCCCGGGGAAGACGCGATCCGCCTCGCCAGTTGCACCCCTGCCGCATTTCAGCAGACTCCGCCGGTGCCGGAGCCGGAATCATCCACCCTGGGAATGCGGGAGCGCCTGCGCCGTTTCGTCGGCGCGTGGCAACCGTTCACCGGAGCCGGACTGGCGGCCTTCGCCGATGCCCAGATCGGCCGCGTGCTCAGCTTTCAGTTCATTGCTTCGGCGGCGATCGGAATTCTGCTGGTGATCTCTCTCCGCCTGGCGTGGGTCCCGGTACTCGAACACGCCTTTCCAAATCTACCCGAAAGCGCCCCACTGCTGGCCGGACGATTGCAGTGGCCGGATTCGGTTCCCGTCCGGCTCTCCGAAAACTCCTGGCTCGGTTTGGTCGTCCAACCCACCGCGGTTCCCGGTCCCAATGAGCTGGGACAGACCGCGGACATCCAACTGCAATTGCGTCCCACGTCGCTCCGTGTGCAGGGCATCTTCGGACATCTGGAGCAGCCCTACCCGGTGGGGTGGCAGGCGGATCTGGGGCGAATCCCAGCGATGGCGCGCTGGAATGCCTGGCGTCGGCCGGCGATGATCTTCGGCGGGCTGTCCACCACCGCCGCGCTCCTCCTGAGTTGGTGGACACTGGCGACCGCTTACCTCCCGTTCGTCTGGCTCATTTCACGGGTGATGGGGCGTCCGGTGTCGGCCCTGGGTTCCTGGAAGATGGCTTCGGCCGCACTGCTGGTGGGAGCAACGGTGGGTGCCGCCGGGATCGCAGCCTACGCGACCGGGGCCGTCCGGTTGCCCGGACTGCTGATCTCGCAGTTCCTTCATCTTCCGGTGGGCTGGATCTGGCTGATGTGGGGGATCCTTTCCCGGCCGGGCGGGAAGGGTTCGGCTCGGCGGAGTCCTGCCAAGAACCCGTTTGCCTGAGGCAGTGTCTTTCCCATTCTCCCATTGCCGACTTCGTTCGGCTCCGCATGATCCGGCCATGAAGCCCGTCGTATTGGTCGCTGTCGGAATGTCTCTTGCGGTTCGCGCCCTGGCGGCGGATCCCGTTCCCCTGTTCGATGGCCGCAGCCTGAAAGGCTGGGACGGCGACACCAACAAGACCTGGCGCATCCATGGCGGGATGATTGAGGGCGGCAGTCTGGTGATTACCGTTCCCCGCAACGAGTTCCTGGCCACCACCCGCTCCTACACCAACTTCGTCCTGCGCGCGAAGTTCAAGCTCGAGGGCACCGAGGGATTCGTGAACTCCGGAATCCAGTTCCGCAGTCAGCGCATTCCCAACAATGCCGAGATGATTGGCTACCAGGCCGACATGGGCGATGGCTGGTGGGGCGCGCTCTACGACGAATCCCGAAGGAACAAAGTCCTGGCGAAGCCGGCGGATGCCGACCTCGGAAAGCCGGTGAAAAAGCACGACTGGAACGACTACGAAGTCCGCTGCGAAGGACCGCGGATCCAGCTTCGGATCAACGGTGTCAGCACCGTCGATTACACCGAACTCAATGCGGATATCCCGCTTCACGGCCGGATCGGCTTGCAGGTCCACGGAGGCGGCAAGACCCTGGTCTCCTTCAAGGACATCACCCTCGAAGAACTGCCGTAGCCGCTTGGGGGTGGGGACGAAGAAGCGGGCGAGGAGGCCCGCGGTCCCAGGACGGGCAGTGGCAAGTTGTGCGCCCCGAGCAGACGGTGCATTTCTGGTGTTCTCTCCTGGAAGGATTGGACCATGCTCCTCGCATGGAAG
>Ga0105048_10018296_pt1 | contig 10782 bp, 13 predicted proteins | sample MAT05_FD_78382 | JGI IMG/M metagenome (GOLD analysis project Ga0105048, IMG submission 78382) | Freshwater microbial communities from Lake Fryxell liftoff mats and glacier meltwater in Antarctica - MAT-05 | ecosystem: Environmental > Aquatic > Freshwater > Ice > Liftoff microbial mat | place...
GCTCCAGGGTCCGTTTGGCGGCGGCGCGGTGTCCGCGATGACCTGGAGGCGGCGCGACTCCATGCGTTGATAGCCGCCCAGCTCGCTGGGCATCGGCCGATCCCCGGCCTCATCCAGCGCCCGAACGGACGCCACATAGGGCGCATCCCGGATAACGCCGCCATGCCCTGCCGCCAGACTGCCGTCGGCCAGGGTGAAGAACCGAACCGCCGCCGCCAGTCGGTCGATGGCCCGCTGAACAGTGTCCGGGGCGGCCAGGCCCCGCTGGACCATGGCTTCGTCCAGGGTTTCCAGGTCGAACAGCAATTCCAGTGCTGCAGAGGCCTGTCGCGAGGCGTGGCCGCCATCAGCGGTGACAGTGCGAGGCAAAGCCCTGGACAACCGGGCCAATGCGCGTTCAAGCAACCGCTCGCCGGCAGACCCACTTAGTGCGACGCCCGCCACGGCGGCGGCAACAGCCTGGTCTGCCGCGCCGGCAATGTCGGCAGGGCCCAACAGGTCGCGGGCCTGTCGCGCCAGGTCCGCCGCGATCTGCAGGGTTTCCGTATCCGAGGCGCGCGCCGTCAGGCTGGGCCCGGCGCAGGCCAGGTGGAACACCCGTCGCGCCATGATTGCGGGGTTCCAGGCAAAGGGGTTCCAGCGTCCGAACAGCCGTCGCCATTCCAGCACCAGCCGCAGGGCTTCGGCCGCCCCATCCGGCCCCACGGCCACCAGATCCGGCAGCCAGGCGAAGCTGTGCAGGGCTTCGGCAAAGGCGCGCGTGGGGCAGGCGCGATCCCACGGGTTACCGCCGACACCCACGGTCATGGTCGCGTCAGCCAGGGTAAAGGTGCCGGCCAGGATGAGGCGCCCGGTGTCTGAATCCGTTGGACGTCGATCTACCGGCTGCAGGGCAAATCCCTCGGGCCGCGGGCGCTCGGTCAGCCAACGATGAAGATCGGAGGCGCGCCACTCCTCGGAGAGCGTACGACCCATGTGCACGCCCGCCGCCGTCGCCAGATAGCGACCGGGAAATCGGCGCAGCAGCTGGAGCCCCGCCATCCCCCGCCCTTCAGCCGCGCAAGGCGGCGATATTGGCCGCGTAGTGCTCGGCCCCGCCACGGAAGACCGCTGTGCCCGCCACCAGGGCGGTGGCACCAGCGGCGATGCAAAGTTTCGCGCTCTCCGGCGTGACCCCGCCGTCCACCTCCAGCGGAATGTCGCGCCCGGTCGCCTCGATCATGGCGCGCAGAGCCGTAATCTTCGCCAACTGTGAATGCATGAACGTCTGGCCACCGAAACCGGGGTTGATCGACATAACGAGGATCAGATCCACCTCATCCATCATCCACTGGATCACCGAAGGGTCTGTAGATGGATTAAAGACCACGCCGGCCCTGGCCCCCAGCTCGCGAATGCGTTTCAGCGTGCGGTTCAGGTGCGGACCGGCCTCGGGATGGACGCTGATCAGGTCGGCCCCGGCGGCCCGGAAGGCTTCCAGATAGGGGTCCGCCGGCGAGATCATCAGATGGACGTCAAACGGGATCTTCGCATGCGGGCGCAGCGCCTTCACCACATCCGGGCCCAGGGTGATGTTGGGCACAAAGTGGCCGTCCATGACGTCAACATGCACCCAGTCGGCCCCGGCGGCCTCGATGGCCCGAACCTCCTCGCCGAGGCGCGCAAAGTCCGCCGCCAGGATCGAGGGGGCAATGATGGTTTTGTGCCCGGAGGCAGAAGGCGCGGCCATGGCCCGGCTTAACCTGATCCGCCCGCCTCTGCCAATCTCACCTGCCGCCTAAAGCATCTGCGGCAACACCCGGTCCGGGGGCCGTTCGCCGTCCATCCAGACCTTGATGTTGATGATCACCTTCTCGCCCATCTCGACGCGGGCCTCGACGGTGGCCGAACCCATATGCGGCAACAGCACGGCGTTGGGGTTCTTCAGAAGCTTGGGATTGATCCGGGGCTCCTGCTCGAACACATCCAGCCCACATGCGGCAATCCCGCCCGAGGCCAGCAAGTCGGCCAGCGCCGTTTCATCGATGATCTCGCCGCGCGCCGTATTGATCAGGATGGCGTGCTTCTGCAGCAGCTTCAGGCGACGCCCCGACAGCAGGTGGTAGGTGGCCGGCGTATGCGGCGAGTGCACCGAGATGATATCCATCCGCGCCAGCATCTGGTCCAGACTATCCCAGTAGGTCGCCTCCAGCTCCTCGGCGACGCGGGAGCTGACGGGCTTGCGGTTGTGATAGTGGATCTGCAGTCCGAACGCCTTGGCCCGGCGCGCCACGGCGGTGCCGATCCGACCCATGCCGATGATACCCAGGCGCTTGCCGGTGATCCGGCGACCCAGCATCCAGGTCGGCGCCCAGCCGGCAAACTCGCCCGATTGGACGGCGTTGGACCCCTCGATCACCCGGCGCAGGGTGACCATCATCAGGGTCATGGTCAGATCGGCGGTGTCCTCGGTGAGAACCCCGGGCGTATTGGTAACAATTATACCCTTGGCCGTGGCCGCGGCGACATCGATGTGATCGACGCCTGCCCCGAAGTTGGCGATCAGCTTCAGCCGCTCGCCGGCCTTCTCGATCAGCCCGGCATCGATACGGTCGGTGATGGTGGAAGCCAGCACATCACAACGCCCGACGGCCTCGATCAACGCCTTGCGGCTCATCGGCTCGTCCGAGACGTTGAGTTCGGCGTCGAACAATTCGCGCATGCGGGTCTCGACCGAGTCCGGCAGTTTGCGGGTGACGATGACTTTCGGCTTGCGGGTGGGCATGGACCTACGGAAAAAGGGGTGCTTCCTGCGCTCTATCGTGGCGCTGAACTTCCTGACCCTAGCAAAGGGCAGCGGCACGGCCAAGGCGAGGTATGCGACTTGAGCAATCGAAGGTCAGTTGCGCGAGGTTCGGCCGGGCTGGTTCTGGCCCTCGTTGCCGCCTCTGCCGCGCAGGCCGCCCCACGCCAGACGCCCTCTGGCTTTGAGGTGCCGCGCTACATCACCCTGAAGTTTGCCAAGGTGAATGCCCGCGCGGGTCCTGGCGATGATCACAAGCTGTTGTTCGTTTATCGCAAGCGCGGCCTGCCGCTGCAGGTAATCGCCGAGACCAGCGAATGGCGCCGCGTTTGCGACCCGGATGGTCAGGTCGCCTGGATTCACAAACGTGTGACCGACGGCCGCCGCGCCGTGATCAACACCTCCAGGAGTCCCGCCCCGCTGCTGGCCAGCCCCAGGGTCGGGGCAGAAACCGCAGCCCTGCTCAACGTCCGCGCCATGGCCGGGCTGGACCAGTGCAAGAAGGGCTGGTGCCGGATCAACACCGACGGTGCCAAGGGCTGGGTGCGCGAGGGCAGCCTCTGGGGCACAGCGACACGACCGCAATGTCGTTGAGGCGGCGGGCAGGCCTGTGCTACCCCGTCGCCTCCTGAGCTACGAAAGCGATACTGATGACTGAAACACCGACCCGGCAGCCCAGCTACAGCTTCGAGGAGCTGATGGCCTGTGCACGCGGCGAGATGTTTGGTCCGGGCAATGCCCAGCTTCCGGCACCGCCCATGCTGCTGTTTGACCGCATCACCACCATCACCGACACCGGCGGCGAGTTCGACAAGGGCTATATCGAGGCCGAGTTCGACATCAATCCGAAGCTCTGGTTCTTCGACTGCCACTTCATCAATGACCCCGTCATGCCGGGCAGCCTTGGCCTCGATGCCCTCTGGCAACTGGTAGGTTTCTATCTCGGGTGGATCGGCGGCAAGGGCCGTGGTCGTGCCCTCGGCTGCGGCGAGGTCAAATTCGGCGGTGAAGTGACGCCGGATATCAAAAAAGTGACTTACAAGATCCAGATGAAGCGGGTGATTAACCGCCGCCTCGTCATGGGTATCGGCGACGGGGTTTTGGAAGCCGATGGCAAACCCATCTATACGGCGCAGGATCTCCGCGTCGGACTGTATCAACGGCCGTAAGAGGCCCTGAGGATCGTGGAAGGCAACATGCGCCGCGTCGTCGTTACCGGACTGGGTATCGTCTCATCCATCGGCAACACCACCGATGAGGTGTTGGCGTCTCTGCGTGAGGCGAAATCCGGCATCGTCGCCGCGCCGGAATACGCAGAGCTGGGCTTTCGGTCCCAGGTTCATGCGCCGCCCCGGATCGACTGGGAGGCGATGGTCGACCGCCGCGCCGCGCGTTTCCTGGCCCAGGGCACCGGCTTCGGCCATATCGCTATGGAACAGGCAATCGCGGACTCAGGCCTCGAAGAGGCCGAAGTCTCCAATGAGCGCACCGGCCTGATCGTGGGTGCTGGTGGCCCCTCGACCCGGGTAATTGTCGAAGCCGCCGCCACCGCCCGGGAACGCGGCCCCAAGCGGGTGGGGCCTTTCGCCGTTCCCAAGGCCATGAGCTCCGGTGCGTCGGCGACGCTGTCAACCTGGTTCAAGATCAAGGGCCTGAACTTCTCGATCTCCTCGGCCTGCGCCACCTCGGCCCACTGCATCGGCGTCGGCTACGAACAGATCCTGATGGGCAAGCAGGACGTGGTGTTCGCCGGCGGCGTCGAGGAACTGGACTGGACGCTCAGCGTCATGTTTGACGCCATGGGGGCAATGAGCAGCAACTTCAACGACACCCCCGCCGTCGCCAGCCGGGCCTATGACTTGAACCGCGACGGCTTCGTGATCGCCGGCGGCGCGGGCATCCTGGTGCTGGAAGAACTTGAGCATGCCAGGGCCCGGGGCGCAAAAATCTACGGTGAGATCATCGGCTACGGGGCCAATTCCGACGGCTTCGACATGGTCGCCCCCTCCGGTGAGGGCGCGGCGCGCTGTATGAAAATCGCCATGTCGACCATCGATGGCCGCACCATCGACTATCTGAACCCGCACGGCACCTCGACGCCCGTGGGCGACATCAAGGAAATGGAAGCCGTCCGGGCCGTGTTCGGCACCAAGCCGCCGCTGATCTCGTCCACCAAGTCGCTGACCGGCCACAGCCTGGGCGCGGCCGGCGCGCAGGAGGCGATCTACAGCCTGCTGATGCTGAACAACGATTTCGCCTGCGAGAGTGCGCACATCGAGACCCTCGACCCGGCTTTCGCCGACCTGCCCATCGTGCTCAAGCGTCAGGACCGCTCGCTGAACACGGTGATGAGCAACTCGTTCGGCTTTGGCGGCACCAACGGCTGTCTGGTGATGGCCAAACTCTGAGGACACGGCGTGGCGGCGAACCCGCAACTCCCCAGGCCACCCGAGCCGCCGGACCCCCAGTCGTGCTGCCAGCGTGGCTGCACCCCGTGCATCTTTGACTACTACGACACGGCGCTGGAACGCTGGGAGGGTCGCATCCGCGCGCTGGGCCATGATCCCATCGAGGTGCTGGCCCGGCTCTCGAAACCCTGATGACACCGTGGGTGGGATCGGTCAAAACCTGCGGCAACAAGGGAGAACACCAACGTGGCCGACGACTATCAGATGCCGACCGGTGACCTGATGAAGGGCAAGCGCGGGGTCGTGACCGGCGTCGCCAACCATCAATCTATCGCCTGGGGCATCGCCAGCCAGCTGGCCGCTCAGGGTGCCGAGATCGCGTTCCTGCACCTGCCGGGCATGGAGCGCCGGGTTCAGCCGCTGGCCGACAGCATCGGGGTCAAGGTACTGGCACCCGTCGATGTCACCGACGACGCGGCCATGGATACTGCGTTCGATGTGGTGAAGCGGGCGTTCGGCCAGATCGACTTTTTCGTTCACGCGATCGCCTTCGCCAACAAGGATGAGCTGAAGGGCAGCTTCGTCGACAACACCACACGGGACGGCTTCCTGCGGGCCATGAACATATCAGCTTTCAGTTTTGTGGATTGCGCCCGTCGTGCCGCTGAACTGATGCCGGAGACCGGCGGCTCGATCCTGACGCTCACCTACATGGGCTCGGAACGCGCGATTCCGAACTACAACACCATGGGTGTGGCCAAGGCGGCGCTGGAGGCCTCGGTGCGCTATGCGGCCCGCGACCTGGGTCCCAAGGGCATCCGGGTCAATGCGCTGTCGCCAGGGGCCATGAAAACTTTGTCGCTGGCGGGTATCTCCGGCGGCCGCGGTATGTTGGCCAAAGGTCGCTCGCTATCGGCCATGAAGGAAGACACCTCGATGGAAGGCGTGGCTGGCGCAGCACTGTGGCTGTTGTCGGACCTCGGCATGTCGACCACCGGCGAGGTGATCCACGTCGACGCCGGGTTCCACATCATGGGCTTCTCCGACGACGAGACCGAATAGGCGAGGCGGTGCCATGACCACGGTCCAGGACGCGGATGTGATCATCGCCGGTGCCGGTATCGCCGGGGCGACGCTGGCGTTGTCGCTGGCTCAAGCCGGGCTGCGACCCGTCCTGATCGATCCGGTGGTGTTCGACGATCAGCTGGCACCCACCTTCGACGGTCGGGCCTCGGCCATCGCCTATTCTGCGTATCGCCAGTGGCGCGCTCTGGGTCTGGCCGAGGCGCTCGACCCCCTCGCCCAGCGCATAGAGCAGATCCTGGTGACGGACGGTCGTGCGCCCGGAGCCTCGGCAGGCGGTCCGACACCGTTCTTCCTGCGCTTTGATTCCAGTGAGATCGCCGACCGTTCGGATGGGGAGCCCCTGGGCTACCTGCTGGAAAATCGCCATATCCGCGCTGCCCTCGCCAGCGCGGTAAAGCGCGCGGGAATTGAGGTTCTGGCACCCGCGCGGGTGGCCAGCGCAGCCTTCGAGCCCCGCGACGCCGTGGTGACGCTGGCGGATGGTCGTACCCTGACAGCCCCGCTCGTGGTGGGTGCCGAGGGCCGCGGCTCGGTCATCCGCGCCCAGTCGGGCATCGGCGTCATCGGCTGGGACTATCCCCAGACCGGGGTCGTGGCGACGGTTCGCATGCAGCGACCCCACGGCGGTGTGGCGCACGAGTACTTTCTGCCGGGGGGGCCCTTCGCCATCCTGCCCCTCACCGACAATCGCGCCAGCCTGGTCTGGACCGAAAGCACTGCACACGGCGAGGTCCTGAAGACAGCGCGGCCCGAGGTTTTCCAGGCGCATCTGGCACGGCGGTTCGGGGAGTTTCTAGGGCAGGTCTCCGTCGAAGGCCCGATCTTCACCTACCCCCTCAGTCTGCAACTGGCCGAGCGTTTCGTCGCGCCGCGCGCTGCCTTGCTCGGCGATGCGGCCCACGGCATCCATCCGATCGCCGGTCAGGGCCTGAACCTGGGTCTGAAGGGTGCCGCCGCCCTGGCCGAGGTCGTGGTCGACGCGACACGGTTGGGCGAGGATATCGGCTCCGAGGTGGTGCTGGCGCGCTACGCCGCGTGGCGCAACTTCGACACCGTCACGCTTGCGGCAGGGACCGACGTGTTCGTGCGCCTGTTTTCCAACGACCACCCACTGCTCAGGCTCGCACGCGGCGTCGGCATGGCCGCTGTCAACCGCATCGCTCCGGCCCGGAAATTCTTCATGCAGGAAGCCGGCGGTGCCGTGGGGGATCTACCAAGGCTGCTGCGCGGCGAGGCGCTTTAGCTACTCCCCCTCGCCCAGATCGCGGGCCTCTTCCGGCAGCATGATCGGCACGCCGTCACGGATCGGATAGGCCAGCCGGGCCTTGCGGCTGATCAGCTCGGACTTCGCGCGATCATAGTCCAGCGGGCCGCGGCTGACAGGGCAGACGAGGACTTCCAGCAACCGGGGATCGACCTCGGCACTCAGCGTTGGGGTGCTCATGACCGACCTCTACTGCAACCGGGGACTGGCGTCATCGGGGTCACTGGCGCTGATCTCGAGCAGAGTCGTCAGCACGTCGAACCGGCCCGCCAGGTCCGGTGCCTCCAGAAACGCCTGTTTCTCTGCGGGCTCGAACGGCAGGCCCATACAGAGGCTGTTGACCAGGGTTTCAAGTGGCGCTTCCTGCGCGGTCTCCCAGTCGATATCCAGCTGGCGGAAGTTGAGATAGCGCTTCAGGGCCTTGGCGAACCGGGCTCGGGCCGCAGCCGTCGCCTCTTCCTTTTCGTCACGTCCCAGGTCGCCGCCGAACCGGGCGTAGCGGGCCCTGAGCTGGCGGTACGGCAGGCGCAGGTCCAGCTCCTCACCGGCCTCGAAGCGGCAGACGCCGGTGAGCGTGATCAGGTAACGACCGTCCGAAGTCTCGTTGTAGCTGGTGATCATGCCCACACAGCCCACCTCGGCCAGGTGAGGGCGTTCGCGATCCCCGCCGTTGCGGGTCTGGATCATGCCGATCACCCGCTCGCCGGCCATGGCGTCGTCGATCATGTTCAGGTAGCGGGGCTCGAAAATCTGTAGCGGCAGCTCTCCGCCCGGGAGCAGAAGCGCGCCATCCAGCGGAAACACCGGGATCAGCTGCGGCAGGTCGGCAAGTTGACTGTAGGGGGCCATGGCGGGCCTCAACTGAACAGGATGGCGGAAAGTTTTCGCCGCCCTTGCTTGGCGACGTCGGACATCTGGCCGGCGGCCTCAAACACCACCAGCAACTGTTTTCGCGCCGCATCGTCATTCCATGCGCGGTCGCGGCGGATGATCTCGATCAGCTGGTCCACCGCCTCGTCCATCCGGCCCGCCCCGGCCAGCGCCTTGGCCAGCTCCAGCCGGGCTTCGTGGTCATCCGCGTCAGCGGCCAGGCGGCGCTCAAAAGTCGCCGTATCGGACGGCGCGTCGGCAGCCAGCGCCAATGCGGCGCGAACGCTGTCGATATCGGGGTCCTTTGCGTCGGGTGGTGCCATCTCGAGGATTTCAGCCGCACGCTCCAGATCGCCGGTCTGCTGATAGAGCCTCGCCATGCCGCCGATGGCCTTCAGATTGGCCGGGTCCATCTGCAGCGCCTGGGCATAGGCCTGGGCTGCACCGCCCAGGTCGCCCAGCCCCAGAGACTCCCGCGCCATCTCCAGCAGCTGATCCACCGGAGAGACCCCGCCGCCGCCCAGCTTGGCGACGCGGTCGACGAAGGCCTTCACCTGGCTGTCAGGCAGGGCACCGGAAAACGTATCGACCGGTCGACCATCCACAAAGGCGAACACCGCCGGGATCGACTGCACGCGCAGCTGACCGGCATAGGCAGGGTTCTTGTCGATATCGACCTTGACCAGCTTCACCTTGCCCTTGGCCGCCGTGATGGCTTTCTCCAGCGCCGGGCCCAGCTGGCGGCACGGGCCGCACCAGGTGGCCCAGAAATCCACGATCACCGGCGTGGTCTTCGACGCCTCGACCACATCAGCCATGAAGGTGGCGTCGGTGGTGTCCTTGATGAGGTCGGCTGCAGATACACCACTGGTTTCACCGATCAGGGTCATAGCCTGAAAATCCTTTTCCCGGTCCGTTCGGGGCTCTTACGCACAACATGGCCACACGTGTGACCGGCTGCAATACAGACCTCAATCAACCACCGCCATGGTGGCAAAGTCCACAATCAGCGGGGTGACCCCGAGGGCTGCCAGGAACCGTTTAAAGCCTTCGCCGCTGACTGTCGTGGTCGCGGTATTGGTCAGCGGATGAAAATTGACCAGCTCCGCCTCGGCCAGGGTGCGGTCGAGCACAAATCTGACGCGATGGCCCACGTCATTGATCAAGCCGAAGGCCGTGACCGATCCGGGGCTGACCCCCAGGGTCTCCATCATCAGCTCCGGCTTCCCGAACGACAGCCGACCCGAGCCGATCACCAGATGCAGGCGCTTCAGTTCAATGGCTGCATGGCCCTCCGCCGAGATCAGCCACAGCTGATCGCGCGCGTCCTTCAGGAACAGGTTCTTGGTGTGGGAACCCGGCAGTGCTGCCTTGATATCCTCGCCCTCGCCCACGGTGAACACCGCCGGATGGTCCAGGGTTTCGGCGGCGATGCCGATCTCCGACAGGTATTCGAGCAGGCGTTCGCGGTTGAACATATCCCTGCAATAGCGAACCGCGACAGCGCAGGCGAGCGGCCGAACGTATCCATGGGTTGCAGCCGACGAATCAAAATCCCCTGTCAGGCGAACAGAGTCGCGCCATCTGAAAGGTTAATGTAGAGCTTCACCGCATAGGTGATGTCGTGGGACGCGCCGTGATCTGGAAGCGAGAAATGATCAAGACACAGCACATTGCAGGCGCACTTGCGGCCTTGGGTTTGATGGCGGCAGCTGGCACGACCAGCGCGGCGATTGTGGTCCAGTCCACTGTTGCGAACCAGCTCTACACCCTGAACTCCGGTGTGATGCTGGAGGACTTCGACGCCATCGACAGCCCCCTGACCAGCTTCACGGGCAACGTGATTGGACCCTTCGGCGACCCCTTCAGTGTGACGAACAGCGCGCCGCCGCCCTACGACGGGGCCGGCTCCATCACGGTTTGCTGCCAGGGCGGCAATCCGTACGAGGGTGACCCCACCCGGTATGCGTCCGTCCAGGGTGCCGGGTCATCCACGTTCAGCGTGCTGGGTGGTCGCTACCTGACCAGCTTCAGCTTCTACATGGGCTCGCCCGACACCTACAACAAGATGACCTTCAACCTCGTTGGCGGTGGGTCTCAGGTCTTCAACGGCACGGAAATCTGGGATGGCCCCAATTTCGCCGGTGATCGCACCAAGGGCTTCCGCGTCTATTACAACTTCAATGGCGCGCAGGTGTCCTCCATCCAGTTTGATTCCGGTTCTGATGCGTTCGAATTCGACGGTCTCGCCGGCACGGTCGTGCCCGAGCCCGGCACCTGGGCGCTGATGATCCTGGGCTTCGGTGGCGTTGGCGCGATGCTCCGTAACCGCCGCCGTCTGGTCGCCGCCTAGGCGTCCACAACGTCCGAAC
>Ga0105048_10018307_pt1 | contig 10779 bp, 6 predicted proteins | sample MAT05_FD_78382 | JGI IMG/M metagenome (GOLD analysis project Ga0105048, IMG submission 78382) | Freshwater microbial communities from Lake Fryxell liftoff mats and glacier meltwater in Antarctica - MAT-05 | ecosystem: Environmental > Aquatic > Freshwater > Ice > Liftoff microbial mat | place...
CGTCCATCCCGCGCGTTGGGGTCGGGGCCGATGCCATCGGCAACCTTTCCCGCTTTCCCGACGGAATCGCCATCGGGTCAGGGATTGCGCGCGAGCTGAACCTCGGCCTTGGCGACCGCGTGCGTCTGATCGCGCCAAGCGGGGTCAAGACCGCCTTCGGCACCAGTCCGCGCGTCAAGGCCTATGAGGTCGTCTACATCTTTACCGCCGGGCGGTACGACATCGACCGCACCCGCATCTACATGCCCTTCACCGAGGCGCAGAGCTACTTCAACCGCGAGGGAATGGCCGATGAGGTGGAGGTGATGGTCAAGGACCCCGAGGCCGTCGACGACTATTCCCTGCCACTCTTGAACGCGGCGGGGCCCACGGCGCTTTTGTGGACGTGGCGCGATTCAGCGGGGGCGTTTCTGCGCGCGCTCGATATCGAGGATAATGTGATGTTCATCATCCTGTCGGTCCTCGTGCTGATCGCCTCGCTCAACATTGTGTCGGGGCTGATCATGCTGGTGAAGAACAAGGGCCGGGATATCGGCATCCTGCGCACCATCGGGTTGACCGAGGGGTCGGTGCTGCGGGTGTTCTTCCTCTGTGGCACCTTTACCGGCGTTGTGGGCACGATTGCGGGGGTGATCCTTGGCTGCCTATTTGCCACGTACATCGACCAGGTAATGGCTTTTGCCAACTGGATCAACGGCGGCTCGGTCTGGGACCCGTCGATCCGCGGCATCTATGCGCTGCCGGCAGAGTTGAAGGCGCGCGATGTGCTGTCGGCGGTGGCGCTGTCGCTGGGATTGGCCTTTGTGGTCACGATCTTCCCCGCCCGTCGGGCCGCCCGCCTGAACCCGGTCGAAGCGCTGCGCTATGAATGACGCGCTGGTGCTGGAGGGGATCGAGAAGGGGTATAACCGCGGCAAGCCAGCGGAAGTGATGGTTCTGCGCGGCGCGACGCTATCTCTTGCGCGGGGAGAGGTTGTGGCGCTGGTGGCCCCCTCGGGTGCCGGAAAATCAACGCTTTTGCACATCGCGGGGCTGCTCGACAGCCCCGATGCGGGGACCTTGCACCTTGATGGCCGTGCGATGGCAGGTTTGGGGGATCGTGAGCGGACAGAGGCGCGGCGGGCCGAAATCGGATTCATCTACCAGTTCCACCACCTCTTGCCGGAATTCACCGCGCTGGAAAACATCGTCATCCCGCAACTGGCCAATGGCGGGACGAAACCGGTAGCCGAGGCCCGGGCCCGCATGCTTCTGGACAGTGTCGGCATCGCTGCCCGCGCCAGCCATCGCCCCGCCGCCCTGTCGGGGGGGGAGCAGCAGCGTGTGGCGTTCTGCCGGGCGCTGGCCAATGGGCCACGGCTTTTGCTGGCGGACGAGCCGACCGGAAACCTTGATCCCGCAACCTCGGATCAGGTCTTCGCGGCGCTGATGGCTCTGGTGCGCTCGACGGGTCTTTCCGCGCTGATCGCCACGCACAACATGGAGCTGGCCGCGCGGATGGACCGGGTCGTGCGGCTTTCATCCGGACGCGTCGTCTGAACCCTTCGCCAGATTGCCCTTGGGCTTTGCCCGCCTGCAGCGGTCCGAGCAATAGCGGACCTCCGCCCACGCCTTTTCCCAGGCTTTGCGCCAAGTGAAGGGGCGTTCGCAGGTGGCGCAGATTTTGGTCGGCAGGTCAGCCTTTCGGATCATTCTGGGCATCAGAGGTCGAAGCTCATCTGCGCCGTGGGCGGAGAGGGCCTGGCGACGCGGGGGCGGGGGTTGCGGTCGTTGACAAAACGACCATCGGGGCGGCTGGCGTGGCGGTCGAGGATGCGGGCGGCCTCGGCCCTGAACTCCTCGCCCCTGCGTGCCTCGGCCAGATGGTTGCGCGCGGCGCGGGCAGAGGTTGCAAGGTCCACCAGCGGTTCGGGATAGCGGCGGCCCAGAAGGCTTTGCGCCTCGGGCCATTTCCACGGCTGCTGCAGGAAACCATCGGGGAGGGCAGCCAGTTCGGGCAGCCAGCGACGGGTGAAGGCACCTGTCGGGTCCTGATCCAGGCCCTGCTTTACCGGGTTGTAGATGCGCGGGATGTTGATCGCGGTCAGCCCCGACTGCATCTGCACCTGCGGCCAGTGGATTCCGGGCTCGTAATCGGTAAACTTTCGGGCCAGCACCGCGCCAGTGGCTTGCCAGTCCAGCCCGAGGTTGAAGGAGGCCATCGACATCACCATGGCGCGCATGCGGAAGTTCAGCCATCCGGTAGCGGCAAGATAGCGCATGCAGGCGTCGAGGAAAGGAAAGCCGGTTTCCCCCACGCTCCACGCCTGCAGCCAGGAGGCGTCGCTGGTCGCGGGTCGCAGGGCGGCGGCGGGATGCAAGGCGTGGCATTCCAGTGAGGGCTGGCTTTCGAGCTTCTGCACAAAGTGGTCGCGCCAGGCGAGGCGGCTTTGAAAACTCAGAAGCGCGCCGGACCAGCGGCTGCGCGGGCGGCTCGCTTGGGCGGCGGCGGTCGCCTGCACGATCTCGCGCAGCGACAGCGTTCCCAGTGCTATGTGCGGCGACAGGCGCGAACAGGCCCGCTCTGCCGTGAGAGGGGAGGACAGAGCGCGGCGATACGTCTCCCCACGCCGGTCAAGAAAGCTTTCGAGCAGCGCAAGACCCGCACTTCGCCCACCCGTCTGGCGGGCGAGGCAGGGGTCGGGGGGCAGGCGCAGGGCCTGGGCTGTCGGGATCGGCCCGGGTTCGATGCCCCCCAGAAGGGTCAGGGCAGGAATGGGCAGGGCCGGAGCGGCCATGAAGGCATCGCGTCCCGCGGCCCAGCCGGCCCGGCCAGACAGGCGCCGCACCACGCCCGATTGCGGCAGTTCCTCCCACGCTATTCCCGCACCGCGCGCCCACGCCGCCACGCGCCGGTCGCGCGCGTAGGTCCACAGGTTCCCCGTCTCCTCATGGCTGATGATCCGGGTGATGCCAAAGCGGCGGCAGAGCGTGCCCAGAACCTCGACCGCGTCACCTGCGCGCACGACCAGGCCGCCGCCGAAAGGCTGCAACGCGCCCCGCAGATCGGCCAGGCTTTCGGCCAGGCTCGCCCATTGCCGCGCCGAGGTGTCGGGCAGGCGCCAATACTCCGGCTCCACCACATGGACCGGCAACACCGGACCGAGCGTTGCCGCACGGGTCAGCGCGGGAGAGTCCGCAAGGCGCAGATCGCGCTTGAACCAATAGAGAACATTCATGGAACACTCATGCCAAGTCTTGCGGGATTCGCAAAGGCCCGTGTCGCAGCGCGAGATAAGAATATGCCCCAAGGTGTACCAGATGCGGCGAACATTCGCACCCGGATGGTAAAGCCATGGATCTGGGCTGTGGCCACAGGGCCGCACTGCACACAATCCGGGTACGGACTCTGCCCCCAATGCCTTTTGCCTTCAGATGAAGAGGATGTCTCCCAGGAATTCCGTGACCTTCACATCTTCGATCAGCAACGCCGTGCCGTTGCCAAAGTCGATCAGCACGTCGCGATCGATCTGCGTGAGATGGCCCGTCAGATCGCTGAAGGCGGAAAAGTCCGCAACGCCAAGGCTCAGCTTGTCGAGACCGATCTTGAAATCGGTGATCACATCCTGGCCAAAGCCCGAGAGAAAAACAAAGTTGTCCCCGCCTCTGCCGCCCTTGAGCTGGTCGTTGCCTGCACCGCCGGACACGATGTCGTTGCCGCTGCTGCCGTTGATCATATCGTTGCCGGTTCCGCCGACCAGCGTGTCCTGGCCGTCGCCGCCATTGAGGGTGTCATTGCCGCCGCGTCCCTCTATACGGTTCGCGCCGTCATTGCCTTTCATACTGTTGGCCAGCGCATTGCCGATGGCCGTCAGGTCCGCACTGCCCTTCAGGCTTGTAGCTTCCAGCTCATTGCCCATCGCAAAGGACGCGGAAGAACTGTAGCGCTGATATCCGGCTGCCCCATTTATAAAGGTCATGCCAGTCGCGTCGATCTCGTCCCAGGCGGCGCCACTGCCGCCGGTTCCGCCACCGCCGCCGCTTCCCGCACCGCCGCCGCCACCTCCGCCGCCACCTCCGCCGCCGGTCGCGGCAGCATAGGCCTGCATGAGGTTTGCGGCGGAATAGCTGGTGCCCGCGAACGCGAAGGTTTCCGCATTGGTGATCGTGGTTCTGTCGACCCCCGCCGTGATCACAAATCCGCCGGAGACCTGGGTGATCAGGTACTCGGCAAGATCGCCCGAAAACAGGACGGTATCGGTCCCGTTGCCGCCGTCCAGCCTGTCGGTTCCAGATCCGGTCAGGAACATGTCGTTGCCGTCACCGCCATTGCTGCGGTCGTTGCCTGCGCCACCCGAAAGGGCATCATGTCCAGCCCCACCCTCGATCACGTCATTGCCGTCGCCGCCAAGCAGCGTGTCGTCACCGCTGCCGCCAATGATCTTGTCGTGGCCTGCTCGGCCTTCGATACGGTTTGCACCGCTGTTTCCGGACATGGAGTTGTTCAGCGCATTACCCACCACAATCAGGTTGGCCGACCCTGAAAGGGTGGCGGCATCAAGACCGGCGCCCATGACGAAAGAGGTGGCTGAAGTATGGCGGTCCCACGAAGAAGTCCCATTGACCACGACAAGTCCAGTCGTGCTCATCTCGGCCCAGTTCAGCGCACCGGGGGGCGGGGTCACAACGCCGCCGCCACCGCCGCCGACGGGGTCAGGCGGAGTGGTGCCGCCAACCGACGCGAGTAGCGCGGTCAGCGTGTAGCTTGCGTTGCCAAAGGCAAGGTTTTCCACGCTCGTGACCCTCGTGGCCCCAAGCGCGCCCGACACGATCAGCGTGTCGCCCCCGCGCGTCAGCACATAGCTGTCGAGCGCATTGGCAAACACCAGCCGGTCTGTCCCGGCGCCGCCCGTCACATTGTCGCCTCCGCCCGAGGCGTAGATGACGTCGTTGCCATTGCCCCCGTCGATCACGTCATTGCCGGCCGCCGAATGGACGGTGTCATTTCCATCCACGGTAAAGACCGTCGATCCTGAAGCATGACTGTAGATCGTGTCATTCTTGTTGCTGGCCACGACCTGCTTGAAGGTGATCGTGTTCTTGGATGGATCGGTGGGGGCGCCGTAAAAGGTGCCCGGGTTGAAGAAGGTTGCAGTGGACAGCAACCCCTGCTCTACCGGCGTGCGGATCGATGCGTCCACCACCACCACGTTCAGCTGATCCTGTCCGCCATGAAAGTTGATGTCGCGGTTGGTGAACGTCACCTCGACGTAGTTGCCGCTTTCGGTAGTGTAGCTGGCAAATACCACCGCATGGCGCGTGTTGACGATCGACAGGTCGGTGAAGGTGCTGTCGTAGACCTCGCGCAGCCACAGCGCATAGCCGTTGCCTTCCGCGCCCTTGTTGAAGGCTCCGTCCATCGAAAACCCGGTCAGCGTCATGTCGATGCTGTTGGAGATCAGCATACCGCTGGAGACCGCATTCAAAATGACGATGTCGCTGACCGTCATGCCATTGGTACCGCCGATCATGATTGCGTGGGCACCTTTGCCCGCGCCAATCACGTTGTTGAAGTTTGTGGGATCGGGCGTGCCGTAGTCGCCGGTTACGGTGAAGCCTGAGAGGGTGTTTCCCTCCAGAACGCTCCGCTTCTCCACTGTCGAGATTAAAGGGTCATAGTCGAACGTCAGGGGGGAGTTGAAGCTGATCTGGCTGCCGTTGACCGCTGTCACCTCCACCATCAACGTGCGCAGGGGGTTGGATTTCTGCCAGGCGGTGTCACCGATCGAAGCAAGGAACGTGGGGGTATTTTCCGCTGCGATGTAGATGACGTCGCCCACATTCAGGCTGTGACTTGGTTCGACCTGGATCGAAGTGTCCCCAGCCCGTGCCGGCGCAGTCATCTTGAAGCTGTCTTCAATGACCGGCCTGTAAAGCGCGTGGCCGACCTGGATGGGTGCGGCCGCTCCAAGGCTTGCCGCCGCAACAATCGTGGTCTGACCCGAACCTGCCCCGATCAGCGACACGAAGTCTTTGTCGATCACGACGGTCCTGTCGAATGTGTAGGAGCCCGCCTGAAGCCTGAACGTGGTGCCAGCACCCGCCCCATTGATCATCGTCTGCAATTGGGCCGCTGTGGTCCCGAGCGCCACGTCTATAAATACATCAGACACGAACTGTCCTTTTGGAAGCGAGGCGCACACGTGTTTGACCCGAGCCCTTGAACGCTGGCGCAGGAGATTTTCATGGTGCGGAGGTTACATACAACCCTTGATTGCTGTCTGAATGCGGACATAATTTGGCCCCAGCGGGGTCAATTTGGGCCGAAAATCCGGGCAGAGAGACAATCCGGCGTTAAGTGACTTCTGACCCGGCGTGGCGGCATCAATCGGCACGGAGCGCGCCCGGCGGCGTGGCGTGTGGCCTGCACAGGTCTTTTGGAACCAAGAGGAAGGACTCGGGCGCCGGTCGCATGAAATCAGGATAAGGCCGTCGTCCAAGGCAAGTGCGGTCTCTTGATCCGGCAACGCCGCTTTTGTTGTCGCCGCATTGATGAAGATCAGTGACGATCCCATCAGGACAGCGCGGCATCGAAGCGGCCCGTTCCTCCGACCCGTCCGGTCGTATCTGCAAGGGACATTGACTGCCAGATCGGGCTTGCGCCTGCCCGCAGAGTGCCTAGCCTCTGCGCAAAAAGGAGTTCCGCATGACTGCTGCCCCCCGCACGATCCATCTCTCGGAGTATCAGCCTTTCCCCTATCTGGTGACACGGGTCGCCCTGACCTTTCGGCTTTCGCCCGATGCCACGCGGGTGCTGGCCCGATTGGCCTTTGCGCCGAACCCTGTGCTGCCCGGTCGCCGGGACTTGCGGCTGGACGGCGAAGGGCTGGCGCTGCGGCGACTGGCGGTTGACGGCAAGGTGCTGGAGCTTGCAGCGGATGCATCGGGGCTGACGATCCCGGCGGCGCTGCTGCCCGACGGCGACTTCGTGCTGGAAACCGAGGTCGAGATTGCCCCGGCCGCAAATACGGCGCTGGAGGGGCTTTACATGTCGAATGGCATGTATTGCACGCAGTGCGAGGCCGAAGGCTTTCGCAAGATCACCTACTATCCCGACCGCCCGGATGTGATGGCCCCCTTTCGCGTGCGGATCGAGGCGGATCTGCCGGTGCTGCTATCCAATGGCAATCCGGGCGCTGCGGGGCAGGCCTGGGCGGACTGGGACGATCCCTGGCCCAAACCCGCCTACCTCTTTGCGCTGGTGGCGGGGGCGCTGGTCGCGCATTCTGCACGCTTCACTACTGCCTCAGGCCGCGACGTGGCGCTGAACATCTGGGTGCGTGCGGGTGATGAGGACCGCTGCGCCTATGCGATGGACAGTCTGATCCGGTCAATGCGGTGGGACGAAGAGGTTTACGGGCGCGAGTACGACCTTGACGTGTTCAACATCGTGGCCGTCGATGATTTCAACATGGGCGCAATGGAGAACAAGGGGCTGAACATCTTCAACTCGAAGTATGTGCTGGCCAGCCCCGAAACCGCGACGGATGAGGATTTTGCCCGGATCGAGGCGATCATCGCGCATGAGTATTTTCACAACTGGACCGGCAACCGCATCACCTGCCGCGACTGGTTCCAGCTATGCCTCAAGGAAGGCTTGACCGTATTCCGCGACCAGCAGTTCTCGGGCGACATGCGGTCCCACGCCGTAAAGCGGATCGAGGATGTGCTGACGCTGCGCGCGCGGCAGTTCCGCGAGGATGCAGGCCCTCTGGCCCATGCCGTGCGCCCGGAAAGCTTTGTGGAGATCAACAATTTCTACACAGCCACAGTCTATGAGAAAGGCGCCGAGGTGATCGGCATGCTGAAGCGGCTGGTGGGGGAGGAGGGGTATGCCCGCGCAGTGGACCACTACTTCACGCAGAATGACGGGCGGGCGGCGACGATCGAGGACTGGCTGGGCGCGTTCGAGGCCACCACGGGGCGGGACCTTTCGCAGTTCAAGCGCTGGTATTCCGAGGCGGGAACCCCCCGCCTGAGCGTGTGGGAAGAATGGGAGGCAGGGACCATGACGCTGCATCTGCGCCAGGAGAACCCGCCCACGCCCGGCCAGCCCGACAAGGCGCCGAAGGTCATTCCGGTGGCGGTCGGGCTCTTGTCGCCCAATGGCCACGAGGTCGTGCCGACGACGGTTCTGGAATTGACGAAAGCAGAGCAGTCCTTCCGCTTCGAGGGGCTCGGCGCGCGGCCGGTCCTGTCGGTCCTGCGCGGCTTTTCCGCCCCTGTCGTGCTGGAGCGCGTGGTTCCGGCGGAGGAACGTGCATTTCTGCTGGCGCATGACACCGATCCTTTCAACAAATGGGAAGCGGGCCGGGCGCTGGCGCGCGATGTGTTGTCGGACATGATCCTCAAGGATGCCGGGGTACCAACGCTCTGGACCGAGGCTTTGTCTTCGGTCGTGCTGGACGCGGGCCTCGACCCGGCCTTCCGGGCGCTGGCCCTGCGTTTGCCGGGGGAGGAGGAGATGGCGCAGGCCCTGCAGGCGGCAGGCCGTATCCCTGATCCGGATCAGATCTATACGGCACGGCGGCGGATGGGCGATGCGCTAGCACGGCATCTGGCCCCGCAACTGCCCGAGCTGATGGCCGAGCTGGCCGAGCCCGGACCCTTTAGCGCAGGCGCACGGGCCGCAGGGCGGCGCGCCCTGCGGGGGGCAGCGCTTGCCGTGCTGAGCCGCGAAGATGGCGGGAAGGCCGCGCGCGTGGCCTTTGCCCGGGCCGCCACGATGACGGAGGAGCTGGGTGCGCTGACCGCGCTTTTGGACATCGGCGCGGCGGAGGAGGCGCTGGAAGTCTTTGAGGCACGCTGGTCTGGGGATGCGAGCGTGATGGACAAATGGTTTTCGCTGCAGGTGCTGCTGTCGCCGCCCGCAGCCTTGGCAGCGGTGGCGCGGCGTCTGGTCGCGCGGCCCGATTTCCGTTGGCAGAACCCCAACCGGTTCCGCGCGGTGATGGGGGCGGTCAGCGGCAATCACGCAGGATTTCACCGGGCGGACGGGTCGGGGTACGACTTCCTTGCCGATTGGCTGATCCGTCTGGACCCCTTGAACCCGCAGACAGCGGCGCGGATGTCAACGGCCTTCGAGACAGCGCCCCGCCTGGACGCTGTTCGGCGGGCGGCCTGCCGCGCGGCCCTGTCGCGAATTCTGGCGCAGCCGGGGCTCAGCCGCGATCTGGAAGAGATGGCAGGGCGGCTTCTGGGCTGAGCGGGCGCCGATTGCGGTTGCCAAGAGGGCGCGCGCGCTGCCCCCGTCTTCGCCCGGGGCGAAGACTCCCCCGGGATCTCTGGCCAAACTGAAAGCGGAGACCATCAGGCCTTGCAGTAGGATTGCTGGCCGACCCATGCGGCGATTTCGCCGCGTTTGCCGCTGTTGCGCAGCGGCATCCAGTCGCGCCCGGCGCCGCGATTGCCGCGCCCTGCGACGACGGCGTCCTTTTCGACATGGTAAGAGACGATGCGGACCGCGCAGGCGAGGTTGGCCGCGCCATCCTGCAAGGCGGCGCGGCTGGTAGCGGCGCAGCCATAACTGGTTGCAGTGAGCGGTGAGATTTGCATGAGGCCGATGTAGCGCCCACCTCCGCCAGAGGCGTTCGGATTCGAGCTGCTTTCATATTTGGCTATGGCCGACAACAGGCCGACCCAGAACGCGCGACGATCGGCGAGGCTCGCGTCGGGGTAGGCGGGGCAGAAGCTGGCGATGTCGCCGGGCACGCGCAAAGCGAGCGCTGCATCCTCGGAGGCGACGGCCATCGTGGCGGCGCTGGTCCAGACCGGGGCTTCGGGCCGATGGTCCCACCGGGTCGCGGGGGCATCCGGACCCGCCAGACCGAGGGCGCGCAGGGCGGCACTTGCCGGATCGGACGGCACACAGCCGACCGTGAACGACAGGGCCGTCATTGCAACCGTCAGACAGCGCCGCCGGTTTTCGCGCTGCCCGGTTTTCCGGCTCGTTTGCAACATGACACGGCAACTCCCCGCAGTGACCATCTTTCCGCCCCGTTCGGGGTGCAGTCAGGCCCCGCCACCTTCAGGAACGCAGGAACTCGGAATGGGGATTACACCAGGGCTTGGACGTCTGGCCACGCGACTGACCCGGTCTGGGCGGTTTATTGCCGGGGACCGGACCCAGGGGGCGGCAGGTGTGGCTGGAGGACCGCCGTCCGTGTCGCCCGCAAAGCCATCCTCCACCGCAAAGCAAATGGTGACCCTGCCGCAAAAGCGCCGTGCCTTTGCCTCTCCGTTCCGCAGCGAGGAGGACGCTGAAAGACCGCCGAAGGAAGTAACTGCCGCCCGTTTCCCTGGCCCAGGTGGTGGGGGCCCGTTCTGGACGCTTGATCTGAAGGTATTGCCGCGCGCGCCCGAAGCGATCGGCTGGGACCGGACCATCGCTGAATACGCACGTCTGGCCAGTGAGGCGCGCTGGCCGCAGCTTCTGGGCGACCTGCGCCGCGCCGATCAGGAGCGGCAGGTGGCACCGGGCGGCAAGCGGCTGGCAGAACTGATGTCGCTCGGTATCCGGCAGACCTTGCTGCGTGCGCTCGAGAAGGGGGACATGTTCACCGCCGACAGCCAGATGACCCAGCTGGTCACCGTGCAAGGGCTGAATCCTCGGGATTATGTGGCAGCCCATCTTCTGGCGCAGGCGCATCTCGACTTTGGCTGGGCGCGGCGTGGTGATGGGGTCAGCGGCGAGCTGTCGAAGGAGGATTGGCAAAGCTTTCTGGCGCGCACGGCGCAGGC
>Ga0105048_10018308_pt1 | contig 10779 bp, 4 predicted proteins | sample MAT05_FD_78382 | JGI IMG/M metagenome (GOLD analysis project Ga0105048, IMG submission 78382) | Freshwater microbial communities from Lake Fryxell liftoff mats and glacier meltwater in Antarctica - MAT-05 | ecosystem: Environmental > Aquatic > Freshwater > Ice > Liftoff microbial mat | place...
CGCTGACTCGAGCACAAACCGCAGCCCTGCCGATGGCCGCATCATGTGGAGGTTCGGCGTCAGTGCCATTGCACGCAGTCCACCCCGGTACTCGGCGAACCGGTCGAGCGAGACGAGCGGCGTGGTCGACTGATGGAAGTCCTGGAGTCCGAGCGCCTTGGGCAGGAACTCGTGCAACGCGACCTTCGCACCCGTGAATGGCACGACGTGCGCGAGGTAGTACGTCGCGATCGCGGTCCCGATCGCCACCGCTAGCCCGAACGCTCGCGTGCGATCCCCGACGACGACGATCAACACGAGCGCCGCGATCAGCGCAAGCACGATCACGAGCATCGAGATGTTGATCAGCATTGCGGCGGCGAGCACCACACCGAGCACCACGCCGCGCACGATCGCGGCTCGCCGATCCGCGTGTTGCAGGTACAGCAGGTAGAACGCCCCGAGCGCGAGCGGGAGGTACAGCACGTTGTCCTCGGCCATCGCGAACAGCGCGACGAGGCCCGGGCTGCCGATCGTGGCGGCAGCGACGACGATCACCGTCGAGGACATCGACAGCTCCTCGCGGCGACAGATCCACACGAGCAGGCAGAGAAACGCTGATGCTCCGAGCGCGGTCTCCACGGCGACGGCCGTCGCATCGCGCATTCCGACCACCATCAGGAACCGCATCGCGCCGTGATAGAGCAGGTGACCGTCGAGGTAGGCATCGGGTTGGTAGTCGTGGATGAACTGAAGACGCTGGTAGGTGTCCCAGTCCCACAGACCGACCTCGCCGTGGCGCGCGAGCACGAGCACTCCAGCGAGCGCAACGAACGCGCCGGCGAGGATCGCGATTCGGCGCGCCAGCGTCACGCGGAGCGCTGCTCGTCCGCGTCGAGCAAGACGCTCGCCGCGGTCGGAGGTAGCGTGACCGTACCGTCGGGACCGATCGTCCGCACGGCGGGGAGTGGACCGACGTCGCCGGTGATCAAGCGCGCACCGCGCGTGAACGTCAGCCACGACCAGCCCCAGTTGAGCATCACGAACACGCGGTTGCGGAATCCGACGAGAAACATGATGTGGACGGCCCACCACATCAGCCACGCGATCACGCCGTGGATCGCGACGCGCTTGGTAGCGACGACCGCGGACATCCGGCCGATCGTCGCCATGTTGCCCTTGTCGTGATAGCGGAACGCCGGCCGCGGCTTGGCTGCGCGGCCTTTGGCCTCGGCGGTGATCAGCTTGCCGACGAACGTGCCGCCCTGCAGTGCGCCCTGCGCGACGCCCGGGACCTGCGTGCCGTCGGCGTTGAGCATCTTCGCGAGATCGCCGATCACGAACACCTCCGGGTGATCGGGGATCGAGAGGTCGGAGTTGACCTCGACACGACCGGCGCGATCGCGCGGAGCTCCGAGACTGACCGCGAGCGGAGACGCCTGGACGCCGGCAGCCCACAACACCGTGCGTGTGCCGATCCGCTCCTCCTTGTCGCCGGACTTGACGGTCACGCCGCGATCGTCGATCGCGGTGACGAGCGTCTGCAGGCGAACGTCGACGTGGCGCTTCTCGAGCGACTCCTTCGCGGCGGCGCCGAGCTTGGGCGGATAGGTACCGAGGACGCGGTCCTGGCCCTCGAACAGCAGCACGCGGACCTGCGTGGGATCGATGCTGCGGAAGTCGTTGGCGAGCGTGTGCAGACCGATCTCGCCGAGGGCGCCCGCGAGCTCGACGCCCGTGGGTCCACCGCCGACGACGGCGAACGTCAGCCACTCGCGCTGCGCCACCGGATCAGATTCGCGCTCCGCGGCCTCGTATGCGAGGAACACGCGGCGCCGGATCTCGAGCGCATCCTCGATCGACTTGAGACCGGGTGCGAGCTTGCTCCAGTCCTTGCCGAAGTAGGAGTGCGTGGCGCCGGTCGCGACCACGAGGAAGTCGTAGTCGAGCGCGCCGTCATCGAGGACGACGTTGCGCTTGGTGACGTCGATCGCGAGCACGTTCGCGAGGAGGACACGGGCGTTCTTCTGATTCGCGAGCACGCCTCGGATCGGGTACGCGATGTCACTCGGATTGAGCGCGGCGGTCGCGACCTGGTAGAGCAGCGGCTGGAACAGGTGGTGGTTGCGCCGATCGACGAGCGTTACGTTGACCGCAGCCTTGGCCAGTGCACGCGCCGCCGCCAGGCCACCGAACCCACCGCCGACGATCACTACGTGAAGCCGACGATCCATGCCTCTTGGATGCCGCGAACCGGGTCCACGATGCAAGCCCTTGGGGGCTCGACGAGAACCATCCGCTCATGGAAATGTCGGTATCACTCTCCGAACGGTGACCGCGTCAGGTTCTCGCGCTCCTCGAGCAGCAGGCGAAGCTCCTCGACCTTCAGGGGGAGCTTCGCCGAGAGATCGTCGAGCTCGTTCGGGTCCTTCTTGATCTCGTAGAGCTCGAGCTTGCCGTCCTCGGAGATCAGCTTGAACGCACCGACGACGAGCGCGGTGACACCGCCGGGGTTCGAGCGATCTTTGATCATCGCCGCGTACGCGATGCCGAGGCGGTCGTCCGCGTTGCGCTTGCTCGTGAGCAGCGGTGCGAGCGACCTACCATCGGTCACCGGCGCCGCGAAGCCCGCGAGCTCGACGAGCGTGGGCGACAGATCGATCAGGCTGACCGTCTCGATCAGGTGACCGGCGCGGATGCCCGGCCCGACGACGACGAACGGGACGCGGATCTGCGAGTTGTAGAGATCGGTCGAGTGGTTGGGCTCGTTGTGATCGCCGAGTGCTTCGCCGTGGTCCGCCGTGACGATCACGATCGGAGCCTGCTCGGGTGTGCGGCCCGAGAATGCTCCGACGAGCTCGGCGACCATCTTGTCCGACGCCAACAACGAGCGGTCGTACATCTTGCGGCGCAGCTCGAGCTCGGCCGGCTCCGAGCCACCGCCGCTCCAGTTGTGCGGCTCGAGCACGTGCATCCACACGAACAGCGGCTTGCGGCCGGGACGCTTCTCGCGCTGCTCGATCCACGCTCGCGCTCGCTCGGCGAGCTGGGCTCCGCTGCGCTCGATCTCCAGGTGCTCGAGGCCGCGCGACAGTCCGGTCCGCGCCTTCTCGCCCCAGAACCCCTCGCAGCACATGAACCCGGCGGTCTCGTAGCCGCCGGCGCGCAATCGCTCCGCGACCATCACGTGGCGGGGATCGATCCGCAACGCCCAGCCGATCACGCGGCCGCGCACGCGGTTGGGCTGGATGCCCGTCATCATCGAGGGGATCGAGCGGCGGGTGACGTTGCTCGGCGAGAATGCCCAGTCGAACACCGCGCCGCGCAGCGCGAGCTTGGCGAGGAACGGCATCTCCGCCGGACCGCCGTACGGCGGCGTGCGATCGGCGCGCACCGTATCGATCGTGATCAGCACGATGTCGGGATGCACGGCGCCCGGGCTCGCCGTCGGTCGGAACGCCTCGAGCGAGATATCGTCGCGGATCGCGTCGAGATCGAACGCCACATCGATCAGGAGACCGGCGACCGGCATCTCGCCCCACACCGCGAGCGTCGTCGTCGGGCGGGCGCGCCACGTGTAGACGGCGAGTGCGATCGCCAGCGCCGCGATCGTCGTCAGCAGGATGGTGATCCACCGGCGCGTGCGCAGGTAGCGATGCGTCGCGAGTGCCGCGATCAGGCCGATCAGTGGTCCGTGCGCGGGCGAGATGTCGAGGTGGCCGAGCTGCGGGTTGACCCGCGACCAGATGACCACGAGCGTCAGCACGGACAGCACGCCGACGAACGCGATCACCCGCGCGGGGCGCAGCAGCGTCGCGTGGCCCCGTGCCCGCCACCGCCGATCGATCGCTGCGGCGAGCCGCGCGAGACCGAGCGCCGCGGGACGCGAGCAGGCAAGCACGAGGAGCGCCGCGCCGACGCTGAACACCGGCTGGACGAAGCCGACGTACATCGGGCGGAACTCCGACCACGACGCGATCAGATGCACGCTGCGGAAGACCGTGAAGCCCAGGACGAGCGCACCGAGCCACAGCGCGAGCAGCCAGCCCGCGAGCGCCGGCGCACCCAGCTCGGGATCGACGATCTCTGCCGCGAGCCGCGACGGTCGCCACGCCGTCCACACCGCGCGGACCACGAGTGACAGCACGAACATCACCGGCAGCGTGAACAGCATGATGAAGCCGACGCCCGCGCCCATCTCGTAGGGCGTGTCCATCGCAACTGCCTCGACGACACCCGCTGCGAGCGAGCCAGCACACGCCGCGGGCCAGCTCGCGACGCACCAGCGTGCGAACGCATGCAGGCGACCCGGGCCGGAACTGGAGGGTACCGGATTCACTCCGGTACCCGGGCCGGAACTGGAGGGTACCGGATTCACTCCGGTAACCGGAACAGACGTCATCTGAACAGATCCTAGTCGAGCCGCGTGTTCCCGACCAGTCGGCGCTATGCTCGCGGCGTGCGCCTCTCGGCGATGGTCCTGATCGCGCTGAGCAGCTCGGCGGTCGCCGAGGCACGGACGGTCGAGGGCCTCGTCTTCGCAGACACCGACGGGGACGGTCTGCCGTCCCGGGCAGAGCGCTCGATCCCGAACGTGGTGGTCGCGTTCGAGACCTCGCAGTTCGTCGTCACGTCGGCGACCGGGGCGTTCCAGCTCGAGCTACCGGCCGCCGCGACCGGCATCGCCTGGGTCCGGGTTCCCGACGGCTATGCCCCCGGCCCGGTGTGGACGCGCGTCGACGGCAAGGAGCGCCTCGACATCGGCCTGCGCGCCCTGCCCGCTCCGCACCGCGGTCCCCTGACGTTCGTGGTGACGGCTGACGCGCACATGTCGTGGGGGCAGCCGTTCTTCGGCGATCTCGAGCAGGTCGCCGCCGATGCGACCGCGCTCGATCCTCCACCCGCGTTCTTCACGATCCTCGGTGACATCACGCACGGGAACCAGGACTCGCAGTTCGACCTCGTCGACGACGCCGTGCGCACGCTCGCGATCCCGTACATCCCGGTGCCCGGTAATCACGACTGGTACGACGGTGGCGCGACCTGGTTCCGGCGCTACGGACCCGACAACTACAGCTTCGACATCGATCGCGTGCACTTCGTCGTGTGGAACATGGCGATGGAGGAGGCGGACATCGCGCGCTACCTCGGTGCGGAGCTCGCGCGCGTCGCACCCGACATGACGACCGTCGCGATGACCCACGCTCCGCCGACGCCGGGCGTGATCGCTGTCCTCGATCGCCTCGGCGTCGACTACCTCCTCACCGGCCACACGCACTCGAACCGCGTGCTCGATCACGGCGGGCTCGTCGAGATCACGACCGAGCCGCTGATGATGGGCGGGCTCGACTACACGCCCGCCGGCTATCGCATCGTCACGCTCGACGGTGGCGTCCTCACCTCGGCGCATCGCACCGTGATCGACCTGCCGTACCTCGAGGTCGTCGCTCCGGCGCGCGCGGGATGTGCGACCGGCACGAGCGAGCTGCTCGTCGCGGCCGAGCTCGATGCCGGATCCGCGAACGTCACCGCGGTGGTCGATTGCGGCCCCGAGCTCGCGCTGACTCACGCGGGCGGCTGGCTGTGGCGCACCGAGCTGCCGGCGTTGAGCCGCGGCGTGCACACCATCACCGTCGCTGCTCGTACGCCGTCGGGGGTGCACGCGCGGCGCACGTACTCGTTCGAGGTCTGCACGCCGGATCCGCCTCCGCCCATCGGGCCTGGCTGGCCGCAGGTCGGTGGCGCTGCCGATCACGCCGGCGCCGTCGCGCGCGAGCTCCCTCCCCCGCTGTCACCGCAGTGGACCGCGAGCGCCGGCGGCCATCTGATCTCCGCAGCGCCGGTGATCGCGAACGGCGCGGTCTACGTCACCGTCGCGGATCAAGCGAACGGGAACCGCGGTGGTGTCGTCGCGTTCGATCTCGCGACGGGCGTGCCGCGCTGGCGCACCACGACCCCGCTACCGGTTCGCGGCGGTCCCGCGGTCGTCGGCGGCGTCGTCGTCGCGAGTCAGATCGACGGCACGGTGCTCGGCCTCGACGCGGCGACCGGCGCGATCCGCTGGCGCCACGAGCTCGGGATCGGGGTCGAGCCGCGCGGTGCAGCCGTGTTCGCGGCGCCCGTCGCCGACGCGGGGGACGTGCTGATCGGCAACCAGCGCCGGCTCGCCGCGATCGATGCTGCGAGCGGCGGCGTCCAGTGGATGCAGGATCCGGTGCGCGCCAGCGAGGACTTCAACTCGCTCGCCGCGATCGCTGTCGCCGAGAATGTCGCGGTCGGCGTGTTCAATCGCGAGATCGGCGGCGCGTTCGCATGGGAGCGCGTCACCGGGCGCCTGCTGTGGCACGTGCAGGATCCGCTCGTGGTCTCGGTGAATTCGTCGCCGGTGATCGCCGATGGGCTCGTGTACTTCGTCAACGGCGCGACCGAGGTGTCCGCGCGCGAGCTCCACACCGGCGAGCTCAGGTGGTCGACCCAGCTCGACACCACGGGCTTTCACTGGGCGATCGCGACGGTCGGAACGCCGGCGATCGCACGCGGGATCCTCGTGATCCCGACGCTGTGGAGCGAGCTGGTCGCCGTCGATGCGGCGAGTGGCCTCGTGCGCTGGCGCTTCGCGGCGCAGCCAGGGCGACTGCGGACCACGCACTATCGCGGGCGGGGCGAGGCCGGCTTCGCCGCGTCACCGGTGATCACGGGTGACATCGTGTGGGCCATCGACACCAGTGGTCGGCGCACCGCGCTCGCGCTCGAGACCGGCACCGTCGCGTGGACCACCGAGCTGCACGCACCGGTGCTCGCGGGGCTCGCGACCTCGGGCGACTGGCTCGTCGTCGCCGCGTACGACGGCAGCGTGCGAGCGCTGCGCCGCACCTCCGTCGAGCGAGCACCCGCAAGGCCGGGGAGCTGCAAGCAGCCGCGCTCCGGTTGCTGCCAGGCGGGGGCCGCCGATGCGAGCCCGCTCGGGTTCGCGCTGATCGCGATCTATACGCGTTGGTTGCGGCGGCGGCGACGGCGCAGGAGCAGGCCGAGTGCGAGCGCGAGCGGTGCGAGGCCTGCGCCCGAACCCGTGCTGCACGCGTAGTAGGTCTCGCGGTCGAGCAGCTCGGTCTCGTCGCCACCGAAGCCGTTGCCGTCGAGATCCGCGATCACGGTACCGCCGTCGTACTCGATCACGATCTGCGCCGCCTTGGTGCCGTTCTGGCGCGGCGACATCACGACGAGGAACTTCACCGAGCCCATCTGCGGTAGCGACATCACCGGGTTCTCCGGGCTGACGATCGTGAAGTCATTCGCGCTCGCGCCCTCGATCCGCACCGCGGTGATGTTGATCGGCGCGTTGCCGCAGTTCGACAGCTCGACGGTCTTCGCCGACGTGGTCATACCGACGCGACCGGGACCGAAGTGAACCAGGTCTGGTGTCGGGGTGACCCCCGCCGGAAGCGCCGTTGCATGGAGCGGGAACGAGCGCGAAGGGTTGTTCGGCATGTTCGTGTTGAGCGTGAACGAGTCCGTCAGCTCGCCCGGCGCCGTCGGCGACACGGTCGCCATGAAGTCGATGGTGTTGCCGTGGTTGCCCTGCAGCGTGCCGATCGTGCGCGTGACACCGAACGGCGGCGCCGCCCCGGTCACCGTCGCGATATCGACGTCACCCGCCGCGCTCGCGTACACCATCACCGGTTTGCTCGCGGTGGCGCCGACGCAGATCGGGCCGAAGTCGATCGCCGCCGGTGCGGCACCGATCTCGGCGGACAGCGCCGAGCCGTTGATCGTGATGTTGCGTGCCGAGCCGCCCGAGTAGTTGACGACCAGCGTACCCAGGCTGCCGACCGGATGATCGGTCGCGGCCGAGTACGACAGGACCGCCGTCGTCGACTGGTTCGGGGGGAGGATCATGTTGTTCGGGTTCGTGACGATCGCCAGCTCCGGGGACCCGCCCGCCGCCAGCGCGACGGTCAGCGTCGTCGCAAGCGTGCCGGTGTTCGTGATCGTGATCATGAGGTTTGCGGGCGCACGACCGACCAGCGTCGGCGAGAAGTCGCCGGGCACCGGGTTGATCGTGAGGTTCGAGACGCCGATGCCGTTGCAGGTCAGCGTGACGGTGCGTGGACCCGCGGCGGAGCTGAACGTCAGCGCGCCGGTGAGCGTGCCGAGTGTTGTCGGCGTGCAGCGAACCGCGAAGCCTGCACTCTGGCCCGAGGTCAGCGACTGACTGCCGAAGTTCGCGGTGCCCACCGGCGTCACGCTGAAGTTCGTCGCGTTGCTGTTGCTACCCGCGACGGTGAGCGCCATCGAGCCCGTGTTCTTGATCGTCACCGTCGTCGCCGCGCTCGTACTCCCGATCGGGTGATCGCTGAAGCTGATCGTCGGCGGCGTCACGGACAGCGCGAACGGCGGCGCCGTGCCGGTGCCGTTGAGCGTGATCAGCCGCGACGAGCCCGAGCCACCGCCGGTTGGCACGTAGTTCACGGTGACGGCACAGCTCGCAGGGCCGGGTCCCGACGGCGTGAACATCGCGTTGAACGCGTAGCTGACGGGCACGCATGCGCCGCTGCCGTACCCGGCCCCGCCGAACGCGAACGTCGCGGTGCCGCTGCCGCTGCCGCTGCCGCTGCAGTACACGCGACCGCTCCCCCCGTTGGGCGTCGAGAGCGCGAAGTCGGCGCAGCTCTCGGTGATCGACGTGATCGTGTCGTCGCTCGACTCGGTTTCGGGCGACAGCGTGATCGCCGGGCTCGTGGTGACCGTCTGGCCAACGACCACGGTGCCCATCTCGACTGGATTGCGATCCGGAACGATCACGGCCTGGCGCGACGTCGCGAGCTTGGCATCGCCGAAGCACGCAGCGATCACCACCGACGCCAACACGACCGCCCCGCCTAGGTACCGTCTGGTTTTCCGCACAGCCAAGGATCGCCGCGCCACGCGCTGGCGTCAATTCACCGTACGAGATCGCGAGCGTGCGAGCCGCGCCTACATGCCGCTAGATCAGCGAGCCAGATCACGCCGCGCGGTCGCGATCTGCGCGCCAAGCGCCGGGTCCCACATCAGCGGCGATCCGTCCACGAACGGCTGCATCGCGGCCGCGCGGCGGAGACCATCGCGCTGGTCGGAGATGCCATCGCCGTCGTTCGGCAACGCGATGATCGTGTCGTCGAGACCATCGTTGAGGCGCGCCGCGGCGTCGAGCGACTTGGCGCGGAGCAGCGGGAACGCAGACACCGTGGTCTTGGTCTTCGACTCGAGGATCGCGTTGGAGTCGTTGCAGACGCCGACGAAGCCGTAGCCGTCGGCCGGCATGCCCGCGGCAACGGTGGTGCGCTCGACGCGCGTGCGGCGCAGGTACGCGGCGGCGGCATCGAGCGTCGAGAGGAGGTAGTCCGCATCGGCGCTGGCGCCGGCGATCGTGACGTCGCTCTGCGTCGTCATGCCCGTCCACGCGGGGCGCTGCGACGACTGACCGAAGAAGCCCGCGCCCGACACGCCGAGATAGAACATCACCTTCGTGTTCACGTTCGGGCCGCTGATGTTCCACGCGTGGTGGCTGTGGCCCATCGGGATCACGAAGTTCTCGCCGCTCGACAGGGGAATGCCCGTGTCGAGCCACACTGGCCAGATCAGATCCGCGTGGTCGCCGATCGTCGCCGACAGGAAGTTTGCGTACATGCGCTCGTTGCGGACCTGCACCGTGTGACCGCTCTCGATCAGCGCGGCGAACAGCTCGCGCGGCGTCTTGATCGTCTTGCCCTTGAACGTGACCTGCGAGCCGTTGTTGGCGGCGAGCGACGTCAGCACCTGCGCGAGCGGATCCGCGTGCGCGAACTCGCACGGCGACAGCACGCGGCTCGGGAAGTGACCGTAGCCAACGCCGGGGAGGCGCACGTCGAGCGCCGGCGGAACCGCGCGCACTGCCTTGCACTCACCAAGGATCACCGCGAGCTCACCCGTGACGACCTTGTCGGGCTCCGGCGGATCCGCCGTGATCTGACCGAGCGCCGGGCGGAGCAGGCTGACCTGCGATAGTGCGAGCGTCGGGAACCGCTCGAGGCCTTTGAGCTCGGGGTCCGCGAGAATCGCATCGAGCTGCGCGCCGAGAGCGGCGGCAGCGGTGGGGTTGTGAACGAGCGCCGCGAGCTCGGCCTTCATCAGCTCGGCGAACGAACCGCCGCTCTGCTGCTGCAGACCGCGCACGAACGTCTTCTGATCGATGCCGGGGCGCGTGCACTTTTCCTTGCACTCGATCGACAGCGTGACCGAGCCCTCGGCCGCGAGCCCCTCACCGAGCGACTCGTACGTGCCGGCGAGAATGCGATAGACGCCGGGCTGCGCGAGGTCGAGCTCGAGCGTGGCGTTGCGGCCGTAGCCGCCGTCGTCGTCTTCCGCGAAGACGGTGCCGCCACCGACCGCGACCTTGTCACCGTCACCGGCGAGCGGACCTTCGACGATCAGGTAGCTGTCGGCGCCGTCCTTGCCCTTGAGGTCGACGGACAGCTTCATGCCGCCGTACGACTCGACGCGGAACGCCGGGACGCGGTGATCGAGCGCGATCTCGCGGCTGCCACCGACGGGCGCCGCACCGACCTCGACGAGGTCAAACGCGCCGTCGCCCTTGCCGGGAGTCCAGCTACCCAGGGACTTGTCGTCCTCCGCGGCACACGCACCAAGGACTGCGACGAGAGACGCGAGTAGCCGGCTGAGGCGCATGAGGACATTCGGTTGCACCCGATGTGCCTCCCGCAACTTGCGCAGGATCAGTGTCTTGAAGGCGCTCCGGCAACTCGAGTCGCCGGCTACCGGACG
>Ga0105048_10018309_pt1 | contig 10778 bp, 8 predicted proteins | sample MAT05_FD_78382 | JGI IMG/M metagenome (GOLD analysis project Ga0105048, IMG submission 78382) | Freshwater microbial communities from Lake Fryxell liftoff mats and glacier meltwater in Antarctica - MAT-05 | ecosystem: Environmental > Aquatic > Freshwater > Ice > Liftoff microbial mat | place...
GAGCAGCTTCTTTTTCCATTCGTTGAGGCGCGGGTTGGTGTTTCTCGGTGCCGCAGCACGCGGCGTACTCGAACTTGCCGGTTGGTCGTTAAAACGATTGAGCCAATCGGAACTTTTCATCCCTTTGCCGTAATCGACTTCATCCAGATCGGAAGCGACACGCGGCACGCCCGGCAATGGCACCGGCCGGTTGTTCGAAGTGCCGGCTGCCTCGTTTCGCAGCGGCCTGGGCGACTTCATGTTCGGCATCGCGTGGGCGCCGTACAACCAGAAGAAAGACGACACCAAGCCGACCTGGGCGCTGCGCTTCGACTACCAGGGCCCGACGGCGTCGTTGCTCAACCCGTCTCAAGCCACCAGCAGCTCGGCGCGAGGCAACATCGGAGACAAAGCGCACCGCTTCATCTTCGGCACCGCGCTGGCGAAGCGGATTGGCATCGCCGAGCCGTACTTCAAGGTCGACTACACGCTGCCGGTGGCGAGCAATGGCTCGTACTCGAACTGCGACCCGGTGGAAGAGAATCCGAACGGGACGTTCGAGGGTCTCGGGCGGGCGAAAAACTGCATCGAGCCCGGCTGGTTGAATGTCGGGACGGGCCTGAAGCCTGCGCACGTGGGCACGGTCGCGTTCGGCACCGAGCTGACGGTGTTTCAGCGGCCTGACCGCTTTCAAAGGGTGGTCTTCGACCTGCGAGCGCTGTTCGCCTACGTCTCGGACAGCCGCTCGTTCAACGAGATTTCAGACCTGCTGGGCAAGCTGCTGTGGACGTCGGACTACGGCTCGGTGGGTGGCCAGGTGGGCTTCATCGGGCAGGCGGCCGACTTCGTGACGCTGAAGGCCAACGTCTCGCTGCTCTACAACAGCGAGCACAGCCTCACGAGCGAGACCATCGGCCGAGACCTCGACGCGAATGGCACGGTCGACGTGACCGCCTCGCCTCAGGAGATCAACCCCAACTACGACTACCGGGTCGACCGCGCAGGCCGTCGCTTTCGCACGCAGGAGCAGTTCGTCTTTCGCCTGCAAGTCACCGCTTCGTTCAACTTCTAGCGGCGATGCGGTTGCTCATGGCTGAACGACGACTGGAGTACCCGGCTGCGCCTTCAGTACCGCAGCAATCGTCGGTTCATCTCCGACCAGTGAGAAGACCGTCGACTCACGACAGATCTTCCAGGCAGCGAGAACGTCGGCCTTCGTCACGCCAGCATAGGTCTGCGCCCACGCTTCAAGCTCAGCAACCGTTCGACCGTGAACCAGCTCGGTCGCGATGTACCGAGCCATGAAGGGACGGCTCATTCAACTTCTAGGAAGTCGCGGGGGCGCGAGGCAAGCTGCGCCGCATGCCGCGTCTGTCGCTGATTCGCACACCCGTCACCATCGACTTCGAGGGTACTCAGCTCGAGGCTGAGGCCGGTGAGCCGCTCGCGTGCGCGTTGATCGCTCAAGGAGAGCTGCTCTTCTCGCGCTCGGTGAAGTACCACCGCCCGCGCGGGCCGTTCTGTCTGACTGGCGGCTGCTCGAACTGCCTGATGCGCGTCGACGGCGTACCCAACGTTCAGACCTGCACCACGCTGACCCGGGCTGGCATGCGCCTGGAGCGGCAGAACTCGTTTCCCGATGCGGCCATCGACATGTTCGCAGCGAACGATCTGGTCTTTCGCAAGTGGTTCAACCACCACGAGTTTCTGGCGGGCGTGCCGATCATCGAGAAGGTGCTGCTGCGCGTCGCGCGCAAGCTGGCCGGGCTGGGTGAGCTGCCTGACAAGGCGCCTGAAGAGGTGCCTCCGGCGAAGAGTGAGGAGCTCGACCTGGTGATCGTCGGTGGCGGCGCAGCGGGCTTGGCGGCGGCGCGTCGGCTGAGCGAGCGAAACGTGCCGTACACCCTGATCGAGCGCGAGCCAGTGCTCGGGGGCCGACTGATTTCATCGGCAGAGCTGGGCCTGGGCGCGGTCTATCAACCTGTCGCGACGCAGGTGCGGCTCGGCTCAACCGTGCTTGGGCTGTTCGCCGACGCGGGCCGACCGTTCTTGGCCAGCCTGTGGCAGGGGCAATTGCACGTCACGTACTTCAAGCGGCTGCTGCTCACGCTGGGCGGGCAATCGACGCTGTTGCCGTTCGAGAACAACGATCTCCCCGGGGTCTTCGCTGGCCGGGCGCTGGCTCGGCTGATTCGACGCCACCAGGTGTTGCCCGGTGAGCGGGTGGCGTGCGTGGGCGAACTCGAAGAGGCGCGCGCGTTGGCTCGCCTTGTGACCTCGGTCGGGGGCACGGCGGTCGCGGTCGGTGAGGAGCCGTTGCGAGCGCATGGCTTGCAACGCGTGACCGGCGTGACGACCAGCAAAGGCCGGGTCGACTGCGACGCGATCGCACTCTGCGCCACGGTGAGCCCGAGCTTCGAGCTGGCTCGCGCAGGCGGCGCGCGCGTGGTGTGGGACGTACGGCACAAGGTCTTCGTGGTGGAGGCCGACGCCTCGGGGCGCACGGCGAACCCGAACCTCTTCGTGGCTGGAGAGCAACGGGGCCCGATGAGCGCCGCGGCCGCCGCCGAAGCCGGCATGCTCGCCGCCGAGGCCCTCGCCACTGCTGGAGTCGCATCATGAGCAAGGCCCTGCTGTGTTCGTGCGAAGACGTGACCACCAGCGAGGTGGAGCACGCGATCGAGAAGGGGTTTCGCGACATCGAATCGGTGAAGCGGTTCACCGGCTTCGGCACCGGCATGTGCCAGGGCAAGCAATGCGTGACGGCGATGGCCCGCTTTCTCGAGTCGAAGGGCCCGCTGCGCCCTGAGCAGGTGACGCCGTTCACGCCGCGCACCCCGCTCTTCCCCACCTCGATGGCGACGTGGGCCTCGGCCTCGTTCGACCCGGAGCAGGCCCCGTCGGGCGGGGTGCCACCCTCACTCGGGTTGACCGCCCAGGCAATGAAGCCCGATTCGCCAGTTCGCGCGCGGGCCAAGGTGGTGATCATCGGCGGCGGCGTGATGGGGCTCGCCTTGGCGCACAACCTCGCGCTGCGCGGAGAGACCGAGGTGGTGGTGTTGGAGCAGGGCTACCTCTGTGCCGGGGCCTCAGGTCGCAACGGTGGTGGCGTTCGAATGCAGTGGGGCACTCCGACGCTGGTGACGCTGGCGCAGCGGAGCATTGAGCTGATGAAGCGCTTCGCGCGCGACCTGGGCATCAACATCTGGTTTCGGCAGGGCGGCTACCTCTTCTTGGCCAAGTCGAAGTCGATCGTCGACCGTCTGGAGAAGGGCGCGAAGCTGCACAACTCGTTCGGGGTGCCGACCGAGATTCTCTCGCCTGACGACGCGCGGGAGATCGTGCCGCAGCTGTCGATGAAGGGTGTGCAGGCCGCGGCGTGGAACAAGCTCGACGGAGTCATCTTCCCCTGGCCGTTTCTGTGGGGGTACGCGCAGGCCTGCGTGAAGAAAGGCATCGCGGTCGAGACGTTCACTCAAGTGACTGGCTTCGAGCTCTCGCAAGGGCGGGTGACCAAGGTGCTGACCGATCGCGGAGCCATCGCGTGCGACACGGTGGTGATCGCCGCCGGCTCGTGGAGCCCGAAGATCGCCGCCATGGCCAACGTGCACCTGCCTAATGAGCCACACCGCCATGAGATTTGCTCCTCGGAGCCCCTGAAGCCGTTTCTCGGGCCGCTGGTCTCAGTGCTCGACTCAGGCCTCTACTTCTCGCAGTCGATGCGAGGAGAGATCGTCGGAGGCATGGGAGACCCGCGAGAGCCTGCCGGCATGAACCTGGGCTCGACGATGCGGTTTCTGACCCGCTACTCGCAGGCCTTGACCGAACAGCTGCCCGAGCTGGGGCACCTGAAGATTCTGCGACAGTGGAGCGGGCCGTACGACGTCACGCCTGACAACTCGCCGATTCTGGGCCGCACGCCGGGCGTGTCGAACATGCTGCAGATGAGCGGGTTCGTGGGCCACGGGTTCATGATGGCTCCGGCAGTGGCTGAGCGCATGGCGGCGTGGATGACGACGGGTCGGTCTGACGAGCTGTTCGAGCGCTATACCCTCAGCCGGTTCGCCGAGGGTCGCATGGAGCGCGAAGACATGATCATCGGCTGAAGCCGACTACGGGGTGGGCTCTTCTTCAGTGGCCGTCTCGTCGTCTGCCCCTTCTTCCTCTTCTTCTTCTTCGAGGTCGGCATCGAGGTCGACGCCCGAGGCGAGGGCTGCGCGGAGCAGATGATTGAGCCGCTCGAGTCGCTGCTTGCCGATGATCTTCTGAGCGGCGAGAAACTCGAGAAACGTCTGCAAGGCCTCACCCGCCTTGACGAACTCGGAGCTCGCGACCGTGGTGGCCAGTGACTCGAGGGTGTCATCGATGTGCTCAGGTGAGATCGGCTGAGGCCCTTCGCTCCACGCCGCGTCGAGCAGCGTTTCGGCCACGCGAAAGCGCAGCTCCCGGTTGGCGGCGCCCTGCTTGGAGAACTTTTCGATCCACTCCTCGCAGAGTTCGCTGGTGACCTTGGAGAGGGGGATCAGCCCGTCGAGGGTCTCGGCGAGGAACTCGGCATCGAAGCGGGTCGGGTCTTCGGCGTAGCCAAAGGCCTCTTCGAGCACCGCTTGCGCGACCAGCTGGTGCGCCTCGTCTTCTTCTGCGCCCTCTGACTTCAGGGCTTCGAGGGCGGCGGCGACCTTGGGGCCGAGCGTCGGGTCGCGCGCGACCAGGGCGGTGGCGGCCTCGATGGTGAGCAGAATCAAGTGCTGCTGCGACTCAGGTGAGACCTGGGCCTTGCCCTTGGCCTTGAGCACGGCGGCCTTCGACTTGGGGTGAGCTGTGGCGGCCTCGGCGAGCGCGGCCTCTTCGGTGGTCAAGGAGACGGCCTGATCAGCCTTCTCAAGCGCGGTGACGGCAGCAGGCAAATCGAGAAATCGGGCGATCAACGGGTGCATGGGTCGCCTTTGAGCGCGATTTGCGATTCATGGGAAGAGATCTCGACGGCTTCGCGTTACGGGGCTGAATGGGGGACGCGTGGTGACTTCAAGCACATCAACGGTGTTCGTGCTGTTCGGGGTCGCTGCGGCCTGCCTGGGCATGAATCGCACCCCGCAACTGACAGTTCGCCCGGGGTGGGACGCCGAAGGCAACACCGGCCAGCACCGCCGCATCGAGACGCCCAATGGCCCGGTGCACCTGTTTCTGCCCACCGCCTACAACTCGAGCACCGCAGGCACCGTGTATTACGTGCACGGCTACTTCAACGACGTCGACCAGGCCTGGCATCAACATGAGCTGGCCTCGCAGTTCGCCGCGAGTGGGCGCAATGCGTTGTTCGTGGTGCCCGAAGCGCCGACCGCCAACACCGAAGCGGTGAAGTGGCCCACCATGGCGGCCTTGATGGAGACCGTCACCCGCCAGGCCGACATCGAGATACCGGGAGGGCCGGCTGTGGTGATGGTGCACAGCGGAGGCTTTCGCACCATGCAAGGCTGGCTGGGCTCGGGCACCGTCGACACGGTGTTGATGCTCGACGGGCTCTATGGAGCGGAGGCTGAGCTGACCGAGTGGCTGGCCGGCAAGGGCAACCACCGGGGCAGCCTGGTGATGGTGGGCTTCGACACCGCGGGCAAGATGGAGAAGTTCATCGACAACTTCCCCGACTCGCAGACGCTCGAAGAGGTGCCGCCGTTGGCGCGCGCGAAGTCACTGTCGCAAGACGGGCGGGTGCTGTTCATGCGCTCCCAGTTCGGTCACATGGAGATCGTCACCGAAGGTGCGGTCATCCCCTCGGTGCTGCAGCTCACGGCGCTCAGTGCGGTCGGCAGCTCGAGCTGATATCGGCTCAATGCCCATGCCAGAGCCAACCGAGACCTCGCCTTCGCCGCACCCCGTGAGCCCCGCGGTTACCGCGAGGCGATTCTTCGTGACGCTGATGGGGATCACCGGAGCGCTGTTGATTCTGGTGATGCGCCCGCTGTGGGTCGGGCTCTTTCTCGCGCTGGTGCTGGCCTCGTTGTTCTGGCCGTTGCAGGGGCTGCTGACGCGGGTGTTTCGAGGTCGGCGCGGGTTGGCGGCGATAATGATCATCATCGCGGTGCTGGTGACACTGGTGGGCCCGGCGGTGGGCATCTCAGCGTTTCTGCTGCGTGAAGGGCGCTCCGGCGTCGCATTCGTGGTGCAGACCATCAGAGGCGAAGGCATCACGAAGTTGATCGCGAAGTTGCCCGACTCGCTCGAGAAAGCGGCTACTGAAGCGATGGAGCAGCTGCCGCAGGACGAAAGCGATCTGCAAGACACGGTGAAAGAGAAGTTGGCGGAGGGAGGCAGGGGCGCGGCGACCGCGGTGGGCGCGGCGATGGTTGCGACGGGCTCGTTTCTCTTTCAGCTCACCCTGATGTTGATCGCGCTGTTCTTCTTTCTGGTGCAGGGCTCTGAGCTGCTCAGCTGGGTCGACCGCGCCTCGCCCTTGCTGCCTGGTCAGACGGTGGAGCTGCTGAGCGAAGTGAAGACGGTGGCCGGCTCGGTGGTGAAGTCGACGGTGATCACCGCGGGCGTGCAGGCCGCTGCGGCGCTGGTCGGGTATCTGATCGCTCAGGTGCCCCACCCCTTCTTCTTCGCCACCCTCACCTTTTTCACCGCTTTCATCCCCGCGATCGGGGCGGGCTCGATGTGCGTGGCGGCGGCCGGGCTGTTGCTCGCCACGGGCCACACCGGGTGGGCGATCTTTCTGGCCATCTGGGGCTTGGTGATCGTCGGGCTGGTCGACAACGTGGTGAAGCCGATGCTGATTCGCGGAGACAGCGTGTCGCTCAATGGCGGCGTGGTGTTCTTCTCGCTCATCGGCGGTTTGGCGGCGTTCGGTACAGTCGGCCTGTTGCTCGGGCCACTGATCGTCACGCTCTTTTTGTCGATGGTTCGGCTGTATCAGCGCGATTTTCGAAAGAGTGGAGCCCCTTCACTCGTCACGGCTGACGGCGCTCGTTGACCGCTCAGGCCCTGAAGCTGGTAAGCGGCCTCGTTCGACCGGGTTTCAAATCTCTGGGGGCTCTCTCAATGTGCACTTCGATTCGCAGTTCGTTGGTGATGCTTGTCTCGCTGTCGTTTCTCGCCGGCTGCCCGGGGACGACGCCTGGTGAGGCCACGGTGCCCAGCAGCCTCCGCTCAGTCACGGCGACCGGCGCAGTTGCGGGCGGCAAGGGCAAGCTGCGATTGATCTTCGACAACCCCATCTCGGGCGACGTCAAGGTGGCGCTGAAGTCGTCATCGGCCGCGGTGGCCGACGTGCCGGCCGAAGTGGTTGCTCCAAAGGGGTCGGCGACGGCTGACTTCGACTACGACGCGAAGGTGGTCGGCACGGTGGTGATCTACGCCACGCTGGGCGACGACACGCAGTCAGCGACGGTCACGGTGGTCGACAAGATTCGCCTGACCGCCGCGAACCTGTACGGGGCGGCGCTCGAAGTGGGCGCGTCAACCAGCCTGGGCTTGAGCTTGAACATCGACCCGCCGTCAGCGGTGACGGTCAACCTGAGCTCCGACAACGCGGCGGTGGTCACGACGCAGGCGACGGTGATCATCGCTCCGTTCGCGAACCCCCAGATCTACGGCGACAACAGCAACCGGGGCACGGTGAACGCGGTCGCTGAAGGCGCGACCACGCTGCACGCCAAGCTCGACGACTCGAGCTTCGACATGCCGGTGCAGGTGGTGGCCAAGGCGCAGCTGACCGAGGTCTCGGTGTACCCGGGCCGCGTCGAGAAGGGCGGCACCGTGAGCATGAACGTGTACGTGAACGCGCTCGTGACTCAGCCGACGGTGGTGACGGTGACCTCGAGCGCGCCGGCGGTGGTGGCCTCGACCACCGTGACCGTGCCCGCGGGAGCCTCGTACGGATCGGCGCGATTGCCGGTGCTGGCTGCAGGCGCGACGACCTTGAAGTCGACCCTGGGGACGGTGAGCCGCGATGCCGCGGTGCTCAGCGTCGAAGCCCCCGCGATGACCACGATTCAACTCGACCCGTTGACGGTCGGCGTGAACGGTCAGCTGGTCGTCAACTTCGACGTGACTGCCTCCAAGACGCACGCGGTCACCGTGACCTCGAGCGACCCGACGGTGGTGGCGATACCGGCGCAGGTGAGCTTGCTGGCGTCTCAGTCGACCATCTACGTGCCGTTGGTGGTGCTGAAGGCGGGCACGGTTCAGCTGACGATCGTCTCGGGCGACCAGACCCTGATTGTGTCGGGCATCGCGACCGTGACCGTGACCAGCCCTCCGTTCAGCGCCTACCTGCAGAACCTCTCGGTCGGCGCGGTGGGCAACATTCAGCTCTACAACGCGGGCACGGGCACGCTGGCGATCACCGTGAGTGACCCAACGGTGTTGCAGGCACCGACGACCCAGGTGATCTCGAGCAACGGCTTGGTGCCGGTCAAGGGCCTGAAGGCGGGCACGGCCCACGTCAAGCTCACGCTCAACGGCGCCTCGCAAACGGTAGACGTGTTGGTGGTCGAGAAGCCCACGCTGAACTTCGAGGTGCGGGTCAGCCTGGCGGTCGGTGAAATCTCAACCCGCAGCGTGTCGATCAACGCGATACCGCTGGCTGGCACGACGATCACCTTCACCAGCAGCAACCCGGCGGTGGTGGCCGCGCCCGGGCCGATCGCATTCAAAGGAGATGATCTTCTGTATCGGTCGGTGACGCTCGAAGGCCTGACGGCCGGCACCAGCATCATCACCGCGACGATGGGCGCCGCGAAACGCTCGATGGTGGTGTACGTCGGCAACCAGACGGCGCCCTACCCGACCCTGAGCCAACTCTCGCTCGATGGAGATCGCTTGCAGGTGGGAGCCGTAACCGTCGGCTCCGCGCAGCTGGGCGCCACCGCGCTCAATGAAGTGCCGATGGCGGTCACCTTCTCGACTCCGAATATCGTCGAAGTGCCCGGCGGGGTCTCGGCCATCGCCGTCGGCGAGTACACGACCACTTTCCCGGTTCGGGCGCTGGCGGTGGGCACCACCGAGATCACCATCACCCGTGATGGCGTAGCGCAGAGCCGAACCGTGACGGTGGTGGCGATGCCGACGTTCACACTGAGCGTCACGGGCACGCTCAAGGTGGGCGAGACCGACCTGGGTTACGCGAGCTCCGATTGCGTGTTGGCGACCGAGGTGACATTGCCGCTGGTGTCTGACGCGCCGGCCAAGGCGACGGTGACCACCGCGACCGTTACCTTTCGCCCTGCCAGCTACAGCGGCAGCACGGTGGCGTTCGGCATCAAAGGCGTGGCGGCCGGCACTGCGAACATCAAGCTTGGCTCAGGAGCCGGGCCCTTAAGCCAGCCGGTGATCGTCGCTCCCTGAGCGGTTCACGGCTCTCTCATGCCCAGCGGCCGAAGGAGATCTTCGGCGGCTGGTGAAAACCGGTTCGGTGCGCGATGCAGAACGGCGCACCCCACTCGGTGACCAGGCCGGGTGGGCCCTCGATGCTGACCACCAGGTCATCTTCGAGTCGAACCCGCCCGACCCGGGTGCCGAAGCAGTACAGGTCGCCGACCATCGCCCCAGGCTCTCGCAGCTCGAACACCGCTCGCGAACGCTCGACCACTGAGGTCTGCCCACTGGTGAACACCTTCACGCCGGCGGTGACCGGCTGGCTGAAGCGAAAAGCCGCGACCGGCTCGATCGCCGCGACCTCGACCATCGACGCCTCGTTTAGGCCGACCATGCGCACCATCGCTCGCGGCTGCAGGCTGCCTCGCCACGGGCTGCCGTGCGCGATGGGGCCATCGATTCGACTGGGCACGAAGAGCAGCGGGCCTTCGGGGGCTCCACGAGGCGTGAGGTGGGCCGAGAGCTCTTCGAGCAGCAGCGGGGCCACGCGCTTGAGCGGTTGATTCTTGACCTGCATCGCCAGCACCGGCGCGGAGGCCCACTCGGGCTTGATCTGCCCCAGTCGCTCGCGAACGCGGGGTTGGCTGAGCTGCGTGGCCAGGCCGACGACCCGCGGCACGTCGCAGTCACGGGCCAGGCGGGCGATCAGCTCAGGCAACCCGGGCTCATTGCGCGGCTCGAAGAGCAGCACCGAGGTGCGGGTCAGACACCAGAGGAGCTGCTCGAGCGGCAGGGTGAAGGCGCTGGCATCGAAGAGGGTTGCCGACTTTCCGTCGAGGGCGAGGCGTGAGGCGTCGAGCGGCTCGGCGCCGCGAAAGAGCTGCCGCAGCTTCACGTCCTGGCCGGCCGAGGCGAGGAGGGCGAGGCGCAGCTCATGGGTCGGCGCTCCAGCGATGGCCACCACCGGGCGGGCACGGTCGATCAGCGCGCTCGCGGTATCGTGACTGACCATGCGGCGCGTTCTCGCCGCAGCGCCCGGTTTTGGCAACTGCGACTGTGCGATACGGTGATTCGAATGACGTCAGCGCACACCGAGCCCGAAGCCGTCGTCGTGGTGGTCGAATCGAAGCCGAAGCTGCGCGGCGTGCTGCACCAGTGGGCGATCGGCTGCGCTGCGGGAGCGGGCGTGGTGTTGGTGGCGATGGCCCCGACGGTTCGAGGCGCGTTCGGGGCGGCGGTATTCGCCTTGAGCCTGGTGACGCTGCTCTCGGTGAGCGCGACCTACCACCGGGTGAACTGGTCACCCGCGGCCCGGGTGTGGATGCGGAGAGCCGATCACGCTTCGATTTTTCTGCTCATCGCCGGCACCTACACGCCGGTCGCGCTGTTGGGGCTGCCTCCGAGCTCGGGCAACCAGCTGCTGCTGGCGATCTGGGTGGCGGCGAGCGGCGGCATCGCGGCCTCGCTCTTCTGGCCGGGCAAAC
>Ga0105048_10018312_pt1 | contig 10777 bp, 10 predicted proteins | sample MAT05_FD_78382 | JGI IMG/M metagenome (GOLD analysis project Ga0105048, IMG submission 78382) | Freshwater microbial communities from Lake Fryxell liftoff mats and glacier meltwater in Antarctica - MAT-05 | ecosystem: Environmental > Aquatic > Freshwater > Ice > Liftoff microbial mat | place...
GGGTGATTGAAATGAACTTTTTACCGGATGTGTATGTGCATTGTGAAAAATGCAACGGCAAACGATACAACAGGGAAACATTGGAGATACGGTACAAAGGAAAATCTATCAGTGATGTGTTGAATATGACGGTAGATGAAGCAGTGGAATTTTTCCAGGCGGTGCCGTATATTTATCGAAAAATAAAAGTACTGCAGGATGTGGGACTGGGTTATATCACCCTTGGCCAGAGTGCGGTAACACTGAGTGGCGGTGAAGCACAACGCGTTAAACTTTCTACTGAACTCGGTAAAAAAGATACGGGCAAAACTTTTTACATTTTAGATGAACCCACCACGGGCCTGCATTTCCAGGACATACAGCACTTGCTGGAAGTGTTGACCAAACTTGTAAACAGGGGCAACAGCGTGCTGGTGATCGAGCACAACATGGATGTAATTAAAGTAGCCGACCATATTATTGATATCGGCCCGGAAGGTGGTGATGGTGGCGGATTGGTTTTGTATGAAGGTGTGCCGGAAGGATTGGTGAAAGTGAAGGAAAGTTTTACGGGCAAGTATTTGAAAGCGGAGTTGAATTAATTTATAGTTGACAGGTATTAAATTGATAATTATTTTAGGGCAAAGCACAATGCCGTTAAGTTAAGAAAACTACTAACTGCTGAGCAGTTAAATGCTGTTAACCCTGGATGAAATGACGGGGTAAAAAAGTAATGTGCAGCAACTCCGGAGGAATTGAATGGAGATTGTGGCTTAGCTTAATGACAATGCCCCAAGCATATACTATACTTTACTCTTGTAAACCAATAAACTTACTCCCATGAGCATCGACAACCCGGGTAACTTTTTTAATGCAGAAGATTTTGACGGTGATGAGGAAGACAGGCTGAAGCCGGTGAATTTGTATGGACAGGAATTGTTTAGAAAAGCGATTGACATTTTAAACATTACCCGAACCATCGGCGACCTGCTGCCGGAAGATGAGGAACTGCCTTCCACTAAAAATTTGATGATGGAGAATGCCATGAAAGTACCTGCCAAAATAAAAGGTGCGATGGCTATGGATACCTATTCGCTGATGATGGAAAACGCCGTGATCATTAAAGTAAATATCATGGAACTAAAGGCGCAGTTGTGGGCCTGTGAAGAATTACACGGCATTGAAGAACAATACGTGAATGTTTTAAAAAACGAAATCACTGCTTTTAAGGAAATATTTGTTCGTTGGGTAACTTCCTTCGACAAAACAAATGATCTGCCCGATGAATGGCACCTCTTCAACAATCCATCCACGTTTCCGGAGGATGATGAGTAGGGAGTGAGGAATATTTGTTGCTGTATGGCTGTATCGCAAAATGGCGGTATGTTTGAATGGTTGCATTGTTAAATTGTTGTATGGTAATATGGTTGTAAGATTAAATGGTTATCTAACAAAAATTGTTCTCCTCATTCAGCCTGGTATCAAACAATTCAACAATATAGCAATTCAACTTCCCCCCAATAAAAAACCCGGACATAACGCCGGGTGTTTTTGATTTTAACGAAAAATGACAAAGCGATAATAAGGAATTTATAATAGGTGGTTTCAGGGGAAGCAAGTGTATTGGTATACGACCTGCCTCATGGTTAAATTCTGTTACACCGCCTTGTCATTTTTTGCCAGGCCGCCAGAGCGGAATATTTTATTAAGGTATTTGCTGATGCAATTTTATTGCCTGTTTTCAAATGGCAACCTTTACAATGGCGAACAAGCTTTCATTGAAAATTTCACTTCTCTGTAGTCTGTGCGATTATCTGCCAGCAACGGATGTGTGATGTGCTTTTTTAACGGCTGCAGAATAATCAGCGGCTTTTGATTTGTTGTACAGCATTACCAGCATAAAGCAGGTTACCAGTAGCACCATCTTAAATAACATCGGGTTAAAGTGTAAACCGTTTTTCATAATAATGGATTTTAAATGTTAGTTTTTATTTCAATCAAAATCTTACCGGGCATCTCATCCTGGACGCGGCCCTGTTGTTATAGGAATTACCGTTACCACCGCTATAACCACCATCACCAAAACGAATTCCTATTTTCAGTAAAAAAGAAAAATAAGCATCCTTATTTACCGGGGTTCCCCGCTGAACTCCGGGTGCATACCTGCCCACACCGGGAGTTACAATACCAATCGTCTTATCACTGATATCTCTTGCTATCACAGCATCGGAAGCATTCAAATATTTATCAAAATAAATGGGATCAATATAGGTGGTGCTTACATCATCTATATAATCTGTAAATGTTTTCCGGTACAATAATTCTAAACCCAGGTTCACATTGTCTGATACAATATATTTTACGCCACCTCCAAACGGGAGGTTCATCTGGGTAAGTTTATATTCTTTTTTATCGGGGTATTCTGCAAAGCCCTGCCCTTCGGTACGCAATGGCTGTAGTTCGTGCCAGGTTATATTGCCCGCCTGGTCGGTTAATGAACCCTTGGGATTAAAATGAAAGGCCCCAATACCGCCAAAAAAATACGGTCTCAGCCTTGGATCATATTCCTCATCATTCCTGTACAGGTACTGCAGGGGGAAAAATTCGATGGCTCCGTACGCTTCCCACATATTGCTTTTAAAATCCAGGTTGCGTTGTTTGCGCCACAGTTCATCCACGCCGTGTGTGCTGATAATTCTATCTACGCCTTCTACATACGTATATTGAGCTGCCAGCCTGAAACCCAGCCACTCGTTTGGATATATTGTAACGAATGCCCCTTTCATCAGTTTGGTCAGTTCATAATTCAGGTCTTTTATAAACGTAGTGCCTTTACCCACTTTACCTCCGAGATCGCCCAGAAAAAAAGTAGGGCCAAAATTTAAACCGGCCTCTACCTGCGCTTCTCCCAGGTTAAAGAACAAATGCTGGGCATTGATGGTGGTTCCAACCATGCAACAAACCAAAAGAGTAAAAAAACGGTTACGTATCAAATTAGGTAAATGATTTTTCATTCGAAAACTGATTTTGGAATTTTCCCCGTTCACCTCTTCATGCTATTTCCAAAAATAAAGCTGAGAGCTAACACGTTGTTAACCCTAAATAAACGGTAAATGATAGAAATTATTGCAGTATAGCTAAATTAACTGCCCAATTGCATGCGAATATGGGGGATTCCGTCTTCCAGGTAAGGCTCGCTTATTGGGGAAAAGCCAAGTGACTGGTAAAAATTCCAGAGGTATTGCTGGGCACTTATAATAATGATGTCATCCTGAAACTGAGCCATAGTTATTTCAATGCCCAGCGTCATCAATTGTCTGCCAAAACCACCCTTTCGGTATTGCGGGGAAATGACCACCCTGCCAATACTGGGATGCTGGTAAGAAATCCCGGCAGGCAAAAGGCGGCAATATGCAGCCAGTGCTTCACCGTTCCAACCGCACAAATGATAAGCCGGCTGGTCTTTTCCATCCGCATCCTGGTAGACACAATGTTGCTCCACTGAAAACACTTCGATCCGCAATTGCAGGATGGCATAGAGTTCTGCCGGCGACAATTCATTGAATTTTTTGAGTGTCCAGTTTAATTCCATACCAGGTTGGTGTGAGATGATCAGATGATTGAATGGTGATTATTGCTGCTGTCCATTTTAAAAAGCATTACATCAGCAATTGATTTGGCCCTGGTTTTTGCAAGCGATGCAATTTTGCCTGCATACAATTCATCCACTGTAGAAAAAAATATATACAGCCAGCTTTCAAAGTGCTCCCGCTGCAGTGGTATTTTTTTATTGAGATCGTAATGCACTTCCATTGCATTTTTTTTATACACTGGGTTATCCAGTAAGATCGTTTCCCAAAAATCAACAATCAGCGGAATATGATGCTCCCAGTTTATTTTTACCATATCGGTAAAAATAAAACCAATCGTGGCATCAAGTTTTACTTTTTCATAAAACCGTGCAATCAACGTTTCAATATCCGTCCTTGTTTGAATGTCCTGTTTCATATTTATTTTGGTGCCTGCAGGTATGGCAGTAACTCAGTTAGGCTAACCGGCTGCTGCTGATCGTCTATGTCAATTACGATATAATAGCCATCGGCACCACCTGCCTGTTGTAAAGCATCCACTAATTTGTGCTGATCACTTATCATGCGCCTGCCATCCGCTTCACTCCAAATTTCTTTGGTGCCCAGGCAGCCAAGCGTTGGCGTTAGCGGGTAGTAAGGCTGTCCTTTGTAGTATTCAGGATTTACTGTAGTGCCATGCGCAATAATCTCTGTACGCCCGGCCTTGCCAGCAAAATAGGTTTCGTAAAAAGGCAAATAATTTTTCCAGCTTCCCGGCAGCAACTCACTATACCATGCTGCTGTCCATACTGAATCGGTAATAGTGGAATCATTCATAAAATGCTGCAAGTGGGTTTCAACCGGCATGGTGAGTTGAATATTAGGTGTAGGGCCGATGAAATTACTTTTGCTTGTATCCAAACCAAACATCCTGAAGATACCCTGCGGCGTATTGCCGTTGGTTAAATAACCGGGGAGGTTGCTGATACTTCTTGCAAGTTGTGGTACAGAAAAAATATTACCATATTCATCTTTTAAAAAATTACTGGCACTGTCCCTAATGATGGCAATGCCAGGATAGTCTCGGTTCTTTCGCTGAAAGCTGAATACTGCCGTCGCTTTTTTAAAAAAGGGATGATATAAAATATCTTCCAATGGTGGCAATGACTTATTTTTTATCCCATGATTCAAACGAATATTCAGTTGCTTTAAAATTGCACTGTTACTGTCTGTTGCCAGTTTCATCATGGCCCTGGTGGCAATGTCTTTTTTAAGTGCAGCGTTGGATGACCGTTGTAAATATTCGGCACACATAGCGAACAGCTTATCATTGCCGGTAATATTGATCAACCGCTCCACCTCTTTAAAAAAAATGCTTTGATAGTTAGCATACAGCAACTCCATCAAAGCCCGTTGAAAATAAAAGGATCTTTTTTCAATTCCGGTAAATGACAGTTGAACGCGGCCGTCGGCCCAGGGAGATGAATAGTGGATGAGTTCCATTGCATTAAAAGCATCCATCCAGTTTTCTTCCGTACTGTCGGTTAGGGGATAAGACAAATTTCTAGTGATGGCATTGTTTACTAAATTTTTGTAGAGCCTTGTCCTGTTTTCTGTTTTGGCGTCTTTTGAGTACAGATCCTTAACAGGCTGTGCACAGAGGCAGGTGCTGCAAGAGATTATAAGAAAAAAAAGATAGAATTTTGATTTCATTTTACGCCGAATAAGTTACGTCTTAGTCACTAATTCCTGGTTTGTACATTTAAGGATTATAGAATGTCAAAAAAGACTGTATTTTATTAAATGCATCATAAAAAGTATCATTCCCCCAATCATCGCCATGGCCTTTACCGGCATACTCTACATATTCCACCCCCACTCCTGCTATTTGCAACTTATCCCTCAATGATTTCGATTGCGTTACTGCATTTACCAACGGATCTGTACTGCCCTGCAAAATAATCGTGGGGCAGGATGCAGCAATGCTTACGAAAGTGACAGGGCTTGATTGCAGGTACAATGAAGGGTTGGAGGTTGGCGTTGCTCCTACTATCGCAGCGATTGACGCCTCGGGCACCAACCCGGGGTTATTGTAGAGGTCATTCATATCGGTGGGCCCAAAGAAATCAACCACGGCTTTTATTTTTACGGGTGCTGCATATTTGTATGCATGCAACAAACTTAAATGAGCACCTGCACTTGCTCCGACCAAAGTAAGATTATCACTGATGAGGTAATCATTTCTTTTGCTGTAAATATATTCTATGGCGCTTTTTACATCCATTTCCTGTGTGGGAAAAACATTATTGGGAAATGCAGAAAGCCGGTAGTTGATATTAAATATAGCGTAGCCCGGCAGCCTTCTTTTTAACGTATCTACAAACGATGCAAAATCTGCTTTGTCGCCGGAAGCCCATGCACCACCATGTACGAGGATCATTGCTTTTGTGGTGGCAACGGCTCTTCCGGCAGGCAGGTACACATCCATTGTTTGAACCGGATCAGCACCATAAGATGTATTCAACAAGGTAGCAGCACTTATTACTCCATTGTCGTTAGCCTCCTTCTTGCACGACACGGTAATGGCTGTAACAAGAATACCCAGCAGTAAATTTCGGATGGTCATATATTTCATTTGAATTTAAGAAAGTAAATTAACGAAACCTATATTAACAGAAAGATAAAATTAACTGGTACTGTTCGGGCCACAGCGGCGGTCCATACTTAGTACCCATACTTAGCCTTCCACAATGCTTTTAAATGTTTACGCATTTCTTCTTCCCGGGCGTTGCTGCCCGGTTGGTAAAAAGTATTTCCGCTGAGGACATCCGGCAAATATTCCTGCGGTGAAAAATTGTTATCGTAGTTATGTGAATACTCATAGCCTTTACCATAGTTCAAATGCCTCATGAGTTTGGTTGGTGCATTGCGGATTTGCAAAGGCACAGGCAGATCGCCCTGTTGTTTTACTGCACTCATGGCGGCACCAATTGCAACCGTAGCTGAATTGCTCTTGGCGCTGGAAGCAAGGTAGATGGCGCATTGTGATAAAATTAACTGGGATTCGGGATAACCAATTTTATTGACCGCATCAAAGGTTGCATTGGCCAGCAGCAATGCATTGGGGTTGGCGTTACCGATGTCTTCACTTGACAGTATCAACATTCTCCTGGCGATAAATTTCACGTCTTCACCTCCTTCAATCATTCTTGCCAAATAATACACTGCCGCATTGGGATCGCTGCCCCGGATAGATTTGATAAAGGCAGAAATAATATCGTAATGCTGCTCTCCCTTTTTATCATACAGCGCAATTCTTTGCTGTGCAACCTTCATCACCAATTCATCTGTTATTACCAATGAGTCAGCACGGTCTGAAACCCCACTCTGGGAAGGGTTTGGGGAGGCCACAAGTTCCAGCAGGTTCAACAATTTTCTTGCATCACCACCAGATATATTGATGAGTGCTTCCGTTTCTTTTAGGTGGATATTTTTCGTTTTTAATTCTTCGTCTGTTGTGATGGCATGATGCAGCAACGCTAACAGGTCATTTTCGTGCAGTGAGCGCAACACATATACCTGGCAGCGGCTGAGCAAGGCACTGTTTACTTCAAACGAGGGGTTCTCTGTAGTGGCGCCAATTAGTGTGATGATGCCTTTTTCAACTGCACCCAATAACGCATCCTGCTGGCCTTTGTTGAAACGGTGAATTTCATCAATAAAAAGAATTACGCCGACTTGCTTCTTTGCCATATCAATTACTTCACGCACTTCCTTTACGCCACTGCTGATCGCACTTAGTTGATAGAAAGGAACCTGCAATGTTTGTGCAATGATATTTGCAATAGTTGTTTTTCCCACACCCGGCGGCCCCCACAGGATCATGCTGGGAATTTTGCCGTGTTCTATTGCAGTACGTAAGATGCTGCCTTTGCCCGTAAGATGTTGCTGGCCTGCTAAATCATCTAACGTAGTGGGGCGAAGTCGTTCTGCTAAGGGGGTTTGACTTGGGGACATGGGATCAAGTTAGCCAAAATTGTTGATTTGCTTCTCACCGCGAAACAAAGGAGACTAAGAAAACAACGCCACCGGTTGAGGTCATTTCCTTCTAAACGTCTTTTTGTGAAATCTTATGCTTTCAAATCCAGTTTTATCTGGAGTTCCTCAAACTGTTTTGTATCAATCGACGAAGGTGCATCCAGCATCACATCCCTTCCACTGTTGTTTTTAGGGAATGCAATAAAATCACGGATACTTTCACTTCCCCCAAGTATTGCACAAAGCCGGTCAAAACCAAATGCCAGTCCGCCATGCGGAGGAGCACCATATTCAAAAGCGCCTAATAAGAAACCAAATTTGTGTTGTTGTTCCGCTTCATCCATACCCAGGGCTGCAAACATTTTTTCCTGCAATGCCCGTTGGAAAATCCGGATACTGCCGCCGCCGATTTCATTCCCGTTCAGCACCATGTCATACGCATTGGCCTTAATGCCTGCATAAGGATGTTTTAAATACTCCGCCGCATTTTCAATTACCGGGTTGTTGTTGATCATGATATCAATATGATCGGGCTTGGGCGATGTAAAAGGATGATGTCTTGCCACCCATCGATTGTCGTCTTCTGCATATTCAAACAATGGAAAATCCAGCACCCATAGTAACTTAAATTCTGTATTCTTCCGCATACCCAGTTTGTCGGCCATGTACATCCGCAGGTCGCTGGTAGCTTTTCTTGTTTTTTCTTCCGCTCCTGCCAGTATCAACACCAGGTCACCAGCTTTTGCATTGGCTGCATCTGCAATGGCTTTTAATCTTTCAGGATCGTAAAATTTATCTACGCTGCTTTTATATGTTCCATCCGGATTGCACTTGATAAATACCAGGCCTTTCATGCCAATCTGTGGACGTTTAACCCACTCCGTTAGTTCATCTGTTTGCTTACGGGTGTATTCGCTGCAGCCAGGAATAGCAATGGCTAAGACCGTTTCTGCATCATCAAATACAGGAAAATTGCCCCCATCACCTAAAGGGGAGTTATGCAACGAATCTGCTTTATTTGCAAAAGCATGTAACGGGAATTTTAGATTCGCAATGCTCATTTCAAAGCGAATATCCGGCTTATCATTCCCAAAATTCCACATTGCTTCTTCCCAGGTTATGCGTTCCACCACATCGGTGTAGTCAATATTTTTTACATCTTTAAATATACGCTTCACCAACCCTTCAAACATATTCAGGATATCCTCCTGCTCCACAAAACTCATTTCACAATCTATCTGGGTAAACTCCGGCTGACGGTCGGCCCGTAAATCTTCATCCCGGAAACATTTTACTATTTGATAATAACGGTCGTACCCGCTCACCATCAGCAGTTGTTTAAATGTTTGCGGACTTTGCGGCAGTGCATAAAACTGCCCAGGGTTCATCCTTGACGGCACTACAAAATCCCTAGCCCCTTCGGGCGTGGATTTTATTAAAAACGGTGTTTCAATATCCATGAAATTATTTTCATGCAAATAATTCCGGGTGCTGCGGCCCACCGCGTACCGCAGTTCTAAATTCTTTTTTACGATATTCCTGCGCAGATCCATAAAGCGGTATTTCATCCGCAATTCATCTCCCCCATCGGTATCATCCTGGATTGAAAATGGCGGCACAGCAGATTTATTTAAAATGATAAACTCCGTCACTACAATTTCAATCTCCCCTGTAGGTATATTGGCATTCTTACTGCTGCGTTCATTCACTTTTCCTTTTGCCTGCAGCACAAACTCACGGCCCAGGGGGTTGGCTTCCAACTCAGCATTCAGGTTTTCAGAAAACAGCAGTTGCGTAATGCCATAGCGGTCACGCAGGTCAACAAACGTGATGCTGCCAAACTTACGCACTGTCTGCACCCATCCGCTGAGTGCTACTTCTTTATTGATATCGGCCATTCTTAATTCGCCGCAGGTGTGAGAACGATACATATAGAGGTTGAATGTTTAAAGTTGAATGTTTAAAGCGGTTGCAAATATACGGGGAGAATGGATAGGGTGGGAATGAGGGTTAGCCCAAACAAGTTACCAAGCCTAAACGGAGACCCTGCAAAACAGTATATTGACTATATTTGAAATCACTTATACCAACACGTGTTCTCTAAAGACGCTGCTTAAAACATTTAAGACAAAATCATTCAATTGGGTTTATGCATCTTGCAACTGCAGCAACAAAAAAACGCAGCACTTTACTCAACCAATGGTAGCAATAAGAGCAATGCATTGCTTATACCGATGATAAGATCACTGAAAAGGTATATGCGCTGTATGGGTTAGTTAATGAAGAAGGAAAGGAATGTGGCGGTGGGTGTATAATGAAATAGCCAACCTTTGAAATTAGCTACCTCGAATCGAATTCAATGACTTACTTATTTCCAAGTGAAAAAATTATCTTTAAAGAAACACCAGGTAAGTATTTATTGTAAAACATATTGTTATTACTTTCATCTAACGCATTTAAAATTTCATTACCATTTGGTACAGATTGATCTTTATATTTCTCAACATAATAATCCCTCATTTGCCGGTAGCGTATCATATCAAAAAATAAAGCTACCTGAGTAAAGTCATTTGCATAATAACCCAACCCAATACCTCCGTCAATTGATTTATTGAAAGCTACATCACCACTGTTTATTTCGGCCAAATTGAAAGCTACATTCAAAGCAAGCCTTTGCCAGAATGTCGCCTTTTCATGAGTAGCCTCTGTTACAATTGCAGCTTTATAATCTGCGGAGGGTGCTACAATTATTTTTTTTCTATTTACTATCCTTCGGGCAGTAGTTCCATTTTCATCAATCTGCTGTAATGCAATACTCCCGAATTTCACACTTACCAATGATGAAATTACCAAACTTGATTTACCAATTTCTTGAATTTGCAATTTATGGCTGGCATCAGAAGTTAAAAAATATTGACTAGGTTTATTTGTGAGAAAGCTCCACCCAATACCAAAACCAAAAGTGACTCCATTAAGGGTTACAGGCTCCTGAGCTGTCGCAGAATGAATGGACGCAGGTAATAGGATCAGAATAATTATGTATTTCATAAAAATGTTTTTATTATCAATCACTATTGTCCGACTAAAACTTCTACCCAGTCGTTCAAATGCTTACTCGTTGAGGGTTCTGGCCCCTCTCCTTTGGAGAGGGGTTGGGGTGAGGTGATGTAGGCTTGATAAGGGTTTCAGAC
>Ga0105048_10018313_pt1 | contig 10777 bp, 5 predicted proteins | sample MAT05_FD_78382 | JGI IMG/M metagenome (GOLD analysis project Ga0105048, IMG submission 78382) | Freshwater microbial communities from Lake Fryxell liftoff mats and glacier meltwater in Antarctica - MAT-05 | ecosystem: Environmental > Aquatic > Freshwater > Ice > Liftoff microbial mat | place...
GCCGCGTGCGGAAGGCGTTGAAGTTGCAAGGCAACTTGTGGGCCGCAAAGGCACTTCAAGCGGTGCCGAAATTTCGCCCGTTGGACTTACGCAAGCGGGCGATTATCTCGGTGCTGAATCTTAAAGGCGGTGTCGGCAAAACGACGATCACCGCCCACCTCGGCACCGCATTGGCGCGACGCGGCTATCGCGTATTGATGATCGATTTGGACCTGCAAGGTTCGCTCACACAGATGATGATCCCGTACGACAAACAATCGCTGTTAGCCGCCGACAAACGTTTGATCCACCACTTCATGACGAAGGCCTCCGGCGATAAAACGGAAAAACTACGCGACTATGCACAGACGATATTTGAGTTCCCCGAAAGTGGTGGCATGGTCGGTTTGGTGCCCGCGAGCGACGACTTGGCGTATGCGGAACTCTCGCTCACTCTCAGTTGGTTGTTACGACACGGCGAACGCGACAATCGATTTGTACTTCGCAAAGCGCTACATATGTTGGGATTATACCAACATTACGATATCGTACTGCTCGATTGTCCGCCGCTCGTCAATATCTCGTGCATCAATGCCCTCGCTGCGAGCGACTACTTGCTCACGCCCGTGAACCTCGGCAGTCGTGCCACGAAGCGCGTGCCGGTGTTGCTGAAACGATTCTTAAGCGACGAGCGATTTCGACGACATATCAACCCGCAATTGAAAGTCCTCGGCCTCGTCGCGAACCGAACGTATCGCGAGGATTTTACCGCCGCGGAGAGCGAAGAATGGGCGCAGTTGGGCGGGTGGTGTCGCGATGCCTACGGACAAGATGTCAAGCGATTTGCCACGATGATTCCGCAGATGAATCGCGAGATTCGCGAGAACGAATCGTTCTTCAAACCGCCGCCCGAGATGAGTAAATTGGCGAAGATATTCGATGCGTTCGCCACAGAAATCGAACGGGAGTTGCCGAATGAATGTCGTCGTAATGCAGCAGCACTTTCGTGAGTTATCCGCACTGATCCGGAGTGCGGGTGCCGCGAGTAAACTCGTCGACGAATTCCTTGCCGTAGCGATGGCGCTCGAGCCGTTTCGCGAGCATTCGGTCGGCGCGTTCGCCAGTTTCCTCGTGCGTGCGGACGAGTTCGACAAGACGGGAAAAGTAACGGTAACGGCCACGAAGCCGAAACGCGCGGCCGCGCCCAAGGCATTGAAAGTCATCAAGCCGAGCGATGCGGAAATCCTCGCGCGATTGTCTACGCTCTATCGAGGAATCCTCAACCCGAACCTCACCGACGAAACGATTGAAGCCGAGTTATTGCTCGTCGATCAACTCAAGACGCCAGGGTTACAGACGCTGGCAACGGAAGTCGGTATCGGCGAGAGGATCAAAAAGTTTAAGGTACCCGACAAGAAGGCCGCAATCAAACAGGCGATTCGCGATCGTCGTGGAATCTTTCACCGCGCGGACTATTAAGAAATCGACAACACCGACACAATCTGACCTAAGCCGACGTTTGTGACTACCGTCGATTATGAGATCGCTTTTATTTCGCTTTCACGAGTTGAGCGAGCGATACGCGGACGTTTTCGCGACTGCCGACGATGACGTAGACTCGGTACGAATACTCGCCCGCAGGTACGCCGTCGGCGTTTGCGACCCGGTAGACGACGTTCCACTTTACGACCTTCTCGTTCGCGAAGTTCCAGCGGCCATAGCCTGGCCCCGTTTGGCCTTTTGCGGTCGGCAAACCTGCAATCGCCGCCATGGCGTGCGAGCCGGACTTCGTGCTGAACACGACGGGCAACGGTTGTTCGCCGGGGCCATCGGATAGTGGCGAAAGTTGGCTCGTTTTCGGGTCGTACGTCTCGAATGTGCGGAACTCTGACGGCATGTATCCGGTGACGACTTCGAACTGCGCGAGCGTGTGGCGTTCGCCTTTCGGCACCGCGAACGACACACTGTAATCGATGGCATGTGCGATACCCGGAATGCCGATCGTCACCGTTTTCGCGTGCAGGAAGTTCGACAGCACCCGGTCGTTCTTCGCTGGGTAACGATCCGATTTTTCGCCGGGATTCAGCCAGAACGCCATCTGCGATTGCGTCTCCAGCCGGTTCGCTTTGGCGTGAATTTGCAGGAGTTGGCTCGACGATTTCGCACCGATCGCATCTTTGCGGCTCCCCGCTTCGGTGGGGTTGTACGCCTCCGCCCAGAACGGCTTCTGCCCGCAATCGAGCGAACACGCCGACTGAAGTTGCCGACCGTGATCGGTACTATCGATGAACTCTTTGCCGTTCCATTTCAGCGAGTCAATCGCCCCCGCGAGCCGATCTGTCGTGGTAATCACGATGTCCGACGGCCCCGCTTTGGCGCGAATTGTCGCGTTCCCCGTAATCGGTGGCAACGATGCGAAACAGCCGGCGAGAAGGATTGGCAGCATGGCGATATGATACTCCGGAACGCACCTAAATTCCGAGGCCACCGGTGGCAATCATTCGCTGGGGCACATTTGCCGTACTTTTCGCCGTGCTGGCGAGTCCGATTGCGACGGTCAGTGCGGTAGTCGTGCGCGATCCGCACGGATGGGCGGCCTGGCGAGAAATCGACCGCTTCGCGGCACTCGCGGGCAACACGTTCTGGCTGGCGTTACTGTCGATTACGGTTGCGGTGCCAGTTGGTGCCATCGGTGGAGTCATCGTGGCCCGGTTCGCGGTTCCGGGGCGAAATACGCTCATCGGACTGATCGCGCTCGGGCTGTTCGTGCCGTTGCCGGTGTATGCGGTGGCGTGGCAAATCGCGTTCGGTTCGTGGCTGCCCGCACCGGGTGAAATGGCGTGGCGTCCCTGGTCGCAAGGGTTATTGCCCGCCGCATGGGTTCACGGCATGGCGGGTATCCCGTGGGCAATGGCGTTCGTGGCGCTCAGTTTGCACACCGCCGACAATAGCGTCGAAGAAGAGGCCATGCAGAGTGGCGGCCCGCGTGCCGTCGCTCGTTATGCCGTCGGCCCGCGCGTGGTACTCGGTGCGGTGGCGGCCACGGTGTGGGTGGCGATCCAGACCGCAACGGAGATCGCCGTCACCGATGCGATGAAGGTTCGCACGTTTGCGGAGGAAGTGTACACGCAACTCGTCGGTTTCCCCGCTGGCGTGAGTGCAGCCGTTGCGGTGGCATTGCCGGTGTGCGCGGTCGCCGCGTGTGCGGCATTCGTGCTGATACGACGGCTATCGAACCTTACCGGGGCGAACGCGGAACGGTCGCCAATGCGACCGTTCCGCGTGGGCCGAGTCCCGCGTGTCGCTATCGGAATCACCGCGTGGGCGACGGTGGCGCTGTTCGTGGGCATACCGTGCTTAGCGCTAGTTTGGAAGGCGGGCGGCGGCGCGACGAACGCCGGATTTACGCTGACATTCCTTCTCGAACAACTTGGCCGCGTCGTCCGGTTAAATGGCTATACAACCATCGATAGTACCTTGTCTGCGATCTTTACGGGCATGACGGCTGCGCTTTTGGCAACGATCGCGTGTTGGGTTGTCCGTGGCTCGCGTGTCGGTTCGGGGCTGCTGATATTGCTCGTGGCCGTGACGTGGGTACTGCCCGCGCCACTGGTGGGCTTTGGGCTGAAGGAACTCATTGATCTGCTGATTTCCCTTGAGGAAACGCTGTTTCGTACGCTGAGCATTCAGTCGGCGTTCCCGCCGATGCGTTCGGCGTTGTACGATCAACCGTCGCCATTGCCGGGCGCGTGGGCGGCGCTGATCCGGTTCTTCCCGGTCGCGATGCTCATTATTTGGCCTGCCATTCGCGCGATACCGAAGGAACTCATCGAAACGGCGATGCTCGACGGCCGCGGCCCGTTCGGTCAGTGGTGCCTGGCCGGGTGGCCGTTGACACGCCGGGCGATCGGGATGGCCATCATCGCGGTGGCGGCGTTGGCGCTCGGCGAAGTCGGTGCGGGCAAGCTGGTGGTGCCACCACAGCGCCGCGTGGCGATACTCGAGTTGTTCGACCAAATGCATTACGGTACTGAAGCGACCGTCGCCGCGATGGGGCTTATGCAACTCGGGCTGACGGCGCTGATCGTCGCGGCCGGAGTCCGTCTGATTGACTTTGCCACTTACCACCCCACCCTTCCGTGGACTCATTCCCGAATTTCGGAACCAACCTAACCCAGTAACGACTTACGTCCGAAATGGATCGATTCATTTCTCGCCAGAACCAAAGTTTAGGGAGTCCTTCTCGGCAAAAATTCAACCACTGCCTCAAATTTCGCAGGCGAACGAGCGAGCAAAAGGATCGGATTCAATCGACGGTGCGGATAGTGGATGCGGGGGCGCGCATTCCGATTGCGAGTGACGTGGATTCGGCATCTCTAGGAAATTCCGGCGGCATCGCGTGAAACTAAGCGGTATAATGGTTAAGCCTCAGAAGAGGATTCGGTCGAAGCGAACCTAACGCCCGCACAATCCGTCTTGTCGGATATTGCCACGCCCGTGGGTTCGCGAGCCGTATAATATCGTGTTTCGACTACTGCGCCCGGAACCGCATGGTCGATACTGCTTCGCTCAGCTAACCGAATGCCATCAAAGAGAGACGCGATCTCTGCATGTGGGTTGACCACGGACCGCAGTTTGCGGTTCGTGCATGAGTGAGGCTCGTCTACCATCCAACGAAAAGATGACCGGATGATCCACGCAGACGAACATACCCCGGATATCGACCCCGATGTGGACCTCCTCGACGATGAGGACGACACCGATCTGGACCCCGATGACAGCGAAAGTGGCGAAACCGCCACTGCACGCGAAGCTTCGCCCTCGGACGAACCCGTCGTCCCCGATGAGACTTCGACGGGTTCCGACGATGCGCTCGGGCTTTACTTGCGGCAAATGGGTGCCATCCGCCTTCTCACGAGGGCGGATGAAATCATCATGGCCGAGCGGCTGGAGCGCGCCCGCCGGCGCTTCCGCAACGCGGCCATGTATTGTGCGCATATCGTGGCTCGTTCGGCGTATACGCTCGAACGGGTTCACGCGGGCCACACGCCGATCGATCCGATCATCGACGTCTATTCCACCGAAGAAATGCGCCTCAGCCGGGCGCAGATTCTGTCGCGAATGCCGCACAACTTGCCGCTGATCCGCAAATTGCTGTACGAAGAAGCCGATAGCTTCTCGGCGGCACTGCGTAACGGGGCGACGCTGAACACGACCTGGCAACGCGGGCGGTTTTATCGCCTCACGAAGCTCAATCGTCTCATGGCGGAACTCTCGCCGCGGACGGAACTTCTCGAACGCTGGGTCGATGAAATCACCGACATGGCCGACGAAATGAGCCATCTCGTAAAGGCGTTCCGCGATTCGGTCGGCGACGAACGCATTGCCCGTAAGCAGAGCTTGCTCGAAGCGCAAGATAAAATTCACCTGACGGCCGACGAACTTGCAGCCACGATTCGCATCTTGCGGAAGCGTCGCGCCGCGTATCAGAAGGTACGTCGGCAACTCGCCGAGGCCAACCTGCGGCTCGTCGTCAGCATCGCGAAGAACTACCGCAACCGGGGTTTGCCGTTTGCCGACTTGATCCAGGAAGGCAATCGCGGCCTCATGCGGGCCGTGGACAAATACGAACACCGCCGCGGTTTCAAGTTCGGTACGTATGCCACATGGTGGATTCGCCAGGGCGTGCAACGCGCACTCGCGGACAATGCGCGTACGGTGCGGGTGCCGTGCCACCAGATCGGCCTGTTGGCCAAGATGGAACGCAAGCGTAGCGAGATGACTTCGCTGACCGGTCGCGAGCCGACGAACGAGGAACTCTCTGCGGCGCTTGGCGTTACGGAAGAAGATACGCGATCGCTGCGTGCGGTCGGTCGTCAGCCGATGAGCCTCCAAGACCCGATTGGCGGCGATGGCGAACGATCGATCGAAGACTTCCTCTCCGATCATCACGTGCCGAACCCCGGCGAACACGTCGATGCCCGGTTGCTGCGCGATCGGATTTACGAAGTGTTGCGATCGCTGGCACCGCGTGAACGCGAAGTGATCGAACTGCGTTTCGGCCTGAAAGATGGCACGCCGAAGACGCTCGATGAAGTCGCCCGGCAGTATGGCATTACCCGCGAACGCATTCGCCAGATCGAAGCGCGGGGCCTGCTGAAACTCCGCCAGCCCGCACGCATGGGGCGGCTCGAGCAGTTTACCGATGGCGACCCCGAACACAATTGACTACTGAACTCGTACAACAAGACTGCGCAGCCCATCCGTTCGCGGGTGGGCTTTTTTTCCCAACTCCCACCCGAATTGGGGGCCACAATGAGCGACTTTACCAATCCCATCCAACGCTTCTCCGAACAACTCGATCGCCTTCCCGGCGTGAAGGAAATCGATTTCCGCATACAGGGCGTGTACGGCATCTCCGTGGAAGAACTCGGCCTGCCCGGCCCCTATGCGGACCTTCCCCATGCAGCCCTGCGCCGGACTGAAGGCGGACGCCCCAACGAGCGATTAGTGACGGCGGACGTCACGTTCTTCCAGAATCATGCCGGCTGGGTGGCGGTGGAATTCCTGGCGTGGTGGGTGCGCGATTTGTCGCGTTCCGGGCAAGATGTGCAGATGCGCCCCATCGCGCTGCCACCGACGGCGTGGGGAACGCAACTCGGACGCACGCTCCGCTTCGTGATCGAATTCTTCTACCTGATCGAAGGTGAAGAAAACGAGCCGGTATTGCAGGAAATCGACGAGTTGGCCGATTCGCTCGAAAGCTGCATCGACGATTACCGCGAAGTCATTCGCCGTCCGACGAAGGCCGATTGGAAGTCGGTCGACGAGGTCCGGAAATGTGCCGACCGTAACGACCCGGTAGCGATGATTACGATGGCGGAACTGTACACCGAAGGCCGCGAGGGACTTCCCGAAGACGAAACCGAAGCGTACAAGTTGTACCTACGTGCGGCAGATACTGGCCATCCCGAAGGCAAATTGCAGGTCGGCGTCTGTTACTCCGAAGGGCTTGGCGTGCCGGCGGATCTGCCGCAAGCGGCGGAATACTTTCGACTGGCCGCGATGGATGGCTTACCGCAAGCGATGGGTTTGCTCGGCCAGTGTTACGAAGACGGTGCGGGCGTCGAGAAGGACCCCACCGAGGCGGCCAAGTGGTACGCGATGGGTGCCGACCAGGAAGACCCCGTCTGCCTGGCGCAACTCGGCGAATGCTACGAACACGGTCGCGGCGTCCCGAAAGATTTTGCCCGTGCTCGCGATTTCTTCGTACGCGCCCTCGAACAAGGCTTCGAAGAAGTCCAACCCGCACTCGCTCGCGTCCGCAAAGAACTCGGCGAGAAGTAGATTCGCTGGTTTCCAAACGGTTTTGTTAGTACGACAAAAATCCCTCGCTAGCGCGTCGGGCTAACGAGAAGTAGGTTCCCATCTGCGTTTAGCCGCGCCGCGGAGTCTTCGGAGCGAAGCGCGGGCACGGCGTATCGGACCGCAACGCAATTTTCCACGCGAGTTCAAACGGGGAATTTCCGCTTCTAATTCCCGCCGGGTTTGATCGGTGCGGGGCTGGCCATTGGCGCGGGGACTTTTGCCGTTGGCGTGGGTATGGCGGGTACGATTGGCACGGGGACTGCCTTCGATGGTTCGGCAGCGGCGGTCGTGGGGGTGCGGGCTTTCTTCCACGCGACCACGTCGGTTTGGACCACTTTCACCGCTTCGGTAATTTGCGTGTCGATACCTTTTGCCCAGTCGTCGGTGCGAATCTCCACGGGCACATCGGGACGGACCCCTTCGCGTTCCATGTTGATGTTTTTGCCGACGGTCCAGACGCCCGTTCGCGGGATGCGGAAGTCGGTGCCATCGATAAGGCGGATCGACGTCGTGCCGATCACGTGGCCGCCGGTCGCCTGCCCGACGACCTTGCCGAGGCCGAGCGTGCGGAAGGCGTGCGGGAAGATTTCCGCGTCGCTGTACGAGCGATTGTTGATGAGCACCGTCAGTGGTTTCGCCCACTTGCGGTCGAAGCTGCGGAGGACCATCCCCTCGCCGCCGTTGCGCTGCACGAATCGCGTATGCTCCTTGCCAGTCAGGTAATTCAGCACCTGATCGTGCGTGAAACCGCCACCGTTATAACGCACGTCCACGACGATGGCATCCTTGTCGAAGTTATCCGAATAAAGCGCTCGCACGAAGGTTTCGAGGCCCGCATCGTCCATGCCCGGAATGTGGATGTAGCCGACCTTGCCGCCGCTGTCTTTCGAGACTTGTGCCGCGTTGCGATCGACCCAGCGATCGTACATCAGTTGCGAGATGCGGCGGCGATCCGACGCTTGCACTTCGACGCGCCGCTTCGCTTTCGGGTCGACGGGGTTCGACGTCACATCGAGCAGAACCGTCTCGTTGGCTTTGTTGTTCAGAAGCTGGCTGACGTTCACTTTGTCGGTGATTTCCGTGCGGTCGATGGCGAGCACGATATCGCCCGCCTTGAGGTTCAGCCCGCGTTTGTCGGCGGGGCCGCGTTTCAACACTTCGGCGATCTTCAGGCCGGTGCCTTTGTACGTTTCGTCGAAGATCACGCCGAGGTCGGCGGTCGGTTCTTCGGGCACTGAGAGCTTGCCGGAGATGCCGAGATGCGAGGCGTTGAGTTCGCCGAGCATCAAGCTGACGAGCGAATATAAGTCTTCGCGTTGCGCGATGTGCGGGACGATCTGCATGTACTTGTCGCGGACCTGGTTCCAGTTCGCGCCGTGATATTTTTCGTCGTAGAAGTTATTGCTGAGCGCCCGCCAGCTTTGTGCGAACATCTCGGCATATTCTTCGTCGCGCTGGATCGTCAGCTTCGCGCTGAACGGAACTCGCGTCGGTTCGGCGGCGGTGCCGGGGAAGATCGAACCCAGCCCGCCGCTATTACGCGCGGCACGGAGTTCGCCCGAACCGTTGAGGAAATAAATCAGGCCCGCCGAACGCTTGGCCCACTTGATGCCGCGCGGCGACTGGTTGCCCGTCGTGATGCGATTGACCGAACGGCCATCGCTGCTCGCCACCCACAGATCGTCGCCATTCGACGACGAACGAAACGCAACCGAGTTGCCATCGGTGGAGATCGCACCGCCATCGGCCGGGATCGCCGCCACCCGTTCGACGCGCAGGTGAATGTCTTCCCAGTCGATGTCGACCGACTTGCCCGGCGAGCCGCCATCGGCCGACGGTTTTTGCAACGACAGTACGTGCATCGAGTAACTGTTGCGGCGCTGGCTGATGAACGCAATTTTGCCGCCGGTGTTACTCCACGTCACGTCGCCGTTGAAGGTCGAGTATCGCGAAACGTTCTTCGCGGGGGCGCTGCCATCGCTCGGCACGATGTAAATTTCGCTTGCAAACGAGCCATCTTGCCGCGCGTAGACGATGTATTTGCCATCGGGCGACCAGTCGTAGTCCATCACTTGCAACTCGGAAACGATCGCTTTCACATCGGTGCCATCGGGCTTCATCGACCAGAGTTTGCCCGCCCGCAGGAACGTGATCAGGTCGCCCTTGGGCGAGAACATCGCACCCGTCGGTTCATCGGGCGAGTTCGTCAACCGCGTCACTTTGAACTTGTGTGCCTTGACGATTTCCGGATGTTCGACATCGTCGGCATCGAGCAAGTAAAGTTCTTCGACACCCGAGCGATCCGAAGCGAACAACACCCGTTTGCCATCGGGCGACCACGTCGGCGAATGGTCGTAGGCGGGGTTGTCGGTCAGGCGTGTGGACTTGCCACCGGCGGGGACTTTCGTCAGGAACAGTTCGCCGTGGATGACGATCACCGCGTGCGCTTCATCGGGCGAAAGCGCGAACTCGGTGGCATCGCGGGTGTACGTCGTTGCGCGTTCGGTGTTCGATTTGTCGTCGGCGTGAACCTCGATCGCGAGCTTGCGGGATTGCCCGGACTTCACGTTCGTCACCCACAGATCGGCTCCGCATTCGTAAACGATCCACTCGCCGTTGCCGCTCATGCGTGCGCGCCGCACGAATTCATCCTGGTGGTTCGTCAATGGCTTCGCCGCACCGAGGGCCGGGTTCGTTGCGGCCACTTCGACATCTTGCACGACGATGTTTGCCGCACCCGATTTCTGTCCGACATCGCTGACGTAATACATCTTCTTGCCATCGGGCGACCACATCGGCGAGGTGTCCTGGCCATCGTAGGCGGTGAACTTGCGTGGATTGGTGCCGTCGGCGTTACTCAGCCAGATATCGTCGTTCGACGACCCGCGATACCCTTTGCGGTACCACAGCCCCGGCCCGCGCACGAACGCGAGATGCGCGCCGTTCGGCGAGTAATACGCTTCCTTCCCTTCGAACGAATTCAGCCGCGTTTCCTTGCCACCCGTCACGGGCACGGTGTAAACGTCTTGCCCGCCGGGGTAGCCCGTCGTTCGCGTGGAGGTGAAGACGATGTTCTTGCCATCGGGCGTCCAGCCGTTGACGATGTCCATGCCGGAATCGAACGTGAGCCGTTTCGGTTTGCCACCTTGAATTGGCACGACGAAAACATCGTAACCGCCGTGGCGATTCGACGAGAACGCGATCTGCCGACCGTCGGGGCTGATCGCGGGGAAGTAATCGTGGGCTTCGTGCATCGTCACCGGCCGGGCCACGCCGCCGATCGCTTCGACCGTCCAGATATCGCCGAGGTAACTGAACGCGACGAGCTTCCCGTCGGGAGAAATATCGGGCGTGCGACCGAAGCGGATCGGCTCCTGCGCCGACGCCAGCGTAACGGATGCAAACAACGCGAAGCCAAAAAGGCAACGTA
>Ga0105048_10018314_pt1 | contig 10777 bp, 8 predicted proteins | sample MAT05_FD_78382 | JGI IMG/M metagenome (GOLD analysis project Ga0105048, IMG submission 78382) | Freshwater microbial communities from Lake Fryxell liftoff mats and glacier meltwater in Antarctica - MAT-05 | ecosystem: Environmental > Aquatic > Freshwater > Ice > Liftoff microbial mat | place...
AAGATTGTTTAATGCCGGTTTGGTTATTGGTATAGGCGCACTACTGTACCACCCGTTTATTATTATGTTTGCCGTGGCCATGTTTACACTGGCATCCATGCGTACTTTTAAAATACAGGAGTGGCTGGTATTATTCCTCGGTGTAACGGCACCTTATTACTTCTTTTTTGCTTACGAGTTTCTAAAAGGCACCTGGCATCCTTTACGGCACATTCCCACTTTAGGTTTGGGATACAGCCAAATTAGCTACGATACTTACAGCTTGCTGGCTTATGGCATGATTGTGCTTTGGACGATTATTGGTCTTTACCACTGGGGGGTAAATTTGCGGCGTATGCTTATTCAAGGAAGAAAAAATTGGAATATTGTGCTTGTATTTTGTTTGGTTACCACAGTATCGCTTTTTATTAAAACCGGTACCGAAGCTGATGTTTTTGCACTCGCCGTTTTTCCGCTGGCATCTTTTGGGGCATCGGCTCTTGTATATCTTAAAAAGCAATTTTTATCTAATGTGCTTTTTTGGATTATTGTTTTTATGGTGATGCTTACCTGCCTGCGGCATTATGATGGAAAAATGTAGTGGCCTGAATTTACGGAAGCACTTTAACCCATAATTATTGTGTTGATATTGTTTGGTGGGCTGGTGGTTCCTGAACCTTTATTTTTGCCCGGTTGGATATTATATTGGTCATGCAGATTTGTGTGGCGGTTAGTCCAACCGGCATTGTCGGGATGCGGACTTATTTTATACCCCGTGTTTATCATTTTTGCAAAACCTTTTTGTCAATAAACAATTTTTACAAATGAAATTTGGTGTAGTAGTTTTTCCGGGAAGTAATTGCGACAGAGATATGCACGATGCCCTGAAATATAACCTCGGGCAGGAAGTAAAAATGCTATGGCACAAAGACCGGGACTTGCCGGGTTTTACCAACGAAGATTGTATTGTATTACCAGGCGGGTTCAGTTATGGCGATTATTTGCGTTGCGGTGCCATAGCCCGTTTTAGTCCTATGATGCAGAGCGTTATAGCATTTGCCAATGGGGGCGGAAAAGTGCTGGGTGTATGCAATGGCTTCCAGATTTTGTGCGAAGCTGCCTTGCTGCCAGGTGCTTTACTGCGCAATGCCAACCAGCAGTTTATTTGTAAAAATGTTCACCTCCAATATACCGGCGGTAACGCTGTTGCCATTCATAATTTGGTACACACTATCCCCATTGCCCACGGCGAAGGCAGGTATTATGCCGATGATATAACCCTTGACGGCCTTGAAAAAAACAACCAGGTTATTTATAGGTATGTAAATGCAAACGCCGGTTCCAATGATGGTAACCCAAATGGTGCTATCCGCAACATTGCCGGCATTTGTAACAGTACCCGAAATGTATTTGGCATGATGCCGCACCCCGAACGTGCCTGTAATCCTTTGCTGGGAAACAGCGACGGCATAAAAGTTTTCCGTGAATTAGGGTTGGTCAATTAACATAGCCTTTTGATCCAAAACTTGCTATTAGGAGTAGCTTCGTTTTTACTTTTAGTAAATCAGGACTTGTTCATTTTAGAAAAGGATACCTTGGTGGAACGAGTTTTAAAAAACATTAAAAACGGATACCAACATGAAGAAATTATTTTTTGCCTTGCTATGCACAGTATTTGCAGCCACTACAATGGCACAAATAAAAACCCCGGTAAAGTGGGCTTATACCGCCAAAAAAATAGCTGATAAAACCTTTGAAGTGCACATTACCGCCACTATTGATGAAGGGTGGCATGTTTACACTCTAGATCATAGTGCCGATGTGGGCGTTGCTACTTCTGTAAAATTTAAAACCAACCCCCTGGCTTCCGCTAATGGCAAATTATTGGCGAAGGGAAAAGCAGTAAAAATTAAGGATCCATCCACTGGTGAAATGGTAAAATTTTACGAAAACACCATAGATCTTGTACAGGTGTATAAACTTAAAGCAAATGTAAAAACCAACATTACCGGAGAATTGGAATTTATGACCTGCGACGATAAACAATGTCTGCCCCCAACAACGAAAAAGTTTTCGGTAAGCCTCCAGTAATTGTATGGAGTATGTACAGATGGAAACGGTACGCCCTAAACCTGAACCCAAAATAGCATGAAGAATTTTTTAGCCATCTTATTGTTTTCTGCTTTTACGATGGCGGCCAAAGCACAGGATAAACCTGTGCAGTTTGTTTTTAGTGCCGAAAGAGCCAATGATTCAATGGTGTTTTTTAAAGCAAGAGCTGCCATGAGCAAGGGCATGCAAATTTTTACAGCCAATAAACTAGATGCTGAGGATGCATTCGTTAGTACTATTGGGTTTGAGCCAGCCATTGCTAAGTATCGTAGGGCTACAGATACCGTTACAGAAAAAGGTTTGCGTATACAAACCAAAGGCGAATTAAGCTATACTGGCTATTCAGATAGTGTGGAGTTTGTGGTGCCGCTGCACATTGCACTTGGAGATAGTGTAGCTTCTATTAAAGGGGATATTGCATGGCTTGGAAAAATGGGGGATGAGTTTCCGAGTGGGGGAGAGGGGTTTAGCGTAAAAATTTTGGAGCCGATAGTTGCAATCGGTAAAGTTTCAAATAATTCGCCTACATCTCAAAAACCGCTATCTGGTATTGCCTTGTTCTTATTTTGTTTTTTAACCGGCCTTGCTGCGGTACTCACACCTTGTGTATTTCCGCTAATACCAGTTACAGTTAGCTTCTTTTTAAAAAAGAGCAAATCAAGAGGCGAAGGGGTAAAAAATGCCTGGCTCTACGGATTGTCCATCATTCTTATTTACACCATCCCTACTATTATACTCACCCTCATATTTGGAGATAAATTCCTTTACCAGGTTTCCACACATCCAGTAAGTAACCTTTTGTTTTTTGCCATTTTTATCATTTTTGCTATTTCATTCTTTGGGGCATTCGAACTTACATTGCCCGGTTCCTGGGCTACTAAAGCCGATGAAGGAGCGGGTAAAGGGGGCTTTTTGGGTATTTTCTTTATGGCACTTACCTTGGTGATTGTTTCGTTTTCCTGCACCGGGCCAATAGTAGCTGGGTTGCTCAGCCAAACATCCGGGCAGGGCATAGGCATGGGGCCGGTTATTGGCATGGCTGGCTTTGGGCTTGGGCTTGCCATCCCATTTGGCATATTTGCTTTGTTTCCATCCATGCTTAAATCGTTGCCAAAGAGTGGCGGCTGGCTTAATACTGTGAAGGTTTTCTTTGGTTTTATAGAACTGGCACTGGCACTTAAATTTTTCTCAAATGTAGATTTGGCCTATCATTGGGGCATTCTTAACCGGGATGTATTTATCGTAATTTGGGTTGTCATCTTTCTGTTGCTCGGCCTTTATCTTTTAGGAAAAATAAAATTTTCTCATGATAGCGACCTGCCTTTTGTTTCGGTACCCCGGTTATTTATTGCCATGGCATCATTTTGCTTTGCATTGTATTTGGTTCCGGGCCTGTGGGGTGCGCCATTAAAACCTTTGAGCGGAATACTGCCGCCGCCAGCTACTCAGGATTTTAACCTTAACGACTTACAATATAAAATAGGTTCAATTACTGCGACTACAAATGCAGCCAGTACTAATACTGCTGCCGAACCCAAAAAATACATTGATAAGTTTCATGTGCCATTTGGCCTTAAAGCATATTATGATATGGATGAAGCATTGGAGGCTGCTAACGTACTTAAAAAGCCAGTAATGATAGACTTTACCGGTTGGAGCTGTGCCAATTGCCGTAAAATGGAGAACGAGGTTTGGAGTAATCCCGAAGTTTTGAAAAGGATGAAAGATGATTTTGTTTTGGTGTCTTTATTTGTAGATGATAAAACAGAATTAGAGGAAACTGAGAAGGTAACAAAGCCCAATGGGGAAACAATAACTACCATTGGCGATAAAAACCTGGATTACGAACAAACAGTTTTTAACCTAAATGCACAGCCTTTGTACAAATTTGTGGATTTGGAAGGAAAGCCTTTAAGCGATATACAGTACGGGTACGACTCCGATATCCCTAAATTCATTGCTCATCTTGAAACTGTAAAAGCCGAGTTCAAAAAGCGTAATCCTTAGCCCTGCGGAATTTTAAAATATGCTATATAAAAAATCCTCCCAACTTTTTACTTGTAGGGAGGATTTTTAATTTGGCGTCATGCTGTATTAACCTTTTGCTGATGGGTACCTGCAATCGTTATTTTACAAGCCGTGAGTGCATTCGGAAATACAGCATGACATTATCTTTCTAATTTTTGATGTCCGTTGTGTGATTTCTGATACTACCTGATGAGGCACTTCTGAAATAATTTTCAGATCAATTTAGTCGTAACAATTTTTCTAAAGCTTTCTACTAAATCATGAACTAATCACCTTCAAAATCAGACTTCAAACATCGGGCATAAAAAAATCACAACGAGATTTGTTTCTCTACCATCATCTTTCTTAAGTTGATCAGCCCATAACGCATCCTACCCAAAGCCGTATTGATGCTGCAATTGGTGAGGTTGGCAATTTCTTTAAAACTCATATCTGCATAATGCCGCAGTATGATTACCTCCTTCTGCTCTTCTGGCAATTGCTCCAGCATGGTTTGCACACGGTCGTAGGTTTGGCGTTTTATAATATTGGTATCGGCACTATCGTCGGTAATGTGCATCCAGTTAAATAGATCGGCGCCGTCGGCTGTTTTTATTATAGGCGTACGCTTAACCCTTCTAAAATGATCTACGCACATATTGTACGCTATCCTCATAGCCCAGGGCAAAAACTTTCCTTCTTCCTGATAGCGTCCGTTGCGGATGGTATCAATGATGCGGATGAAAACATCCTGAAACAAGTCTTCGGCAAGGTATTTGTCTTTTACCATAAAATAGATAGAAGTAAAGACCTTGTCCTTGTATCGGTTTACTAAAGATTCTATAGCGAAGGCGTTGCCTTCCATATACATCTGAACCAACTGGGTGTCTGTTAAATGATTGAAATCAGCCATGGTTTTTGTTGATTTAAATTGTGAATCAGCAAATAGGGTAATGTACAAAAGGCTCAATAGGCGGAGAAAAATTTTAGAGGTTTATTGGCACCAAATTAGCGGATTTTTTAAATGCGCTGCATTGTTGGATGTTAAATAAATTGAAAGAAAATAAATCAACGTTTTAGGGCTATAAAAACCGTGCCACTTCATTGCTCGATGTTGATATACGGTTCAAATTTCTTTGGGGTTTTTAATCAGGATTTTTTTCTCTAAACACCCTCACCTATTTACAATATTTTCACTTACTCCATAAAGAGTCATTCTTACAACATTCCCCGCCCCATTCTTGTTACATTTAACCGCAAGTAGCAATGCCCTTTTACAATGACGAAAATAAAAGCCACCACGGCTCCCAAACATAAAGTTGACTTAGTTAGAACCCATCCTGATGCCATATTTATAAAAGGTGCCCGTACCCACAATCTTAAAAACGTAGATGTTTACATACCCAGAAACAAGCTGATAGTGGTTACGGGTGTAAGTGGTTCGGGCAAGTCTTCCTTAACTATAGATACCCTTTTTGCCGAGGGCCAGCGGCGCTATGCCGAAAGCCTGAGTGCTTACGCCCGGCAGTTTATGCAACGGATGGACAAGCCCGATGTGGACTATATAAAGGGCCTTTGTCCGGCCATTGCCATAGAGCAAAAAGTAAGCACCCGAACGCCCCGCAGCACCGTGGGCAGTATGACCGAAATTTACGATTACCTGCGGCTGCTCTATGCAAGAATTGGCCGCACCATTAGCCCCATAAGCGGCAGGCAAGTAAAAAAAGATGATGTGGCAGATGTGGTAAAAGCCATCACCAGTGTAAAAACTGGCGACAAGGTTTTGTTGCTGGTACCTTTTAAACAGCACAATAACCGTGATGCCAAAGAAGAGCTTGGCATTTTGATGCAGAAAGGATTTACAAGAATTTACCACAAAAAAGAAACGATTCGCATTGAGGTAGCTCAGGGTGATGAAAAGCTATTGAAAGAACTATCTAGCCAAAACAAGGCAAAGCCTAGCCCAGTTTCATTTTTGCTTATAGATAGGTTTGTAGGGAAAGATTTTGATGAGGATGATGTACACCGCATCTCAGATTCGGTGGATACCGCTTTTTTTGAAGGCGAAGGCGAAACTTTTATTGAAATTAACAGCAAGGACATTGTTCATTTCTCAAACAAATTTGAGTTAGATGGCATGGTGTTTGAAGAACCCGTACCCAATCTTTTTTCTTTCAATAATCCTTATGGAGCCTGCCCTGCATGTGAAGGTTTTGGACAGGTATTGGGCATAGACCCCGACCTGGTGATACCCGACAAAAGACTCAGTATTTATGAAGGTGCCATTGCCCCATGGCGTGGTGAAAAGCTTAGCGAATGGAACAAAAACCTGATTCGTTCGGCCGGCAAATTTAATTTCCCCATCCATACACCCGTGCATGATTTAACCAAAGCCCAGTATAATTTTTTATGGACGGGCAATGAAAATTTTGATGGATTGAACGCTTTTTTTAAAGAGGTAGAGGGTAATTTATACAAGGTGCAATACCGGGTGCTATTAAGCCGCTATCGTGGCAAGACGCTTTGCCCCGATTGTGAAGGATTTAGGCTGCGTAAAGAGGCTTTGTGCGTAAAAGTGGGTAGCTCAGGATCCCAAAGTCCCACCTCCCCAAACCCCTCCGAAGGAGGGGCTTTAGACGCCGATTACTCCGCGACTAATAAAAAGAAGCACGTTTTTAAAGCCCCTCCTTCGGAGGGGTTTGGGGAGGCTTTTTCTTCGGAGGGGTTTGGGGAGGCACACATAGGCGAACTCTGCCAAATGCCCATCCGGGATCTGGCTCAATGGTTTAACGATATTCAACTTACCGACCATGAAAAAGAAATAGCCAAACGGGTGTTAATAGAAATTGATATTCGCCTGCAAACCATGCTGGACGTAGGCCTGGGATACCTTACGCTTAACCGCCTCGCCAATAGCCTTAGCGGGGGCGAAAGCCAGCGGATACAGTTGACCCGCTCTTTGGGCAGCAACTTAACCAACTCACTTTATATTTTGGATGAGCCTTCCATTGGCCTCCACAGCCGGGATACGGAAAGGCTTATTGCGGTGCTAAAAAACCTGCGTAACCTTGGCAATACCGTAGTAGTGGTGGAGCATGATGAAATGATGATGCGGCAGGCCGACCACATTATAGATATGGGGCCGCTTGCCAGCCATTTGGGCGGCGAAGTAGTAGCCGAAGGAAACTACGATGAGATCGTTTCAAACGAAAAGAGCCTTACCGGCAAATACCTGAGTGGCAAACTAAAAATTGACGTCCCATCCAACAGTAAAAAATCGAAGTACTTTTTAAAAGTGCTGGGAGCCAGGCAAAATAATTTAAAGGATATTGATGTTAGTTTCCCCATGCAATGCCTTTGTGTGGTGAGTGGTGTAAGTGGGAGTGGCAAAACCACTTTGGTAAAACAAATTTTATACCCCGCACTTAAAAAGATGAAAGGCGAGTATGCCGACAAAGTGGGAAGCCACCAAAAAATAGAAGGCGATGTGGACTGGCTTACACAAATAGAACTCGTTGACCAGAACCCGATTGGCAAAAGTAGCCGCAGCAATCCTGTAACCTATATAAAGGCTTACGACGCCATACGGGATTTGTATGCTGATCAGCCGTTGAGTAAAATGCGTGGTTTTTTGCCCAAGCACTTTAGCTTTAATGTAGATGCCGGCCGCTGCGATGCCTGCAAAGGTGAAGGTGAACAAGTGGTAGAAATGCAGTTTTTGGCCGACGTGCATTTGCTATGCGATGTATGTAAAGGCAAGCGATTTAAAGAAGAAGTGCTGGAGGTAACATTTAGCCAAAAAAGCATCTACCATATACTTGAAATGAGCGTGGATGAATCGCTGGATTTTTTTGCAGCAGGTGCTGCTAACAATAAGACCTGTTCAAATATTGTAACTGCTATTAAGCCCTTGCAGGATGTAGGTCTTGGCTATGTAAAACTTGGCCAAAGCAGCGATACCCTTAGCGGTGGCGAAGCACAGCGGGTAAAGCTGGCTAGCTTTTTGGGTAAAGGAAAACATGCAGGTAACGTACTTTTTATTTTTGATGAACCTACTACAGGTCTGCATTTTAACGATATACAAAAGCTGCTGACCTCTTTCCATGCGTTAATTGCACAAGGCCACAGCATTATCGTAATAGAACACAATACCGACGTAATTAATAATGCAGATTGGGTAATAGACCTTGGCCCCGAAGCTGGCGATGGAGGTGGCAGCCTGGTTTATGCTGGTGAACCGGAAGGCTTAAAGAATTTTAAAGGGAGCTGGACGGGGAAATTTTTGTAGGGGTAAAAGCTTGTTATTTTATGGGTTCAACATTGCCGCTGCCTCCAACCGATTTACGCACATCTTTCGGCTCTCCCCGGTAATAAATATCGCCACTCCCACCTATGGAGGCATTAAGGCTTATACTGGCATAAACCCTTGCAGTGCCGCTTCCGCCAATGCTTACATCACAATCTTCGCTCAGTAAATCTTCGGCCATACATTCCCCGCTACCGCTAATGTCCACACGAAGTTTACGGGTAGTGCCGCTAAGGTTGGCTGTACCACTACCCGCTATTTCCACATTTACTTTCGGAGATTTTATTTCAAGCGTAATATTACCGCTGCCAGCAATGTCTATTTCTATTGCATCGGAGTTTGTGAGTGAGGTTTCCCCTTTTACCGTGCCTGAGCCAGATAGTGACAAGTTTTCCACCACAGGCATTTGGATCCTCAATTTTATCCCGCTTTTACTGTGGAGTTCGTAGCCATCTTTTTCGCTTATTTCCAATTGTCCATCATTCTTTTTTACATCAATATACTCTATCAGGTTTTCGTCGGCCTCTATTCCTATGCTAAACACATCGCCTTGTACCAGCACTACATCAAAAGAACCGCTAACTACCAAACCCTTAAAACCGGTGATGTTCCGTGTCTCTTTTCTTATGTTACCATTACCTTCCACACGGTCGTGGTTGATATTTACGTTGCAGCCAATGGCTATAACCGAGAGTGCTATTAACAGGTATTTCATGTGGGTAAATTTTAAGAACAACAAGATACAGGTAGGTTTTAAATTGAGTGTAGCCGCCGATGGAAGATTTTTTTGAAAAAAGATAATTTGTGTTTAGCTAACCTGCAGGTATCCACAACCAATAATTTAGCTGGTTGTAGGGCGTGGGCTTAATTAAGACCGAATGACCAACAGCCCTTTTCTTTTAGCAATCATTTTGTTCAAGACAGAAATATTTGCAAAATATTTTGAATCTTGTAGTATGATGATTTCATGATTTATTAGTTCCTACAAATCTCTTTCAAGTGTTTTTGGAGAAATATTAGAATACAGCCTTGCTAATTTTATGTTTAGTTCTGGTATTTCTTCAAATGAAAACTTTTTGTCAATAGGTATTTCTAACCCCAAAGTTCTACGCCTTTTAAATACTTGCCTTTGACCAATTTCTATTCCATCAAATTTATCATAGACAAACTTTTGCCATGCATTAAGCAATTGGCTTGCTTGTATTTTCTCTAAAGTTTGTTGTAATCCATCTCTAAATCCTATAAGAGCATACTCAATAAATTCAGTAAGACTTCGTGACTTAAATGCTTTTTCTAATTGTCTGTAGTACTCTGGACGAGTGTTATTAAAATGGTTAGACAAAATATGCAATGTAATGTCAGGGTTGCCTCCTCTTGATAAAATATAAAATTCAATTAGACGGCCAGTCCTGCCGTTGCCGTCTCCAAAAGGATGTATCCATTCTAAATAGACATGCGCAACAATTGACTGAATAATAATATCGCTGAAGAGTTGTTTACCGTCTTCGTATTTAAATTCACTACGAAGCCATTGGCAGTATTTTTCAATTAAAGGCAAAACATCTCTATAATCAGGACATCTATATGTACCTACAACAACATCATTATTTCTAAATCTACCAGGAATGGCACTAAAATGCTCGCCTAAATTCTGACCAGCTAATCTATGAAATCTCAATAGCAATTCTGGCGAAATCAATTGTTCTTCACTGTCGTACACAGTTTCAACAAGTAACTCATTAAAGGCGTCCAGAATATTTTTAACCTCAATCTCCTGATTTTGTTTACTTGGTGGCAACTTTTCACCATCTTGAAGTTTGGCAATTTCTTCATCGGTGAGCATGTTACCCTCAATTGCTGTAGTTGCTTGAGCACCTTTTCTTAAAGCTAGTCTCATTAACTCATCATAAAAATGGGGCATTATTGGCGTGTTGCTAATGGCTTTAATGTAGGCAACGCATTGACCAAGCATTATTAGTGAGTGTCTTGACAATTCCCAGTGCAAGCTATTGAAAACTAAATGTGGATAATCTCTATGAAGTTTCATTCTGTAAATATTGACAGCTATTTAGAGTCTGTCCATTTAGTCGAGTTGCAAGAATAATACATTATAAAGTAATATAATATACTTAGTTTGTCTGGGCATTTATCTGTGTGATTCCCTGCAAATGGCTGTTGTACTGCATTTTCGTGTCATTTTCCGGTTATTTTTTCCTGTCAGAACATAAGTCTCCCAAGTATATCGCTTTTTCAATTGATACTTAGAGTTTTGCTACTACCGCAGCCGTCATCACCCTAATATTATAGGCAATGGTACTCCATAATACCTTCTGATTAAAATGGGCTTCGCCTTTCCAGTTGCACCTAAACATA
>Ga0105048_10018315_pt1 | contig 10777 bp, 10 predicted proteins | sample MAT05_FD_78382 | JGI IMG/M metagenome (GOLD analysis project Ga0105048, IMG submission 78382) | Freshwater microbial communities from Lake Fryxell liftoff mats and glacier meltwater in Antarctica - MAT-05 | ecosystem: Environmental > Aquatic > Freshwater > Ice > Liftoff microbial mat | place...
CATTTAGTTGCCAGAGGGCTTGCTCCAGTCTTGAGTCAACTGATTGGACGATGGGCGATCGATCCTCTCTATGATCGCAAAATTCTCGCGCTCATCCGCCGCTTATATGAGTCCGCAGGTATTTTTTAGAGTAAATCAATACAAGCTAAAATTAGTAGGCTGATGCACGGGCATAAGTGAGTAAAAAAGATAAGTTGCTAGATAAAGTCTAACAAAATCCTAAAGGATTACGTTTCAGTGAATTTGAAGCCTTGTTAACTCTTTGTGGCTGGCTTTGCGATCATCAAACTGGAAATCATCGTATTTGGTACTCACCAGAAAAAGCACGCCTATCAATTCAGCCAACAAAAAATAATGAAGCTAAAGAATATCAGGTCAAGCAACTTCTAAGTTTACTGGAGAAATAATATGAACCAAGTTGAAAATAATAATTTTGATTGGTTTAGTGTGAAAATTTTTCGAGATGAAGATGGAGATTGGCTAGCACATTTCATTGAACTTCCAAATGTTTCTGCTTTTGCTAATACTCCCCATGCTGCTCTAGATGAGCTAGAAATTGCTTGGATGGGAGTTAAAGAAAGTTATCGTAAACATGGCGAAGAAATTCCTGCAAAGTTGTCTCAAACTCACTTAAAGACTCTTTCTATGGCTAATATACAATGAAACAACTTTTTATCCTGAGATAAAGATTTAAAGCGATCGCTACCAGAAAAGATCGACAGAATAATCTTTAAATTTACTGTCAAAACTGATTAGTGATATTTTTTCGCTGATGGCTTGAGCAATCAACAAGCGATCAAATGGATCTTTGTGTTTTAACAGTGGTAACTCGGATAAAGCTTGTAAATGCAGTAAATCAATTGGAAGAAGCCGAAAATCTTGGTACAAAAGCTTTTGTTTGATAAATTTATCTACAGTAGATCCTAAATCGAGATATTCTTTCCCTTTACTCTGCTTGATAGTCATTTCCCATGCGCTGACTACACTGATAAATTTTATATTTTCCTCATCATCAATTATTTGTCGAGATTTAAAACTTAATTTAGTATCTCCTTTAAAAAACCAAATTAAGGAATGCGTATCAAGTAAGAAACGATTCATCAAATACAGTCCTGAAATTCTGTCAAAGGCTCATCAAATTTTTTGCCAATAGTAATTTTATCTTTGTCTGCACCAAACAAAGATGGACGTTTAGTATTTAATGCTTTTTTTTTGTGATTTGACACTCCTTTCGCCTTAGGCGCTTTAGTAGGCAGACTTCCTAAAAGAGCCTTAACATGAGCGAGTTGGGTGCGTGCTTGCACAACTTTATCTTCATATTCTGTAAGAAAGTCTTGCAAGCTATTTTGCAAATCTGGTAAAGAATCGGCTAATTTCTCTAATGGTTGGTTTACAGGTGAATTTATACTCATATTTCAAATACTTAAATTAAGATATGAAGTTACCAAAGAGATTGCAATTATTGTGTAATCCATTATAAGCAATTTATTTTTTGTCTTCCAGATCGTTTTTTGCAGAAGCGATCGCTTCAATCAACGCTTTTGCCTCGGTCGCTCCTTCTGATTTTTGGAACTGCCAAGGGTAAGGCATTTTGCCATGTAAAATCATGCGAATACCAAGAGGAAAGATGCTGAGTAATCCTTTTAAATCTTTGAAGTTGTCACCAACAACGCGCACACCGAATTTACTTTCATCGATCCAACCGTCTTCTTTGACTAGCTCGACCATCGCGTGACGATGCCGTTGAGCGGTAGATTCTGGCAAATCGGTATTCGCGAGAATTTCATGCTTGATTTGGGAAATTCGATCTAGGGGTTGTACTTCGACTGGACAGACTTCATTGCAGTTATAGCAGCGTGTGCAGTCCCAGACAAATCCTGATTGATTATATTTCTCTATCCGTTCAGCAGTGCGATCATCGCGATTGTCCGCCATGACTCGATATGCCTTGGCTAAGGCATGAGGCCCCACAAAGCGATCGCTAACTGCCACAGAATTACACTCGGAATAGCAGGAACCGCAGAGAATACAATTTGCCGCGGCTTGCAGTTTGGCGCGTTGGGCTGGAGTTTGCAAGAACTCGGTGTTGCTGATTTGTCGTGATGCAGTAGAGACATAGGGATCGACTTTTGCAAGATTATTCCAAAACTTAGTCATATCTACGATCAAATCTTTAATCACGGGCAGATTTTGCATCGGTTCAATCACAAGCTCGGTATCGCGATCGCTCATCACTTGACTGACATGTTTCTGGCAAGCTAAGCCCGATCGCCCATTAATCCGCATCGCACAAGAACCACAGATCGCATTCCGACAGTTGCGCCGAAAGCCGATGGAGCCATCTTGTTCGCTCTGAATTTTAATTAGTGCATCCAGTACAGTAGTGCGATCGGGATCAGCTTCAACTTGATATGTTTGATAGGTAGATTCGCTAGTCCGCGATGTTTGGCGGCGAAGTTTGACAGTAATATTCATGGTTGAATTTTGATGAGTGAAATCGGCGATCGGGCTTTGTGCATCAAGTTTAACTTTAACTCAATCTTTGGTTGATAAGGCGATCAAGCTACTCAATTACATAATGGAATTTTGAATTAATTGTACAACGAGCAACAGCTGCAAATTTTGTACTATCCAAAACGGCTTATATCCAAATGAGCAGTTAAAACTTAATAGTTAAGACTATCTTGCATTTTTGGGTTTCATAGAAGACTCATTAAATAATTAGATTAAAGTTAGATTGTAGTTATTGATGATTTTAAAAGCCTAGCTCTTAAGGCAAGCTTTATAAGTCTTTGTGGCTATTAAGTTCAGAATTCATTAATAAAAAAAATAGTAGAGGATAAAATTATGGAACCTAATTCTTCTTTGCCTTCTAAAGCAGACACTCCAGAAGAGAAACAATATTTGGATCAGGCAAATCATGCGCCTTATTTAATTATTTTTGCTTGCATAATCGGAGTATTGTCCGTTTTTACTTTAATTATTCTGTTTGGTGTTTTCTAAGAAGTGCGTCATAAATTCTGTTCACCGTTAAGATTTTGACTCAAACTGTCAAAAAGTTTAGTTAAGCCATAAAACTCACAAGTAAAAGGTGGCTCTTCGCAAAAATTAAAATGCGCCGCCTTTTAATTTTGAGTATATTTTTCAAATCTGAATCATGTTGCTGTAATCGGTCAGTAGCTCATCATAGGTGAGGCTATCAGAATCTGCTTGAGGACACCATAGCAACTCAAATACTAACAAGTGACTAGCAGGAATAGAAGCGATCGCTTCTAAAGCTTTTTGTAGTTCTTGTGTAGTTTTAATTTCGCCAAATAAAGGTTTGTCATGCTCTGTGCCGACTAACAAGGTGACGACAATATATGCTGCTGGGTCTTCATCAGGTGAAGCGATCGCTTCTTGCCGCCTTGCAACTCGGCCATCTACATTAACTAAAGTTTCTTCGCTAAATTTGCTGCGTTCTGCAAACGAAAGCTTGCTAAAAACTTCCTCAGCTTGATCCTGATGTACAGATTGAGAGCTAGTGGAAACATGCGTCCAATTTTCTGGAGTGCGAATTAATGCGAGTGCTGATTCTTGCATTAAGGTCATTAAACCATTTGGCGTGTCCGTATCCACTTCAAGGCTCAGCTCAATTAATCTGGATTGGACTTGACGAGCTTGGGCTAGGAGAGCAACTTGGAGTTTGCTAATCGTAAATGTTTTATTTCCCAAATCGCTAACAGCGCTCGGCTTAGACTGAAAAAAGATTGCTCGAATAATAAAGTAGATAATCGTGCCGCCAATTAGCAAAAGAATTAACCAGACGTACCAAGGTAAGTTTCCATTTGAGCTAGAGCTGGTCGAATTTGTTGATTGATAAGAATTAGATAGGGAATAACTTGGACCGAACGAATCATTGTTGATAATTACTGGGGCAATGATGGTGTTGCCTGATGGCTGATTACGACTAAATGATTCTCGATTAGAAGATGATGGATTGGGTGTTGGTGAAGATGATGGTTTAGAGGTGTTAGAGCTACTAGAAGTGGAAGGGGAAGAACGAGGAAAAGATCCACCACCACTGCGACCTGCACTACTTCTTGCGTAAGCTTGCCGATCAATTTGCAGGAGGGTATCTAGTTTGCGATCGCTAAAGCCTAAATTGATCGCTTGAACCATTGAAAATGTAAATGAAAATGTAAATAAGGTAGCAGCTAAGAACCGAAATTTTGTCTTATGCATGGTAGTTGATAATTAAGGATTTAAACTATTACAGAAATTTACTTTCAAACCCGCCACAAATAAAAAATCTCGCTTATGTATACCCCCTCAAATTCAATCATACTCCCTTCCCAGTGAAAGATTAGATATTAAAACCAAATAATTATCGTTGCGGCGCGAAGCGCCGCAACGATAATTATTTGGTGGGAAGTGAGTAGCAAACTAAAGCTTAGTTCCACAGACTTTGCAGAACTGGGCATCGACATCATGTAATGATAGTCCGCAGCTAGAGCAGATGATCGCCTTAATCGGTTCATTTGCGCGATCGCTTTGATTTGCAGTTTTGACTAGCCTTTTGAATAATTCTCCTAATTGCACAGGGATGAGGGCAATGCCTGTAAGCACCATTAAAACTGTAGTTAGCTTGCCAGCATCAGATGTTGGCATGACATCGCTATAGCCGACTGTAGTCATCGTGAAGATAGAGAAATAGAACGCATCAAGGAAGTTGTGGAATTTAGGATTGTTAACATGTTCGATTTGGTAAACTAAACCTGAAAAGATAAACACGATCGCAAATAATGTAAATAGAATCCTAAATAAAATTGCGATATCTTCAGTCTTATTGGCAAATAGCGATCGCGACTCCACTAAGCGAATGAGACGCAAAATCCGAAACCATCGCAATAAGCGGATAAAAGTTACATCGATCGCTCCTAAAAAGAAGGGCAGAATTGCTAAAAGATCGATGATCGCATAGAGGCTAAATAGATATTTGAGTCTAGGCTCCGCGCACCAGAGTCGCAGGAAATATTCCAGAACAAACACACCAAGGATGATGTTATCTAGCAAATTTAATCTGTGGCGAGTAATCTCGGAAATTTCATAGGTTTGTATAACAAAACTAGATGCCGAGGCTAAAACAAGCAGGGCGATCACGATATTGATTAATTTGCCGATTGGTGTGGCAAGGTCATCGAGATAAAAGCTGATTTTCTGTCTCAACATGACGACCTAATAATCATAATGTCGCGGTTTCTACTAAAGTTACATTAGCCCAATGTTGGTTTTCTGCGCTTGCGGTGCTGAAAACTAAAACTCAAGATTGTAGATTAGAGCTTTTTGATAAAACGTGGAAATTTTATGTATCAGTAACGGGCATGGTGAAGACATCATTGCTGCCCGTATCTGCATTGAACTAGAAAAATTAGGATTTAAGGCGATCGCTTTGCCACTGGTGGGCGTGGGACATGCCTATGCAAAAGCAAATATACCGATTGTTGAGCAATTTACACAGGCCATGCCATCGGGGGGATTTGTGCGAATGGATAGCCGTCAGCTAGCTCGTGATGTTAAAAGTGGGTTGGTGGGGCTTACTCGCAAGCAATTGGGCTTTGTCTGGAAATGGTCGCGCGATCGCCGAAATGGCAAACGGTTTATTTTGGCGGTGGGTGACATTGTGCCATTGCTGTTTGCATGGTTGCCATCAAAATTTTGGGGTTGTGATTTTGCGTTCGTTGCTACAGCAAAGTCAGAATATTATTGGCGCGATCGCAAAAGTGCTTTAATTGATGTCAAAAAGCCCTTCGGCGGCTCGATATTTTTTCCGTGGGAAAGAAGCTTGATGAATAGTAATCGCTGTAAAGCGATATTTGTCCGTGATCTGCTAACTGCCGAAATATTAAACCGAGATTTTAAACTTCCTGCTATCTATCTAGGCAACTCAATGATGGATGGACTCGAACCGAAAGGGCTCGATTTTGGCATCGGTGAAGATGAATGGGCGGTGGTGATTCTGCCTGGTTCGCGATCGCCTGAAGCCTATGAAAACTGGATGACCTTGATGTTATGCGCTCAGGTTGTTTCGCGCACGATTCCTCATAATATGCATTTTTTAGTAGCGATCGCTCCCGATTTAGATTTAGAAATCATCGGGCAAAGCATCATTCAAAAGGGTTGGTTACGTCTCGATGAAACTACCTTTAAGGTGCAAAATGCAAGGTTAATCTTATTAAAAGAAGGCTTTGGTGATTGTTTGCATCAGTGCCATTTAGGTTTAGCGATGGCAGGAACCGCTACCGAACAATTGGTAGGTTTGGGTAAACCTGTAATTACGATCGCGGGAAATGGTCCTCAATTTACACGCAAATTTGCGGAAGAACAAGCAGATTTATTAGGATGTTCTATCAATCTAATTGATAAGCCTGCTCAAGCCGCTGATGTCCTCAATAAAATTTTGCAAGATCCTGATTATTTTCAAGAAGTCTGTCGCAATGGGGAAGAGCGCATGGGACAAGCAGGATCATCGGCAAGAATCGCCAAGTATATTGCTGAAAAAACCAGAATTTTGTAGTGGGCAATTCATGAATTGCCCTTACAAAATTCAGTGCAAAATGCAGTACAAAAGTAAGCAGGCTTTTAAGAAAATAGTTCTTTAAAGAAGAAAGATATCTCGACGCGATCGCTGGCGCTAAAGAAATCTTGAGGGGTGACCCCATCCATATGCCGACTGACCACATTAAAACCTAATCTTTCTCGACGATAGTTCATTGCTAAAGGACTATTAACTGATATCGGTTGACGTAACCAATCATCGAAATTAGAGTATTGATTCATGCGATCGCTCATAGCCTGAACAATAGTTGCAGAGCGCTGATCGGGGAGACTTCGAGAAGCGAATACATAGGCTCTTTCAAGTAGTTTTTCACGCAAATTGGGATTTAGCCATGCCGAAACGATCATTTCCGCAGGTGTTTGAGGATTTTGCTTGACTGATTGCAAGGCGTTTGGATCATTAGCGATCACATTAGCTAGTAAAGCCGCCGTGGGATTTCCTGTTTGTTTAAGTTCTCTAATTGGATTAGGTTTGCCAACCCACCATCTTAAAGTCGCAAGGTTGAGAGACTTGCTAGGATTATTGAGATAGAAGCGTTCAACATTGGCAACTACTTGCGGATAGAGAGGCTGAAACGTTGCATCTGTCCAAATTGGACTAGTAATAAAACTAGGGTCATTAATTACTTCTGTTACCATGGCGGCGATCGCTTCATTGGTCTTGCCTTGACGCAATAAACTCACTCCTAAACCAAAAGATAGCGATCGCTTGCTGGAAACAAGCTCTAATCCACGACGGAAGTATGCCTCTGCGGCTTGATTAGAACTGGGAGTACTTTGGCGAAGATTTAGCCATGCAGCAGCATTGTAAAAGGCTTCGTTGTTAGGATTTGCCGCGATCGCAGTTTTGATCCATGTCAAACTATCTTTTTGCCATGTTTGCGACTGCGGTAGATTGGGATAATTAATCGCTAGTTCGGCTAAGTTCCAGCTTAACTGATAAGGATAGTAAGGTTCCCAAGGAGCAAGCTGATTAGCAAATTTGAGTCGATCTTGAAATTTATCGATCATATTGATCGCTTCAGGAATATTTTCCTGTTTGGACTCTGCCAAATCTGCTCTCGCCCTTGATAGATAGATAAATCCTACGCTAGATGCTTGCCAAGCTACATTTACTGGAGCCAGCCAAGCGATCGCAGCCATCAGATAAATTGTGGCAACAATCGCTAACCACAGACGCGGCTGTTTTTGGTAGCCAAGCGTAATCAATTCGCCCGTATGTATTTGCCCCAAATAAGCCAGACTTGCGAACACAATCACTAAGCTACCACTGATGGCGGGAACATCAAGCTGATAATCAGTAATCGCCAGCATTCCGTAGCTTAGCAAACTGCCAAATAATCCATACGCGATCGCCTGTTCTTGCGAATTGGTTTGCCAACTACGAGACTTGTGCAATTTGATAAATAAACTGGCGATCGCCACTAATAAAAATACAAATGTAATTACTGCGCCCACACCGAGTTCTGCCCATAGCTGTACAGGTGTGCTGTGTAATTGGAATAACAGTTCCGCTTCTCGACCTGCCGATTGCGGACGATATTGTTGATAAAGCATGATCGCTGACCCTGCTCCTGCTCCGAATAGCCAATGCTCTAAGCCAATCCGCCAGCCCACATCTGCGGCGATCGCTCTAAACAATAATTCTCCTGAACCTTGAGTGGGATTGGCAAAACTGCCAATTAGTCCTAATACGAGTGATCTCAATCGATTATTTGCCGCGATTAGTAATCCAAACATAGCGATCGCGCCACTACCACCCAAAAATACAAACCAGCGATGGCGACCGTTACGAAATAAAGCGACAATAATTCCGTACAAAACCATTGCTGCCAATCCTAAAAATCCGCCCCGAGAACTAGTGGTATATAAATCGATCAACCCTAAAGCGATCGCGGTTAACCATAGCGATCGCCACATTCCCTTTTGGGCGATCGCCAAACTGACAAAAATTGGTAAAACTAACATCAAAAAGCCCGCAACATAATTTTGATGTCCGAATGGAAACGCATTGCGCGACTGCAAATCTGAAAAGTCGTAAGTTAAATTTAATCCCCATTGGTTGAGTTTGCCAAATTGAGCCAATTGCGGAAGCCATGCTTGGGTTGTCCACAAAAATAAGCTCTCAATAATTACCGCAATTCCTAATAAGCCCTGAAATCGCAAAATTGGCAAGATTGCCGAATTAATCGGTACTGTGTGACGATTTTTCACACGATTACTATCACGATTAATATTTGGCGTAATATGCAGAAAATTATTAGTCACATACAGCGCTATAAAATAGCCAAACGCTGTCAGGCTATACCACATGGCTTGATTCGGAAACTGCGCCAACATCGTCGATAAACATAGCGTCACAAATCCAGAACCGATCGCCCAGTCAAAGCCATTACCTAATAAATAAAATGGCTTGTCTCGCCGCCATAGATTTAGCAAACCCGCGATCGCAAAGCATACTAATCCCACTTGCCACATCAACACCCACGGAAAAGTTACCATCTGCGTGCTGCTATCGGGCAGTAAAGTAAATAAAATATAGGCAGCAAGCCCTAACTGGATGATTAACCGACCTGTACTCATAAAATTTGGTAGACCAACTTCAGTAAAATAAAGCGAAAATAAAATCTGTACCGCGTCTAGGATGAAATCCCTAATTATTTTAGAGGGTCGCAGGGCGAAGCCCCGCTTCGGGTTTCTTCTGCGTCCATGTTGAAACCCGAAGTTTTCAACATGGACGCGGTATAGAATATAAAAAATCGTGCAAGCTAAACTTAATTATGTCTCTACGAGGATATATTATGGCGATCGCTCCTATTTAGTGACTAATGAACGAGGTTCCCTTATCTTTACCCCCTATTTCTTCGCTGGGCCTTGAGTCTATTGCAACTGCCATGTTTGCTAGCTCCAGTATCGAAGATTTATTAAAAATATTTTTAATTGGTTTAGGTGAGCGTCTAGATGCTAATCGTGTAGCCATTTATCATCTTCAAAACGATCAAGAAGGTAAGATCTTAGTAGAAGCGATTTCTCCTAACATTGAGAGCATTAGAAATCAAATATATCCGATCACATATTTTGGTATAGATTCAATTCAAAACTATGCTTGCGATCGCGCCACGATCTTGTCAGATATTGAGCAAATATCTAAAGATTGTACGCAGCATCCACATTGCCTAAGAGCAGTTAAAGCAATGATGTTAGCGCCAATTTTGTTTGACTCATCTACAGGTGACAAAATCTGGGGATTAGCGATCGTCCAACAATATGATTATCCCCGCCAATGGCATCCACTCGAATCTGAGTTCATCTTTGAAATATCTCAAGTCTTAGGTCAATGTTTACAGGCTTGGGAACTGCGGTTGCAATCTCCTGTATTGTCTCAACTGTTTACAGATAAGTTCACAGATACATTTACAGATAAGTACATTAGTGATCAAACAATTGAAAGCGATCAAGAAGAATTTGTAGCCCGAAGAGTAGATTTAACTGAAGATTTAGCAGTTACATCGGCACATATAAATCCAACTTCACCAGAAATAGAAGTGTCGAGTAACTTTATTTTGCCAGATGACGAAGAAAACGAAATACTTGACAGAATCCACATTAGAGAAGAGCAAGCTTCTATTAATGTTGCGATTAATCTTGCCATGCAAAAACTCTATCAAGAAACGCCGCATGGCGCTAATCAGTATCCTAGTGCTTTTACCCGCATAGATGATCCGCAAATCTTTGATGGTGTTGATGTAGAGTCAATAACCTTAGAAGATGTTTTAGAAAATCTTATTCAAGACAAAACTCAAGATAGAGTTAAGTTTTTACAACAAAAAGTTAATGAACTGATAGAAAGTTTGCAACAAAAACTTGATGAAATTGCCACCCTTCAGAGCCACGTTCAAGAATTAACTGAATCTCAAAAAGAATTTCGGCAGAAATTGCTAGATACTCCCTTCCCACCAAATAATTAGCGTTGCAGCGCGAAGCGCCGCAACGCTAATTATTTGGTTTTAATATCTAATCTTTCACTGGGAAAGGAGTATCCAATCTGAAGGCATAGTCTCAACTATCTAGCGATCCTACAGCGCTTTGCGATGAAACCAAGCCCAGATTTTTGTAAAAGCCCCGCGAAGCGGGGCTTTTACAAAAATATTGTGGTTCGTTTGTTCGCAATTTGCTGTAA
>Ga0105048_10018316_pt1 | contig 10777 bp, 10 predicted proteins | sample MAT05_FD_78382 | JGI IMG/M metagenome (GOLD analysis project Ga0105048, IMG submission 78382) | Freshwater microbial communities from Lake Fryxell liftoff mats and glacier meltwater in Antarctica - MAT-05 | ecosystem: Environmental > Aquatic > Freshwater > Ice > Liftoff microbial mat | place...
TCGGTCAGGTCGTCACCGCCCAGGATGACGGGGCCTGCAGTTGCAGACATGCTCGCTGCGGCTACTGCGAGGCCTAGTGCAGATGTCTTCAAGAGTTTCAACATTTTTACTCCGGTCCGATGTGTCGTTGGGTGAATTCTGTCGATGCGAGCTACTCGCCGCACAAACTGAACCAGTTCGGAAAACCCAAGTAAAAACAATCACTTACCGTACTTTGGCAGCGTGCCGCTGCGGCCGGTGTAAGTTCCACCGACGCTTAGCAGCGTCGTCGGGCCTGAGCACCGAGCAAGGTCCTTTCAAGCGGCCGCAGCGCCGCCTGTCCAGTCGCAACCATCTACCGGCATGAGTCGGGCCAAGGCACCGCATTCCTGCAGCACTTCAACCATGCGGCTGGGTTTGGGCGCCATGAGGCCGCGGGACAGTTCCTGCCACACGCGTTCAGGCACCAGCGCATCGACTTCGCCGTCCGCCACCATCTGGCGCAGCAGCGCCATCGTCTCCGGCGCCACCGTGAAGTCGGGGAAACGCGCTGCCAGGCGCGCCAGCCGCAGCAGCCGCACGGGGTCTTCGACGAAGGCGGCTGACACATGCCGCAGCACTCGCGCTTGCAAGTCGGCCTGGCCACCAAAAGGGTCGATCAGCGTGCCGTCTTCGGCCTGGGCGATGGCGTTGACCGTGAGGTCGCGGCGCGCCAGGTCCTCTTCCAGCGTCACGTCGGGCGCGGCGTGGAAGCTGAAGCCCTTGTAGCCGGGGCCGGTCTTGCGTTCGGTGCGCGCCAGCGCCACTTCTTCGTGCGTGTCCGGGTGCAGGAAGACCGGGAAGTCCTTGCCGACAGGCCGGTAGCCCAGGTCCAGCAGCTGCTGCGGCGTGGCGCCGACGACGACCCAGTCGCGGTCACTTTGCGGCAGGCCCAGCAAGTCGTCGCGCACCGCGCCGCCGACGACGTAGAACTGTGCCGTCATCGACTCTTTCGATACGGCTCGTCGAAGTCGATGAAGTCGTGCTCGGCCAGCGCGTCGCGGATCCACGCCGCCACGCCGGCTGCTGCCACCACACGTTGAAGGTAGTCGCGTGTCGTGTCTGACACCGGCAGCGCGTAGGTCAAGAGCCGCGTGCAAACGGGTGCATAGAAGGCGTCGGCGGCGCAGAAGTCGCCAAAGAGGAAGGGGCCCCCGCTGGCCGCGAGTGCGTCCGCAAACGCAGCCTCGATGCGCGCCACATCGCGCTGCACAGCCGGCTGCTCGGCCCAGATGCGCGCGCCGACGTCCGGCAGCCTGGCTTCGATGTTCATGGGGCAGTGGCTGCGCAGCGCGCCAAAGCCGGCGTGCATCTCGGCCGCCAGGCTGCGCGCGCGGGCGCGGTGTTGCCGCTGGGCGGGCCACACGGCGGGGTGTTTTTCGGCCAGGTATACGGTGATGGCCAGCGTGTCCCAGACCGCAATACCTTCGTCCACCAGCACAGGCACCGTGCGCGCCGGGCTGTATAGCGCAACACCTTGGCGAAAGGCCGAGCCTTCTTCGAGGTCAAGGCGCAGATTCACTTCTTCGAAGGGGATGCCCAGCTGCTTCATCAGCACCCAGGGCCGCATCGACCAGGACGAGTAGTTCTTGTTCCCGATCACGAGTTGCATCGCAGGCTCCGTTGAATGAGGCTGCGCATGCCACGGCCGGCGCGGATGGCCGTTGATGCGCAATGCGGATGGCAGCCATGCGGGCTGCGCATCAGCTCAGGACCGGCCAGCGCCCGCGCGGTAACGGTCCAGGTCCGGCCGCACGAAGAGGTCGCCCAGGTAGCCCGGCGCCACGGCTTCCAGCGCAGCCGGGGTGATGCCCAGATCGCGCAAGCCCGGCAGCGTGCCCGTGGCGATGTTGGGCACGCTCATCGACGCGACGTTGTCGCGCGACATCAGCGGCGTGCCGGGCAGCAGTTCCATCGCGGTCGCCTGCAGCTTGCCGGCCCACGCCGGCAGCGGAATCTGCGGCCTCTCGTGCCCGGACCAGCGCCCGGCCAGGCGTACGATTTCCGACAGCGTGTAGACCTGCGGCCCGGCGCATTCATAGGTCTTGCCGATGGTGGCATTTGAATCGATGCAGCGCACGATGGCGGCCGCCACGTCTTCCACCCACACCGGCTGGAAGCGCGCGCCGCTGCCGGCCAGCGGCAGCACCGGTGCCAACGACTGCAGGGTGGCGAAGAGGTTGATGAAGTGGTCGTGTGCGCCGAAGATCACCGACGGCCGCAGCACCGTCACATCAAGCCCGGACTGCATGAGCACGGCTTCGCCTGCGGTCTTGCTGCGCAGGTAGTCCGACGGTGCGTCGACACCCACCCCCAGTGCGCTGACATGCACCACGCGCCGCACCCCGGCCGCCTTGCAGGCCTGCACCAGCTGCTGCGGCAAGGCCACGTGCGCCCGCTCAAACTGCGCGCGGCTGCCGTGCAGGATGGCCACTAGGTTGACCACGACGTCACTGCCCGACACCATGCGCGCCAGCGTGCCCGGGTGGTTGACATCGCCAATCATCAGATCCACCGTCGGCAGCAGCCGCACCCCGTTGCCACGCGGTTCGCGCCGCGTCGGCACGATGATGCGGTCGGAACTGCTGTGTTCACTGAGTTTTTCGCAGACCGCGCGGCCGACAAAGCCGGTGCCGCCGAGGACAAGGATTCGGGTCATTTTTTCAAGGGATCTCTTTGTCCGGTGCGGGCGTACCGGGCTCGCGCGGGCCGATGGGCCGGCCCAGGCGCGACTTCAAGGTCGGCACCGTCTGGCCCAGCACGGCGGCGTAATAGACCGAGTTGGACAGCACTTTCTTGACGTAGTCGCGCGTCTCGTTGAAGGGGATGCTCTCGGCCCAGGCGGCCGGCTCCATCGTGCTGCCGTCGCGCCAGCGGCGCGGCCGGCCCGGGCCGGCGTTGTAGGCGGCGGTGGCCATCGCCAGCGAGCCGTCGAAGTCGTCAAGCACGCGCTTCAGGTAGGCCGCGCCCAGCTGCAGGTTGACATCGCGGTCGGTGATCATCTGCGGCGTGAAGGCCAGGCCCACCTGCTTCGCGGTCCAGCGTGCGGTGGCGGGCATCAGCTGCATCAAGCCCGATGCGCCAACGCTGGAACGCGCGTCGCCAATGAAGCGCGATTCCTGGCGGATGAGGCCGAAGACCACGGCCGGCTCCAGCCCGGCCTGGCGCGCCTTGGTTTCGATCAGCTCGCGGTGCGGGGTAGGGAAACGCTGCGCCATGACCACGTCGGTGCGCGTGCGCTCACTGGTGTTGATGCAGCGGTCCCAGACTTCGCGGTCGCAGGCCAGTTGCGCCGCAGCGATCAGGCCGCGGTCGTCCAGGCCGCGCAGCATGAAGTTCCATTCGCGCACGCCCTCAGACCGCAGCCCCAGCGCGATCAGCTGCAGCGCGCGGTTGAAGCCGGCCTGGTTGCGCGGGGCTTCGCGCTCGGTGGCACTGAGCGGCACGGGCGCAGGCGGCAGCGCGACGCGGCCGCCGGTTTCTTCCAGCGCCAGCTTGCCGTAGAAGCCAAGCTGCGGCGCGATCGACTCCAGGGCCTGGCGCGACGCGGCGCGCGCGGCGTCGCCTTCAGGCCCGGCCGGCGCGCGCGCCGCGTCGGCCCGCGCCTTCCAGTACACCCAGCTGCTGTCCTTCTGCTCGGACCCGCTCATGGCTTCGACGGCGCGCTGCACCAGCGTCCAGCGCTGTTTGTCCTTGGCGGGGGTGCGCAGCGCGGCGCGCACATGCCAGGCCAGAAGTTCGTCACTCCAGGGCGGCTGCATGCCGGGCTTGTGCGCGCTGTCCCACAACTGCCAGGCCTTGCGCGCGTAGTCGTTGGCAGCCGGCCCCTGTTTGAGCGCGGCCTGTTTGGCGACGTGGGCCCAGGCCGTGGCGGCCATGGCCACCGGCAACTCGGCTTGCCACTTGGCGTCGAGCTGGCTGGCGGTGTACTCGGGGTCGCTGGCGGCCATGCGCATCAGCGCCAGCAGGTCGAGCTCCATGCCGTTGACGGTGCCGGTGTGGGCGCGGCGCGTCAGGTAGCGCACCGGGTTCTCGAAGATCTCGCCCACTGCCGCGTCCAGCCCCGGCCGCACCATCGCCGCAGCGGCCTTGGCGGCGCGTGGACGGTTGGCCTCCACCGACAACCGCGCTTCCTGCCAGATGTCGGCGTCGCTGAGTTGTTTGGCATCGCGCAGCGTGCGCGCCAGCAGGTTGCAGGCGTCGTCCAGCTCTTTCTGGGCGTACCAGGCGGCGCGGCCGGCGTTGCGCACGTCCTGGCCGTCCAGGTGCTGCGTCAGCAGCGCGTAGCAGGTGACGTCGCGGTCGTCGTTCATGCGAAAGCGCGGGAAGTCGACGCGGAAGTTCACCCAGTCGCGGCGCCTGGCCAGTTCCAGCAGCCAGTCATTGCGCAGGCGGTCTTCGACATAGCTGCCGGGCCAGCGGACGTAGAAGGCTTCCAGCTCGGGTTGTTGGGCTTCGCTGAGCCGGTTGCCCAGCTCCCAGTATTCGACCCACGGCGCCAGCGGGTGGCCCAGGCGGTTGACGGTCTGCCGCGCCGCAGCCAGTTGCACGGCGTCCTTCTTGCGCAGCGCCTCGCGGGCCTGCAGCACGGTGTCGTCACCGCTTTGTGCGGCTGCCGGGCCAAGCCAGGCAACAAGCCAGGCGGCCAGCAGGGCGGTGAGATAGATCCTGGGCTTCAGCATGGGGTCGAATTTAGCGGAAAGGGGCACTGACCCGGCGGAAGTGGGTGGGCAGGCCCATCAACCTGGCGTGACCGCACGCACGGCAGCGCGGGTCTCGTCGGCTTGCGCCAGCAGCCAGTCTTCAAATGCCGCCAACACCGGCCGCTGCTGACGCTGCGGCCAGCGCACCAGCCAGTAGGCAAAAGGCGAGACGATGCGGCCCGCCTCGCCAAAGGGTTCGACGAGGTCGCCGTTCTGGATCGCTTCGATTGTCAGCGGCACACGCGCCAGCGCCACGCCCTGGCCGGCCAGGGCGGCCTGGATGCGTTGGTAGGTGAAGTTCAAATGCAGCCAACTGCGCGGTTCCAGCCGCTGCGGCGCGTGCATGCGCAGCCAGTGCTGCCAGCTGACGTATTCGGCGCTGGGTTTGTGGTCGTCTTCTTCCAGCAGCGTGTGCCGCGCCAGGTCGGTCGCGCTCTTCAGCGGCAAGCGCTGCAGCAGGGCCGGGCTGGCGACGGGCGTGAGCACCTCGTCGAACAGCCGCACCGAGCCCGGCGGTGCGTCGTCGGGGTGGCAGTGGCGCAGTGCGAGGTCGATCTCGGGGTCGTCGAACTCGGCCATGTTGTCATTGGCCGAGATGCGGATGTCGGCTTGCGGGTGCTCGACCTGGAAGGCCTGCAGACGCGGCAGCAGCCACATCGACGCGAAAGACGCGAAGGTGGTCACCGCCACGGGCTGGCGCCGCTGCGCGCTGCGGATCTGGCGCACCGTGCCGTCCAGGCGCACCAGCAGTGGCTCGACGTTGCGCAGCAACTGATGGCCGGCGCCGGTGATTTCGACATGCCGTGTGCCGCGCAGGAAGAGCGCGGAGCCGAGTTCGTCTTCCAGGGCCTTGATCTGGCGGCTGACGGCCGGCTGCGTCAGGTGCAATTCATCGGCCGCCGCACGAAAGCTGAGCAGCCGCGCCACCGCTTCAAAGGTGCGCAGCGGGCCGATCGCCAGTGGCCGATGTCGTGTTGGATTCATGACGCCTGATTATCAATCATGGGCTCAAAGTTGATTGGACGCAGTGGCGGGTTAACCCGATCATTGCCTACGCTCTCTGGGCGTCCAGGAGATATGCGATGAACCCGCCTTTCATGTCAGATTCGAATCAACGCAACAACCCGTTCGTGTGGCAGCTGCCGCCCCATGAAGCCGTCACTTTGGCCGCAGACGGCGCGTCGCGCGCACTGTGGGTGCACGAAGGCCGCGTCTGGCTGACACGCCAGTGCGACGCTGGCACACCCGACGACGTGTGGCTTGATGCAGGCCAGAGCCACACCCTGCCCGCGGGCAGCGAATGGGTGGTGGAGGCTTCGCCGATGGCGCGGGTGACGCTGCTGCAGGCGGCGCCGTCGCGCATCAAGCCGCGGACTGGCGCTTCCTGGGCGCAGGCTTGGCGGGCTGCCGTGCACTTGGGCCGGGCCTGGGCTTGAGTGCTCGGGCGGCAAGCGCCGCTTGCAGCGCCCGCCGCGCCCAGGGCTCCATCAGCGCCTGTGAGTCCATCGCGTCGGCTGGGGCCGACCAGTAGCCCATCGCGATGGCGCCGGTTTTGCTGTCAAAGATGAAGGGCTCGCAACCTGCGGCTTCAAAGTCCGGCCGCGTCGCCGCGCTGGTCTTCAGATACAGGCGGTCGCCACCGATGAGGGCGACGAAGACCTCGTCGGCATACAGCCCCCAGCCGCCAAACATGCGCTTGACGCGCACGGCACCCAGCGGCGCCAGCAGTTCGGTGCAGTGGATGACGAAGGGCGGGGTCGGCGCGGCCATGGCGCGACAATACCGCTCCGCCGCTGCATCGTCTTGAACCTGATGCGGCCAGAGCCACCTCCCGCAAGGCCCTGTCGATGCCGTTGAAACCGCCTTCCTTCGTGCCGTCCCAGGACAAGGCCATGCTGCGCCGCCAGTTGCAGGCCGAGCGCCAGACGCTGATCGACCGCCACCAGCGCGCCATGCACCTGCAAGAGGTGCTGCGCGTCTGGCTGATGGGCCGCGCCGACAAGGCGGTGGGCGCCTACTGGCCGATCAAGGGTGAATTCGACGCGCTGCCGGCGCTGTACCGCTGGGCCGAGGCGGATGAAGAGCGCTGCATCGGCCTGCCGGTGATCGACAAGGCCACCAAGCGCCTGAGCTTTCACATGTGGTTTCCGGGCTGCGAGATGGAAGAGGACGCTTACGGCATCCCCAAGCCCAAGGACACCCCCGCATTCCATCCCACGCTGCTGCTGGTGCCGTGTGTGGGCTACGGCCCGAACGGTGTGCGGCTGGGTTACGGCGGCGGTTTCTACGACCGCACGCTGGCCACTCTGGCACCCCGGCCCACCACGGTGGGCCTGGCCTATTCACATGGCTTCGTGCCCTGGCTCACACCCGAGCCGCACGATGTGCCGCTGGACGCGATGCTGTGCGACGAAGGGCTGGCCTGGGCTGCACCGCCCAAGCCAGCGGCTTGACTAGACAAGCCAGCCGAGCTTGCGGCACACGTCCAGCGACAGCGCGCTCTGGTTGAGCGTGTAGAAGTGGATGCCGGGCGCGCCCCCGGCCACCAGCCGTTCGCACAGCCGCGCCACCACCTCGACACCGAAGGCACGCACCGAGGCTGCATCGTCCAGGTAGCCTTCCATCTTCAGCGCCACCCAGCGCGGAATCTCGATGCCGTCGCGGGCCGCAAATTGCGCGATCTTGGCGTCGTTGTGGATCGGCATGATGCCCGGCACGATGGGCACCGTGACACCCAGCTTGCGCACCTCGTCGACGAAGTGGAAGTAGGCGACGGGGTTGAAGAAGAACTGCGTGATCGCTGAATCGGCACCCGCCTTGACCTTCTGCGCAAAGTGCTCCAGGTCGCGCCTGGCATAACGCTGTTGTGGATGGTATTCGGGGTAGGCCGCGACTTCGATGAACCAGTCGCTGCCCTGCGTCTTGCGGATAAATTCGATGAGGTCACAGGCGTAGCGGAATTCGCCTGCTGTTGCCGTGCCGCTGGGCAGATCCCCGCGCAGCGCCACCAGGCGACGGATGCCCTGCGCGCGGTAGGTGGCCAGGATTTCAGAGATGCCCTCGGCCGTGCTGCCCACGCACGACAGGTGCGGCGCTGCCTCGTGGCCCAGCGCTGCGATATCGCGCACGGTAGCCAGCGTCTTGTCGCGCGTGGCCCCGCCGGCGCCGTAGGTGACGCTGAAAAATTCCGGCTTCACGGCCGCCAGGTCCTGCACCACGGTCTTCAGCTTTTCGCTGCCGACGGGGGTGTTGGGCGGGAAGAACTCGAAGCTGATGGGGACATCTTGGGTCATGGTGAATTCAGCGCTGAATCAGGTGGGTTGGGGCTCGAACTGCGGGCCCGGTCGGCGGCTTGGGAGGTGGCGTAGATGAGGATGTGGGTGTCCAGAAAATACAACGGCGAGGGCGTGGCGGGCGTGCCGAGGTGTGCATTGCGCGCCGCCCGCGCCGCGCGCTGCTGCTCTGCCATCGGCCTGCCGGTTGTCGAAGTCGATCTCGCGCGCCACGGCACGGTCGTGCGCCCGGTCGCGCGAGAGCAAGGGCGCTTCACCAACACGGCTGCCGCTGACGATGGTGTCCAGCATGGTCGGCTCCAAAGTGACACCATGGCGCCGTTTTGGCGCCATGGTGTCCCGCCGGCAAGAGGTCCTTGGCTAGCGGCCGCCTGCGAGCGGCCGCTGGCGATCAGTACCGGTAGGTGTCGGCCTTGTACGGGCCGGCCTTGCTGACGCCGATGTACGCCGCTTGCGCGTCGCTCAGCTCGGTCAGCACGGCGCCAACCTTCTTCAAGTGCAGGCGCGCCACCTTCTCGTCCAGGTGCTTGGGCAGCACATAGACCTTGCCCACCTGGTACGCATCGCTGCGGGTGAAGAGTTCGATCTGGGCGATGGTCTGGTTGGCAAAGGATGTGCTCATCACAAAGCTGGGGTGGCCCGTGCCGCAGCCCAGGTTCACGAGGCGGCCCTTGGCCAGCATGATGATCTTCTTGCCGTCGGGGAACACCACGTGGTCCACCTGCGGCTTGATCTCGTCCCACACCAGGTCCGACAGGCCGGAGACGTCGATCTCGTTGTCGAAGTGACCGATGTTGCAGACGATGGCCTGGTCCTTCATCGCTTCCATGTGCTTGCGCGTGATGACGCTCAAGTTGCCGGTGGCGGACACGAAGATGTCGGCCTTGTCGGCAGCGTATTCCATGGTCACGACCTTGTAGCCTTCCATCGCGGCCTGCAGGGCGTTGATGGGGTCGATCTCCGTCACCCAGACTTGGGCCGACAGCGCACGCAATGCTTGCGCCGAACCCTTGCCCACGTCGCCGTAACCGGCCACGACCGCCACCTTGCCGGCGATCATCACGTCGGTGGCGCGTTTGACCGCATCCACCAACGACTCACGGCAGCCGTACAGGTTGTCGAACTTGCTCTTCGTGACGCTGTCGTTGACGTTGATGGCGCGGAACATCAGCGCGCCCTTGGCCGACATCTCGTTCAGGCGGTGCACGCCAGTCGTTGTCTCTTCGGTCACGCCGATGATCTGCGCGCCCTTGCGGCTGTACCAGGTGGCGTCCACGGCCAGCTTGGCCTTGATGGCGGCGAAGAGGATGGTTTCTTCTTCGCTGCCCGGCTTGTCCAGCACCGACGGGTCGGTCTCGGCCTTCTTGCCCAGGTGCATCAGGAGCGTGGCGTCGCCGCCGTCGTCCAGGATCATGTTCGGGCCTTCGTGCACGCCGCCCTTGGCGCCGAACTCAAAGATGCGGTGGGTGTAGTCCCAGTAGTCGGTGAGGTTTTCGCCCTTGTAGGCGAAAACCGGCGTGCCCTTGACCACCAGCGCTGCGGCGGCGTGGTCTTGGGTGCTGTAGATGTTGCAGCTGGCCCAGCGCACGTCGGCGCCGAGAGCTTGCAAGGTCTCCACCAGCACGGCGGTCTGGATCGTCATGTGCAGGCTGCCCGTGATGCGCGCGCCTTTGAGCGGGCGCACAGCAGCGAATTCTTCGCGTATGGACATCAGACCGGGCATTTCGGTCTCGGCAATCTTGATTTCCTTGCGGCCCCAGTCGGCAAGCGACAGGTCGGCCACGGCGTGGTCATGCAGGGGTTTGAGAACAGCGTTCATCTTCAGGCTCCGAATAAATGATGGAACCTGCACGCGCATGAAAGACGGGGGGAATTCAATCTCACCCACGAAGCCCATTCGTGCAGGTGAGCGCGGTTGCAATGAAGACTTGTCCAAGCCTGGCCTGCATGACGCAGGTTGCAACGCTCCTTGGAAAGTGTGTTCATTCTAGCGGCACCCCCTGCGAATGGGGGGAACGCATCGGCGCAAAACCCTGTGCAAGACTTGGCGAATGCACAAGCCGCCCATCCGACAGCCACAACTGCGGCCGCAGCCACTGGCGGCGCTGAGCCCAAGCCGCCTGCGCAGGGTCGTCGGTGTCATGACCGACATCGACGACACGCTGACGAAAGACGGCGCCATCGAGCCCGCGGCGCTGGCCGCGCTGCACGCGCTGGACGCAGCTGGCATGGCCGTGGTGGCCATCACGGGCCGGCCGATGGGCTGGAGCGAGCCCTTCGCCGCGGCCTGGCCGGTTCGGGCCATCGTGGCGGAAAACGGCGCCGTGGCGCTGTTGCCTGAAGCTGGGCAAGTGCGCATCGAATACGCTCAGGACGCGGCCACGCGCAACGCCAACACGCTGCGCCTGCGCGCAGTGGCCCGGCAGATCCTGCGCGACGTGCCCGACGCCGTTCTGGCGCAGGACAGCGCGGGCCGCGTCACCGACATCGCCATCGACCACAGCGAATTTGTGCAGTTGCCGCAGGCACAAATTGACCATGCGGTGTCGATCATGCGGGCCGCCGGCATGAACGCGACCGTGAGTTCGATCCATATCAACGGCTGGTTCGGCGCGCACAACAAGTGGTCTGCCGCCCTGTGGATGGTGCAGCGGCTCTTCGGGCGCGACCTGCAGACCGAGATCGACCAGTGGGTCTATGTCGGCGACTCCACCAACGACCAACTGATGTTCGAGCATTTCCCGCTGTCGGTGGGCGTGGCCA
>Ga0105048_10018317_pt1 | contig 10776 bp, 7 predicted proteins | sample MAT05_FD_78382 | JGI IMG/M metagenome (GOLD analysis project Ga0105048, IMG submission 78382) | Freshwater microbial communities from Lake Fryxell liftoff mats and glacier meltwater in Antarctica - MAT-05 | ecosystem: Environmental > Aquatic > Freshwater > Ice > Liftoff microbial mat | place...
ATGCGCAACGGCTGCAACAGCGGCGGCTGCCACGGCTCGGCCCGCGGCAAGGACGGCTTCCGCACTTCGCTCTTTGGGTTCGATCCGGAGGGCGACTACTTCCGCCTCACCCGCGAGCAGATCGGACGCCGCATCAATCTCGCCACGCCCGATGCGTCGATGCTCGTCACCAAATGCATCGGCGAAGCGCCGCACACCGGCGGCAAGCTCTTCACCAAAGACAGCGAGAACTGCCAGACGTTCATCCGCTGGATCGAAGCCGGCGCGCCAAACGACGCCAAAGACATCGGCGAGCCGACGAGCCTCGAGATTCTCCCGAAGCAACTCCTGCTCGAATCGCCCGACCAGAAATTCCAGGTCACCGTTCGCGCCCACTACAGCGATGGCACCGACCGCGATGTGACCAAGCTCGCGCTCTTCCTGAGCAGCAACGACGGCTCCGCGAAGATCGACAAGGAAGGCGTCATCACCACCGGTCAGCGCGGCGAGGCATTCGTCATGGCGCGCTTCCACACCTACACCGTCGGCACGCAGGTCATCATCATCCCGCGCAGTCTCCGGTACACCAAGCCGAAGTCTGACGAACGGAACTACGTGGACCAACTCGTGAATGCGAAGCTCGACAAGCTCCGCATCTTCCCCAGCCCGATCTGCGACGACGAAACCTTCCTCCGCCGCGCGCACATCGACGTGACGGGAACACTCCCGACCGCGGATGACATCAAGGCATTCACCGCCGACAAGGACGCCCAGAAGCGCGCGAAGAAAGTGGACCAGCTCCTCGCGCGGACCGAATTCGTGGACATCTGGGCGATGAAATGGAGCGAGCTGCTCCAGATCCGCAGCGGCAACAACCAGGCGCAGGCCAGCTACAAGTCCGTGCTCACCTACTACACGTGGATTCGGGAGCAGTTGGAGAACAACGTCCCCGTCAACGAAATGGCGCGCCAGCTCATCGCGTCCACCGGGACGAACATGGACAACCCCGCCACCAATTATTACCAGCTCGAGGTCGATCCGTTGAAGCTCGCGGAGGACACCGCGCAGGCTTTCTTCGGCACCCGCATCCAGTGCGCGCAGTGCCACAACCATCCTTTCGACCAATGGACGATGTCCGACTACCGCGGCTTCGTCTCCTTCTTCGCCCAAGTCGGCCGCAAGAGCGGCGAAGACCCGCGCGAGCGCGTCGTCTTCAACTCCGGCAGCGGCGATGCGAAACACCCCGTGGACAGCCGCGTCATCCCGCCGAAATTCCTCGGCGAGGAGAATCCTGACTGCACCGGCAAGGACCGCCGCCAGGTGCTCGCCGACTGGATCGCTTCACCGAAGAACCCGTTCTTTCCGCGCCACGTCGCGAACCTCGTCTGGGCGCAATACATGGGCCGCGGCATCGTCGAGCCTGTGGACGACGCGCGCATCTCGAATCCGCCGAGCAACCCCGAACTGCTCTCCGCGCTCGCCGCTAAGCTCGTCGAATACAACTACGACCTGCGCCACCTCGTCCGCGACATCTGCACCAGCGCAGCCTACCAGCGCGCCACCGGCGTGAACGAGTCGAACGAACTCGACGATCGCAATTTTGCCAAGGGCACCATCCGCCGCATGCGCGCGGAAGTGATGCTCGATTGCATCACGCAGGTCACCGAGACGAAGGACAAATACAAGGGTCTCCCCCTCGGCGCACGCGCCGTGGAGATCGCCGACGGCAGGACGACGAGCTATTTCCTCACCACCTTCGGCCGTGCCGACCGCGAGAACATCTGCTCGCGGGAGGAGGTCGGCCCCACGCTCAGCCAGGCGCTGCACATGCTCAACGGCGACACCATCGAGGGCAAAATCGCCGCCGGCGGCGTCGTACAGAAGCTCATGAAGGCCAACATGACCCCGCGCGAAGTTGCCTCGGACCTCTTCCTCCGCTGCTTCGGTCGCAACCCCACCGAAGCCGAACTGCGCAAGCTCGAGGAACACTGGGGCGTCACCGAGGAACAGCCGAAGGTGTACACCGACATCTTCTGGGCGCTCATGAACGCCAAGGAGTTCATGTTCAACCACTGATACGATCCATACGACCTGAGTGCCTGAACGCAGGAGGCAGCGGTGGGGTCCGCGCAGCGTAGCTCTCCAGAGCTGCGCATGACGAGGTTTCGCGTGCGGGTCCACCCGCGCAGCTTTGGAGGGCTACGCTACCTTCCAGTCACGCGCCGCCATCTGGCAACAAGACTATGCAAATCGTATGAGCCCCGCGTGCGTGGCACCACGCCGGGAGCAATTTGGTGCCGACGAGTCGTCGGCCCCACGCGCCCGGCCAAGAGCGGCCCGTTCAGTTATTCAGTTGAGCATGCGGCATGACTCCGGGGCCGACGCGTCTGCATGAACGACACTGTGCAACAGCGGGGTCATGCGCCGCGCGACTTTGGATACGCCTTCTGCTCACGCGCATTTTGGCCGACGAGTCGTCGGCCCCACATTGGGCGCGCCGCTCACGGCGCGATGCGCTGCCACCCCGGCTTGTTTGCGTAAACCCAGCGGTAGTATTCGATGCGGCTCAGCCTCGCCGCCGCGCCCTCGTCCACGATGCACTTTGCCACCGGGTGCATCTGCAGGACGCTCGCTGGATTCATCGCGGTGATCGGCCCCTCGGCCGCGCCTGCCACGGCATCGGCCTTCTTCGCGCCAAACGCCAGCATGAGCACCTCGCGCGACGCCATGATGGTGCCGACTCCCATCGTGATGCAGTGAAACGGCACCTGCGCGAGGTCGCCGCCAAAGAACCGCGCATTGTCCGCCCTCGTCCGCTCGGTGAGCGTCTTGATCCGCGTCCGCGAGGCCAGCGACGACGATGGTTCGTTAAAGCCGATGTGCCCGTCCGAGCCGATGCCGAGGAGTTGCAGGTCGATCCCCCCCGCAGCGACAATCGCCGCCTCGTAACGCGCGCACTCCGCAGGGACATCCGCAGCCATTCCGTGCGGGATATGCGTGCGGCTCCGGTCCACATTCACGTGGCGGAAGAAATTCTCCCCCATGAACGCGTGGTAGCTCTGCGGGTGTGACGGCGGCAGGCCCACGTATTCGTCGAGGTTGAAGGTGGTCACGCGGGAAAAATCGAGACCTTCCTCGCGGTGCATGCGGACGAGTTCGCGATAGGTGCCCAGCGGCGTGCTGCCCGTGGCGAGGCCGAGGACGCAGTCCGGCTTCGACTTCACAAGTTTCGCGATGACGCGCGCCGCGACGATTCCCGCGGCCTCGGCGCTGCTTTCGATGATGATTTCCATGGTCGTTCGTTGCGTTGATGTCCCGGAGCTTCAGCGCCCGAGCTGTTTCGCGAGCTTCGCAGCGACATCGGCGCGGAAGCGGTCGATGAAGCCGGTGACGTATTCGATAATGTCGAGCGCGTCATCGCGCACGAGCGGCGTGAGGTCCATGGCGAAAACCAGCGAGTCGCTGCTGTCCACGCCGTGGCTTTCGAAGAAGGTCGCATTCGCGCGGCGGCGTCCCATCACGGCGAGGTCGTAGCGTTTGCCGCCGGCGATCTGGCTGTCGAAAATCCCGTTCAGCGCCGCAGCAAGGCTGTCGCTGCCGCCGACATCGTGGACGATCTTTTCCCGGTCACCGAGCCAGTCGAGGTCGCGCCACACCTCGCAGCCATGCACGGCCTGCGGACGCTGCTCGCGCGGCAGACCCCGGATCGCCTGAATCACCGGGACGACCACAGCGATGTGCGTGTCGTGCTTGTCCGCCGGATTGTGCGTGTAAACCACCCGTGGCCTCGAAGCGGCAAGGATGGCTCGCAGGTCTTCCCGCAGCCGCGAGTCCGCCGGATCCTTTGCGATCCCGCTCGGGTAATCGAGCTGCACCATCGCGGCATACCGGCCCACGATCGCCGCCTGTCGCTGCTCCTCCTTCCGTACCGCCATCATTTCTTCGTCGGAAAAATCCGCATACGCCCCGGTCCGCGCACTGCCACTGCCATTGGTGCAAGTCACACCTCCAAACCACTCCGTCTCGCTGTGGAAGCACTGGAGAATCCCGTGAAACGCCATGAACTCCAGGTCGTCCTGGTGCGCGCCGATTCCGAGATGCGTGACCCGTGCGAGCGCGTCCGTCGCTGGGAGTCCGTCGGGAACGAAAATTTCTGCCGAGGGGATCTGGAACTTCATGCGCAGCAAGTTCGTCGGCTATTTCCGCAACGCGGGCAAGCTCGCGGCGGCGACCGCCTGGCCGTGACGCTTATCCTTTTCGTCGGGCGTCCGCAGCTTGATGCGCTCCGCGGTCTCCGGGAACTCCGCGCGTAGGACTTCACCAGCCTTCGCCAGCAGCAGGTTGCCGCCTTCTCCAGTGGTCACGCGGCCCAGGATGAGCAGCGTGCCGATGTCATAGAAATCCGCGTAATGGGCGATGGCGTAGCCGAAGCAGATACCGATGGTTTCGTAGATGCGCCGCGCGCGATCGTCACCGGCGGCCATGAGTTCCTGCACTTCGACGAGCTGCTCCGCAAACTTCATCTCCTTCGGAAACACAAGGCCCGCGAGCGGCGCGAGGCGCGCGACGCCCTGCTGGCAGAAGTATTGCACGGCGCAGCCACGGTCGCCGCTCCACTCGTCCAGCGGTGCATCGTAGCGGTAATCCACCGGCGCGAACGCGAGTTCGTTGAGCCACGGCGTGATGCCGCCATCCGCCGTGACGTAGCCGGCGGCCACGCTCGTGCCCATGCTGATGCCGAGCACGCGATTCTCGCCAAAGCTCATCGAAGCCGCGAGCGCGGTGACCTCGCCGTCGTTCGCGACCTCGAACGGCACGCCGCCCCACTCGCGCTGGAGATCGAAAAAGATGCGGCGGATGCGACTCTCGAACGCCTCCGCTGGCACGCCCCGGAAGAGCGACGCCGCACGGACTTCGTTGTTCACATACACGCCGGCGGCGCTTCCGCCGATTGCGTCCACGCGGGGCAAATGCGCCGCGGCACGCTTCAGCGTGTCGTTGACGCCGTCGTAGTGATACTGCGGGTCGCTCTGGAAATACGGGTCCCACGCGATCTCCTCAGAAAAGACGACCTTGCCATCGATCAGCGCGGCGCACTTTCGATCCGAGCCGCCGAGATCGAATCCGATACGGCAGCCGTCGAGATGGCGTCCCAACGGCGCGGCGATCTCCTTTTGCGCAGGCACCGCTGCCAGAGCACATGCGATCACCTCGAACGCCTGGCGATACACCTTCTCCCCCATGAATTCGTAATCGAACTTCCTCGCGCCCGTCGGCGAATAGACAGCCCGGACCGTGTCTGCCACGGCGGAATTTCCTCCGATGAAAATGCGAAAGCCTCCGCGCGACCAGAGCAGCATTTTCACCAGCCGCTCGACATAGCGGAAGTTCAGCGCGCAGTTCGCACCCGTGTGCGGCAGGATGCGCGTATCGAAGCGCGACACGGTGCCGTCCGGTCGTTCGAGCGCGATTGCGAGCGGCTCGGATGCACTCGCGCAGAGGCGGCGGAACTCGCGATTCCACAGCGCAGCCGGGATGAAGCCGGAATCGAGTGGGGGAATGATGGCAGGGCCGACGCTGAGCACGCTGCATGGGATTCCGCGGCGTCGGTTCTTGGCAAGCAGTTGTTTTTTCCCGCACGGCTCCATTGGCCCACGCGGAAAGCGTGAGCACGGGCGCACACACTGGGAGCGGCGACATTCCTGTCCCCGTTCTCGTTTGCGCCGGCGGCGCACCATTCCCCGGCAACGTGGCGTGCCGCACTACGACTCACGCCCACCGCCTTTCCGCAGAATGTGCGCCTGCGGGACGGCGACAGGAATGTCGCCGCTTCCAGTGTGCCGCCGACTTCTTCGCCGCAATCTTTTGCGGGCTGGCGTCAATCCCTGCCAGGAGGCGAGGCGGCGGAGTTCAGCACCGAAAGGGGAACGAGTTTGCGGACTGCCTCCACAGCTTCCTTCTCGCCCCTGCACGTCCCGCTGGCGCGCAGCCAGGCAGCGGCGACGTGCGCGCTGCGACCGAGGCCGAGCAGGCAGTGGATGAAGACCGGGCCGTGTGCGATGTGCTCACGGATGATGTCGCACGCGAGCCTGCACGTCTCCGCGTCCGGTTCGGTGAGGTCGAGCACCGGGAGGGGAAAGTAGCGCGCCTCCTCGCGGAAGGGCGTGGCTTCCTTGCTCTCGGCGGTGAGATCGATCACGGCGAGATTCGGATGCGTGGCGATGAATGCGCGCGCCTCGGCGTCCGTGAGCCGTCGGCCAAAGAAAACACCGGGCGCGACTTCATGCCATGCGGGCTGGCGTCGGAGCCAGCGCATCTGCCAGAGCCGTGCGATGAAAGTGACGGGCAGGAGAATCCACTCGGCGGCGGGCGTGGGATTGCCGGAACATTTTTGCAGCCATCGCGGATTCGCCGTGGCGTACGCGAGCGAGGTGAGCGCGCATGCGATCGCAGGCCATCCGAACCACAACCACGCGCCGCCGGGCAGCGCCGCCAGCGTGCAGACGAGTGCGCCTGCGCCGTAACGCAGCGCGAGTCGCCGCGAAGACGCACTCCTTTTTCCCACCCAGCCTTGCGGACCGGGCTGCGCAGCTCGATCCGGCAGCAGTGCGACGATCGCGTAGGCCATGAGGAAGCCCGTGACGACATCGATGAAATGATGCTGCCACACGAGCAACGTGGATGCGCCGATGGTGATGAACCACCACCGCGTCGCGCTCCGCACCCAGCCGCGCAGATCCCGGCCATACGTGATCCAGAAAAGGCAGCGCAGGCCGATGTGCAGCGAGGGCGCCATGTTGTAGGGCAGGTCGTTCGCGTAGAGCGCCCGGAAAAACGGCTCCGTCCAGCCGGTCGGAACAGGGCGCGGGAAATCGAATTTCAGCGGCCAGAGGAGGAAGCAGACGCACGAAAGCGTGATGAGCACAAAGACGCGCGTGCCGATCAGGCGCAGTTCCGCGCGCGTTCGCGGGAGGAAAAATGCGCCGACGAAAAGCAGGTCGAGCGACCAGTACGGCACAATGAGTTCCGGCACGAACGGCACGCTCTTTTCCCACTCCCAATACCACGTGCCGACATCCGCGCGGTGCGCGGTGAACCAATTGCAAAACCCATACGCGATGAAGAACCACGGTCCGCAGAGCGCGAGCCACGCGAGGCCGCGCCAGCGCAGTCCACGCTCCACGCTCACAGCTTGCGCGCGGCAGCGACGGTGAAGATGCCGAAGTCATCCGTCCACTGCCCAGCCTTGGTGAAGCCGGCCTCGCGCACGAGCGAGTCCATTTCACCCTGCGCGCGGCGGCGCATGATCCACGGCTGGCCATCGCGATTCGGCAGCACGCGCGCGATCATCTCGACCTGCGGATGCCACGGCTGGCAGGTGTAGAGCAGCCAGCCGCCGCTCGGCAGCAATGAGTGCAGCGCGCCGAGCGAACTGCGCAGCGGATCGTTCGCGGGGAAAAGTTCGTAGAGCCCCGAGACCACGGCGATGCCAGGCTGCGGTGCGATGGTCGCGATGGATGCGGGATCAAAGGCGTCGCCCTTTTCGTGCGTGATGCGCGCCACGAGGCCGAGTGATTCGGCGGATGCGCGTCCGCAAGCGAGCGCGCTCTCGCTGCGGTCGCGGCATGTGGCGGAAAAGCCCGCGCCATCGGGCGAGGCCAGCAAATCGAGCAGATAGCGCCCCGCGCCACCGGCGATGTCCGCGACCTGCAACGGCAGGCCGTCCTTCCGAACCGCGGCCGCCGCGCGCTGGAGTGCGGCACGCAGCATCTCCCGCCGCTGACGGATGCCTCGCCAGCCGATGGCATCGAGGTAGCTGCGATCGATGAACTGGCCGACCACCGGAAAACCGCGCGCTTCGTTGCGATAGACGTAGTCGAGCGATTCGCCGGAATCGAAGCCGGTGCTGAAGCCGATGCGAATGCCCTCGCTCAGCCGGCCAAGCGTGGACATCGAGAGCCGCTGCACGGCAAAGGACAGGCCCTTCGGCGAGAGCGCCGGGAGCGGCTGGCGCAGGGTGTCGTGTTCGTACTTCGTCGGTCCGCGCTCGTCGCCGTGCGAGGACGCAGGCACGCCGTCGGGCTGCGCTTGCACGAACTTGCGAATGGCCGCGCAGACTTCCTCCCGGCAGAGATCGTGGAAGACTGCATGCCGCGCATGAGGCAGCGAGATGTGCTCCTTCACCTTCGCGCCGCTGCGCAGGAAGAAACGCTCGTGCGCTGTGTTCTTCACCACGCTGTCGTCGCCCGCGGAAATCAGCAGCAGGGGCTGCGTCATCACTGCGGCGTCGGCGATCACACGCTGCGCGGAGTCGAAAAGTTCGACGAGGATGCGCGCGGAGATGTCCTTCGAGATCGTCGTGTCCGCGTCGTAAGTGCGCTGCTCGGCTTCATCGCGCGTGAGCCACGTTCCCTTCACGTAGCTCTTGATGGTGGCGTCGGGTTTCACCTTCAGCATCAGCCGCGTGCCAAGCAGGGCGCCGGGGACGTAGAGCTTGACCTCAAAAGCCGGCGTCGCCAGCACCAGCGCGGCAAGCGGCGGCGCGAAGTCGTGCGCCCACACCGCTGCCACCACGGCACCGACGCTGTGCGCGACCACCGACATCCGCTCGCGCGGCACGCCGTGCGTCGCGGCGATGTGATTCGCGAACGTCTCCAAATCCCGCACGTAGGCCATGAACCCCGGCGCGTGTCCCCGGCGTCCCGGCGACTGCCCGTGCCCGCGAGCTTCCCACGCAAAGATGGCTGTGTCCGGCAACATGAGATGCGGCACCACGTTGTCCCATCGGTCCGCGTGTTCGTGTCCCCGATGCAGGAGCAGCAGCGCGCGCGAAAATCCGCCAGCCGGCTGCCATGACTTGTATTGCAGCGCTTCGCCATCGTCCGCGGTGAACGTGGCGCGTGTGGCGGTGGAAATTGGATTTTGCGTGGAAGGAGCGGAGGTCATGGCGATGGTTTTTTGCGCGGGTTCAAAGTTCCGAGTTCAAAGTTCCGAGTTCTGAGTTCAGCCCGCCGCAGGCGCGTTACGAACTTGGTAGTGTGCTCTGACATGGGGAAGCCGCTGCGCGGGGCTGAACTTGGAACTCAGAACTTGGAACTCGGAACTCGGAAGCATCGATGGATGGCTCGGGTGAGACTCTCACGTCCAGATCCATCTCACGAGGTGGAGGAACACCGGGGCGGCGAAGCACAGCGAATCGATCCGGTCCAGGATGCCGCCGTGGCCGGGGATCAACTCGCCGAAATCCTTCACGCCGCGGTCGCGTTTGATCGCGCTCATCACCAGTCCGCCGAAGAAGCCCATGACGACGATCACCGCCGACATTCCCGCAGCCTGCAGCGGGGTGAAGGGCGTGCTCCACCACAGCGCCGCGCCGACCGCGACTGCGGACAGTCCGCCGCCGACGAGACCCTCGATGGTCTTGTTCGGACTCAGCTTCGGAGCCACGGGGTGCTTTCCGCACAGCTTGCCCCACACGTATTGCAGCACATCCGAGAGCTGCGCGATGCACACGAGGAAGAAGAGCAGCCGCGCATTTCCATTCGGCATCCCCGGCACATCGAGGATCAGCAGCGCAGGCGCGTGGCTCACGCAATAGACACACACCATGAGCCCCCACTGCGTCTTCGCCGTGCGCTCGAGGAAATGCTCCGTGTCGCCAGCGAGCGCTTTTCGCATCGGGATGAAAAGGAACGCATAGACCGGGATGAGGATCACGAAGAGCCCGTACCATCGCGTCGCAAGCGTCCAGTAGTGCAGCGGCAGGATGATGAAGAACGACCAGAAGAGAGCGCGATGATCCCCACGCCGCGTGGGCGTGAGGGTGATGAACTCGCGCAGCGCGAGGAAGGAGATGAACGCAAAAAGGATCACCACCGCCGTATGCCCCAGCGCGAGCGCGCCGCCGAAGACCGCGCACATCACCCACCAAGCGCGTGTCCGCGCGTTCAGATTGTCCACCACGCGCCGTCCGCTCTCACTCTGCACACGCCGCTTCAGCACGACGCCGATGATGCTGGCCACGGTGAGCAGCCCGAACATTCCTCCGAAGAGATCGCGTGTCTGCCAGTCGAGATTCATTGCGGTCGCAGCGCCACCATGGCTTCCCGGGCGCGGGTGAGGAATTGCGGTTTGGTCTCCCCTTCCGCGAGCCGCAGCGGCTCGCCGAAACTGACCGTGCAGAGCATCGGCACCGGCAGCACTTCGCCTTTCGGGAGGACGCGGTTCAGGTTCTCGATGAAGACCGGCACGAACGCGACTTCCCGCCGCGCCTTTGCGAGGTGAAAAAGTCCGGTCTTGAACGGGTTCACCTCGCAGTCGGCATTCCGCGTGCCTTCGGGAAAAAGGATCAGCGATTCCCCGGCACTGAGCGCGTCGAGCATCGGGACGAGCGGATTATTTTCCCGCGTCACGTCACGCCGCTCGATAAGGACTGCGCGAAAGACGCGGTGGGCGAGCAGCTCGCGAATGCCGCCAGTCTGCCAGTAGTCGCGTGCGCCAACCGGGCGCGTCTTCCGCCGAAGCTCCCCTGGCAGCACCGACCAGAGGAGGACGAAGTCGAGATTGCTCGTGTGATTGGCGAAATAGACCCGCTGCTCCGGCACGGGTGCGCATCCGCGCCAGCGCGCGCGCACGCCGGTGAGGAGTCGGGTGAAGCCGGCGATGAGCGAAGCCGTCATGACGCGCGCCGATAGGTCCGCACGATCCGCCGCCCCGCCGTCACCGCGGTGCCCGCTGCGATGAATGCGAGCATCCATGCGAGGACATTTCCCGCGAAGCCGATGGGCGGAGCCGCAG
>Ga0105048_10018319_pt1 | contig 10776 bp, 8 predicted proteins | sample MAT05_FD_78382 | JGI IMG/M metagenome (GOLD analysis project Ga0105048, IMG submission 78382) | Freshwater microbial communities from Lake Fryxell liftoff mats and glacier meltwater in Antarctica - MAT-05 | ecosystem: Environmental > Aquatic > Freshwater > Ice > Liftoff microbial mat | place...
AGGCGCCCGCGAAGCCCTCTCTCGCCTCCGCCGCCGTTGCCGACAGCCTCGGCGAGTTCGCGATCAATGTGTCTTCGATCCGCCAGAGGTTCCTTGAAGCCTTTCGCCTGCGCAGCGAACATGCCGCGTCCATTGATGCGGCCACGCGAGAGGCCATTGCCGCCCGCCTCGCCCTGGAGTATGGCGGCGCGAAGGCCGCAAGCGATGCCGTATGGGCGCTGGCCCGTGAAAACGACTGGTACCGCGAGGGCGAGGGGGCCGAGAAGTTCTTGCTGCGCGGCCCTTCGATTGCGGCCGCGCGCAATGAGGCTGCCTTCACCTTGACCGTGGCATGGCACGGTCTGTCCATCGGCACCCTCGTTCACGACGGCTTCGAGTGGCGGTGGTCGCAGACTGAAAGCGGCACGCCAGTGCCGCCAGTCATTCGCCAGACGATGCCGGGGAGGTTGCCGCCCTTCGTGGTCTCTCTGCTGCCGGAAGGCTGGCTGGAGAGCGTTCTGCACAACCGCGACGAGCGGGCCACGGTTCGCTCGGGCAGGCGCTACATGTCCAACATCACGATGGCCGAGAACGCGGATGAGCTTGCCGCCCTGCCGCTCGATGTCCTCGCGACGCCGCTCGCCGCCCATAGCGCGGCGGGCGTGTTCACAGGCACCTATGCCGGGCCCGGCCGCAGCGCAATGGAGCAGGACTTCGAGCGCAACCTCGCCAAGATCTATGAGCGTGCCGATACGCCGCGCCTCTCCGGCGTGCAGATCAAGGCACCGATGACGCTCGACCCGGACGGCAGGCTCTCGCCGAGCATCGGTACGCCGTTCACGCACATCCTGAAGCCGGCAGGGACCGGCGGCTTCGAAGCCTTGCCGTTGGTCGAATGGATCGGACTTGCCCTCGCGCGCGGTGCCGGGTTCACGGTCCCGGCAAGCGCACTGATCGCGATGCCTGATGACATGCCGCCAGCACTTCTGGTCGAGCGGTTCGACATTCGCGCAGGAACTGATGATCGCCGCCTGCTGGCGATGGAGGACCTTTGCTCGGTGCTCGACCTGTCACCGGAGGCCAAGTACGACGGCACCATCGAGCGTGTGGCGCGCGCCCTGAGAGGCCTGTCCACCTCGCCCGACGAAGACCTCTTGATCCTCATGAAGCGCGTCGTGTTTGCCTGGCTCATCGCGGACGGCGACATGCATCTCAAGAACATGGCCGTTTTGAAGATCGCCGAACCCGGCAATCCAGCCTTCCGCAGCGTTCGCCTTGCACCCGTCTATGACACGCTGACCACACGAGTCTTTCCTCGCCTCGAACATGATCGCATGGCGCTGAAGCTGGGCGGCAAGGACGAACGGCTCAAGCGCGCAGACTTTCTCGCGGTCTCTGCAATAGCCGGACTTCGGGCATCGGACACCAACGCCGCTATCGACGACGTTCTGAACAGGATGCGGGCTGCCGTTGCCGCGATCACGTTGCCCACGCTTCCCGGCTACGGGCCGTCCGGCGAGGCTGCCATGACCCGAACACTTGAGATATGCCGGGATCGGATTGCGGCGTTCGCGTGAGAGGATAGGAATTTCATGATGCGGGGTGAAGAATGGGCATCATGAAAGTCAGTGACTAACCGCTTACGCGGTGCGCATTCAATATGGCCACGAATTCGCGCATCGTTTCCCCGAACGCTTGCGCATGAACCGCTTCCATGCGATGCGCTCGCAACTGGGCGATATGCTGAAATTCCATCGGATTGCTTTTGATGACCGCCATCGACCAGTCCTTGAATATCTGCTCGTTCGCGGGCGAGACCTGGATGATGCGGACATCGCTATGGCGGCGGTCATCCATCACCGTCACATACATCCGCAGCACGGCCTGTTCCGGCCCTTCCAGGATTTGCGCGAACATGCGGCCGCCGTAGACGAGGACACCGGTGATGCCAACCGCCTGATTGTTTCGTCGGGCCGAGCGCAGAATGTCATGCACCTCGTCGTCGGATACGTCGTGCGGGGCCTGGCTGAGGTACAAAAGGCGGATCATGAAGAACGATCGTCGGCCCGGTAACGGAAAAGCGCTTCGTGTGGCTCCGCGATCGGCGCCTTTGCGCGCACATCGAGACGGAGTAACAGCCGGACACCAGAAGCCCGGATGCCACGGCGCTGGAAGAATCCAGTCTCAGCGAATTTCGGACCATGGTGTCGCTCGGCGTCAGACAGTGTGCCATTGGCGAGGGTGTTGTTACTCATGGTGAGGACCCTTGAAATTGGGCTGGGCATAAAGAGCGTTACTGGTGGCGTCGCGTGTGATGTGGCGTGTAGGGTTGCGTGTAGGGTTGCGTGTAGGGGTGCCCCGTGGATCGTTCCATGTGGTTGGACTGTAGATGGTGCGATCCAACAGCGGTATCGGGGCTACACCTTAGTCCCAAAGGCAAAATACCTTAGTGTCACGTGCAGGCTTGTCAGACTGTCAGCAGTTCGCGCGACTGGTTATGCCGCATAAGCTGCACGAATTGCACGAATTGCACGAACTGCACGAACTGCGGCGCCGGGCCGCGCCGAAGGCGGCCAATCGGTGGCCTGCAAGGCCGCAGCCACTGACGCGAACAGGCCGGGATCGGTGAAATGCTGCGCCGTCCTGTCGGAGGATCACAGTCCCGTTCAAACCCCGCGTACCCGGTCTTGCGCGAAGCGCTGGCGGAACGCTGCGAAGCCACCTTTATCCAGGGCCAGGCGCAACTCTCGCACCAGATTCAAAAAGTAATGCAGGTTGTGGATACTGGCCAGCATCGGGCCGAGCATCTCGCCGCAACGGTCCAGGTGGTGCAGGTAGGCGCGTGAGAAGCCGTCGCGGCCGCCATCGTCCCAGGCCACGCCAGCCTTGCCGGCGCAGGCATAACAGGTGCAGGTGGTGTCCAGGGGCTGCGCGTCCGCCTTGTGGCGCGCGTTGCGGATTTTCAGGTCACCAAACCGCGTAAACAGCGTGCCGTTGCGCGCATTGCGCGTGGGCATCACGCAGTCGAACATGTCCACGCCCTGGGCCACACCCTCGACGATGTCTTCGGGTGTACCCACGCCCATCAGGTAACGCGGCTTGTGCGCGGGCAGGCGCTGCGGTGTGTGCGCCATGATGCGCAGCATCTCCTCCTTGGGTTCGCCCACACTCACGCCGCCCACGGCGTAACCGGGAAAGTCCATGGCGACGAGTTGTTCCAGCGACTCCTGGCGCAGCGACTCGAACATGCCGCCCTGCACGATGCCGAACAGCGCGTTCGGGTTGGCCAGGCGCCCGAACTCTTCCTTGCAGCGCTGCGCCCAGCGCAGGCTCAGTTCCATCGACTGGCGCGCTTCGCTATCGGTAGTCAGTTGCCCCCTGGTCTTGGGCTCGACCGAAATGTAGGGTGTGCATTCGTCGAACTGCATCACGATGTCGGAGTTCAGCGTGGCCTGGATCTGCATCGAAATCTCGGGTGTCAGGAATAGCTTGTCGCCGTTGACCGGAGAGGAGAAACGCACGCCTTCCTCGCTGATCGTACGCATCGCCCCGAGCGACCAGACCTGGAACCCGCCGGAGTCGGTAAGGATCGGTCTGTTCCACTTCTCGAACGCATGCAGGCCGCCAAACTGGGTCACCACGTCCAGCCCCGGGCGCATCCAAAGATGGAAGGTGTTGCCCAGGATGATTTGTGCGCCCATATCTTCCAGGCTTTGTGGCGTGACGCCTTTGACTGTGCCGTAAGTGCCCACCGGCATGAAGATCGGTGTCTCGACCACGCCGTGGTTCAGCGTAAGGCGACCGCGCCGGGCGTGGCTGGCCGTGTCGGTGGTCAGGAGTTCGAATTGCAGCACGAGGGAAAGCCCGCTTTCAGGTGGATTGCGCGCCGACCTTGCGTTTCCACATTTCCCAGGGCCGGCCAAGCTGGCCGTCGTTCATGGTCGACGCAGCCTGTGCTTCGCCCTCCGTGAGATAGCAGATGTCGCCCAGCGCCATCGCCTGCAGCTGCAGCCGCGCGTTGACTCGGTGTAAATCGCGCGGAACACGGCTTGCTGGATCGAGTTGCCCACTGCCACGTTGCCGTGCCCGCGCATCAGCGCGACGGCGTGGCCGCCCAGTGCGGCGGCGAGTGACTGCCCGAGGGGCCTGGGTGCTGATCAGCAGGTCGGTGTGGTCGCCTGCGGTGTGGCGGATGTCGAACACCGGGGTCTGGGCGCCCAGAAAACCGCTCATGTGACAGATCGGGCGCAGGCGCGCGCCGGTCACGCCGAACGGGATCGCCGACGGCGAGTGGCTGTGGACCACAGCCATCACGTCCGGGCGGGCCTGGTAGATTGCACTATGGATGAAGCGCTCCAGGTAACTGCGCCGCCCCTGCGGGTCGTGCACCGTGCCATCCAGGTCACAACTCAGGATGTCGTGCGCCGTCACCAGGGCCGGAGCCATGCTGCGCGCGATCAGGAATCGGTCGGCATGTTGGTCGTGGCGCACACTGATATGCCCAAAGGGGTCCAGAACACCTTCATGGACGAGGATGTGGTTGGCTGTGACCAGATCGGCGACCAGATCGGGATGGGCAGTGCTGGGCATGGGACGTACCGGGCTGTTGGCGGTTCAGAGATTTTCCACAGGCTGGCGCGACAGCAGCATGGCGTCACCGTAACTGAAGAACCGGTACCGCTCCTGCACGGCGTGCCGGTACAGCGCCATCACCTGGTCGTAGCCGGCGAACGCGCTGACCAGCATCATCAGCGTGGACTTGGGCAGGTGAAAGTTCGTAATCAGCCGGTGCACCAGCCGGAACTGGAAACCCGGCGTGATGAAGATGCTGGTATCACCTTGCGTCTGTCCACTCTGCGCCCACGACTCCAAGGTGCGCACGGTGGTGGTGCCGACCGCAACTATGCGTCCGCCGCGCGCCTGGCAATCGGCGATTGCCTGCAGCGTGGCCGCAGGCAGGTCGTACCACTCGCTGTGCATCTGGTGCTCGTTGATGTTGTCGGTTTTCACCGGCATGAAGGTGCCCGCGCCTACATGCAGGGTGACGGTGCCACGCTGGATGCCGCGTGCATCGAGCGCCTGCAGCACCGCGTCATCGAAATGCAACGCCGCCGTGGGCGCAGCGACGGCGCCTGGCTTGCTGGCAAACACGGTCTGATAACGTGCTTCGTCGAGCGCCGTGTCTTCGTGGTTGATGTACGGCGGCAGCGGCACGTGCCCGTGTTTTTCCATCAGCGCGTAGGGGTCGTCGCCGCTGTTATTCGACAACACGAAGCGAAACAGGCTGCCTGCGGCGTCCGGCCAGCGGCCGAGCAGGGTGGCACTGAGTCCGTCTGGGGTTCCGGTGGCGCCGTGCAGCGCCAGCGTTGTGCCGATCTGCGGCTTCTTGCTCACCCGCATGTGGGCCGCGACCTGGTTACCCGGCAACACCCGCTCGATCAGCAGTTCAACCTTGCCACCGCTGGGCTTCTCGCCATACAGGCGGGCCTTGACAACCCGGGTGTCATTAAAGACGACCAGATCACCCGGATCGAGCAGGCCGGGCAGGTCGCGGAAAATGCGGTCCACTGGTGCGCTGCCGCTTGCGTCGAGCAGGCGCGAGGCACTGCGTTCGGGGATGGGCTGCTGGGCAATCAGTTCGCCCGGCAGCGAAAAATCGAAGTCGCCGAGGGTGAAAACGCGTTTGGGGTTGGTCGAAGTTTTGTGCATGGTGCTTGCGGGCTGTACCGGCCCGGGCCAAGTGTGGTTGGAAAGACAGGGCAGAATTCTCCCATGCCGGTACCCCCGAACGCCACCGTCGCCAATTTGCCAGTGGTTGCAGCCGTCCGCAATACGCTGCAAAAGGCGCTCGCCAAGATGGGCCTGGTACGCGACATCGACCTGGCGCTGCATCTGCCGCTGCGGTATGAGGACGAGACCCGCATCGTACGCCTCGCAGATGCACACGAGGGTCAGACCGTGCAGATCGAGGCCACGGTCACGGCCAGCGAGGTTTTGTTTCGGCCACGCCGCCAGCTGCTGGTGACGGTGGATGACGGCTCGGACACCTGCATGTTGCGTTTTTTCAGCTTCTACCCGTCACTGCAAAAGACCCTGCAGGTGGGTGCACGGGTGCGTGTGCGCGGCGAGGTCAAGGGCGGCTTTCTGGGCTGGACCATGGTGCACCCGGTCACCCATGCCGCACCCGGGCCACTGCCGACTGCGTTGACGCCGGTGTATCCCACGGTGGCGGCCGTGCCGCAGGCGTATCTGCGCAAAGCCGTACTCGGTGGTTTGGCGCGCGCCGAGCTGTCAGAAACCGTCGCCTCTGCCGCCTGGCCGTTGCCGCATCCGGCGCTGGCCTGGCCGCTGCGCGCTGCGCTGGAGTTCCTGCACCACCCGGCGCCACAGGTGGCGCTGGCGACGCTGGAGGACCATAGCCACCCGGCGTGGCAGCGCCTGAAGCTGGAGGAGTTGCTGGCGCAGCAGATTTCGCAGTTGCAGTCGCGCCGCGAACGGGAAGCCTTGCGCGCCCCGGTGCTGCGTGCGCTGCCGCGCGGTCTGCGTGACCGTCTGCTGGCGGCTTTGCCTTTCATACTCACGCTGGCGCAGCAACGGGTGTGCCGGGAAATCGGGCGCGACCTCGCCGTGGCCGCGCCCATGCACCGTTTGTTGCAAGGTGATGTGGGATCGGGCAAGACGGTGGTGGCTGCGCTGGCGGCTGCCATTTGTATCGACGCCGGGCGCCAGTGTGCGTTGATGGCGCCCACCGAGATCCTGGCCGAGCAGCATTTTCGCAAGCTCATCGCGTGGCTGGAGCCGCTGGGGATCACCACGGCCTGGCTGACCGGCAGCCAGAAAGCCAAGGAGCGGCGCCAGATGCTGGCGCTGGTTGCGTCCGGTGCGGCGGCTCTGGTGGTCGGCACCCACGCCATGATCCAGGACAAGGTGCAATTTGCCAACCTGGCACTGGCGGTGATTGACGAGCAACACCGCTTTGGCGTCGCGCAGCGCCTGGCCTTGCGCGACAAGATGGCCGAGCCGGGTCTGGAGCCGCACCTGCTGATGATGACCGCCACGCCGATACCGCGCACGCTGGCCATGAGTTATTACGCCGACCTGGAGGTCTCCACCATTGACGAGTTGCCGCCCGGGCGCACGCCCATCGTGACCAAACTGGTCAACGCGGCTCGGCGCGAAGAGGTGGTGCAGCGCGTGCGCGCGCAACTGGCCCAGGGACGGCAGGTGTATTGGGTCTGTCCCTTGATCGAGGAGAGTGAGACATTGGACTTGCGTCACGCCACCGAGGCCCATGAGGCCCTTGTCACGGCCTTGCCCGGGGTGCTGGTCGGGCTGCTGCATTCGCGCATGCCGGTGGCGGAGAAAAAAGCCGTCATGGCGCACTTTGTACAGGGCCAGATGGCGGTGCTGGTCTGCACCACAGTGATCGAGGTCGGGGTGGACGTGCCGAACGCCTCCTTGATGGTGGTCGAACACGCCGAGCGTTTTGGCCTGTCGCAGTTGCACCAGTTGCGTGGCCGGGTCGGCCGTGGCAGCGCCGCGTCGGCTTGTGTGTTGTTGTATTCCACTGGGGACGCTGCGCGGCTCGGCGAAGCCGCCCGGGCGCGGCTGAAGGCAATGGTCGAGACCGGCGACGGGTTCGAGATTGCCCGGCGCGACCTGGACATTCGCGGCCCGGGCGAGTTTCTGGGCGCGCGCCAGTCGGGCGCCGCGCTGCTGCGTTTTGCAGACCTCGCGACCGACGCCCAACTGCTCGCCTGGGCGCGCCAGGCGGCTCCGGTGTTGCTTGACCAGCATCCGCAACTGGCCCGCCAGCATGTGGCGCGCTGGCTCGGCAGCAAGACTGAGTATCTGAAAGCCTGAACCCGGCCTGCCACGGCCGGGCCGGGCCGGGACATTGGACAACGGAGGACAATGGGCATATGACCCTGACCGAACTCAAGTACATCGTTGCGGTGGCGCGCGAGCGCCACTTTGGCAAGGCTGCCGAAGCCTGTTTTGTGTCGCAACCCACGTTGTCGGTGGCGGTGAAGAAGCTCGAGGAAGAACTTGAGCTCAAGTTGTTTGAACGCAGCGCCAACGAAGTCACGGTAACGCCACTGGGTGAAGAGGTGGTGCGCCAGGCGCAGTCGGTGCTGGAGCAGGCGGCCAGCATCCGCGAAATCGCCAAGCGCGGCAAGGACCCCCTGGCTGGCGCCCTGCGCCTGGGTGTTATCTACACCATCGCACCCTACCTGTTGCCGGACCTGGTGCGAAACGTGATCGCGCGCACGCCGCAGATGCCCTTGATGCTGCAGGAGAACTTCACGGTCAAGTTGCTGGAGATGTTGCGCACCGGTGAGCTTGACTGCGCGATTCTGGCGGAACCGTTTCCCGACACCGGGTTGGCGATGGCGCCCCTCTACGACGAGCCGTTCATGGCGGTCGTGCCCGGCAATCATCCCCTGGCACGGCAAAGCTCGGTAAGTACCGAGGAGCTGAAATCCGAGACCATGTTGCTGCTCGGCACCGGCCACTGCTTTCGCGACCATGTGCTCGAAGTGTGCCCCGAGTTTGCGCGCTTTTCGAGCAACGCGGGAGGCATACGGCGCAGTTTCGAAGGTTCCTCGCTGGAGACCATCAAACACATGGTGGCGGCAGGCATGGGCATCACCCTGGTTCCACAACTCGGGGTGCCGACCGACGCCTTGGCCAGCAAGCGCGGGCGCGCCAGGGATCCGTTGGGCTCGGTGCGGTATCTGCCGATCACGGACAAGGCGGGTGGCGCACCACCGACGCGGCGTGTCGTGCTGGCTTGGCGGCGCAGCTTTACGCGCTACGAGGCGATTGCCGCATTGCGCAACGCGATTTACGCCTGTGCGCTTCCGGGCGTCAAGCGTTTGTCGTGAGCGCGGGCCTGTGTGAGCAGCCGCCAGGCCAGTTTGCCATGAGGCTGCGCCAGCGCCTTGCGCTGTACCTGCAGTTGGTACGCTGGGACCGCCCGGCCGGCTGGCTGTTGTTGTTGTGGCCCACACTGAGCGCCTTGTGGCTTGCCGCCGACGGCTTTCCAGGATGGCATTTGCTGGCGGTTTTCAGCGCCGGAACCGTGCTCATGCGCAGCGCCGGTTGCTGCATCAACGATGTGGCAGACCGCGAGTTCGACAAACACGTAAAACGCACGGCGCAGCGCCCGGTCACCAGTGGCGCCTTGGGCAGCCAGGAGGCCCTGTTGCTGGGCGCTGTTCTTGCGCTGCTCGCGTTCTCTCTGGTGCTCACCACCAATGCTGCAACCATCCTGTGGTCGTTCGCGGCGCTGGCCATTGCCATTGCCTACCCGTACACGAAGCGTTTTTTTGCGATGCCGCAGGCGGTGCTGGGTGTGGCCTTCAGTTTTGGCATCCCGATGGCTTTTGCCGCGGTGCTGGGTGCCGGACCGCCGGGCCTGGCGACGCTGCTGACGAGTGTGCCACCATGGGCGTGGCTGCTGCTGCTGGGCAATCTGTTCTGGGTGCTGGCCTACGACACCGAGTACGCGATGGTGGACCGCGATGACGATGTGCGTATCGGAATCCGGACCTCGGCGATCACCCTGGGCCGCTTCGATGTCGCTGCCGTGTTGGCCAGTTATGCCCTGTACCTGGGCATCTGGGCGGGTTTGGTGTGGAACCGGCTCGATTCCTGGGTGTTTGCGGTGGCGCTGGCGCTGGCTGCGGCGCAGGCCGTGTGGCATGGATGGCTGATCCGTCGCCGCGACCGGGACGCGTGTTTTGCGGCTTTCCGCGCCAATCACTGGCTGGGCTTCACCATGTTTGCCGGTATTGCGCTGGGTTACGCCACGCGCTGAGCCCGCTGTGCCGCGTCAGCCGGAGCCGAACTCCTGGCCCATTTCCCTGGCGCGCCGTTGCGCCGCGTAGATGGCGTTTTCGAACAACTGCCGCACGCCGGAGTCTTCCATCGACGAGATCGCGGCCTGCGTCGTGCCGCCCCTGGAAGTAACGCGTTGGCGCAGGACCTGCGGACTGTCGTCGGAACTGCGGGCCAGCTCCGAAGCCCCGACGAAGGTCGCGACTGCCAACTGGTGTGCCTGTTGCGCAGTCAGGCCCATGGAGGTGCCGCAGGCGGCCATGGCTTCCAGGAAATAAAACACGTAAGCCGGGCCGGATCCCGACAGCGCGGTCACCGCGTCGAGCTTTTCCTCTGCGTCGAGCCAGAGGAACTCGCCCGTGCTGCGCACGATGTGTTCAACCTGCGCGCATTGGTCAGGGTTGACGCCGGGGCGCGCGAACAGTGCGGTGATGCCTTTGCCGATCAGGGCCGGTGTGTTGGGCATCGCACGCACCACACGCTGGCTGCCCAGCCAGCGCGCGATGCTGTCACTGGGAATACCGGCGGCGACGCTCAGATGCAAGGAGTTGCGTGTGAACGCAGCGCCCTGTTGTGCCGCCTGCTGGAACATCTGGGGCTTGACGGCCCAGACCACGACATCGGCGGATTGCAGTTGCGGACCCGCGTGCTCCAGTGCGTCGATCCCGAAGTCGCCCTGGAGTTTGCGCCGCGTCGGCTCGTAGGGCTCGACGACGAGCAACCGTGGCGGGGTCACCGACCCGGCGCGCAGACCGTGGATGATTGCGCTGGCCATGTTGCCGCCACCAATAAAAGCAATCGTATGGTTCATCCTAGAAACCGCAGTTGGACGCGCCCGAGTGGACTGCGATGGGGTGCGCTGGCAAGGCTGAGCGCTGCGGCTCCAAGTGTGCCCGCGCACACTTGGACAGCGCGAAGAAGGCAAGCCTCTGGCTTGACTGCGGCCTGCAAGGC
>Ga0105048_10018322_pt1 | contig 10774 bp, 9 predicted proteins | sample MAT05_FD_78382 | JGI IMG/M metagenome (GOLD analysis project Ga0105048, IMG submission 78382) | Freshwater microbial communities from Lake Fryxell liftoff mats and glacier meltwater in Antarctica - MAT-05 | ecosystem: Environmental > Aquatic > Freshwater > Ice > Liftoff microbial mat | place...
CCGGTAAAGTATGCCGTGGAGTTAGGGGGGGGCGCATTTCGAAATGTCGCATCATCTGTGCCGTAGGCACTACCTATTTGTAGCAATAAATGTCTCGTTTAGCAGATATGCCACGTAGTGGCTACCCATTAAAGTGGTCTCGTAGGTACGGGAGCACGCTTCCCAATTTTACAATGTCTTTGTGCTATAAACTGGTAGCCCCGATGGAACTATAAATTATTAGATGTTGCGACATCTTGAAATGCACCCAGTTAGGGTATGTACTTTTTAAGCAAGAAAACAGAACATACTACAAACGTTCTTACCTATATAATTCAGCAATAAGCCACAAATATTAGGGGCAATTGCACAGACTTCCATGCCTGAGTCTGTCAAAACAATCCCTGAACGGCTTCGCAGTAAAAGATGGATTTTTTTCGTTTTCTTTCCAACTTAAATATTTACAATGACCAATTTCAACAACAAAGTGGTTTGGATAACCGGCGCATCTTCGGGCATTGGAGAAGCCCTGGCTTATGCATTTTCAAAAAGAGGGGCAAGGCTTATTTTATCGGCTAGAAGAATAGAAGAACTTAAAAGGGTGCAAGCCAATTGCAGCCAGCCAATGCTGGTAGATATATTGCAAATGGATCTTAGCAAGGTCGCGGAACTACCGGCTAAAGTGGATTGGGTGCTAAGCCAAAGGGTCAAAATAGACATCCTTATTAACAACGGCGGCATCTCTCAGCGCAGCGAGGCAAGAGACACCAGCATGGAAGTGTACCGGCAAATAATGGAGGTGAATTTTTTTGGTACGGTATGTTTATCCAACCTGGTGATGAAACATTTTTTAGAAAGAAACGAAGGCCAGTTTGTAATCATCAGCAGCATCACGGGGATTGTAGGGCTACCGCTAAGAACAGCCTACACGGCTTCTAAACATGCCATCGAAGGTTTTTATAAATCGCTGCGAACGGAGATTTGGAAAACAAACCTGCGGGTTTTAATAGTACGGCCAGCATCTGTTAAAACCGACATTGCCAGAAATGCACTAACGGCCGACGGGGGGAAATTTAATAAAAGCGATGCTGTAATTGACAAAGGGATCAGTGCCGAAAGCCTCGCCGAATCTATAATAGGTGCTATTGAAAAAAATAAAAAGACCTTGTTGGCCGGGCCGGTAGCGCAGCAGTTTATTATTCGAATGAACAGGTATTTTCCCGGTTGGGTCTTTAATATTCTAAAGAAAGTGAAGCCATGAAACAAAAGCCTATAATACTGAAAGCGCAACCACCAATCATGGCTTTGTGCATTAAAAGCTGGCGGATTGGTTTCTTTATTCCCTTCGAAACATTCTATCATTCCAAATCATTCCTCATCATTTTTCCAATGCTTTTATGGTTAGCCTAAACATTTTTCAACATTGTGGGTAATTCACTGAAAACTGCCAACTGCAATTTTGCCAACTGTACTCCCTTCCCCTTACTTTTGCGGCCATAAAAATCAGCAATGCAGTTATCATCTCTTCTCGACCGTTTCAACGAACCCGAAACGCTCCGTATGGCCAAGCTTGGTCGTGAACTCCGTGCACAGGGCCACGATCTCACCGACATGAGCCTTGGAGAACCCGACTTTGACACACCAGAACATGTAAAGGCGGCAGCCATCAAAGCCGTGCAGGACAACTACAGTCATTATACACCAGTTGCAGGTTATCCCGATTTAAGGGCGGCAGTTTGCACCAAGCTAAAACGCGATAATAACCTCGATTATCAACCTGAAAATGTAGTGGTTTCCACTGGTGCCAAGCAAAGCATTGCCAACCTAATCATGGCGGTGGTGGATAGTGGCGATGAAGTAATTATTCCAACCCCATTTTGGGTAACCTACAGCGAAATAGTAAAACTTGTGCAGGGCGTGCCAGTAATAGTTACTACAAAAATTGAGAATAAATACAAGATTACCCCGGCCGAATTGGAAGCCGCCATTACGCCCCGTACCAAACTGTTCATGTTCTCTTCGCCTTGTAACCCAACCGGTTCGGTATATAGCAAAGCAGAACTGACCGGATTAGCCGAAGTGTTTCGTAAGCACCCCAACATCGTAATTATGAGCGATGAGATTTATGAGTACATCAATTATACCGAATATGGCCACCAAAGCATTGCCCAATTCAGCGATTTAAAAGACCGCATTGCCATTATAAACGGTCTTAGCAAAGGCTACGCTATGACTGGTTACCGCCTCGGCTACCTCGTTGCAAATGCAGAGCTGGTAAAAGCCTGCGAAAAAATACAGGGCCAGATGACAAGTGGTGCTACCGCAGTTACCCAACGTGCAGCCATTGTGGCCTTAACCGGCGACCAAAAGCCAACGCAGGATATGGTGGCACAGTTTATACTACGCCGCAAACGCATCCTTGAATTGCTTAAAGAAATTCCTAACATTGAATGTGCTGAACCCGATGGAGCCTTTTATGTGTTCCCTGTTATCAGTGCTTACTTTGGCACAAGCGATGGTACCGATACTATTAAAGACGCCGACGACCTGTGTATGTACCTGCTCAATAAAGCCCACCTTAGCACTGTTACCGGTCGTGCCTTTGGCGACCCCAATTGCATCCGTATTTCGTTTGCCAATAGCATGGAGAATATAGAAAAAGGAATGGCTAAAATGAAAGCCGCCCTCGCAACATTAAAATAAAAATAAAGCCGTTTATCCACAAAAGCCTCAAAGAGATTTGGGGCTTTTGTATGAATAGGGAGTCTTCATTTGCGTAATGGCTTTTGTATGGATTGCATAAGTTTCATACCAGCGCCTCAGGCCTTTTTATCCTGGCGCATAAGAGCAACAATTTTAAATCCCCCTTTCTTTTACCTTTGGCCGTTAAATAAGGCAATGCCTGTGGTCAATGACTATTGACCTAGGATGAACATGTTGACAAACAAAAAATTATGAGCAAGAAAGGAAAAGTGTTGGTAGCAATGAGCGGTGGTATAGATAGCACCGTTGTAGCGTTAATGCTCCATCACGAAGGATATGAGGTAGTGGGTATTACTATGAAAACCTGGGATTATGCATCAAGTGGTGGCGGAGCCAAAGGCAAAAAAGAAACAGGCTGCTGCAACCTCGATAGTTTTAACGATGCCCGTATGGCTGCCGTGCAGCATGGCTTTCCACATTTTATATTGGATATAAGAGAAGAGTTTGGCGACTTTGTAATAGAAAATTTTGTAGAAGAATACATTGCTGGTCGTACACCAAACCCATGTGTGCTGTGCAATACGCACATAAAATGGCGGGCTCTGCTAAAACGGGCCGATGCCATGGGCTGCGAATTTATAGCCACAGGCCATTATGCAAACATCCACCAACATACCAATGGCCGGTTTTATATCAGCAAAGGTGTGGACGAAACCAAAGATCAGAGCTATGTACTGTGGGGGCTGCAGCAGGATTTACTAGCCCGTACATTATTGCCATTGGGCGGCTACCGTAAATCTGCCATCAGAAAAATGGCTGAGGATTATGGGTACCCCGAACTGGCCAAAAAAGCAGAGAGCTATGAAATTTGTTTTGTGCCGGATAACGATTATCGCGGTTTTCTCAAACGCCGAGTGGATGGGCTGGAAGAGCGGGTAGCAGGCGGCTGGTTTATAGATAAGACCGGTAAGCGGCTTGGCCAGCATAAGGGATACCCGTTCTATACCATTGGCCAGCGCAAGGGGCTGGATATTGCGCTGGGCAAACCAGCATACGTAACCTATATAGACCCTGAAACCAATACCGTAACCCTTGGCGAAGAAGTCGATCTTGACCGCAGCGAAATGACCGTAGCCGGCATTAATTGGCTCAAGTACGATGGCATTAGCGATGGGATGGAAGCCATAACCAAAATACGGTACAAAGACCAAGGCGCACTGGCTAATCTTTATAATAATGATGGCAAGATTCGGGTAAAATTTTACGAAAACGTAAAAGGTATTGCCCCTGGGCAGAGTGCCGTTTTTTTTGAAGGAAACGATGTAATTGGTGGTGGCGTAATACAACGGGGTAGCTGACCTCCATGGCTATGACTGGTTTTACTTTAGGGCATCTCTAAAAACCTTCCATTTTCCCTCATTTGAAGGGGATTTAAAGGGGAGGCCAACAAAGAAAAGTAAGTTTTTAGAGGTGCCCTTGAAACATAAGAGTCAGAACAAGTATGGCCAGGCGCCTGGATTATTTGTAACGGGTCTCCTTTATCTTCATCCTACAAATTATTGCCATGTTCTCATTGCTCCACCAATACCTTATCGAAAATGGCAGCCTCCACATTCCGGGCATCGGCACCTTGGCGTTTGCTGAAGTATCTGCCCGGCTTGATGTGGCCGATAAGCAATTGCAGGCACCGCACAAAACTTTGCGGCTAAATGTGGCTAGCGATCCGGCTAACAAACATGCCCTGATGGGCTTCTTAAGCCGCCATTTGAACATAAGCGAAGAGCAATCATATACCGTATTCCGCCAGTTTACGGATTCTATTCGCACCAGTCTTGGCACCAAACGTATTTTATATTGGTATAATCTCGGTGCATTTCAAAAAGACGAAAGTGGTACCGTAAAATTTGTACAAACTACAGATTTGGATCAATACCTGCCACCCGTTATAGCCGATAGGATGATTAGGGCAAACGCTGAACATAGCATGACTGTAGGCGATACCGAAACTACCAACACCGCCATGCAGGAATATTACGGCGATGAGCAAGTAGAATTCAGAAAGGATTACTGGTGGGTATGGGCCATCGTCATTTTTGTTGTAAGCGCTGGCCTTATTTGGCTAAAGTATTTTAGCTAACAGCTTTTTTTTTTCTCCAGGTATTTTTTTCGGATGATATCCTGCACCGGCACTGCTGCAAGTTTGCTTTCAAGCCAACTGATAATATCGAGATAGGCAAAGGCTCTCGTTTCGCTGCTGCGATGTTCATACTGCTTTAGTTTGTGCAGCAGCTTCTCAAATTCCGGTTTCATTCTGGCAGCGGTAAGGCTGAACGCTTTTTTCAAAAACCGGAAAAGCTCTTCTTCTACCGTACTGAGGTTCTCCATCTTAGCCATAAAGCGGTACACCGATTTAATCAGGTATTCCAGCAGTTGAAAATTACCGAGTTCATAATGGGCTATCAGGTGCAGCAGCCGGGCATAACATTGCAGGTCGGTCCGCAGGTCCACTTTCCAGTTGATAATTTTATTGAGGTAATCAATGGCCTTATCGTAATGGCCACTACCAAAATACAGCGAGGCAAACTTGTAGTAAAATACCAACACCCGGTGCCTGTCGAGAAAAATTTTGTTCTCTGCAATAAAATTTTCAATAACGGGCACCAGTTCCACACCCGTGCTGAACGTGCCCTGCATAAAATGCTGGTTAATCTTAGCGATGTAGAGGTATAAAAAGGTTTGAATACGGCTATTCTGTTTTAGCCCCATTACCGGCGAATGCGAAAATGTTTCGAAACGATGTAATTCGGCCAAAAACTTTGAGTCATTGTGCAGATCGAAATGAGCCCCTAAAAGATTGTGCATCCCCTTTATGTATTGAGTCGTTTCTATCTCAATCATAAAAGGCTCCTTCTCAAAAAGATCTACCCATTTTTGGGTGTAGCGGTAGTACATCAAATAATCCTGGCGAATAAAAGCGAACCAGCAATAGCTTTGGTAGAGATAAAGTTTTTCGTAAAAACCTTCTACATTTTTTACATCAAAAGTTAGGTGCTCATCAAAATATTGCTTCACCGCTTCCTCATCTTTCTTATTACGTGCATGGCCGTTTTTAATATACCAGCTGTAGAGTTGCAACGAGAGGTTACTAAGCTGGCCAATCATCATTAGCCGGTTATTGGTATCCGATACTTCTTTGCAAAGCGTATCTGCCCTGTCCTGCATGCTGCGGGTAATATGCAGGCTTTCTATTTTCTTTTCTAAAAAAAGTACCTGTATTAAAAAACTCACCTGGTTATTGGCTTTGGTTTGTTCTTTAATCTTATCAAGCAGCTTTAGGCTTTGCAGGTACAGGCCTTTGTTGTACAATATCCGTGCATAGTCCAGTTGTTCATGCAGTTGTATGTCAATGTTCACTTCGCTTTTTAGGAGCCGGATACTGGCCAGGAGTTCCTTGTACAGGCTGGCCTTAATATTGCTGAGTTGCAATTTGGTGATGGATTTATTTTTCTTTAGCAGCAATTCTTCGTCGTACTCAGCCATGCCATCCAGGGCGTCAAAAAGTTGTACAATTTTCAGGTCTTCGCTAGATGAAATTCGCTTCACGTACAGCTTAAAATTCCGCTTTTCGCTTTTTTCAAGCGACTTTACTAACTGGAATAATGCGTCGGCACTTCGGTTGGGCATTGTAACTGGTATCCTTTAAAACCCTTTGATACAGGGGGTTTGGGTAAAAAATAAATATCTGCGTTTCAGCACACAAATACAAGGTAAGCTATACAAGATATTTATAGAGATGATACCGGATACCTACATTATGGTCTTATTATAAATAACACAAAACAGGTAATGTGGGTAAAATAAAAGGAGTACCACGTTTTAAATATATTGTGGAGGTGCTACAGCTACCTTGTACTTTGCTCCGTAAGTAGGCTATTTCTTCTTTAAGGTGTTGTGTCTTTCACGGTAGCCTTCAGCCTGGCTGTATAGCGTATAAGCTTGTTGGTTGGTATTGTATTGCGCACCATCTGTAGGGCTAAAAATAAAATGTACCGATTGCTCCGTAGGGAAAAAACTAAGAAGGGTTCTGTTATACAAGCGGCTCATGGCAAGCAGGCAATCAATGGTAAGGCCACGTAGGTCGCCATTTTCGTATTTTGATAGTGTAGAGCGGCTAATGCCAAGCTCTTTAGCTGCTGTTTCTTGTTTTTTGCCTGCTTCATCTCTTGCTTTTACTAATTGTGTAGCAAGGGTTTGCAAAACTTGCTCGTTGGTTAGGTTACTCATGTGTGGCAATTTACACAAAATGTACACTTTACGCTACAAAATATTGGTTACTTTAACACCATAAGAAAATAAGGCACTGTAACATTACAGTATATTATTGGCCAATGTATTGCGGGGTGTACACCTTAATTTGCCCCAAAGGATAAAGATAAAAAAGGACGTTGACTGTACGATACGCAGCATCGGGTAGCAAAAACAGCCGATGGGAGAAATCTCTTGCATCTGTAAACGGTGAGTTCGTGGTAGCACCTGTATTGCACGACGCCTGTGATATTTATGCCGGGGCGAAAGGCGGTTTATAATTTAATTTTAAGTATATGAGAACATTACAAAGATTTTCAGAATTGAAAGTTTCAGAAGTTGAGATGCAAGGCATTAAAGGGGGGCAGGCTGTATCTGGTTCAGGTACTATTTTTGGATCAAATTATAGCTACGCGGGTTCTTTTTCCCCAACAGCTGGTCTTTCTCAAACTGCAACTCTCAGCGTTGGGGTTGCAAGTTATTCCCAGACAACACCATCATATACATCGGATTGGTGTGGTAGTGTGTCGATCGATGGTTCAAACGGTGGTGGCTGTATGACATTTTTTAACGGCTCATGGCACGTAATGACAATGTAAAAAAAAATTAAGATGCCAATGAGTGGCATCTTAATTTAATAAATATGTGTATGAAATTATTAATCATAGTTGTTTGCTGTTTATGTTGGAGTACACCACATGCACAATATGGATATGTTATTTTGCAAAAGCAACCATTCAATTTATCGCCAACTATTACTCCCTCGAAAAAAAGTATCGAAGTAAATAAGGTCTTTATTGATAAATTACATTATTACGATCAATTGTATAGGCAAATACCTATTGACCAAAAGAAACTAGCAATTATTGATAGTTTATTATTTATAGAGTATAGAATTTTTTATGAAAGGTATGGATTCATTCCACTTAATAAAAATCTGGTAAAAGGGATGATTTCTGATTATGAAACATTTTTATTGAAAAGCTATATATTCCAATTACATTTTTCTGACCGCTTTGCTTTTCCATACATGGAAGTATTAGAAAATAGTATTTTACGAAAAAGTTCTAATGAGTTCGATTTAATGGATTATTTTGTAACTTATTTATGGCGAAAAACAGAGTTTAGAAATTTTAATTATTTTGGTCACACGTATCATGTTTTACTGCTCCCCGATTTAACAAATAGTCCATACGTTAAATATTACAAATTTGCTTTAGATAAGTATCTTAATTATTCTCGTATTGTGGATGATACATTTGTTTACGCAATACTGAACGATATTAATATTTTGAATAATATTATAGACTGGTCTCAACTTTCGGTTGTAAATACCTTTCCTATTTTACGCAAAAAAGTGACTGAATATGTTAATGAGAGCCGTAAATTATTTAATTTTATATTTCATTATGCAAACGCACTGGGCATTAAAAATGGTAGGTATAGTGTACTTATTACTAGTCATCCTAACATGTTATTTAATCCTTTTCACTTATATTAGTAGCTATAGATGATATTGATAATTTCAGAAAAAAGTGATATAACCACATATAGAGTGATAAGATGGTTAGAAGTTATGGGTAAAAGTTTTTTCCTTGTTACAGATGTTGATAGTATTTTGGATTTTAAAATTGATAAGCATGGCTTCATTATTTATTTTGAGGGAAAAGAAATTGATTTATCTCGTATTTCATCATATTGGTATAGAAGAGGTTTTCTTGAAATACGAAGCCACAAAGGTAATTTAGCTGCTTACGCTGAAGATGTTGTGAGTTTAAGAAATAATGAAGCATCCAGTTTGATTGAGTTAATTCATAATTACCTAGTACGTATTCCTCATTTGAGTTCAATTTACAATTCTGAATTAAATAGAATAGACGTTTTCCTTCAGGCAGCTTCAGTTGGTCTCGATATACCAGATTATGGTTTGTTTAGTAGAAAATCCGATTTGAAACATTTTAAAAGTATTCACACTCGGATTGTTGTCAAACCAATCAAAAACGGAATTTCTGTCGTTAAGCATAATAATCTTTATACGAACTATACAGAGCTTTTTGCCGATAGTGATATAAAACAATTAGACGATACGTTTTTTCCATCTTTTTTTCTTAGTTATATAGAAAAGAAGTACGAGGTAAGGACTTTCTATTTTAATGGAAAATTTTACTCTTTGGCAACATTTTCTCAATCTGATGAATCGACCAGAATTGATTTTAGAAAGTACAACACAAAAAGGCCTAACCGAATTGCAAATTATATATTGCCAGCAAGTATCGAAAAAAAAATCACTTTGTTGATGCAAAAATTCAACCTAAAAACTGGCTCTATTGATATTATTGTTACACCTGACGACCAGTTTTTATTTTTGGAAATCAATCCCATTGGTCAGTTTCTTAACCTTGAGGATATGTGTAATTATAACCTTACTAAAATGATAGCTGAATACCTATCGAATCCAAATGGAAACTAATATAACACTTGATGAATGCATCAACAACGATGACTCAAATCTGCCAGCATTTTTAAATAAGGTAACTGTTGTTACGCTGTCTGATAGCGAAAAGAATACTTCAGTTTATAGGTGTGGTACTCTGACAGATTATCAATTGAGCCGCTATGTGTTGGAAAATTGCCCGAAACCAATTACAAGATTTTTACCCCCAATCTAATGAGTAGTATTGAAGACAAATACATAGTTGTGATGAGTCATTGTGTGGTTACGAAAGGGAAAACTCGATCTATAGTCTGCGATTTGCAACGTCAGGAGTACACGATTATTCCAAATGACCTTGCTCATTTTCTTGAAAATGCGCAAAATAGAACTATAGGAGAATTGCGAATACTATTCGGTACCGAAAACTCCGAAATAATTGATGAGTATTTATCTTTTTTAATTGAACTTGACTTCATTTATTTTAGTTCATTAGAAAATGAACAAATTCGATTTCCTGCCTTAAATACTGAAATTGTTGAGTCTTCAATTATTTCTAATGCCGTAGTAGAAATTGATATAAATAACTTTGATATAATTTATAAATTGTTGTCTTCTTTGATGTATTTGGGATGTAAACATATTGAAATTCGTTTTTTTCATAAATTTAAAAAATACAATATTATATCTTTATTGGATTATCTTGATGATACACAAATAATGAATATAAATTTGGTACTGCCTTATCAAATTGGTGTTTTATCCATTGACTTTGTAGATTATTTTCTGAAGAATCAACGACTAAAAAGCATTTTATATTATAATAGTCCTTTTGAGAAACGCGATGTCTACCACTCTGGTTTATTAAGCGTAAATTTTACATGTTTGGATAATCAATTGAATTTACATTGCGGAATTTCGCATCCCTCGTATTTTGCTATAAGTGTTCCTACCTACATCGAATCAATTAGTTTCAACAGTTGTCTCAATAAAAAAGTAGCTATAGACCGTCATGGAAATATAAAAAACTGCCCTAGTATGGTGGGTAGCTATGGAAATATTTATACTGAAAACATATTCGATGTTATCAGTAATACTAATTTTAAAAGTCTTTGGGGTATTAATAAGAGCCAAATTGAGACTTGTAAAGTTTGTGAGTTTCGTAACATTTGTACAGATTGCCGTGCATTTTTAGAAGCCCCCAATGATTTATATAGTAAGCCTCTAAAATGTGGCTATAATCCAGATACTAATATTTGGGAGGATTGGAGTACTAACCCAATAAAGCAGAAAACATTTCTTGTGTATAAATGAAAATTACAGAATGCTTAAGTTCCCTTATTACTCCCAACACGA
>Ga0105048_10018323_pt1 | contig 10774 bp, 8 predicted proteins | sample MAT05_FD_78382 | JGI IMG/M metagenome (GOLD analysis project Ga0105048, IMG submission 78382) | Freshwater microbial communities from Lake Fryxell liftoff mats and glacier meltwater in Antarctica - MAT-05 | ecosystem: Environmental > Aquatic > Freshwater > Ice > Liftoff microbial mat | place...
AATCGTTGAAATGACATTTTATGAAATGATCCCCCTCGGCCGACATCAACACCCGCCGGCCACCACCGCCCCTCGCCGACAAAGTGGCCTACTTGCTGGCCGGTACTGACATTCAAACCCTGAGCGGTCCCAGCTGCTCATCGCCATTGGTCCGCGCCGACCGCATCAAACGATGCGAAGAAAACTTCGCTTGTTTAAGGCCTAGTCATCTTCCTTTCGCGTTAGAGAAGTTGGGAAGCACCGCAGTGTCGGCGACTACGGACTGTCCGACGATAGGATGAGTTCGCGCTAGCGGCGAAAAGGCGACATTCATTGCGCCAAGAAGCTCGAAAGACGGGAAAGCGATGCAGGACGCATGACGGAAACCTCTTGCAGGAACGCTACGGGTAATCAATCCCGTCCGGTAGAGCTTGGCGAGCGTTCGGCCGCTTACTTCGTGCGCGGCTCTTCTTCGCCGGGATGTCCGCTTACTTCGTGCGCGGCTCTTTTCGGTGGCTGTTCGGGTGGCTCGGCGGGGGCGGGTGTTGAGTATCCCGACTTTGCGTACCAGGCCATGCGTATTCCTTGCTGGTCGAGGGTGTAATTCACGCGTGCTGCGACGTCGGCGCTATGAAAAGGGGGGAGCGTGCTGCCATGACGTGTCCAGCGTCGCCGGTCTTGGCCGCCGTGGCCGGCTCGCGATAGATCGCGTGACGCGCGTGCTTTCAGGTCGCTCATCAGTCGGCCCGGATCGTGATCGGCGGAAACCACAACATGCACATGATTGCTTCGCACATGAACGGCGAGCAGGTCCCAGCCCTTCTCGAAGCATAAGTCGACGATTGCCTGACAAACGATGTCCCGCTCTGCCTCGCTCAATGTGTAGGCGGGTTGAGACATTGCATCCTGCGATGCTTGTTCCCGTCTCTCGTCCGGCACGATGAATGGGGTGCCATGTTTGTTGTGCTGCCGGTCAACAGAACCCTTGCCTTTACTACTACCGGCCAGCCAAGTGCCATACGTCGTGAATGTGGTAAAGAATGCCAGTGCCATGAAGGATTCTCCCCAAGGAGCCGCGCACGCAGCAAGCGGTCAACGCGGACAAGGAGCCGCGCACGCAGTAAGCGGCCAACGCGGATAAAGAGCCGCGCACGCAGTAAGCGGTCAACGCGGACCGCTTACTGCGTGCGCGGCTCCTTGTGTTTGAACTCACATTTCCAGACGCTCGGCCCCGCCGGCACGGCTGACGATGGCTTGCCGCAGTTTGGCGATCAGGTCAGCCTTCTTCAATTTTTCTGTAACTCGTAATGGTTCCCTCAGCACATCGAGCCTGGCAGCGGTTGGGTTGAGTCGGCGAAGTTCTCTAAACGCTTCATCGATTCTCTCGATGGTGACTGCGGGGTTGCTCGCATGGTCATAGAGTTGAATGATGCGGCCGAATAGTTCGTTGACTTGTTGTTCGTTCTTCGCAGCGCGCGGGGCGCGAGGTGGCGCTGGCGTTGCGGGCGACGCATTGAGAAGGTCACTGAGAGTTTTGGACTGATGCGGCTTCAGGTCACTGCAGAAGGAAGCAAGGTCATCTGCTGTTGATGCAGCCCCGCTTGCGCGTAGCAGGTCACTGAGTTTAGCCAGCAGCGTCCGCAGTTCGGCGACAGTCACGGGGAATCCTCTCTTCGATTTCAGCGACAAGTTCGCAGAACGTCTCGTGCAGTTCGGAGTCATCGACTTCGACGTCTGACGAACTGCCGGCCACTTCAAACTCCCGAATCTCTTTCAGGTGTTCCCGGATGTTCGTTTCGAATCCGTGAAGTGGTATGCCGAGCGCATCCAGGCCGCGATCAAGCATCTGATTCCAGCTGTCGCGTTCGTGACCCGACAGGGCTGTGACACGCGTTCGATTGAGAATCGCCCCGGCCACTACCAGGCTGGGATTCAGTTTTCCGGCGATCTTCTTCAGACTCACCAGCAGTTGCGGAATACGTTCCAGGCTCTTCAGGCTGGGCAGCGTAGGGATCAGCACATAGTCGCTGGCGATGAGGGCGTTCATGCAGCAGGTGTTGATGATTGGCGGGCAGTCAAGCAGAATGATGTCGAAGCGATTGGTGATCCGCTTTTGCTGCAGGGCACGGCGCAGCAGGTAGCGGCTGTCGCGCTGGCCGAGCTGCAACAGCCAGGTGAGGGTGAGGTTCATCTCGGCGTAGGCCATACGGTCGGTGGTCGGCACGATCCCGGACTCGGCGTTTTGCAGGAAGGGCACGATGAAATCGTTGAGATTGATTGCACGCTTGTGGGCCGCGAGCGTGAGGAAGTGCTGGAGCAACTTCTTCTCTTCGAAGCGTTCGCTGATGATGGTTTGCTCAAGGAACTGGCTGGTCAGTGAGCCCTGCAGATCAAGGTCGAGCAGAAGCACGCGGTAGCCTCTGGCCGCGAAGGCCCGGGCGAGATGGGCGGTCACCGTCGTTTTGCCGACACCGCCCTTCAGATTCAACACCGAGAAGACAGGTGTCTGCCGGTCGCGCAGCGGCTTGAACTTGGGGATGCTCGTCAGCGGCCGCTTTTCCCACAGTTGGCCTTCGAGCTTCATCATCCGCCGGATAACGTTCTTCTGACGGCGTTGCAGGGTTTCCAGGTCATCGATGCCTTCGCGCTGCTGCTCGATTTCCTGGCTCAGTTGCACCACTTTCTCGCGATGGCCGGCTCTTTCCGCGTTAAGTTGTTGTTCGGTACTGGCCAGTTTGTTCGAGAGGTCAAAAGCCTTCGACTCCTGAATCCTGACCTTCTCCCTTGCAGAGCCGAGATCGTGGTTGAGTTCGTCAATACGTTCCTGAAGCAGGTTTCGCTGCTTGCGAGTTTTGCGATACTGCAGCCACGCACCGATGATGCCGCAAATGATGCCGACAATGGAACTGGTGGCGACGAACAGACCGGAATGGTTTTCGAGATAAACAACGGCATCATGCAAGTAGGGCATGGCGGGCTCCGAAAAACTCCGGGTGCAGTTGCGCGGTGACGATCGAACTCGAAGAGTATAACGTCGACGGATTGCCGTTCAAGGACTAAGTGACAACAATTGCGCGTTCGATGACTGTGCGGGATCTCCTGCCGAAGTTAAGCAGTCAGCCACTCACGTCAGCGCCCGCGCAATCCAAATGACGTCGGGAACCATCATCTGGACGTGCAGCGCGACGACGTAGACAATGCTGATGGCGACGATGGATGACACAATGCCGGCCACTGGTGTTGCGTCGAGCGGGGATGGAAAGAGCATGACAATCTGTCGGAACATGGATCCTGTGGGAGAATCGGAAAGGGGGATGAACGTAAGACTATCAGCCATGGCAAACGAAGAGAAGCGGGGCAAGTACTCTTTCGTCGATTTTTATCCGAAACGGCCATAAAACAACTACATTTCATGGTGCCGGTCTAAGATTTCTTCGCCGCCCTGCGTTTTCTTTGCAGCGTTGCGTTGCATTGCAATCGTTGCATTGCAGGGGTGTCTCCGTGAGACGGTGCAACGATATGTGGGTGGGTATGAGGGTGTGAAGCAAGGCACCCTCTATGGTCTCGATCGATTCGACTTGGCGAACCAGTTCCCGGTCCGTGGCGGTACAGAATGCTGCGTTTCGATCCTACCGAACTTCGTAAGTATGCCGGGCTGACGTTGCTCGCCCGCCATGTCGTCGAAGGCTTTCTCACGGGTGTGCATCGCAGCCCCTTCAAGGGGTTTTCCGTAGAGTTTGCCGAGCACAGGCAATATACGCCCGGCGACGAGATCCGCCACATCGACTGGCGTGCCTACGGCAAGACCGACCGCTTCTACATCAAGGAGTTCGAGGAAGAGACCAACCTGAAGGCGCATCTGCTCGTCGATGCCTCGGGCAGCATGGCCTACCAGGGGCGCGGCGACACGCTCAGCAAGTTCCAGTACGCACAGCAGGTCGCCGCCTCGCTGGCATTCCTGATGCTGCACCAGCAGGACGCCGTGGGCCTGGTCACGCACGACACGCGGGTGAGGAACCTGATTCCTCCCAGGGCCAGCCCCAAACATCTGCTGAATCTGCTGCGCACTCTCGAAGCGACCCGGCCGACCGGCGAGACAGCCCTGGCACCGCTCTGGCACGAACTGGCGGGTCATTATCTCAAGCGGCGTGGACTCATCATCATCATGTCGGATTTCTTCGACGACGTCGATTCGCTCACCCGTGCGCTGCGGCATTTCGGCCATCGCCGTCACGAAGTGATTCTCTTCCACATTCTGAGCCCCGACGAGATCGAGTTTCCGTTTTCGAAGCAGACGCAGTTCCGCAACCTCGAACAGCAGGCGGACATCCAGCGGATCGATGCCCGCAGGCTGAGGGCCGAATACTTGAAGCAGTTCGGGCTGTTTTGCGAACAACTTCGGCAGCGGGCGGGTAACATGCATATGGACTACCACCTGCTGCGAACCGACCAACCGGTCGACCGGGCGCTGGGTCTGTATCTGTCGCGGCGCGCGCGGTAGTCAAGAGGATTGCTGGTTTCATGTTATTTCTCCACGGCGCGATCTTGATTACGCTCGTCGCGCTGGTCGTCCCGCCGATCGTGCATCTGCTGAGCCGCCGCCGCGTCGTTATCGTCGACTGGGCGGCCATGCAGTTTCTGCAGACGAGCCGGCAGGCGCGCCGGACTGTCATGTTCGAACATATGCTGCTGATGCTTCTCCGCATGGCGCTTCTGGCCGGGCTGATTATCGCCGCCGCGTTGCCGGTGCTGCGGCTGAGTTGCATGTCGCGTTTGCCGGGAGGCGATTCGCTGGCGAGCCTGGCGGGCCAATCGAACCGCGACATCGTGCTGATTATCGACGGGTCCGACAGCATGGAAGCCGTACACGATGGCAAGACCGCCCAGCAAAATGCCCGCGACTGGGCCGAGCAGTTTGTGAAGGGTCTGCCGCCAGGCGATCGCGTGGCACTGATTCAGGCAAAGCAACGGCCAATCCTCGTTCTCGATCGCCTGTCGGCCAATCGCCAGGAAGTGCTGGGCCGACTGGAACAATGGCCCAAGCCGCGCGGCTCCGTCGATTGGGCCCGCAGCATTCTGGAAGCACAGCGGCTGTTTGAAGGCAGCCCGCATACCGGGCACGAGATTGTGATTCTCAGCGATGGGCAGCGGCACGGCTGGGCCGACGGGACGGCGCTGGGTCAATGGCAAGCGGCGGCGAGTCCCGCGGCCGGCATGGCGCGTGTCTGGGTTGTCAACACCATGCCGGATCGGCCGGGCGAATTGCCGAACTGGTCGCTGACGCCGTTGATCGCCAACCGGACCGTTGCGACGGCGGGCCGGGAAGTTGTGTTCCGCTTCGAGTTGCAATCGCGTGGCACCCTGTCTCCGCCTCCCGCCAAGGTTGAACTTTTTGTCGATAATCGAAGTGTTGGAACGCTGGCCGTGCCGCAAGTGCGCGAGCCGAGTATCGCGTTGGAGTTTAAACATTCCTTTGCCGGCACGGGGTCGCATCTCGTCAGCGTCCGCATCCCCGATGACGCGATGCCGGGCGACAATCGACAGGACTATGCGATCGACGTGCTGCCGGCCATTCCGGTCCTCATCGTCGATGGTGAACCGGCGGGCGGATCGGCGGGTCGCCGCAGCGATTTCGTGCGTTACGCGATCGCGCCGCCGGGCCATCCGCAGCCATCGTTCGTGGTGAAAGCAATCGGTGTGAACGAGTTCGGTTCGCAGACGTTGACGCAACCGCTCGGCACCGAATTCGGGACACTGCCGCGAGTGCTGATCCTGCAGAACGTCGGCAAGCTGAGTGCGGTGCAGCATCGAGCTATCGAAGAGTTCATCGCCCGCGGCAACGGAGTGTTGCTTCTACCGGGCTTGCTTTGCGATTCGGAAAGTTTCAACCGTCTCGGTCATCGTGACGGCGACGGCTGGCTGCCCGCCCGATTGCTATCGATAGGCGGGGACGATTCGCCGCCGGACAAGGCGGCACTGCCGTTGCCGGATGGGCTCGACCAGACATTTCTGGAACTGTTCAAGAAGGCCGACGCGGAGAGTCTGTTGAAGTCGTCGTTCACGCACTGGTGGAAGCTGGCTCCCGCGAACGCCACCACGGTCGCCCGCTTGAATACGGGCGATCCGCTGTTCGTCGAAAAGCTCGCCGGGCGCGGCCGGGTGTTGCAAGTGGCGATCCCGTTCGACGACACCTGGAAGAACGATCTGCTGCGTTCGCACGACTTCGTCCGCCTGTGCCACGAGTGCCTGTTCCACTTGGCCGGGTCGCGGTCGAATGATGCCAACCTCAAGCCTGGCCAACCGCTCGTGTATCGCCCGAATGAAGGGGAACCGACCGGTACCGTGACCGTCTTCTGGCCCGACGGCAGGCAGAAACGCTATGACGTGGCAAGTGAGCCTTTGACCGTGGACGACACACGCGAGCCAGGCGCGTACCGCATGGCCGACGATAGCGGCCGCCAGCGTTACGCCGTGGTTCAGGCGGATCCCGGCGAATCGAACCTGATCCCGTGCACTGAGACGGATCGGCAGGTAGTGGCCAACCAGTTCCCCGAGGGAAAGTTCCGCTACGAGAACCAGTTTGCCATTGTGCACGAAGGATTGCGAGATGGCGTTCACGATCCCGAGATCGGCGGCCTGTTGCTTCTCTTCGTGATGGCGCTCTTGCTGGCCGAGTTGGCTCTGACTCGCTCGGTGGTCCGCAAGAATCCACCGGTAGACTTTTAGCATGTTCCACCTCCCCTTTCCCGGTCGCGACGATGCCGTGCTCTTCAGCATGCCGGTGGAGGGCGTCTCGCGCTGGCTGCAATTGCCGATCCTCGTCGTCGTGCTGGCGGTCATCGGCTGGGTAGTCTATCGGCTCTATCGGCTCGAACGTTCGTATGTCCCCGGCCACTGGTCGCGCGTGCTGCTGGCCTGCCGTCTGGCCCTGGTCGCGGTGGTCTTCGCCATCGCCACGCTGCAACCGCAAGTCAGGCATGTGTCGCGCGAGACGATTCCTTCGCACGTTCTCATCGCCATCGACCGATCTCAAAGTATGAGCATCACCGATCCGCAGCGCGACCCGGTCGAGAAGATCGAACTGGCCCGCACGCTGAAACTGGCCGATGACGCAACGCTCGAACAATGGCTGACACAGCTTCGGCAGTTGAATCCACCCGACGATGCCGCCTACAGGAAAGTCATTGATCGCGTCGATGCGATGTCTCGCTACGAATGCGTACAACGGGCACTCGATCCGCGCGGGCTGGCATTGCTCGAAGCGCTGGGCAGCCGTCATCGTCTGGAACTGGTCGGCTTCGACCAAAGGCTGCTTCCGCTGGCCGGCATCTCCGATTCGCTGCGCAGTTCAGAAGCCAGCGAGACAAACCTGACACTGCCGCTCAAGCAGGGGCTCGAACGTCGTGAAGCGTTAAAAGAGGGCCTGGTGGGCATCGTAGTCCTCAGTGATGGCCAGCACAATTTGGGCGGCCCGCCAGGCGAATGGGCCCGGCAACTGGGCGGCGGCGAAGGCAAGCCGGCCGTGCCGGTACACACGATCGTGTGCGGGGCTCGGGTGGCCCCGGCCGACTTGTCGATCGTCTCCGCGCGGGCGGTGCCGCCGGTAGTCTTCAAGCACGGCAGCGCTCACATCGAGCTGCGATTACAAGCGAACAATCTCCCCGCGGGACGCTTTCGCATCACCGTGCAGTACCCCGATGCCGACGACCTGCGGACTCGCCCGCCGATCGTTGAGTTCATCGACTACGACGGCGCCACGCCGCCGCCGGCCCGCACGATCCCCGTGAAAATGGACCGGGCCAGCGTCGAGAAGTTGAAGGTAACTGTGGACGCACTCGACCAAACCGGGCAGCCGGTACCAGAACGCTTCCGCGACAACAACAGCCGGTACGTGGTCATCAACGTCGCCCCCGACAAGGCGCGGGTATTGCTCATCGATGGCGAAGCCCGCTGGGAGCAGCACTACCTGCAGACCGCACTCAATCGCGATGAGACGATGACCGCACGCTGCGTTGTTTTCGACCAACCGCGATTGGATCTGGTGAAGGAAAACGACCTCGTGTCGCTGGGGTTGCCCGAGCTGATGTTGCCGAGTGCGGACGAGTTGGCCAGTCAAGATTGCATCATTCTGGGCGACGTCTCGCCGGGCCAGCTTTCGCTGGACGACCGCAAACGGCTGGAACGCTATGTGGCCGAGCGCGGCGGCACGCTGGTCATCCTGGCCGGCAAACGCTCGATGCCGATGCAATATCTCGATGCAAGCGACCCGCTGGCAAAGCTGCTGCCGATCTCCCGGCCGCATGTGGTTGACCGCAAAGACGGCTTTCAGGTTGCGCTGACGGGCGACGGCCTTCAGACCTCCTTCATGCGGCTGGAGAACGATGCCTGGACCAGCGAGGAACGCTGGAGGCAGATGCCGCCGCACTATTGGGCCATCACCGGAACTGCTCGGGCCGGTGCCATCGTGCTGGCCCAAGCGCCCGCGGCGAAGAGGATGAAGGCCGACAGCGAGCGCGAAGAGGCCCTGATCGTTCGCCACAACTATGGCTTCGGGCGCGTCATTTATGTGGGGCTCGACAGCACTTGGCGCTGGCGCTACAAGCAGGGCGACAAGTACCATCACCGGTTTTGGAGCCAGTTGATCCGCTGGGCGGCGAGCGACCGGGCCCTGGTCGCCGGTAACGATTTCGCCCGTTTCGGCGTCCGCGAAGCGGTCTACCCCGGCGATCGGGAGATCGAACTGCTCGTGCGGCTGGGCGATCAGGCCAGGCAGACCCCAGCCAATGCGGCCGTGAGTGCCCGCCTGTTCCGCAAGAAAGGGCCCGGCATCGCCGACGAAGCAGTTGGCCGGCTGACGTTGAAGCCGCATCCGGAGATCCCGGGGCAGTTCGAAACCGTACAATCGCCGTTGCCGCCCGGCGACTACGAGATGGAAGTGAGCATTCCCGGTATCGACGACAAACTCGTCGATCCGGCAGGCCGACCGCTGCGGGCCCAGTTCCAGGTACTTCCGACGGAAACGGGCGAGATGCTCAACCTTGCCGCCAACTGGGTTCAGATGAAGGAGTTGGCCGACAAGTCGGGCGGCATCAGTGTCGCCCTCGAGAAGGCGAATGATGTCATCGACAAACTGAAGGCCCGCACCGCAAGCAGGGAAGTGACTGTCGATACACGATTGGCCACCTCGTGGTGGCTGTTGCTGCCGCTGATCGGGCTTCTTTCGATCGAGTGGCTGATCCGCAAGTGGGTAGGGCTGACGTGACTGCTCGCAAATCCCGATGGGATGCGCGCTGAAGCATTGAACAAATTTTGAGAGTTTCCATGATCCGGCCGACACGACCCGACGACCACGATCGACTGCGCGATATTGCCACGGCGACAGGTGTCTTTCGACCCATCGAACTCGACTGCCTGACCGACGTCATCGACGATTATTTTAAGGAAGGCGAGCACAACGGCCATCGCGCGCTGACCTTCGAACTGGAAGGGAAGCCAGTCGGCTTCACGTACTACGCGCCGACGCCGATGACCTTTTTTTCCTGGCACATGTACTGGATCTTCGTGGACAAGACAATTCAAGCGAAAGGGATCGGTGCCCAACTGCTTCACCATGCGGAAAAAGACATCGCCCAGGCCGGGGGGCGGGTGTTGTTCATCGAAACCTCGATGCTGCCGATCTACGACCTGACCCGCAAGTTCTACCTGAAATACGGCTACGACCAGGAAGCGATCCTCCGCGATTTCTACACCGAAGGTGACGACCAAGTGATATTCCGCAAGCGCCTGGCATTCGCGTGAAGCCGCGACGCGACGGGTTTCCGGAGCGGAGCGCTCTTGCGTGCCGCTTCCAACTCGGCCTTTTCACATCCGCTCGTTTCTGCTCAAATCGTCAGCCCATACTCCGTCGTCGAGGGCGCAAGGATGCGTGTCTGCCATTTTGAAGACAGCCGGGTCGCCACGCTTGAGCCGTTGGCCCTGTCGCGACCGGCGTTCGACCTGCGCTGCGGCATCACGACGCTCGGCGAGAAGCAATCGCGATACTTCCAACTCGACTCGGCCGGGGCGCTCGTCCGGCCGCACCTTGCCGACTCGCTGGCCCGCCGCCAGCCCGCGATTGCCATCAACGATTACGATTGGCTGGGCGACAATCTCACCATCATGGTGAACGCGCGCTGGCTGCCGCCCGGCAAGCCGGCCCGCGTCGATCCCGAAGAGATGACTGCCGATGGTGCCTTCGTGGCGATGTGCGACGACGAAATCGCCTTTGCGGTGCTCACGCCCGACGAACTGGCCGCCTGCACGGCCGTCCGCCTGCCGCACTGCCTCGACCAATGGCGCAAGACGCTGCCCACGCGACCGGCAGGCGGGGCGATGATGCGATTCCTCTGGGAAATCGTGGACGCCAATGCCGAGCAACTGGCCATCGACTTTCAAGTTACTCGCCCGGCCGAAGCGCCCGGCCGGCCGGGCACGCTGACGCTCGTCGGCCCTTCGGACTGGCTGCGCGTCGATCCGACCGCGCGCATCGATCCGTTCGTCGTGGCCGACACCAGCAACGGGCCAGTCGTCATTGATCGCGATGCCGTCGTCACGTCGTTCAGCCGGTTGGAGGGCCCCTGCTGGATCGGGTCGCGTTCGCAGGTTTTCGCCGGCAACATCCGCGGCGGCACTTCGATCGGGCCGAACTGCCGGATCGGGGGCGAGGTCGAAGCGAGCATCGTGCATGCGAACTCGAACAAATACCACGAGGGATTTCTGGGCCACAGCTATGTGGGCGAGTGGGTCAACCTGGGCG
>Ga0105048_10018325_pt1 | contig 10774 bp, 11 predicted proteins | sample MAT05_FD_78382 | JGI IMG/M metagenome (GOLD analysis project Ga0105048, IMG submission 78382) | Freshwater microbial communities from Lake Fryxell liftoff mats and glacier meltwater in Antarctica - MAT-05 | ecosystem: Environmental > Aquatic > Freshwater > Ice > Liftoff microbial mat | place...
CAATGGAGAAGACCAGGGCATGACTGGAGCTGGAGGGAATTCCAAACCACCACGTTATGAGATTCCAGGCAATTGCCGATAGCAGCGCAGCGGCGACCAATTCCTGAGTTGCGACTTCTGTCGGGATGATTCCCGTACCCACAGTGCTTGCGACTGCCGTACCCGTCAACGCACCCGCGACATTCAACACGGCTGCCATCAGCACCGCCTGACCCGGGTTGAGCACCCTTGTTGCGACTGAAGTCGCAATGGAATTGGCTGTATCGTGAAAACCGTTAATGAAACCGAAGCTGAGTCCCAATACCACGATCAGGATGAGGGCGAGAAGCTCGTTGCTAGGCATACTTCAGCAGAATACCTTCAAGCGTATTGGCGATATCTTCTCCTCTGTCCGTGGCCGATTCGAGCAGTGCGTAAATCTCCCCCCATCGGAGCGATTGCACCAGACCTGGAATGTCCGAGGCGCCGTCGTACAAAGTCGATAACACGAGACTCAACGCATCGTCGGCTTCGTTTTCCAGTTGATGAAGCTGCAGAATCGCCTTTCGCAACACCTGCGCATTCTTACCGACATTCTCGAGATGCGGCATCGCGGCAGCGATTATGCTCGACTGCTCTTTGAGAATCCGCGTGAATATCCGTGCGGACTCCGTTGGTGCACCAATCTTGTACAACCAGGAGCGTTTTCCGGCTTCCTCCAGATCGTCGACGAAATTGTCGATTCCGGTGGCGAGACTCCGAATGTCGTCACGATCGAGCGGTGTGACGAACGTGCTGTTAAGCGCCTGATAAATTCCATGGGTGATTTCATCACCCTCGTGTTCGAGCTCTCGAAGATGGCGAACCTCGCGCTCGATATCCGGCCCAAACTCGATCACCTTCATCAGCAAATTCGCGGTCGCGACTGCGTTGTCCGCTGCAAGTGCGAACTGCGCAAAGAATTGATGATCTCGCGGGAGAAATCTGGCCAGCACCATTCTGAACTACCTCAACGCGAATCGATATCATTCTCTTAATAACTATCGGAGTTTATCAGCGCGCGGGCACACTCGACCTCCTTTTTGCGCCGTCTTTCCTACGTGAGTGCCAATCGTCAGATGGAGAAACATCGAGTGAAGAGGCAAATTGCACGCGCCGGAGCGGACGTCGCCAAATCTGGTTATTTCTCAAAGGAGAGGAGTGCACGATGAGTAATTCTGACTCGAACGAACTGCGCCTCGCGGGAAATGTTGCTTTCGTGACGGGGGCAGCTTCCGGAATCGGGCGTGCGGTCTCCGTCTCATTGTCTCGAGCCGGAGCGAGCGTCGTTGTCTCAACCGACGCCGATATTGCCGGTGTCGAGGCAACTATTCAATCGGTCAGGAATTCGGGCGGAAGCGCCACCTTCGCCCAGTCTGACGTAGGCCAGTTAGTAGATGTCCAACGTCTGATCGAGGAGACAGTTCATCGCTTTGGGCGGCTCGATTGTGCTGTCAACAATGCCGGAGTTACCTGCCCCGCGCTGCCGACGGCAGGCCTCGAAGATAAAGATTGGTATCGCATCATCGCAATAAATTTGAAAAGACTCTAACTGTGCCCCAAGTACGAGATCAGACAGATGCTCGCAAAGGACGAAGTTGGAGTGATTGTGAACCTCTCATCGGTTGCCGGATTGGTCGGGAGCAGGGACTATTCAGTCTACTGCGCGAGCAAGCACGGAGTTGTCGGGCTCTCGAAGAAGGCCGCGATCGACGACGCCACCGCCGGATTTCGTGTGAATGCGGTCTGACCCAGGTTGATTCAAATACCGATGGTTGAGAGACTCCACGGCGGCGACCCCGCAAAAATTGCGGCGATGACCGCGCTGGAACCGATTGGCAGATTCGGTTCCTCGGAAGAAGCAGCGCCAGCGTTCGTCTGGCTTTGCCTGCCGGAGTCCTCGTTCGTGGCCGGCATCGCCACGCCGGTCGACGGCGGTTTCCTCGCTTAGTTGCTGAGGCTCGACAAACCGACGCTCTGGTTAGCTTTGCATCCGACCGCCGCTTCGATGTCAAGTCGTCCCGCACCGAGTTCTCCAGCAAAATCGGGATTTGCCAGGTCGATATCACCGGACGTTTTGATGAGCCGATTGGAAATCTGCTGTGCGGTCCATGATGGATGTGCTGCAGCGACCAAGGCAGCAGCTCCTGCCACAAAAGGCGCTGCCATGCTGGTTCCGCTCCACGTGGCGTAGAGTCCACCCGGCATCGTGCTGGTGATCTCCACTCCGGGGGCGCTCATGTCGATCTTCTCTCCAAAATTGCTGAACTCGCCTTTGACATCATCTTTATCTGTCGCGGCGATTCCCATTACCCCGGAATCAGCTGCCGGAAACTCGAGAATGCGTCCGGTCGAATTGTTTCCCGCTGCAGCGACCACGACGACACCATCTTCATTTGCCTCGGCAACTGCCTCCGCAACCACCCGCGCGTCATAAGTCGAACTCAGACTGAGATTGATGATATCTGCGCCCCGATCGACCGCATAATGGATGCCCGCCGCGACGTAGAAGGCGTCACCGACGCCATCAGAACTCAATACCTTCACCGGCAGAATGGTCGCACCCGGGGCAACTTGGACCACGATCCCGGCGACATGCGTACCGTGTCCGACCATTTCGTCGACCAGTCCGTCACCGTCGTCGTCGATCCCATTTCCAACATCGCGAACATTGGCAGAGTCATTGAGTGCGTTCCAACCATTCGGCGAAACATGTCCCTGCAGGGCCGGGTGGGAGGCATCGATTCCTGAATCGAGTACTGCAACTATGACACCCTCACCGGTACCGCAAATCTGTGCGGCTTCGTAACCAAGCAGCTCAGGCGCGTAGAGAGTTTCGTCATCGACCCCCGTTGCACCGCTGACGAAAAAATATCCCGGTCGTCCTTCGGGCGCCTGGTTGACATAATTGAGTTCGGACCAACGGGTATCGGGGTCGTTCGAGATTTCATGCTCTGCTGCCTCGAGCGAAACATCGGCCGGAAACTCGATCAGGTAGAGATCATGCCCATCAATAGCGGCAACGAGCGTTGTTCCGTGACGCTCGTTGAAAGACTCGATCGACGCACCCGGGTGAAGGTGGACGACTGCCTGACCGGATCTGAAGCCATCGGTCGCAACATCGCCGTCTTGATCGACGATGTTGACCGTCTCGCCGTCGATTTGATCGTCGTCGACGAGATCGTCGTTACGTGAATTATCGCTCGTGCCTGACGAAGAGTCATCAGATCCCCCGGAATCGTCATCGCTGCTGTCATCTGCAGAATCGTCGGAACCAGACGATCCACTATCGGAGTTGTCGGAACCCGATCCTGAGTTATCTTCGTCCGGAATTTCAGTGAGGTCCGGCTCCTCGAATTCCGATTGTTCGGTCGGTTCGACTTCGTCCGGCGCGTCGTCATCGCCATCTTTGAGCAACAGGTTCAACGGCTTCGCTGAGCGCGAAATTTCAGAGCTTTTGCTTGCTGCACCCACCAGTGATGGAGCAATTGACACTATTGTCAGTAACATCGCCACGACGATTTGCAACACCAACCCACTTCGTTTCATGCCCGTCCTCCAAATGTGAAAGGCGCCCAGTACGCCGGATGTTCTCCTGATCTAATCAAATTCAGTTGCGCATGCCGGAGCGATGCAGCGAATGACGCACCGGCTGCTCGTTGACCATAACAATCGCTCATCAACGTGGCAGTTCGTCGATCATCGACTGGCCAAAGCGTCATGATCATGGAACGCGCGCCAGCGGCATAAAACCCACTTGAAAGTCCAACCAGTTCTTCAACCGCCTGAACGGAGGCGCGAGCGGTATCGCATGCGCTCAGCGTGATGTGTATGCGATCCAGAGTGGAGCTGGTTATTTCGGCGAGCGTGAGCCAGCGGTCTACGCACTTCAGACCGGATGCCTGCGGAAACGCCGCTGAAAACCTGCCGTGACCGGCGAAGTGAAGCGATTTCGCAATCGCCATCCTCTTCAGAACAGAATCGGCTGTCGCCTCGGAGTCAAGCAAAACATTCCCGCTGTTGGTGATCGCGGAGATGCGCGCAACTTCCTCGCGAATCTCAGGAGCATCTTTATCGGCAACACCAACGATCAATAGTTCGTCATCTTCTTTCACCTGTACTTGCTGGGACAAGCGAGTGAAGATGCTCAGACTGGGAACAATGGTGATTCTCGATTGCTCAATCAAGTAGTGATCGCCGTCCCAGAGCGCCGAAAACGGCACGGTATGGAGCGCACCACCGGGAACGACTATGACCTCGGATGCATTCGGATGTAATGAAATGATCGGCTCAATAACAAATTTCCAGAGCTGATGCAATTCGCGTTTTGCGTCATCGATCATTCGCGGTGGTAGTGAACTACCGCCTCCTCGAGCATGAGCTCGCGATACTTGAAGACGGAACCGGCGAAGCGACTCATCTATTTCAACCGAAGTTGCGAGATTGCGATGCACCGTGCACTCACCATCGGCGAGCACGATGGCGACAAGTTCATCGCCGACAAAGTTGTATGAGATGGCAAGCGAGCCAACAGACAGGGCTGCGAGCGCCCGGTCGAGCTCCACTGGTCTCAGACCGGAATCGGTAGACGTCGATGTCGCAGCGAACTGAGTTTCCAACGTCAGGAGTTCTTGTTCAAGGTTGCGGATTGTTTGATGCCTGGCAATAGTATCGGTACCTTCATTGATTCGACTGTATTGCCAGTTCACTTCTTCCCGAACTGTCTGAATGCGTTGGTGCAATGTTGCATCTTCAGAGTTGAGTTTGCCTCTTGGTTCTTCAGAACCACCGATGAGATCGAGAAGACCCCGGCTTTTGACAAGTTCGCTTGCCCGGAATGCGACGGGCGCATTGTCTGAATCGCCATTGATCGCCTCAAACAACAACTCGATGTAGGGAGCAATGCGATCGCTCTGAAAGGCCGATCGGAAAGTCCGCGCTTGCAGCGTTCCCCGAATCTGTTCAGTCAACTCGACCGCATTTGCGAATTCATCCAGTGCCGAGCTGCCCCGCGCCCGCATCCACCTTCCCTTGAGGAGGTGGGCATCGGCCGCAACTGGTGTCAGCTCCAATCGGTTCGCAATGCTAATCGCCAAATCGATGGCCTCATTCGCTGCAGAGTGATTCTCCTGATGCAGGTGGATTCGGGCAGAAACAAGCGCGGCCCGAGCCATATCCGCAGGTCGATCAGCGAGGTGAATCGACGCCATGTCCGATAACTCGAGTGCCGAATCAGGGTCGTTCTGTTGAAGCGCCAAACCGGCGGCGATGAGTTGCGCCTTACCGAGTTCGACAAATAGACCGGTCTTCACAAAGGTCTCTATGGCTGCCGAAATCGCGAGGTGCGCTGCTTCATTTCGTCCCAGCGCGAAGTTCGCGGTAGCCAGTGTCACATTGGCGCGAGCTGCTTCGATTCCCTGGGCAGTCTCTCGGAGCACAGGGATCGCCAATTCGAGCGACATAATTGCTTCCCCGGCCATTCCCAGCGCAGCGATCACTTCGGCCTGCTCCGCAACGAGTCTTGCCCTGTGGGCTCGCGCTTCGGAGTTCACGAGCATACGACGAGCGCGTTCGAAATGAGCAAGCGCCTGTTGTACAAGCCCGCGACGCGCAGCGAGATAGCCGCGGTTACCTTCGGCGATTGCCGCCGCCAGATGCTGTTCGGTCAATTCGAATGAAGCGACTGCGGTCGCGAACGCGTCTTCCGCTCCTGAATAGTCATCAATAGCGGCCAGTGCGTTCCCGCGGTTGGTATCCAGTTGAGCCAGAATCGCGATCTGATCGACAAACGCAGGGCGGGAACGATCGAGGTATGCGAGGGCCGACAACGGGTCATCGCTCATCGCGTATACGGCGCCGAGATTGAGATCCGCTCGCGCGGTCAATTCGCGATCTCCAACGTCGACAAAACTCGCGCGCGCCGCGAGCCCAGCTTCAATCGCTTCATCGAATCGACCGAGATTCGAAAGCGCATGGAGAGATGCCAATCGCGCGCGCGCCGTTTCAACAGTCAATCCCGCGGACTCACCGATCTGAACCGCATCTTTGCAATGCCGGAGTGCAGTGTCGAAATGGCCGGCATACGCATTCGCCTGGGAAAGCGCTCTTCTCGCGCGCACACGCGCGGTGCCGACGCACGTGTGATCCGCCTGTTCCACAAGTGATTCGCCGGTGCGAATGGCACTCCCAGGATCAGAGACGGCGAGTCGCTCGACCCCGTCACAGGCCAAAAAGAACGCTTCCGCGTCGTGCGAAACTTTGCCGCGGGAATGCACGTCACCCCCGGCTCGTTCAACATCTGATACCGATGTTCGTTCACTCGTGCTAACTATGGTCGCGCTCGCCTACTTCAACTTCCGGAAAGACAAGTGTGGAATCATCCAGACTCACGAAGAGATCGTACATTCCAGGTTCTACCGCAAACGAAAAAACGCCGAACTCGTCACAGTGGGTCGCGATGCTCGCGCCTCGACCGCCGATGATCGCGATATCAGCCGATCCTGCCTGACCGGGAAGCTCGAATTGGCCGGTGATATGCCAGACGGACGACGACTTGTTCGCAGCTGGCTCTATTTCGAGATCGAGCGTCGCATGTTCCTGCTCGTAACTCAGCAGGTAGGAATCGCTCTTGCCGCGGAGACCAGCTGTCGCGTAGGCCGCGCGGCTGTCGAACGTAAGAGCGCCAAAGAGCCGTCGAACTGGATTCGGCAGAGCAGCAACCTGAGGCTTACGGTGTTCGATGAGACCGAGCACGCGATTCATAGCCTTGGTCGACGGGGAGGCTGTGGCGTCCACAACCACGGTCGTACGGGTGGCTTCGAAGAGTCGCAGCGTCGATTGACACTCACTGCATTCGGCGATGTGCGTGGCTCGTGAATCGTCACGAGACAGATCGGTGTTTTCGAATGCGATCAAGATCAGTTCGTCGTATGTAAGTGCGTGCGACGTCATCGTTTGTGCCTCCGAACCAGTAGAGGAGGGGTCATAGCCAATAAATACAATGGTTGGGTACCAATTACCCGGGTATACCGGAGGTGACTCATTTCAGACCCGCCTCGATCAGAAAGTGCTCCAGTTTTTTGAAACACCGTGCGCGAGTAGGTCCGATACTTCCGATTGGGATGCCAAAGCGTGAGGCTACCTGATCGTAGCTTGCCGGGTCCGGTTCCAAGAACAGCGCGGTGAGCAGATCCCGGCATCGATCATCCAATCTGGTCATCGAGTCGCGAATTCGTTGATCGCGGTCCGCAAGTTCAACGATTTCCGAATGCGGGGTGGAAGGATCGACAAGCGTCTCATCGAGTTCGCTCTTGCTTCGGCTTATTTTGCTCACCCGCCAGGATTCTCGTTGAGTGGTGGTGACCAGCCAGGCAGCCAACCGCGTCGTATCCCGCAATCCCTCCAGTCTTCGAAAGAGCGTGGTGAAGACAATCTGAAAGACGTCGTCGGCATCATCCGAACTCAGGCCACACCGAATCGCGACCGAAAAGACGAGTCTCCGGTATCGTTCGACCAGGGTACTCCAGGCAAGCGCGTCACCATCGATACACGCCTGCACCAGTTCCGCGTCGCCACTCTCTGCAAATTCCGATTTCGATCCTCTGGACATCCGTGGAGTCGACCCCGCGCCAGGACGCGGTACGCCCCAGGATTCTTGATTCAGTGCACTGATCTTACTCTGTTCGCCCTGTGCTCTCAGGTCGATTCTTCAAACGCCTGTTCTTCCGTACGTACGAATGGGAGTTTTGGACGGAGATTCGCCGTCCGGTGGGTCGAACGGTGATAATCGATCTGTGAATGAGGTGTGAACAGGCGGCACCGGGACGGCCAACTCGCCATCGAAGGAAGTTCAGAGATGAAATCGTCCGCTGATATTGTCATCGTTGGCGCCGGAATCATGGGATGCGCTATCGCATATTCACTTGCGCGGCGTGGCGTCACGAACGTCGTCGTTCTGGATCGCGATGCGATCGGACGCGGCGCTACCGCGGACGCGGCCGGGGGAATCCGGCAGCAGTTCTCAACGGATACCAATGTCAAGCTGGCAACATATAGCGTGCGTGTCTGGGAATCCTTCAAAGAAGACTTCGATCAGGAAATCAATCTTCACCAGCAGGGGTATCTCTTCTTGCTCAAAAATCCGGCCGAAGAGAGTGTCTTTCGCGCGAACCTCGGACTTCAGCAGAGCCTTGGCGTGCCTTCCCGCTGGGTGACGCCGGCTGATATCGCCGAACTCAACCCACACGTCATTCTTGACGACATTTACGGTGGAACCTATTGCCCCGAAGATGGCTGGGTTGATACCTATGCTGCAACCGCCGGATACGCCCGGGCTGCACGGGCGCTTGGTGTGCAGATTCATGAAGAGATACCGGTCACCGGCTTTGTCGTCGAACACGGTCGCGTTCGCGCGGTAGAGACACCGAATGGCAAGATCGACACCGAGCTCGCAACCATCTGCAGTGGACCGCAAACGCGTCTCGTCGGCAAACTTGCTGGAGTTGACATCCCGGTCGATCCCTACCGGCGCATGAGTTTCATCACCGAGCCATTCAATGCGCTACCGCCGACGCTTCCCATGACAATCGATTTCGCCACCGGACTCTATTTCCATCCAGAGAGCGGCGGATTCCTCTTCGGTATGGCGGATCGGAACGAGCCGAGCAGCTTCAACAAGGTTGTCGACGACAACTGGATGTTGCAAACGGTGGAGGCACTCATCGAACGTGCGCCCGCATTCGGCGATGCGAATGTCATGCGCGGCTGGGCCGGTTTCTACGAGGTCACACCGGATGACAATCCGGTGCTTGGATTCGTGGGAGAGATCGATGGCCTGGCGGTGGCGGCTGGCTTCAGTGGTCATGGTTTCATGCAGGGGCCGGCAATCGGCGTGTGCATGGCCGAGCTGATCGTGGACGGTACCTCCAGGACCGTGGATATCAGCGCCTTCCGACCATCTCGATTTGCCGAGGGTGTTTTGGCCCAGGAACACAACGTGATTTAATTGATTCGCGACGCGGTGAAAAACCGATCGCGAACCTGAAGGTGAAACGTGAACGAACAAGACCAGACCGACAACCAGGAAACAGTCGACGCCGCCGATACAGAACAATACGGCTACGCCGATTACACCGCCGAAGAATTGCTTGAGCAGGCGCAATCGAACGCCCAGGCGACCATTATGGCGACCGCGCTCTTCATACATCAGAAGGGTATTTCGCTCGAAGAGTGGGCGACTGCACTGGGGACAACATTTGCGCTCGCCTGGGACGATACGCGGTCCTGGGAAGCGGGCGAATTTCTGGATGCGATTCTGACAAATCTCCGCTCACTTGGTGCCACGGTGCTCTCGGCGCAACTTGGTGTCGATCACGCCGAGGCGACAACGATCGGTTTCCCGAGCATGGATCTCTGCGTGCTCTTCAGCATCGATCCTGCACTGGTTGCTCGTTTTAACGAGGCGACGCGCGTGCTCGCCACAAAAGTCGGGTTGACCTGGGAGTGGCGACGATCGCGCGACCGCATGTATTACACAGTCCGCCGGGCCGGAACCTGAACCGGAAAAATCAATGACAATGACTATCGGGGTCGCCAGAGTGACCCTGCACCTGGAATCGAGTTACTCGTTGAAGGACAAGCGACAGGTTGTCCGGTCCATTACCAAACGAGTGCGAAACCAGTTCAATGTGTCGATCGCCGAGGTTGAGGATCTGGATGATGCCCGGATGGCAACACTGGCACTAACTTGCGTCAGCAATAGTGCTCCCCATGTTGATGAGATGATGGCCAATGTCATCGATTTCATCGAACGGAACGTGGAAATGGGTGTGCTTGGAGAGATTGACACCGAGTTGATTCCCTATAGCTGAGGTGTGGCCCGTTTACTCAGTTTCCTCGCTGGCGCCACTGGAAAATACGTTTCTCATCGCCCAGACAGAGAGTTCGGTTCGGTTACTGCTTTCCGTCTATGCCAGCATGTTTCGAATATGCGGGCACTTCGTCAACCGCGTCCAGGAGGCGGTGATCGTCAAACCCGGTCATCTCTCGCAGCGTGTCGAACTCGAACCCGCTCACAGAAACACAGGCCGATGTCAGCAGTGCGTTCGCGTCAGGCGACAACCGCGCGATTCGCAGGTTGACCACCTGCCAGATTCCCTCCGGCACACCAAGACTGCGCAGATCGAAACCCGTCGCAGTTCTGGGCGTTGGGCTTGCAAAGGCACCGCCTTCTGCGAGATACCGGGTCAACTCCTCGGCCAGAAAGGGATTGCCTGACGTCTCACGCCAGATTGCTTCACCCCAAGGCCGGAGATCCGCCGATGGCGCAAGTGCGGGCGCAAATTCGTGCGTCTCCCCAATGGTGAGTGATTTGACCGGCAGATAATGGATATGGCGTTCTCGCCGGTCAACGGCGAGCATCCGCGAGAGCGGATGGGAGGGACTCAGTTCAACATCCGGATAAGTCACCATGAGCAGGATTTGACAGTCACCGGCAGCCCCAGCCATCTGACCGAAGAGTTCGATTGCAACCGAATCGGCCCAGTGTATAGCATCGAGGACCAACAGAACCGGCCGGTGTTTCGCGGTAGAGATCAGGAAGCGACTCATTACGTCAATGAATCAAATCTCTTCATCTCGCGATGAAAGACCACTTTGCCCCGCCAGTAGCGATTCAGTTCGCGGGAGTCAGAAGAGCTGTGATAGAAGCGTTTCACCCGGACCAATGATCGCTTGCCGTTCGACCGGGGAATACTCA
>Ga0105048_10018326_pt1 | contig 10774 bp, 9 predicted proteins | sample MAT05_FD_78382 | JGI IMG/M metagenome (GOLD analysis project Ga0105048, IMG submission 78382) | Freshwater microbial communities from Lake Fryxell liftoff mats and glacier meltwater in Antarctica - MAT-05 | ecosystem: Environmental > Aquatic > Freshwater > Ice > Liftoff microbial mat | place...
GCTCGCTCGACGACGTGATCTGGCACGGAGAGATCGAGTCTTTCGAGAACGCGAAGAAGCGCCACGGCGTCAACCAGGTGCTCGAGGTCGAGCAGCTCGAGTCGCACCTGACCACGCTCGCCAAAGGCCGTCAGCTCGCGGCCCTCGCGGTGGCTGATCACAACGCGATGAATCGCGCGCGGGCGATCACCGGCGAAGATCTGTCATTCGACGACGACGCGCGACTCGGCAGTTGGTCGGTGATGAACGCCATCGCTCAGCTGAGGTTGATCAAGGGCGCTGAAGAGCTCGACGTGATGCGCCACACCGCCCGCATCACCCACGACGCGCACGTGTTGGCGATGAAGCATTCGAAGCCCGGAGTGAAAGAGCAGGTCATCGCCGGTCACGTCGAGGGCACCTTCACCAAGCACGGCTGCGTGCCCGCGTACGGCACGATTCTCAGCGTGCGCAGCGAGGTGCTCCACAACCACGCGCACGACAACACCTTGCAGACCGGCGACGTGATGTTGCTCGACGGCGGTGCCGAAGACACCCTCACCGGGTACTGCAGCGATGTGACTCGCTGTTGGCCCGTCGGCGGCGGCTTCTCGGCTGAAGGCCGCGAAGTGTACGACGTGGTGCTGAAGGCGCAGGAGGCGAGCATTGGGGCGGTCAAGCCAGGCGTTCGTTTTCGCGACATGCACCTCCAGGCCTCGAAGGTGATGGCCGAGGGTCTGGTCTCGATGGGCATTCTCAAGGGCTCACCCGACTCACTGGTCGAAGCCGGCGCGCACGCCATCTTCTTCCCCCACGGGCTCGGGCATCAAATCGGCCTCGACGTGCACGACATGGAGTCGTTCGGAGACCGTGTCCACTACCCGCAGGGCCGCACCCGCAGCACCCAGTTCGGCACCAAGTACCTGCGAATGGACATGGATCTGGTCGAGGGCATGACCTTCACCATCGAACCGGGCATCTACTTCGTGCCGGCGATCATTCGCAGCGCGGAGCTGCGCAGCCAGTTCAAAGGCATGGTCGATTTCGAGAAGGCGGAGAAATTTCTCGCGATGAACCAGGGCCGCGGGTTCGGCGGCATTCGCATCGAAGACGACGTGCTCTGCACTTCGAGCGGCATCGAGGTGCTCACCGCCTCAATACCCAAGAAGCGAGCCGAGGTCGAAGCCCTGGTGGGGCTGGGCTGAGCGATGTTGTTGGTCTTGCTGCCGGGCCTCGACGGCAACGCCTTTTTGTTCGGCCGCTTCATCAACGCGTTGCCCGAGAGCGTCGAGACGCTGGTCATCGACTACCCACGTGAGGTCAAGCAGACCTACGACCCGCTCCTCGAGTTGGTGCGCGCTCGATTGCCGACGGAGCAGCCGTTTCGCCACCTGGTGGGTCCGGTCGGGCGGGGTGTGCTCGCGCTTCGGGTTCGTCAGACGCTCGGAGTCGACGTCTCGAGGGCGGTGAAGAACGCCAAAGTGCCAATGCTCCACCTCGGCGCTCGAGATGACCTTTTGCTGCGGAGCGGACTTGCGAACGAGCTGAGCGCCCTGAACCCGGCCATCGAGCTCGTCGAGCTGCCGGGCCCGCACCTCTTGCTTCAGGTGAAGCCCGAAGAATCAGCGGCGATCATCGCGCGGTTCGCTACGGCGCAATCACGAAGTCTTTGACCACCGCCATGTGCTGCATGTTGGTGGCGGCACTATCGCTCTGCAGCGCGGGCGCGAGATCTGTAATCGGCGTGTAGATGCGGGTGTCGACCACCAGACCTCCAGTGAACTGGTTGCTGCCCACCTGCACCGGCACCTGGTTCGCGACCAGACAGCTTGAGCCCAACACCCAGTCGTAGGGCTTGCTGCGGCTGGCGCTGGTGTCGCCGTCGTTGCCTTGATCGACTGGGTGCGCGGTGTTGGTCATCACTCGCGCGCTCAAGGTGGTCAGCGCTCCTTCACCGCGGTTGTCGGTGTTGAAGTCGCCGCCGATCAACAGAAAGTCGTCGTTCGGCACTTTGACCTGGAGCTGAGCGATCAGCGCGGTGGCTTCTTGCCTGCGCTCGGTCGCGTTGGAGGTCAGGAAGTGCACCGACACCACCCAGAGTTCTCGCGGCCCCGGCAAGTCGACGTGGGCCCAGGTGAACCCGCGGTTGTCGACTTGAGGGTCGACCCAGTCACCCGCTTCGATGATCGGCCAACGCGAGATGACGCCGTTGGGAAGATTGCCCACCGTGCCTCGCCAGACATGCATGCCCGCGTCGTCGCCGCTCAACGAGCTGGCGAAGCCGGCGATGCCAGCGTCGGTGTTGGTACCCACCTTGAACTCTTGAATCATCACGATGTCGGGGTGGATGCCCTGCAAGATGCGCTGGCCCTCGCCCGGGTCGTACGACTGCGCATTGCCGCTGGTGAGGTTCGCTGCGACCGCGCGGAGCGAGAAGGGCGCGCCGATGCCTGAGTGAGGTGCACACCCCGAATCGATCGGTCCCGCATCGACGACAGGCGAGCCCGCGTCGACCACTCCCGAATCGACTCGACCTGCGTCGGAGGTCGAAGGCCCTGCATCGCTCATGGCAACGATGCCCGCGTCGACCCGGGGCACCTCGCTCAAGCACCCCGTCGCGAGGAGGATGACCAGCGTGAGACTGCGATTGGGCATGGTGGGTTCTATCGCTCTACGATCTGAATTCGCGCTAGATCGGCATCGAGCCATTTCGTTCTGTTGTTCTGATTGGCGATCTCAGCCTCGACTCTCTCGAGCGCGCCCTCGAGGCGAATGCGAGCGCTCTCAAGGGGGCTGGCATGGTCTGTCATCTCGAGCCGGCGTCAAACCAGAGTCGTCTCCAGGCGTCAAATCGGGGTGCACGGAGCGCTTGTGGAGCGCTGCGACTCCCGGTACGAGCCAGGGCTCATGTCGTCGCCCGCCTGGTTCCAGAAGAAGCCGAAGATCGCTGCCCCTGACCCCGCCATCGAGGCCGATGCCTCCAGTCGAATGGAGGGCATCTGGGTCAAGTGCGACGAATGCGGCGAGATTCTGTTGCGCGATGAGTTCGAGAAGGCGCTCAACGTGTGCCCCTCGTGCAACCACCACATGCAGCTGACCGCCCGTCTGCGGCTGGGCTACATCTGCGACCCCGATTCCTTCGAGGAGTTCGACGCGCACCTCGAATCTCAAGACCCGCTCGGGTTCTCTGATTCGAAGAAGTACAAGGACCGCCTCAAGAGCACCAAGAAGGCTCTCGGCGAGAACGACGCCTTCATCGCCGGCACCGCCACCATCGAGGGCCATCAAGTCTCGATCGGCACCTTCTTGTTCGAGTTCATGGGCGGCTCGATGGGCTCGGTGGTCGGTGAAAAGGTCACCCGGGTCTTCGAGCGAGCCTACGAGCTGAGGTGCCCGGCGATCGTGTTCTCGGCCTCCGGAGGCGCCCGCATGCAAGAGGGCATCTTCTCGCTGATGCAGATGGCCAAGACCAGCGCCGCCATCAGCCGCTTTCGCAACGCGCGTCGGCCGTACATCTCGGTGATGTTGCACCCCACCACCGGCGGCGTGGCGGCCTCGTTCTCGTGGCTGGGCGACGTGATTCTGGCCGAGCCCAAAGCGCTGATCGGCTTCGCTGGCCCCCGGGTCATCGAGCAGACCATTCGGCAGAAATTGCCCGAGGGGTTTCAGCGCAGTGAGTTCTTGCTCGAGCACGGCATGATCGACGCCATCGTTCAGCGCAAAGACATGAAGGCGAAGCTGGCGCAAGTCATCGGGCTGATGTGACTCCGGTCGGGGGGCTGGCGTACCTCGCGTCGCTCCCGGCCTCGTCAATCAAGATGGGTCTGGGGCGGGTGCAAGCCGCGCTCGCCACCCTCGGGCACCCGGAGCGCGAGTACCCCGCGTTGCACGTCGCCGGCACCAACGGCAAAGGCTCGACCTGCGCCCTGGCGGCGTCGTGTCTCTCGCAGCGCTACCGCGTCGGGCTCTACATTTCGCCGCATCTGATTCGGGTCAACGAGCGCATCAAGCTCAACGGCGTCGACATCAGCGACGAGCTGCTCGGCCAACGCATCGCCGAAGTGCGCGAGCGGTTGCCAGACGCCGATCTGACCTATTTCGAATTCGGCACTGTGGTGGCCTTCTGGCACTTCGCTCGCGAACGAGTCGACCTTGCGGTGCTCGAGACAGGGCTCGGCGGCCGGCTCGACGCCACCACCGCCTGCCTGCCGAAGGTCACCGCCATTACGCCCATCTCCTTCGACCACCAGGAGTACCTCGGCACCACCCTCACCGCGATCGCCACCGAGAAGGCGGGCATCGCCAAGCCGAACGTACCGATGGTGGTCAGCCGTCAGCCCGCCGAGGCCCAGGCCCTGTTCGATGTGCTGCCGGAGTTGGTGCGAGAAGGGGTCGACTTTCAGGGCGAGTCGAAGGGCGGTGGCTTCTCGTACCGGGGCCTCGATCTCCGGTTGAGCGGTGTGCAGCTCCCGCTTCGGGGCCCGCACCAGACGCAGAACGCGGCGGTGGCGCTGGCCTGTCTCGAGCTGCTGGGGCGCGACGGGTTTCCGCTCCGCGATGAGCAGATTCGCCGAGGCCTGGAGTGTGCTCAGTGGCCGGGCCGGCTCGAAGAATTTCCCGGTTCGCCGCCGGTGGTGCTCGATGGCGCGCACAACCCCGCGGGAGTCGAGGCCCTGCTCGCCTCGCTCGACACGGTGTACGCCCATCGACCGGTGCACCTGGTGTTCGGGGTGTTCGCCGACAAAGACTGCGAGCCGATGATGCGCGCGCTCTTGCCCCGCGTCGCGGGGGTGACGTTGACGCCCATCGCCAACCCGCGCAGCCGCCCGCCCGAGGCCTACGCCGACTTCGCGCGCTCGCTCAACCCGAACGTGACCATCGCCGCTGATGCCGAGGCCGCGCTCCAGGCCGCCCGCTTGGCGGCGCCCCCGGGTGGGGTGGTCGTGGTGGCCGGGTCGCTCTTTCTGGTGGGGCAGGTGCGGGCAGGGTTGGTGCGTTGACAGACCAGCCTTCACGGTTAGTTTGCGGCGGCCATGAATGACTTTGTGAACCACGAGCCTGACTTCGAAACCGAAGCAATTCCAACGGGTTCAGAACCCGAAACGGCGCTCGAAGCGAGCGAGGTCGAGCGCCTCACCGCCGACCTCGACGCCGCGCGAAAACGCATCGATGAGCTGGCCCGGGCCTACCAGGCCGGCGAGCGCGATCGCGAGGCCTTCAAGCAACGGCAAACCCGCGAGCGCGAGCAGATGCTCGACCTCGAGCGTGGCAAGGTTTCACTGACCCTGCTCGAGGCCATCGACCAGCTCGATCTCTGCCTGCAGAACGCCGACGACTCGCCCCTGGCCAAAGGCGTCGAGCTGATTCGCAACAACATTCTGAAGAAGGCCGAGGCGTCGGGCATCGAGCGGGTCGAGCTGGTCGGCGAGCACTTCGACCCCACCTCCGCTGAGGCCTCCGATATGGAGATCACCCCGAACCCTGACGACGACGGTCGGGTGATCTCGGTGAGCCGGCCTTGCTACACCTTCAAAGGCAGGGTGATTCGCCCGGGTCAGGTGAAGGTCGCCAAGTACGTGAAGCCCGCCGACGCATAAGGTCGTACGCTCGGCAGGTGCTGCGAGTGATGCTCACCACGAGCCTGCTGCTGGGCCAGATGGCGCTGGGCGATGAGCTTAGTGATTGGGTCGCGAGCAAGATTCGAGATCAGCGCGCGGGCGAGGTGAAGCCGCCCCTGGTCAGCACCACCGGCACCCTGTGGAATGCGTCGAGCGCGGCTGCGGCGAAGCAGGAGCTGACCCGCTTCGTGCCTCCCACTTCGCTGGCCCCCCTGGTGCGCGCTGTGCGGGGTGGGGTGGTGAACCTCTCGACCCGAAACGAAGGCACTTCGCGCTCGCTGGGCTCGGGGTTCGTGATCAACGCCAACGGGCTGATGGTCACCAACAACCACGTGATCGAGCGTGCCCAATCGATCGTGGTGCGCCTCGCCGACAACCGCGAGTTCGAGGCCCGGTTGATCGGCCGCGACCCGCAGACCGACCTCGCGTTGATGTGGCTGGTCGGCGCGTCGAACGTGCCTACGGTGACATTGGGCGACTCAGATTCGCTCGAGGTCGGCGACTGGGTGGTGGCCATCGGCAACCCGTTCGGCCTCGACACCTCGGTCACCCACGGCCTGATCTCGGCTCGCGAGCGGGTGATCGGCATCGGGCCGTTCGATGACTTCATTCAAACCAACGCGTTGATCAACCCGGGCAACTCAGGCGGCCCGCTGTTCGACATGAAGGGCGATGTCGTCGGTGTCACCACCGCGGTGGTGAGCCAGGGTCAGGGCATCGGCTTCGCGGTGCCGATCAATCTGGTCAAAGATCTGCTGCCGAATCTACTCGAGAACGGCCGGCCTGAGCGCGGGTGGCTCGGCGTCAACGTGCAGGAGAACGATGATCCACAAGACCATTTCGCGCGGGTCACCGAGGTGTACGAGGGCAGCCCCGCCGACAAAGCGGGTCTTCAGGTCGGAGACCGGTTGACCTCCATCGGCGGCAAGAACGTCGATCGCTATCAGCAGATTCTTCGCCGGGTCGCGCTGCAGGGCCCCGGCACCATCGTGAGACTGGGGCTAGTGCGGGCCGGCAAGCCACTGGAGGTCACCACCACGCTCGCCGCGCGCCCTGCGGCCGAAGCACTCAAGGCGGTGGCCTCGGGTGGGCGCATCGACGCGCTGGGGCTGGTGGTCAAAGAGGCCGACGGCGCAGTGCGCGTGGAGGCGGTGATACCGGGCGGCTCAGCGGAGCTCGCTGCGCTCGCGGTGGGCGATGTGGTCACTGAGGCGAATCGCGAGCCGGTGACCACGCTCAAGGAGCTGCAACTGGCGATGGCAGAGACCGCGCCTGGCGAACCGGTGCTGCTGCGGTGCCGACGAGGTCAGGTCTCTCGCTACGTCGCCTTGCGGCTTCGCTAGCCGCTTACTTGTTGAACCAGGTACCGACCAGCTCGCCGGTGCGGCCGACCTGCACCACCACGCCCTCGAACTTCGTCTTCACGCCCTTGATGGTGCCGCCACCCTTTTTGGGCAGCGTCCACATGCCTTGCACGGTGAAGACGATCTGCATTCGAAGCGCGTGGGCCTGCACCTGCCGCCCCATCATCCCCATGTTCCAGCCTTCGGGCAGCTGACTCTCGATTCGCACGTACGGCATGATCGGGTTGCCGTTGCCGTCGGTCTTGCTCGGTGCACCGTGCGTCAACGCCGAGTTGGAGGCCGCAAAGAAGGGCGTCAGATTCAGCATGAAGCCCTCTGCCGTGGCCTCGCCCATCTGCAGCACCGCCGTCGATTCCTCGACCACGATCATGTAGTACTTCTTGCCCGTCGCGCCCTTGCGAAAGACCTCCGCGTTCTTCTCGCACTCAGCGCCGCCCAGCACCGCCGGGCCGCAGATGCCCACGTAGTGCTCGACGAAGCCCGCCAGTGAGCCGAGGGCTTCGGCGTTGTCGCGGAGGTTCGCGAACTTGGGAACGGTGTCGGCTCGCGCGGTCAGCGCAGTGAGAAACCCGACCATAAAAATTGCATAACGCATTGATCTCGCTCGTTTCGCCATGTCGTCATGAGTGGAGAATTTGCCTACATCATCGCACTCTGTAGGTTTCGCGACACCTCATCACACCACTGGAGTGTCACGTTTGAACAACGATCGCCGCCACAGCCTGCGCTTCGACAAAGTCTTCACCGTGTACCTGACCACCCCTGACGGCATGACCCGAGGTGTGGCGCGCAACATCAGCACAGCCGGCCTCTTCGTGGAAACCAGAGATTCGCTCCCGCTCGGCGGCAAGATCAAAGTGACCTTCAGCGGTGACGACGGCACTGAAATGACCGCGTTGTGCGAGGTGCGATACCAGGTCGCACTCAACTACTCGACCGGTGCAGACACAGAGTCAGGCACCCGCGGCGCAGGTCTGCGCATCGTGGCCTACGAGACCAAAGAAGAGCACCCGCTGCTCCTGGTCGACCGTGAGCGCGTGCTGCACTGAGAAGCCCCCGACACATCGCTCCCCGAATCCATGAAAACAATAGCTGCCCGCGGCAGGCCTCGAACGCTCGTCGTAGGGTCTTTTACCGGCAGGAGCCGTAGAGCTGTCGCAGGTCGCTTAGCCGCACACCGCGGTGGGGTTCGGGCGGCAGTCAGCCGTACAGGTGCCGCGTTGTTCGCGTATGCCTGGCACAGGAAGCCGGTGCGGCAGGTGTTCGGGGCTCCGGCGGCGGGGTTTCAGTCTTTGCCGCACTGAAAGCGAATCAACGGGCCGCGAATGCCGCCTTGAGACTGCAGTCGCCAGTGCTCGCCGCCGGGCACTCCAGTTAACCCGCCGTCGGCCCATACATCGGGCACGCAGTTCAAGAAGTCATTGGTGCCGCACTGAGCGTGGCTGGCGCACTCCCGCCGGCGGGGTTCGGGTTGCCCGGCGTGCTGGCAGGCTGAAAGAAAAAGGGCCCGGGTCTCGAGGAGAAGAGAGCCCGGGCCGACGTTTCTGGTTCGACGGGAAGCCTGCTCGCTTACTGGCTGAAACCTTCGAGCATGTAGTGGGCTTCGATGCGCTTGAGCGCCAACACCATCGCGGCGCAGCGGGTGTCGACGGTCTTGCCAATGGTGTACGGCCGGCTGTCGTGCATGTCGGTCTTCCGCGGCGTGTTGCGCGAGATGTCGCGAATGATGCGGTAGTTCTTCTTCAGCGCCAGCTCCAGGCGCGCGTCGACGTCTTTCTCCGTCCACGCCTCCATGCGCTTGTTCTGAATCCACTCGTAGTAGCTGACGGTGACGCCACCGGCATTGCAAATGATGTCGGGGATGATGTCGATCTTCTTCTTCTCGAGCACGCGATCGGCGTCAGGCGTGGTGGGGCCGTTCGCGCCTTCGGCGATCAGCTTCACGTTGAGCTTCTCGGCGATCTCGGCGGTGATCTCGCCACCCAGTGCGGCGGGCAACGCGATGTCGGCTTTGAGCTGCCAGAAGTCGGCCTTCGACATGGTCTGTGCACCGGGGTACCCCAAGACGGAGCGCTTCAAGTTCTTGGGGTTCTCGTTCACGTACTTCATCAGGTCGGCGGCATCGATGCCGTCGGGGTTGTAGATGGTGCCGTCGGAGTCATTCACCGCCAGCAGCCTCGCGCCCATGTTCTGCAAGATGAGCGAGCCCCACGAGCCGACGTTGCCGAAGCCCTGCACGATGAAGGTCTTGCCCTTCAGCGTCTCGCCGCGGTCGGCGAAGTAGTCTTCGATGCAATACGCGCAGCCCTGGCCGGTGGCCTTGGTGCGGCCTTCTGAGCCGCCGATGCGCACGTCTTTGCCGGTGATCACGCCGCGCTGGTTGTGCCGCTCGCGCTCGCCATCGGAGTACTGGCGAAGGAACAGCGCCATGATCTCTCCATTGGTGCCCACGTCAGGCGCGGGAATGTCGATGTTCGGGCCGATCAGCGACTTGAGCTTGTACATGAAGCGCAGCGAGATGGTCTGCAGCTCCTCTTTGCCGTACTGGCGCGGGTCGATCTGAATGCCGCCCTTGCCGCCGCCGAAGGGCACGTCGGCGATGGCCGTCTTCCAGGTCATCTCGGCCGACAATGCCTTGAACAAGTCGAGTGAGACCTCGCGGTGGTAGCGAATGCCGCCCTTGTACGGGCCGCGGGCCTGGTTGTGTTGCACCCGGTAGGCCTTGAAGCGGGCGATGTCGCCCGGCACCAGCTGGTACACTTGGCCGTCGTCGAGGCGCAGGTGACCCGCGCGCACCGACACGTCAGAGCCGAGCAGCGCTTTGCCGTTGAGAATGATTTTGCCGTCGGCCAGTCGCTCCATACCGTTGGCATCGCGAACCTTGGTCACGGTGAGGTCGGCGAACTTCTTGGCCTCTTCGGCCGAGACCGGCACCAAGCGGTCTTTGAGCTTGGTGGTGACGTAAAAGATGTGCTCGTAGTCGGGCTCTTCGAGCTCGAGGCGAACCCGGCGATCGAGCCCCATCGCGTCGGCCGCGCGATCGAAGATCTCCATCGCTTCGGTGTAGAGGGTCTTCCGAGGTTGCTGGGTTGGCGCCCGCATGAACGTTTCTTCAGGCATTGCTGGTGCTCCTTGTGACGTGACGAGATCGCGCGCACCGTAAGCATTCGCAGATCGAAACTCCGAGCGAAAAATGACGGCGGAGCGCGTCAAGGCACGTCCTCTAGAAGCCCGACTTTCGCTGCACAAAAGAAAACGGGCCCCGCGAACGAATTCGAGAGGCCCGTCGAGACTTTTCTATCTGGAGCCGATGTCCGGATTTGAACCGGAGACCTACTGATTACGAATCAGTTGCTCTACCAACTGAGCTACATCGGCAGACGTTGTTGGCGCGCGGAGTACCACACGCCATCTCGACGTCCAAGGGCGTTTTGCCTGACCTGCGCTGCGAGCCGAGGTCGGAGCCTTGACTCGCAGCGAGATCACCGCCGCCGATTACGGGTTCTGCTCGCCGACCAATCGCACGCCGGTGAAAGCCTTGTAGCCGTGCACCATCACGTGGAAGGTGGTGGCCTTCTTGACGCGCACGATGCAGCGACCCGCGTTGGTTGAGCCGTAGTCGCGGCAGAGGAATTTGCTGGTGGTCGGAGCCGAGTCAGCCTGCACGTAGAGGTCGGCATCGCCGCCGCCACCGCTGATGTTGAACACCACGTTCTGCGCCGAGGCCGGCACGTTCATGGTGAAGCGAAGCTCGGCGGCGCGATCGCCCGACAAGCCGTCAACCGGCACGCCGTCGATCAACACTGAGCTCGA
>Ga0105048_10018328_pt1 | contig 10773 bp, 7 predicted proteins | sample MAT05_FD_78382 | JGI IMG/M metagenome (GOLD analysis project Ga0105048, IMG submission 78382) | Freshwater microbial communities from Lake Fryxell liftoff mats and glacier meltwater in Antarctica - MAT-05 | ecosystem: Environmental > Aquatic > Freshwater > Ice > Liftoff microbial mat | place...
AATGTTCATCCATGCAGGCTCCTTTGACTCCAGCGCATCCCCACACCTCCACGACCCCCACCCCCGCACAGCTTGCCGCCCTGGCCCGACAGCGCCTGTTGCGCCACTTGGACCCGGCGACATGCGCAGAGGTGGCCGAGCATTTGCGTTGGCAAGACTGCCAAGCGGGGCAATCTGTCGCCGACTCCAATGTGCTGCGCCAGCAACTGGCACTGGTGGTGCAAGGACAGGTCTTGCTGCGTGACGAAAGCGGCGCCGATCCCATGTTGTTTCAGGCAGGCGACTGCGTGGGTGCCGGCGTGATGGACGACCTGGCGCTGCAAAATTGCAGCCTGACGGCCGCCACCGCCAGCTTGCTGGCCTGGTTGAAGGCGGAAGATCTGGCCACGTTGTGCACCCGCCACGCGCGGCTGCAACTGATGGCAAGCCACCTGGGCGGTGCATCACCGCAGCGCGCGGCGGCCCCGGCAGACAAGGCCGCCGATCCGCACCTGGGCCTGATGCAGACACCCGTTCGCCGTCTGCTGAACCGCCAACCCGTCACCGCATCGCCCGAGATCAGCATCACGCAGGCAGCTCAACTGATGAGCCACGAGCGTGTAAGCTCCTTGCCGCTGGTCAAGGACGGACTGCTGTTCGGTCTCGTCACCGACCGCGACCTGCGCAACCGTGCGCTGGCCCAGGGCCTGGACCCAAGCGCGCCGGTGATTGACATTGCCACCGTGGCACCGCTGACGATCAGCATCGATGCACCTGGTTTTGACGCCTTGCTGCTGATGGCGCGACACAACATCCACCACGTGCCGGTGATGGACGGTACGCGCGTGGCGGGCATGATCACGGCCACCGACGTGACGGAACAGCACAGCACATCGGCCGTCTACCTGGCCGGTGACGTGCACAAGCAAACCACGCTGCCGGGACTGGTGGCCGTGGCCGCGCGCGTGAAGACCCTGCAGCGCACTCTGGCGGCGGCCGGTGCCAGTGCCTACAGCACCGGGCGCATCGTCACCGCCATCACCGATGCGCTGACCAGTCGCCTGCTGGTCCTTGCCGAGGCCGAGCTGGGCCCGGCGCCGGTGGACTACGCCTGGGTGGCCGCCGGCTCGCAGGCGCGCAGCGAACAGGCCGCGAAGAGCGACCAGGACAACTGCCTGGTGCTGGCCGACGACTACGACGAGGCTGCCCATGGCGCCTATTTCAAGACGCTGGCCACGCGCGTGAATGACGGCCTGGACGCATGCGGCTACGTGTATTGCCCGGGCGAAATGATGGCCCGTACCGACGAGTGGCGGCAGCCGCAAAGCCGCTGGGCCGCCTACTTCCGCCGCTGGACGGACACGCCCGACCCCAAGGCCCTGATGCTGACCTGCGTGTTCTTTGACCTGCGCTGCATCCATGGTCGCAGCGAACTGCTGGACGCGCTGCGTCAGACGGTGCTGCAGCAGACCAAGGGCAACCGCATCTTCCTTTCGTACATGGTGGGCAATGCGCTGACGCACAGGCCGCCGTTGTCGCTGTTTGGCGGGCTGTCCACCGTCAAGCACGGCAGATTGCGCGACGCCATCGACCTCAAGCACAGCGGCATCGTGCCCATCGTCGACCTGGCGCGTGTGTATGCACTGGCCGGCGGTCACGCCGAGGTGAACACGCATGAGCGCCTGATGGTGGCGGCGCAGAGCAAGGAAATCAGCGAACAGAGTGCCCACGACCTGCGCGACGCACTCGAGTTCATGGCCACGCTGCGCATCCATCACCAGTCGGCACAGATGGCGGCGGGCCAACCCGCCGACAACATTCTGTCGCTGTCAGAGCTGAGCAACTTCGAACGCGGCCAGCTCAGAGACGCGTTTGGAGTGGTGCAGACCTTGCAGAGCGTGCTGGCCCAGCGCTATCGGTAGGCCGGACACTCACCGGCTTGACGACCGCGGCACTGTGCAGCGGCGGTTGGGTGCACGACGGGTAGATTCCAAGGCCCGCGGGCCTTGGCGACGAGCGGCGTGCGAGCAGGCGCGGGGGTTCAATACTTGATGCGCGCGTAGTAAGTCTGCTGCGACGCGGCGCGCGCCTGACCCAGGGTATGAATGCCCTGTTCGACGAGCAGCGGCACCAACTTCTGGAACACCTCGGCCGTGACCAGCGCGTCGCCTAAAGCGGTGTGGCGGCCGATGACGGTGACGTTGAAACGCTCGGCAATGGCCTCCAGCCGGTGGGATTCCTGGTTCGGGTGCACCACGGCCGACAACAGCAGGGTGTCGAGCACGGGCTGTTCGAATTTCACGCCGGTGGCCGCCTCCTTGAGCTGCAGGAAACGCATGTCGAAGGCCGCGTTGTGGGCCACCAGCACGGTGTCTTGCGCATAGGTGTGGAAGGCCGGCAGTACCTGCGTGATGGTGGGCTTTCCAGCCAGCATGTCGGGCGTGATGCCGTGGATGGGGATGCCGGCCGCCGGGATGCTGCGTTGAGGGTTCACCAGTTGGTCAAAGCTTTCTCCGCGCAGCAGCTTGCCGCCGACGATGCGGGTGGCGCCGATCTGGATGATCTCGTCGCCATCGGCCGGCTGCAGGCCCGTGGTTTCGGTATCGAACACGGTGTAGGCCAGGTCCACCAGGCGGCGGTCGTCCAGCGCGTGGTTGCTCTCGCCGCCTGCAAAGAGCGCAAAGTCGTAGAACTCGGGACGGCTTTGCACGCCATCGCCCCTGTCGGTCGCATCGGCGTGCGCGGCCAGCGGCAACAGAAAGCGGAAGAAGGCCTGCTGGCGCGTGCGTTCGCGCTCGAACCAGAACTCGCCCCCATGGCGCTGCACGATGTCGCGCACGGTGAGCAGCGTGGTCTGCGCGCCGGTGCTGATGGCATCCAGCTCCCAGCCCATCACGGTTTCGGTGCTCATGGCCTGCCCGGCCCACACCAGGTCCAGCCGCGCACGCTGCGCGTCGGCTGCGCTCAGGCGCAGCTGCAGCGTCTTGATCTCGTACTCGTCGTGCAGGCGCAGCGCCAGGTGGGCCAGTGCCTGCAGCAGCGAAAAGCTGTCGAGCTTGAGCCACAGGCTGTCGTCCACTTCGGGTGCGGTGCACCGCAGCGCCGCCGTGCCTTCTATGCGCAGCCGCGCGGCCTGCACGAAGTCGGCGCCGCGCATGTCCTCCAGCGGCCAGCGCGTGGCCAGGCCCTGGGCGTTTTGTGCAGCCAGTTCATTGATGCGGCGGGCCATGGCCTGAGTCTCGTCACGCACGACGGCCAGGAAACGCTCGCGCATGGGGGGTTCCAGGTCGGGCTCGTCCAGCATCTCCACCGCCGCTTGCAGGTTGGCCAGCGAGCCGCGGCTCTGTTCGGTCAGCCCGTGCAGGCCGCGTTCTCGCGCCGACTCGTCCTCATACTCGCGCGTGATGTTGTCCAGCATCAGCACAAAGCCGGTGATGGGCGGCGCCGCGCCCACCCGCGCTGCAGCCACCGGCGCTGACGCGTCGCCGGCGGCTTTTGCAAGCGCCATCTCGGCCACGCCGCGCACCGGTGTCATCTGCGCGCGCAACAACTGTCCGCTGCGTGTGGTGGTGACAAATTGAGCCGTCGGATGGCTGGCGCCGCGCCGCAGTCGCTGCTGCACGCTGTCCAGCGCGTGCGCCACCAGTGCACGGTCGAACACGGTGTAGATGCTGCGGCCCAGGCCAATCAGCTCAGCACCCCCGGCCAGCGCGGGCGTATCGCTGAGGGCCCGAAACTGCACGCGAGCGCGGTTGTTGTACAGCAATACGCGACCGTCCAGGTTGCACACCACCACGCTTTGGGTCAGCTCGCTCATCAGCGCGGCCAGGCGATTGCGCTCCTGTTCGATGCTGCGACTGGCCTGCGCCACCTCGGCGGCGATGTCGCGCTTGAGCTGGTCGCGCTGCGCAGCCAGATCGTTCAGCGTGCGCGCCAGCCCTTGCACCGGTTCGGCGGCATGATCGGCCTGCAGCGTGCGCTGCACGTCGGTGCTCAGCAGCACTTGCGCCTGCTCCAGCAGCCGCGCCGGTGCCGCCACCCAGCGGCGGTACAGCGGCTGCACCGCAGCGGCTGCCAACCCCACCACCGCCAGCGCCGCCATCACCAACAGCGGGGCACGCGCAGCCAGCGTCGGGCCCAGGGCCGCGCGTTCTGCTTCGCTCAAGGTAGACCATGCCAGGCCGCCGCCGGCCAGCACAAACCCGGCGATCACAGCCGCGGCTGCCGCCGCAGCCGCGGCCAGTGTGGCAAGCAACCGTTTGTCGCGCTTCACGGCGCCGCATCCGCCGCGGCAGCGCCACTGTTGCCGGCCAACAGCTCACGCACCTTTTGCACCAGTTCCTTGGTCGAGAAAGGTTTGGTCATGTAGGCGTCGGCGCCCACGCCCAGGCCTTTGGCAACGTCGGTGTCGCGGCCTTTGGCGGTCAGCATCAGCACCAGCGTGCCTTTCAGGTCTTCATCGGCGCGCAGTTCCTGGCACACCTCGAAGCCGGTTTTCCTGGGCATCATGACGTCCAGCAGCATCAGGCGCGGGCGCTCGCGGCGCAACATGTCCAGCGCTTCCTGGCCGTCGCGCGCCAGGTGCACGGTGTAGCCCTCGCGCTTCATCAGGTATTCCAGTGAGATGAGGATGTTGGGCTCGTCATCGGCTATCAGGATCGGGGTCATCGCTTGTCTCCTGGGTCGGCCGCAGCGCCGCGTGCCGCGGCAGCACGGTTGCTGGCTGCGCCGGTGGTTGTCTTTTTCAGCTCTGTCGGCTCGCTCGGCTCTCTCGGCTCGCTCGGCTCATTCGACTGCGGGGGGCGCGTGGTCACCGGCGGCTGCCAAGGTAACGTGAACGCAAAGCACGCACCTTGACCGTTGTCAGGTCGCAGCTCCATGTGGCCACCAAAGTGCTCCACGATCTGGCTGCTGATGGGCAGCCCCAGCCCCGTGCCCTGCGGCCGGTTGGCTTCGTCGCCGCCCTGGCGGAACTTTTCGAAGATCAGCGAGCGCTGCGCCACCGGCACGCCGGGGCCGTTGTCCTGCACCAGCACCGTGGCGGCGATGTCGCTCGTCAACAGCCGCACGGTGATGCAGCCGTCGCCCGCGGGCACGACCTTGGCCGCGTTCGACAACAGGTTCAGCAGCACCTGCGTCAGGCGGTCGGGGTCGGCACGCAGGGCGCGCACGCTCTCGGGCAGGTCCAGCACCAACTGCGCGCCGCGCTCGCGCAGCATTTCTTGCACGGTCTGCGCGGCTTGGCGAATGAGCGCCACCAGGTCGACATCGGTGTTGTGCCATTCGGCGTGGCCACTTTCGATCTTGGCCATGTCCAGCACCTGGTTGACCAGGCGGCTCAGGCGTTCGGTCTCGGCCACCACGATGGAGAGGAACTGCTGGCGCTGCGACGCCGGCATGTCGGCGTCGTCCACCATCAGCTCGGCCAATGCACGGATGCTGGTCAGCGGCGTGCGCAGTTCGTGCGTGACGCTGCTCATGAAGTCGTCTTTCAAGCGGTCCAGGCTTTCCAGTCGGTCATTGGCGGCGCGCAGCTCGGCAGTGGCTTGCTCCAGCGCACTGGAATAGGCCCGCAGCTGCGACGCTTCGTCCAGGATCTGCAGCACGTCAGCCATGGCCAGCGGCTCTTCGGTCACCACCGAGGACACCATCACGCGGGCTGACGCACTGCCGATGGCGCCAGCCAGCTGGGTTTCGACAAACTGCACCAGTTGCGCGTCTGGCACGATGTTGCCAATGCCGGCCACGCCGCGCTCGCACGCCACCTGCTCGAACAGCCTGGTGGCGCGTGGCTCGCCTAGAAAGCGCCGCGTCAGCGCCAGCAGGTCGGCGACCTCGGCGCGGCCGCGCCAGAACACCGGGCGCTCGGCGCGTGTGCGGTCGAAGACATCGACAAACAGCAGCGCCTGGCTCGTCTCTTGCGCAGACGGCGTGCGCGCCAGTGACACCGCCACAAACAGCCCCACGTTGGCCAGCAGGCTCCAGAAGAGTGAATGCGTCAGGTTGTCCAGCCCGGTGATGCCCAGCAGATGCTCGGGCCGCAGCAGCGCATAGCCCCAAGGCCCCTGTTCGACAAAGCTGGTTTGCCACCAGCCGCTCTTGGCAATGGAAGGCAGCATCAGCGTGTAGACCCACACCGCAAAGCCCGCCAGCAGCCCGGCCAGCGCGCCTTCGCGCGTGCCGCCCTTCCAGTACATGCCGCCCAGCATGGACGGTGCAAACTGCGCCACCGCAGCAAAGCTGATGAGGCCGATGCTGACCAGCGCATAGGCCTCACCAGCCAGGTGAAAGTACAGATACCCCAGCAGCAGCACGACCAGGATGGCCGCCCGCCGGATGCCCAGCAGCACGCCGGTGAGATCGGCCCGCTGCGCAAACATCCGCAGACGAAGCAACAGCGGCATCACCAGGTCGTTGCAGACCATGGTGCTGACGGCTATGGCCTCCACGATGACCATGCCGGTGGCCGCCGACAGCCCGCCCACAAAAGCCGCCAGCGCCAGCCACGAGTGCCCGGCCGCCAGCGGCAGGCTGAGCACGAAAGTGTCGGCGTTGACGGTGCCTTTGCCGAAGTACAGCAAGCCGCCCAACGCGATGGGCAGCACAAACAGATTGATGGCCAGCAGGTAGGCCGGGAACACCCAGGCCGCACGTCGCAGGTGGCGTTCGTCGACGTTTTCAACCACCATCACCTGGAACTGCCGCGGCAGGAAGATGACCGACAGCATGCTCAACACAGTCAAGGCAAACCACTGCTCGTATGCAAAAGGCTTGCCCGGGGCGGCCAGTGCCAGCAGCGACTTCAATTCAGGCACCGCCAGGGCCTGCGCAAACAGGTCACCCAGCCCACCAAACAGGCCCCAGGTGACGAACACGCCTACCGCGACAAAGGCCAGCAGCTTGACCACCGACTCAAAGGCAATGGCCGCCACCATGCCTTCGTGTCTTTCGGTGCTGTCCAGGTGCCGCGTGCCAAACACCATCGTGAAGCCGGCCAGCGCCAACGCCATCGCCAGCGTGCCGTCAGACCACCACGGGCCACGCGGCGCCGCGACGGCGCCCAGCGGCGTGGTCAGCACCGCGTAGCCGCTGGCGATGGCTTTCAGCTGCAGCGCGATGTAGGGCACGATGCCGACCAGTGTGATCAGCGTCACCAGCCCGGCGAGCAGCGGGCTCTTGCCGTAGCGGCTGGCCACGAAGTCGGCGATGGAGGTGATGCGGTAGGTGCGCGCGATGCGAATCATCTTGCGCAGCAGGCTCCAGGCCAGCACCATGGCCAGCGTGGGGCCCAGGTAGATGGGCAGGAACCACACGCCGCCCGATGCGGCCCGGCCCACACTGCCGAAATAAGTCCACGCGGTGCAATACACCGCCATGCTCAGCGCATAGACCCAGGCGTTGCCGATCACCGAACGGCCCTGCTGCGCGCGACGGTCGGCCCACCAGGCCACCACAAACAGCAGCAGCAGGTAGCCCAGCGAAATGCCCAGGACGACGGCGGGGGCGAGCATGGCGCAGCGGTAACCCCGTCAGTCGGGCGCGCGTTCCATCAGCACGGCCAGCGCTGCAATCAGCAGCGCCCAGACGATGAACAGCGCGGCCGGAAACAGCGGCAGGCCCCACACCGTGGCGTCACGGTCCCACAACGCCAGCAGCGGAAAGTTGAACAGCAGCAGGCCCAGCGCAAACAGGCCCGCCAGGCGCTGCTGCAAGAGGAGGCCGCTGCGCATGGTCTTCAGGCCTTCTTCTTGCTGAAGCCGTGTGCGTGGCGGCTGAGCGCAAAGTCCAGCATGAACTTGCTCCAGATGGTGCTGCCGGCAATGGCCGTCCAAGTTTCGTAGGCAATGCCGCTGAAGAGCACCAGGCCGACGACCACCGTCACCACCGTGCCGGCCAGGCCGTTGATCAGCATCGCGTAGGGCGCCCAGCGCTGCGGGTCGGGCGGGCTTTCACCGCGCTTGATGGCGACCTCGGAGAAGTCCCGCCTGGCCACGATGCGCCAGGCACGCCTGAGCCAGAAAAACGCCATCGGAAACAGCGCCAGGAACAGGATCCAGGTCAGGGCCACACTGACATCGAAGGTCATTGGTCTCTCCGCACCCACCCTTCATGCACAGGGGCATGGCCCGGCTCATGAAGGACTTCCATATTGACAAGGGGCCCCACCAGTTGCACCGGCGGGGCCCCGATTCTGGCGCCTGCCCGGGCTGCTGCCCAGGCGTGGCGTTCAGCACAGGAACAGCACGCGGTCAGTGCGCGCCGTCCACCATCTTCGAGCCGCGCGGGATGCGCACCGCTTCCACCATGGCCTGGATGTGGCTGGGCGCTGCCTTGGTGAACTTGAACACCGCATAAGCGACGATGAAGTTCACCAGCGCACCCACTGCACCAAAGGCTTCTGGCGTGATGCCGAAGAAGCTGTTGGCGCCACCGATCATGGGCAGGAAGTCGGTGCCCTTCACGAAGAAGATGCCCTTGTGCGCAAACACGTAGAACAGCGTGACGAACAGGCCGGCCAGCATGCCGGCAATGGCGCCTTCCTTGTTCATGGTCTTGCTGAAGATGCCCATCATGATGGCCGGGAACAGCGAGCTGGCGGCAATGCCGAATGCCAGCGCCACCGTACCTGCCGCAAACCCAGGTGGGTTCAAGCCGAGCCAACCCGAGATGACGATGGCCACGGCCATGGCGATCTTGCCGGCCAGCAGCTCGTTCTTCTCACTGATGTCGGGCACGAAGGTGCCCTTGATCAGGTCGTGCGACACCGCAGCCGAGATGGCCATCAGCAAGCCCGCCGCCGTGGACAGCGCAGCCGCCAGGCCGCCCGCCGCCACCAGCGCAATCACCCAGTTGGGCAGCAGTGCGATCTCGGGGTTGGCCAACACGATGATGTCGGCGTTGACGAACAGCTCATTGCCCTTCCAGCCCGCAGCGTCGGCCTTGGCCTTGGCAGCGGCATTCTTGGTGGCGTCGTTGTAGTACTGGATGCGGCCGTCACCGTTCTTGTCGGTGAACTTCAGCAGGCCGGTCTTTTCCCAGCGCTTCATCCAGTCAGGGCGCTCGTCGGCCCTGATGCTGGCCTCAGGTGCGTACAAGTCGCCGCCACTCATGACGGCGGTGTTCACCGTGCCGTGCAGGTTCAGCTTGGCCATCGCGCCCACGGCAGGGGCCGTGGTGTAGAGGAGGGCGATGAACACCAACGCCCAGCCGGCCGACGAACGTGCGTCCTTCACCGAAGGCACGGTGAAGAATCGCATGATGACGTGCGGCAGACCCGCGGTGCCAATCATCAGGCTCAGCGTATACACAAACATGTTCAGCGTGCTGCCCGCCGTGGTGGTGGTGTACTGGCCGAACCCGAGGTCGGTGACGACCTGGTCGAGCTTGCTCAGCAGCGACACGTCGGTGCCTGCCATGTCGGCGCCCAGTCCCAACTGCGGCAGAGGGATTCCGGTGAGCTGCAGCGAGATGAAGACCGCAGGCACGGTGTAGGCCAGGATCAGCACGACATACTGCGCCACCTGCGTGTAGGTGATGCCCTTCATGCCGCCAAAGACGGCGTACAGGAACACGATGCCCATGCCGACGTAGATGCCGACTTCACTGCTCACACCCAGAAAGCGCGAGAAGGCCACGCCCACACCCGTCATCTGTCCGATGATGTAGGTGATGGAAGCGGTCAGCAGGCAGATCACCGCCACGAAGGAAGCGCTTCTGCTGTAGAAGCGGTCACCGATGAACTGCGGCACCGTGAATTTGCCGAATTTGCGCAGATAGGGCGCCAGCAGCATGGCCAGCAGCACGTAGCCGCCGGTCCAGCCCATCAGGAACAGGCCGCCGCCGTAACCCATGTTGGCGATCAGGCCGGCCATCGAGATGAACGACGCGGCGCTCATCCAGTCAGCCGCAGTGGCCATGCCGTTGGTGATCGGGTGCACGCTGCCGCCGGCAGCGTAAAACTCGCTGGTGGACCCCGCGCGGGCCCAAATGGCGATGCCGATGTACAGCGCGAAGCTCAGGCCCACGCCGATGTAGATGGTTGTTTGGAGATCCATGTTCGTCAGCTCACTTTTCTTCGACGTCGAACTGACGGTCGATATCGCCCATCTTCTTGGCGTAATAGAAGATCAGCACGATGAAGATGTAGATTGAGCCCTGGTGTGCAAACCAGAACCCCAACGGGTAGCCGCCGAGCTTGATGTTGTTGAGCGCATCGGCGAACAAAATGCCGGCACCGAACGAGACCACGAACCAGATGATCAAAATCTTGGTCAGCAGTGCCAGCGTGGCTTTCCAGTAGCCTTGGGAATCGTGTTGCATGTGGCTTGTCTCCTCGTCATGTTGAAGGGGAAGGCACTGTCGGCGCGGGTGCAGACTGTCCTTGGGCGCGACTATCAGGCAGCGCTCTGACCACGTTCTGACGCGACGCTGATGCGAGACTTACGATTCGCGGGTTTACCCGGGCCTGTGGTTTCACCATGCAGCATTTGCGGCACTGGCGCTGAAAATTCTGAGCCACCGACCCCGAATGCCGGCCCAGAAACCGCAACGGCGGCGCAGCGGCGACGTGGCTACCGACGCCACGGTTCCTGCCCTGGCCAGCACCCCCGAAATACCTAACCGCTTCGTCATCTGGCGCGGTGAACCGATCGACCTGATGCGGCTGGCCACCGGCCCCGCCCACCGCCAAAGCGGTCGCGGCCAAAGAGTTGAAGGAGCCGGCGGTGGCGGCCATCGAGCTGACGCCCGAGGACCTGAACACGGTGTACGACGCGCTCTGCCTGGCCGGCGTGC
>Ga0105048_10018329_pt1 | contig 10773 bp, 6 predicted proteins | sample MAT05_FD_78382 | JGI IMG/M metagenome (GOLD analysis project Ga0105048, IMG submission 78382) | Freshwater microbial communities from Lake Fryxell liftoff mats and glacier meltwater in Antarctica - MAT-05 | ecosystem: Environmental > Aquatic > Freshwater > Ice > Liftoff microbial mat | place...
AACCTGGTGATCGCGGTCGTGCTGTTCGCTGTCGTGCTGTGCGGCTTTGGAACGGCTCAGCCGAGCACCACCGTGGGGAGCGTCTCTGAGTGCGTGCTCGCCGCGACCAGCGATCGGGACACCTGCGAGGCAGGGGATCCTCGGGCACCCGGGCTCGAGGCGGGGCTCAAGCCCGGCGACCGCATGGTCAGCATGAATGGCCAGGCGATTACTTCGTGGGCACAGGCCACCCAGATCATCCGCGATACGCCGGGTGGAAGCCTCAGCATTGTCGTTGAGCGCGACGGTGGCGAAATGACCCTGACGGCGACTCCGCTGCTGACCGAGCGCTATGTCGTCGATGACAAGGGCGCCGTGGTGAACGATGCCAGTGGGGACCCGCAGACGCAGAAGGTCGGGTTCCTCGGAATTGGGGCGGCCTACGAAAATGTGCGGCAGCCCGTGACCGAGGTGCTCCCGGCTGTCGGCAACAACATCGGCCAGGTCGTTCATCTCATTCTTAATCTGCCGCAGCGCATGATCGACATCTGGAATGCCGCATTCGGCCCCGAAGATCGGGATCCGAATGGCCCCATCAGCGTTGTCGGCGTAGGGCGCATCGCGGGGGAGATCACGAGCCTCAACACGATTCCCGTTGCCGATCGCGCGTCCGCACTCATCGGACTGGTCGCCTCGCTCAATGTCGCGCTGTTCGTTTTCAACCTGGTGCCGCTCATGCCGCTCGATGGCGGGCAGATCGCGGTGGCTCTGTTCGAAGGCATCCGTCGCTTCTTTGCCAAACTCTTCCGCCGACCCGACCCCGGGCCGATCGACCCGGTGAAGCTCATTCCGTTCACCCTCGCGGTGGTCATCGTGCTTGGCGCCATGACAGCGCTCCTGATCTATGCAGACATCGTCAAGCCCATCAGCGTTCTCTGAGGCGCATCGCGGCGAGCCCCGGAAAGACGCTGCGGCGCACGTAAACTAGAGGCGTGCCAGCAATCAACCTCGGCCTGCCCAAGGTCCCCGAAGTTCTCGCCCCGCGACGCAAAACCCGCCAGATCAAGGTGGGCAAGGTGGGGGTCGGCAGCGACTTCCAGGTGAGCGTGCAGTCGATGACGACGACGCAGACGACCAACATCAATGCCACGCTGCAGCAGATTGCGGAGTTGACGGCCACCGGATGCGACATCGTGCGCGTCGCCGTGCCACACGAAGATGACGCGAAAGCACTCGTGGCGATCGCGGCCAAGAGTCAGCTGCCGGTGATCGCCGATATCCACTTCCAACCGCGTTATGTCTTTCAGGCGATCGATGCCGGTGTTGGCGCCGTGCGAGTGAACCCCGGCAATATCCGCAAGTTCGATGACCAGGTTGGCGCGATCTCCGCCGCGGCGAAGGCCGCGGGCGTGTCCATCCGCATCGGCGTCAACGCGGGATCACTCGAGCCGAGCATCCTGCAGAAATATGGCAAAGCGACCGCCGAAGCGCTCGTCGAGAGTGCCGTGTGGGAGGCGAGCCTCTTCGAAGAGCACGACTTTCATGACTTCAAGATCTCCGTCAAGCACAACGACCCGATCGTCATGGTCAAGGCGTACCGCCAGCTCGCCGAGCGTGGCGACTGGCCGCTGCACCTTGGCGTGACCGAAGCCGGCCCCGAGTTTCAGGGCACCATCAAGAGCGCAACCGCATTCGGCATCCTGCTCTCTGAGGGAATCGGCGACACCATTCGCGTGTCGCTGTCTGCCCCTCCCGTGCAGGAAGTAAAAGTGGGCCTTCAGATTCTGCAGTCGCTCAACCTGCGCGAGCGCAAGCTCGAGATCGTCTCCTGCCCCAGTTGTGGTCGCGCGCAGGTGGATGTTTACACCCTCGCCAACGACGTAACCGCTGGTCTCGAGGGAATGACGGTTCCGTTGCGCGTTGCGGTCATGGGATGCGTTGTCAACGGTCCAGGGGAGGCTCGCGAGGCAGATTTGGGAGTGGCCAGCGGCAACGGTCGTGGGCAGATCTTCGTCAAGGGCGAGGTGATCAAGGTCGTTCCCGAGGCCGACATCGTCGCAACGCTCATCGAAGAGGCCAACCGCCTGGCCGCCGAGATGCCGGCCGGGGCCACCGGATCGCCCCTCGTCACCACCTCCTGACCCACTGGTACCTCCCGGCCCCCCGCGCCCCCTGCCCCCCCCCTGCCCCCCGCCCCCCCGCCCCGAAACCCCCGCGAGATGACTCAGGGTGCTGCTTTCAGCGCGCAATGCCAACACCCTGAGTCATCTCGTCGCGATCACCGACGCCATCCGCCCTCACGGAGCGCGCGGTCGATCTTGCCAAGCAATGTCGCCCGGCGCGCCAGCAAATACTTGTCAACGCGGATGACCCGCCACCGCTCCTCCATCAGGTCGTCGAGTCGGCTCACGTCGATGTGAAACTGACGATCGTCGGTGCGATGCTGGCCTCCGTCGTATTCCAGGATGGTTCGATACGGCCGGAAAACAAGGTCTCCGTGCGCAATCTCAGCTCCGTACTGATTGAGGATCAGGCCGTTGACTTCCGGCTCGGGAAACCCCGCTTCAACCGCGATCATCCGCAAGTCGGTCTCGGGTGCGGAGTCGGTGTTGCAGCGCACGAAAGCGGCGGCCTCACGAAGTATTCGCGCCCCGCGGGTGCCTCTGACGGCGTCGACTGCGGCGAGCAGTTCGCCGAGGGTGACGAGCGGGTTCAACCGTCGCACCAATCCGTCGCCCATCACGATGAGATCGCGATGGCCCAAAGATGCCCGCAGGTCACACCAGGTGTCCAAGGGCGCAGTGACGCGAAGGCCCCCCGGCAGTATGAGAATCTGCGGAGCGTCGCGAGCGCCATGACCAACGACCCCCGCGCCGCGTGGCGCGCGCAGTTCCGCAATCGACGTTACGTGCACAACGGTCTCCGCAAAGTTTGTCGGCATCCGAAGCCCGAGCAATTGCGCGGCGGTCGTGTGACTGAAGTACTGGTCAGGCATCATCTTCGTCGCATAAGCCCGCGCGCGGTCCAACATCGTCAACGGCAGATCCGGCGATCGCACGCCGTAGTAGGGACTTGCTAGATCCGGCCCGCGCAGGCGTGACTTCGTGACTCCCAGTTCTCTCGCGTCCTCCACGGCGAACGGAACGGTCGCCAGGGAGTGGGGAAGTGGGGATGGATGTCGCATCCCGATACTTTCCCCGATCGCGCCCGATCTCGTCAGATCCATCCCCACCCGGCCACCTCCACACCCTGCCCCGCCCCGCGAGATGACTCAGGGTGCTGCTCCCACGCCGCGGTGGCAGCACCCTGAGTCATCTCGCGGGGAGGGGATGCCCCGGGAACCGGCCAAGTAACATGGGCGGGTGTCCACTCGCCTTTCCCAACTCTTCGTCCGTACTCTTCGTGAAGACCCCGTCGATGCCGAAGTCACCAGCCACCGCCTGCTTGTGCGGGCCGGCTACATCCGCCGTCAGGCTCCCGGAATCTTTGCCTGGCTACCGCTGGGGCTCAAGGTTCGCCGCAAGATCGAGAACATCATCCGCGAGGAGCTTGAGGCTTTTGGCGCGCAAGAGGTGCACTTTCCCGCTCTGCTGCCCCGGGAGCCATACGAGGTGACGGGTCGCTGGACCGAGTATGGCGACGGCATCTTCCGCCTGCAAGACCGCAAGAAGGCCGACTATCTGCTCGCGCCGACCCACGAAGAGGTCTTCACGCTGCTGGTGAAAGACCTGTACTCGAGCTACAAAGACCTGCCCCTCTCGCTGTACCAGATCCAGGACAAGTACCGGGATGAGGCTCGTCCGCGCGCGGGGCTGCTGCGCGGTCGCGAGTTCTCGATGAAAGACAGCTACTCGTTCGATTACACCGACGCCGGGCTTGACGTGTCCTACCAGCAGCACCGCGACGCGTATGAGCGCATCTTCCAGCGTCTGGGCCTTGAGTACGTGATCGTCAAGGCGGATGCCGGCGCAATGGGTGGCTCGAAGAGTGAGGAGTTTCTGCACCCGACCCCCATCGGTGAAGACACTTTCGTGCGCTCCGCGGGGGGGTACGCGGCAAACGTGGAGGCTTTCACCACGGCAGCCCCGCCCGCCCGATCTTTCGACGGACTCACGCCGGCGGAGGTGCTCGACACGCCCGACACCCCGACCATCGCAACGCTGATTGCGGTTGCCAACGAGAGGCATCCGCGACCCGATGGTCGCCAGTGGACGGCCGCAGACACCCTCAAGAACATCGTGCTAGCGCTCACCGACCTGGAGGGCAACCGCGAACTGGTCGTCATCGGTATTCCCGGTGACCGAGACGTCGATATGAAGCGCGCCGAGGTGGCCTTCGCGCCCGCCGAGGTTGAGGCCGCGAATGACGCCGACTTCGCCAGGCACCCGACGCTCGTGAAGGGGTACATCGGTCCCTGGTCGGCGGCCGGGGCGGTGCTGGGTTACGGCATCGATGGTTCGGCGTCGGCGTCGGGCATCCGCTATCTTCTCGACCCTCGCGTGTTCGACGGCAGCGGCTGGATCACGGGTGCGAACGAGCACGGGCGCCACGTGTTCGGGCTGGTAGCTGCACGCGACTTCGTCGGCGACGGTACCGTGCAGGTCTGCAGCGTGCTCGCCGGCGACCCGGCGCCCGACGGTTCCGGTGCGGTCGAGCTCGCCCGCGGCATGGAGATCGGCCACGTGTTCCAGCTTGGGCGCAAGTACGCCGAGGCTCTGGGGCTGAAGGTGCTCGACGAGAACGGCAAGCTCGCCACCGTGACGATGGGTTCGTACGGCATCGGTGTCACGCGCATCATGGCGGTGATCGCCGAGGCGAACAACGACGGACGCGGGCTCATCTGGCCGAAGAACGTTGCACCGTTCGACGTGCACGTGATCGCTGCGGGCAAAGACGAGACGGTGTTCGCGGTTGCGGAAGCGCTGACGAGCTCGCTCGAGGAGAGCGGATTCGACGTGCTGTTCGACGATCGCGCAAAGGTTTCGCCGGGAGTCAAGTTTGGTGATGCCGAGCTGCTCGGGGTTCCGCTGATTGTGATTGTCGGTCGGGATGCCGCCGACGGCCGGGTCGAAGTCTGGGACCGCGCAACGAACGATCGCACGAGCGTGGCTCTCGACGAGGTCGGCGCGGCCCTGGCCGCGCTGAGGTGAGCGAGAAGATCACAGCGCCCTAGACGATCGCCGATGCCGTGAGTGGCTCGTTCAAGGGAATGGGCCTCAGTCGGTAAGCCCAAGGTCGTCCGCGAACTCGCTGCGGATCCGCTCACGGATCTCGACGAAATCGGGATAGCTCCAGAAGAACGAGATCTTGTCGGCCACGACAGAGTCACCGGGCGCGCCCGACGGCCGGTCTTCCAGCACAAAGGTCATGAATGTCTCGGCGATGTCCTCGACCACGTTGGTGGCGGCGTAATCGCTCACGAAATCCTCTTCGTGCTCGTTATAGAAGGCCCACCCAACATCCGCGTCGCTGTTGTCGGCGGCGGGAGCATCCGAACCGTACTCAGACCAGAACTGCTGCTCAAACATCCAGATCGCCGAATCGTTATCGGCGCACCCCTCATCAAGCTCAATCGTGGAGCAGTCGGCAGCGTCGGAGGTAACCTCGTCAACCCCGAGAGTCAGGATGTGGCCGTATTCGTGAATGAGCGTGGCGACGAGTTGTTCGTGATCCTCGCTCGTAGCGAGGTTGGCCGCGAGAATCCAGAGCGTGGGGTCGCTGTCCTGGTACACGTATGCGAGGGTGTCGCTGTCGGGAGCGTCGCCGGTGCGGAACTGAGTGACGACGGATCCGGCGAACTCGATGGTGGTGACCCTCGTGAACGTCTCCCACACATCGGCAGCGAGGCCGCCCGGCTCGGGATCCAGTGTGCCGGCGTCGGTGACGGAGTACACCGAGACCGCGCCAAAGTCGTCATCCGCCTCCGTCGGCGCGGGGGCGGGAAGTGAGGAGACCAGGATCCAGGCCACGGCAGCAACCGCAACAACCAGGATCGATCCGACGGCTAACCAGAGTGAGCGCACCGCATAACAGTAGGGGATCGGGTACCCTAGAGTTTTGTCCCGGCCGTCCCGGGAATCAACTTAACATTCCGGAGGCCCTCAGTGGACATCGACCTGAGCGTACTGCGCCTCATGGAGCGCGAGCGCGAAATTCCCTTCGAAGAACTCGTGCAGATTATCGAGCAGGCCATTCTGACGGCCTACCTCAAGCACACCGGCGAGTCCGACCACAAGACCGACATCCCCTCGACCGCTCGGGTGGTTTTGGATCGCAAGACCGGAAAGGTTTCGATCTTCGTACCTGAACTTGATGACGAGGGTGCCGTAATTGGCGAGGCCGAGGAAGACTCTCAGCACTTCGGTCGTATCGCGGCGTTCGCCGCAAAGCAGGTCATCAACCAGCGACTTCGCGACATCGGCGACGACAAGGTGCTTGGCGAGTTCAAGGGTCGTGAGGGTGACATCGTTGCCGGTGTGATCCAGCAGGGCCCGAACCCCCGAATGATCCACGTCGACCTCGGAACGATCGAGGCGATCCTCCCACCGGAAGAGCAGGTGCCCGGCGAGGACTACTCGCACGGCAACCGCATCCGGGTGTATGTCACGGCCGTCAGCAAGGGCACCAAGGGCCCGCAGATCACGGTGAGTCGCACGCATCCCTCGCTGGTTCGCAAGCTGTTTGCGCTTGAGGTTCCCGAGATCGCGAGCGGAATCGTTGAGATCACCTCGATTGCTCGCGAGGCTGGCCACCGCACCAAGATGGCGGTTCGGGCCACCGAGCCCGGCGTCAACGCCAAGGGCGCCTGCATCGGCGAACTCGGCCAGCGGGTTCGTGCCGTCTCGGCCGAACTCAATAACGAGAAAATCGACATCGTCGACTACTCGGAGAACCTCTCCACATTCGTTGCGAACGCTCTGTCACCAGCCAAAGTAACCAGTTCCTACGTGATCGACGAGGCCACTAAGGCAGTTCGGGCGCTCGTTCCCGATTACCAGTTGTCACTGGCGATCGGCAAAGAAGGCCAGAATGCGCGTCTCGCGGCGAAGCTGACCGGCGCTCGCATCGACATCCAGCCCGACAGCATTCTCGAGGACTGACACCGGCAGTCACGACAGGGGGTAGCATGGAACCCGTTAGAACTTGCCTCGGCTGTCGTTCTCGCGCCACATCATCCACGTTGATGAGAGTGGTTGCGGTCGATGGGGAAGTGGTTCCGGATGTATCCGCAACTCTCCCTGGTCGTGGTGCGTGGGTTCACCCCACCGCCCAGTGCATCGAAAACTCCGTCAAGCGGCGGGCTTTCGGGCGGGCGCTGAGAGTGACCACCGCACTGGACGTGAAGCAGGTGCTGGCATTGGTCGGTATCTCACCCGAGATCCCGTGAGCCTGAGGCTCAGACCAACAACCTCGTGAACAGGCTGATTGACCTATGGACAACTAATGAGCGGCTCGAAATGAGTTCCGTCCACTAATGGTCTGCCCCTGCTGGGTGCAGACCCAGACAGGAGAATTGTGGCTGCCAAACCACGCGTACACGAAGTCGCCGCCGAACTCGGCATCGACAGCAAGATTGCCCTTGCGAAGCTCAAAGAGATGGGCGAATTCGTCAAGGGCCCCTCATCAAGCATCGAGCCACCCGTGGCTCGCAAGCTCAAAGCGGCGCTCGAGGCAGACGGCATCAAGCCGACCCCTGCCGCCGAGAAGCCCGCAGCACCGTCGCGGCCAGCGGCGCCCAAGCCGCCCATGCAGCAGCCTGCTGCTCCGGCTCCCGCAGCCGAGGCCCCTTCTGACGCCCCTGCTCCCGCAGCGCCACCGCTGACGGTTGCCGAGCGTCAGGCGCAGGCCGAGGCGCACGCCAAGGAGACCGCCGCAGCTCCGCCTGAGGCAGCGTCTGCTCCAGCGCCGGATGCCGCGGCTCCCGGTGCATCGAGCATCCCTCGTCCGGGTGCTCCTCGCCCCGGCAACAACCCGTTTGCGTCGAACCAGGGCATGCAGCGCCCCGGGATCCCGCGCCCGGGTAACAACCCCTTCGCCTCTAACCAGGGGATGCAGCGTCCGGGCGCGCCCGGCGCGATCCCGCGCCCCGGTGCACCTCGTCCCGGTGGACCTGGGCAGGGCGCTCGCCCGGGTGGCTTCGGCCAGCGTCCCGCCGGTGCCGGTAACTTCCAGCAGCGTCCAGGCGGTCCCCGTCCGGCCGGTGCCGGCGGTGGGTTCCGTCCCGGTGGTGCGCCAGGTGGTGCGCCCGGTAACAACTTCGGTCCGAACCGTCCGCCCGCCGGCGGTGCCGGTGGTCGCGGTCGTGGCCCGGGCGGTGGTACCGCTGGTGCCTTCGGTCGTGGTGGCGGAAAGAGCAAGGCCCGCAAGTCAAAGCGCACGAAGCGCGCCGAATTCGAACTGAGGGAAGCACCGTCGCTGGGTGGCGTGAGCGTTCCCCGCGGTGACGGCAAGACGGTCATCCGCCTGCGTCGTGGTGCCTCGATTTCGGATCTGGCCGACAAGCTGGAGACGATCACCGGTTACTCGGTGCAGCCGGGCGCTCTCGTCACGGCGTTATTCCACCTCGGACAGATGGCTACGGCCACCGAGTCGCTCGATGAGGGAACGTTCTCGATTCTGGCTGAAGAGCTCAACTACAGGATCGAGATGGTTTCGCCCGAAGACGAGGACCGCGAGCTGCTCGCCGGATTTGACCTCGATCTCGACCAAGAGCTTGAAGACGAGACCGACGAAGACCTGGAGATTCGTCCCCCGGTCGTCACCGTCATGGGTCACGTCGACCACGGTAAGACCAAGCTGCTCGACGCGATCCGTCAAGCCAACGTGGTCGCCGGTGAGGCGGGTGGAATTACCCAGCACATCGGTGCTTACCAGGTCTGGACCGAGCACGAGGGCATCGAACGCGCCATCACCTTCATCGACACCCCGGGTCACGAGGCGTTCACCGCCATGCGTGCTCGTGGTGCGCAGGTCACCGACCTTGCGATCCTGGTGGTCGCGGCCGACGACGGCATCATGCCGCAGACGGTCGAGGCGCTCAACCACGCGCAGGCGGCCGGTGTGCCGATTGTCGTCGCGGTGAACAAGATCGACAAGGAGGGGGCTAACCCCGCCAAGGTGCGCCAGCAGCTCACTGAGTTCGGACTGGTTGCCGAGGAGTACGGGGGCGACACGATGTTCATCGACGTGTCAGCGCTCAACAACGTCGGAATCGACACGCTGCTCGATGCAGTTCTGCTCACCGCCGATGCTGGCCTCGACCTTCGCTCGAACCCCAACAAGGATGCTCGAGGTGTCGCCATCGAGGCGAAACTCGACAAGGGCCGCGGTGCTGTTGCGACCGTGCTCATCCAGTCGGGCACGCTGCGCGTCGGAGATGCCATTGTCGCCGGAACGGCCTATGGCCGCGTTCGCGCGATGATGGATGAGAACGGTGACCCGGTGCTTGAGGCATACCCCTCGCGTCCCGTGCAGGTGCAGGGTCTGTCGACCGTGCCCCGTGCCGGTGACACGTTCATCGTGACCGAAGAAGACCGCACCGCTCGCCAGATCGCTGAAAAGCGTGAAGCGGTTGAGCGCAACGCACTGCTGGCGAAGGCGCGCAAGCGCATCAGCCTCGAGGACTTCACCAAGGCCCTCGAAGAAGGCAAGGTCGAATCGCTCAACCTCATCATCAAGGGTGACGTTTCCGGTGCCGTCGAGGCGCTCGAAGATGCGCTGCTCAAGATCGAGGTCGACGACTCCGTTCAGCTGCGCATCATTCACCGTGGTGTTGGTGCTGTCACCGAGAGCGACGTCAACCTCGCGACGATCGACAACGCGATCATCATCGGGTTCAACGTTCGTCCCGACACCAAGGCGCGCGAGCGTGCGCTGCGTGAAGGTGTGGATGTGCGGTTCTACTCGGTCATCTACGCGGCACTTGAAGAGATCGAGAACTCGCTCAAGGGCATGCTCAAGCCCGAGTTCGAAGAGGTCCAGTCGGGTGTTGCCGAGATCCGCGAGGTGTTCCGTTCCTCCAAGTTCGGCAACGTCGCGGGTGTCATCGTTCGCTCCGGCACGATCACGCGCAACGCTAAGGCGCGCGTCATTCGTGATGGCGTGGTGGTGGGCGACAACCTGGCAATCGAGTCGCTGCGTCGATTCAAGGATGATGTCACCGAGGTGCGCACGGACTTCGAAGCCGGTATCGGTCTTGGTAAGTTCAACGACATCCAGATCGGCGACGAGATCGAGACGATCGAAATGAAGGAAAAGCCCCGCGTTTAGTACGCCGGTGATCGAGCCTGCCGAGATCTCGGCCGGCTCGATCACCGTTTCTCCTGAGGAGTGCAGATGGTTGACGTAGCTCGTGCCGCCAAAATGGCGGACCGCATCAAGGTGATCGTGGCCAAGACGCTCGAACGTGGGATCAAAGACCCGCGTATGGGCTTCGTGACCATCACCGACGTCAAGGTGACCGGTGACCTTCAGCACGCATCCATTTTCTACACCGTTTATGGTTCTGACGAAGAGCGCGTAGACACGGCGGCTGCCCTAAAATCAGCCACCGGGATGATGCGCAGCGAAGTCGGCAAGAACATCACCGCGCGCCTGACGCCGTCGCTGGAGTTCATCGCCGACGGCATCCCCGAAAACGCCGCTCTCATCGACTCACTGCTGACCGAGGCGGCCGCGCGCGACGCCGAGGTAGAGACGCTCAAGAAGACGGCGACCTACGCGGGCGATGAAGACCCCTACGGCAAGCCACGAATCATCGATGAGGATGACGATGACGATGACGACGACCAGAAG
>Ga0105048_10018330_pt1 | contig 10772 bp, 15 predicted proteins | sample MAT05_FD_78382 | JGI IMG/M metagenome (GOLD analysis project Ga0105048, IMG submission 78382) | Freshwater microbial communities from Lake Fryxell liftoff mats and glacier meltwater in Antarctica - MAT-05 | ecosystem: Environmental > Aquatic > Freshwater > Ice > Liftoff microbial mat | place...
CATTTAATAGATGCTGGAATAAACATGGGATTAGATGAACATGTGGCATCCATCCTTGCTAAACAAACCATGTTAGGATCATTTCATTTAATAAATAATGGGCAAAAAACGTTGGATGAATATATTACATCTGTCACTTCCAAAGGTGGAACTACGGAAGCAGCATTAAAAACATTTAATGAACATCATATGGGAGAAGTTATCATAAATGGCTTAATGAATGCAGAACATAGAGCCGAAGAATTATCAATTAAATAATTTTTAAATATTTCATTATGGAAACAATAAATCGAGAGCAATCAAATCCTAAAAAAAGCAAAGCAAAAAAGATAGTAATCTTGTTAATAATTATCATTACGTTAATTTCTGTAGGCTTTGTATATGTTTGTGGTTTAGCGTATAGCACAGGTACACGAACGGGTATTGTTATTAAACTTTCTCAGAAAGGATATGTTTTTAAAACTTACGAAGGCGAATTAAATTTAGGTGGTGTATCAGAAGGAGATGGCACCATTATGCCCAATCGCATTTGGAGTTTTTCAGTTGCAAAAAATGATAAGCTCATTTATGAAACTATTACTCAATCAGAAGGAAAACACGTTAGATTATATTATAAAGAAGTCTACAAAAAATTCTTTTGGCAAGCAGAAACGCCCTATTTTATAGAGAAAGTAGAAGTAGTGAAATAGTCTAAGTAATTTATCATTGTCTTTTTATACTAAAATTATTTTACCATTAATTGCAATACACATAAACACCTAGAATGATTCTGCAAGGATTCTTGGAGGGAATGTTAATTTTAGTTTTTTTGATAAATGGGTCTTAGGTTCAGATCGGTTTTTAAGGTTCTAAAGGAATTTTCTATAGTAGTGGGAATTTTTAAAAATTGCAGAGATACCAATAATTATAGCTCAAACTGGAGGGATACGATTGGTCTACTGTCTATTTACGGTTAAAGAAACTAATACAAAATACACATATTTATGGAGTCCCAATTTATATCTGAACAAAATTAAACTATCAATTTTAAACTATATATTATTTCAAATTGGTATTAATATAGAGGTACACAGCGTTTAACGCTTTTAAAAATTAATTGTTAAACTCATATTCTGAACGGATATGTTAATTTTTATATAGTAGTTTACAGTAATTTAAATAAAAAATTTGCCATATAACAAAAATCTATTATATTTGCAGTCCAATTTTGAAAAACATAACAACATTTAAATAATTATATCATGAAACGTACTTTCCAACCATCGCAACGTAAAAGAAGAAACAAACACGGATTTCGTGAGCGTATGGCTTCTGCAAACGGACGTAGAGTTATTGCTAGCCGCAGAGCAAAAGGTCGCAAGAAGCTAACTGTATCTAGCGAAAAAACGCATAAATAGAATTTTAAGATAAATAAATTGCCTTTTACAATAAAGCTACCTGCAATACAGGTGGCTTTTTTCGTTAATTCATGTGTAGTTGTGATGACGAGTCTCATTTAAACAAGATCTTCCCTATTAATTTTTTATTTACATTCGTAAAATAAAACAGTATATGATTGCATTAATTACAGGAGCAACTTCGGGTATAGGAAAATCCACGGCAATAGAGTTTGCTAAAAATGGTTACGATTTAATTATTACTGGAAGAAGACAAGATCGACTACTGGATTTAAGAAAAGATTTAATTGAAAAATATCATGTAAATATTTTGAATTTATGTTTTGATGTCCGTGTCGAACAAGACGTTAAGAACGCCATCGATTCAATACCAATTGAATTAAGAAAGATAGATATATTGGTAAATAATGCAGGGTTATCTGCTGGATTAACTGGCATCCAAGACGGCAAGTTTAGTCATTGGGAACAGATGATTGATACCAATATCAAAGGATTATTGTATGTAACGAAACACATTTCGGCAATAATGATTCAAAATCAGAAAGGACACATTATTAATTTAGGTTCTATTGCTGGCAAAGAAGTTTATGCTAATGGCAATGTGTATTGCGCCACCAAGCATGCCGTTGATGCCCTAAACAAGGGAATGCGAATTGATTTATTACCACATGGCATTAAGGTGTCATCTATTAACCCTGGAATGGTAGAAACGGAATTTAGCATCGTTCGTTTTGATGGCGATGAAGAGCGTGCTAAAAAAGTGTATGAAAACATTGTTCCATTGAAGCCCGAAGACATTGCAGAAACTATTTATTGGATGGCTAGTCGTCCAGCCCATGTTAATATTAATGACTTAATTATTATGCCCACCATACAAGCGAATGCAACGACAGTATTGCGATAATTTTTTTAAATACAGGGTGTTTTTCTTTCTTATTTTTAAACATTCTAACCTTAAAAAAAAATGCTGTATTATTTGATGTTATCCTTAAAAATCGTTAACCTTACAGGCTATTAATACACATTATTTATGAATACATCATCTTCTCCAATAGATTTTTTACCAATACTCTTTATGTTTTTAGTTGCCTTGGGCTTTGTCATAACTACCATGATTGCATCTCATTGGCTAGGACCAAAACGTAAAACAAAAATCAAATTAGATTCTTTTGAATGTGGTATTGAATCTGAAGGAAATGCACGTTTACCGTTTGCTATTAAGTATTTTTTAGTCGCAATTTTGTTTGTGCTTTTTGATATCGAAGTAATTTTCATGTACCCGTGGGCAGTAAACTTTAAAGAGTTAGGATTGTTAGGTGTTATAGAAGTCTTTTCATTTATAGCGTTATTATTAGTTGGTTTTTATTATATGTTATCAAAAAAAGCGTTAAAGTGGGAAGAATAAATAATAGTTATAAGTGTTTAGTTATGAGTTTTTAATTATTAAACACTAAGCATTTAAAACTAAAAACTTTTTGAAAATGGCAAAAGAAATTATAAAACGTACAAAATTAGAGATAGCTAAAAGTCCAGAAGGACTTGAGGGTCCTGGATTTTTTGCAACCAAACTAGAAGATGTCGTTGGTTTAGCTCGTAAAAATTCATTATGGCCATTGCCTTTTGCAACCTCTTGTTGTGGTATTGAATTTATGGCAACAATGGCGTCGCATTATGACTTAGGTCGTTTTGGTTCAGAGCGTTTAAGTTTTTCGCCACGTCAAGCTGACATGTTAATGGTAATGGGTACAATTGCTAAAAAAATGGGACCAATCCTGCGCCAAGTTTATGAACAGATGGCAGAACCTCGTTGGGTACTGTCAGTTGGCGCCTGTGCTAGTAGCGGCGGAATATTTGATACTTATTCTGTACTACAAGGTATAGATAAAATTATACCAGTAGATGTGTATGTGCCTGGATGTCCGCCAAGACCAGAACAGATTTTGGAGGGAGTTTTGAAAATACAAGAAATGTGTCAAAATGAATCTTTTAGAAGAAGAGAGTCGGAAGAGTACAAGAATATGTTAAACTCATACGGAATAGAATAAATTAAGAAGTTAGAAATCAGATTTTAGATTGAGAGAAATCTTAAATTTTAAATCTTAAATCTTAAATCCAAAAATGGAATTATTAAATAAAGTAAACGAGAAACTAAAAATAAATTTTGCTGATAGTATTGTATCCGCCGAATTACTTTACGATTATCCTGTATTTACAATCAAATCAGAAGTTATTAATGATGTTTTAAAATCATTAAAGGAAGATGAAGAATTAAATTTTCATTTCTTAACTGATTTATGTGGCATGCAGACAGCAGATGAAAAAAAATTGGGAGTGATTTATCATTTGCATAACATGCCAAAAAATTATCGTATACGCCTAAAAACCTTTGTAGATATTAATAAACCAGATGTTGCAACCGCCACTAATTTATGGCCAGCAGCCAATTGGATGGAAAGAGAAACCTATGATTTTTTTGGAGTAAAATTCAAAGGGCATCCAAATTTGAAGCGCATATTAAATGTGGACGAAATGGATATTTTTCCAATGAGAAAAGAGTACCCCTTAGAAGATCAAACTAGGACGGATAAAAACGACAGCATGTTTGGAAGATAAGAACTAAGAAATTAGAAATCAGATTTTGGAGTGAGAGCAATCTTAAAACTTGAATCTTAAATCTTAAATCAATAATGAGCAAAGAAACGACACATACAGTAAACAAAGAGGTCATCGAAGAAAAAGAATATTCTACTCTTAATCTTGGGCCGACTCATCCTGCCACGCATGGTATCTTCCAAAATGTATTAAAAATGGATGGCGAAATTATTCACGAAGCCACACCAACAATTGGATATATTCATCGTGCTTTTGAAAAACTGGCTGAACGCCGCCCTTATGCTCAAATTACACCGATTACCGATCGTTTAAATTACTGCTCATCACCAATCAACAATATGGGTTGGTATATGACCGTAGAGAAATTATTAGGAGCGAAAATTCCAAAGCGTGCCGAATATCACCGTGTCATTATTATGGAATTATCTCGTATTGCTGATCATATTATTTGCAATTCGGTTATTGGAGTTGATACGGGAGCGATGACAGGCTTCTTATACATTTTTCAGTGGAGAGAAAAAATTTACGAAATATTTGAAGAAATTTGTGGAGCACGTTTAACCACTAATATTGGGCGTATTGGTGGATTTGACAATGAATGGAGCAAAAAAACATGGGACTTAATCAATACATTCCTAAAAGAATACCCTAAAGGCTTACAAGAATTTTCAAACTTATTAGAGCGTAATAAAATTTTTATGGATCGCACCATTAACTGCGGACCAATTTCAGCAGAGATGGCATTAAGTTATAGTTTTGTTGGACCTAATTTACGTGCAGCTGGTGTTGATTATGATGTGCGGGTTATGAATCCATATTCATCATACGAAGACTTTACATTTACAATTCCAGTTGGAACACAAGGCGATACTTACGATCGTTTCATGGTTCGTCAACACGAAATGTGGCAATCATTAAGCATCATCGAACAAGCTATTAAAAAAATGCCGGAAGGTGCGATGCATGCTGATTTACCTGATTTCTTTTTGCCACCAAAAGAACAAGTGTATAACAATATGGAAGCATTAATCTATCACTTTAAAATTGTGATGGGCGAAACGGATATTCCAAAAGGAGAAGTATATCATTGTGTTGAAGGTGGAAATGGAGAGTTAGGATTTTATTTAATTAGCGATGGTGGAAGAACACCATTCCGATTACATTTCCGTAGACCATGTTTTATTTATTATCAAGCATATCCTGAAATGGTAAAAGGAATTATGTTAAGTGATGCAATTTTAACAATGAGTAGTATGAATGTAATAGCAGGAGAATTAGACGCATAATATTTTTTAATTTATAAACCAATAATAATAAAAGCCATGAAAAATTTAGTAATCATTTTATCAATTGCCACAATTATTTTGTCGTCATGCTCATCTTCCAAACATGGCATCGTGTTTAAACGTAAATACACTAAAGGATTTTATGTAGCGCATCATAGTAAAAAAAATTCAGTTAAAGCAGCCGAAGAAAATAAGCAAGAAGTTAATTTGACTGCTGAAGTGAAAAGAACTATTGAATTAAGTAAAGTAATTTCAGAAGTTAAGGAAACAACCACTTCTAAATCTAACGAAAAATCAATTGTTGTAACTAAACCGCTTATTAACGAAGTGAAGCACAACACAATTTCAGTTGATTCAAAAGCTGCTGTCGCATCTGCTAAACCTTCAAAAATAAAAACCCTTCATAAAATTATTGATATTAAGAAAAAAGCTAGTAAGTCTTCCGGGGGAAGTGATTCTAATCTTATCTTATTAGTAATTTTATCCATTTTCCCATTTTTTGCTTTATTAGCAATGTATTTAAAAGATGGTAAAAAAATTACATTGAATTTTTGGGTAGACCTCATTTTGCACATAACTTTAATAGGTTATATAATTTTTGCGTTATTAGTAGTTTTCGATATTATAAATTTAGCTTAAATATGAGCAGTCAAGTACACGGAGCACAAAAATTTGATAATGCTAAACGCGCTGAAACAGTTTTTAGCGAAGATGCGATGAAGACTGTGCAAACAATTATTTCGCACTATCCACCCGAAAAAATAAAATCGGCTTTACTGCCTGTGCTACATGTGGCGCAAGCTGAGTTTGGAGGATGGTTAAGTCCGGAAACAATGGACTATGTGGCATCTGTATTAAAAATTAGACCAGTTGAGGTTTTTGAAGTAGCATCGTTTTATACAATGTATAACTTGAAGCCGATGGGTAAATGTGTATTAGAAGTTTGTCAAACAAGTTCATGTTGGTTAAATGGTGCAGAGGATATTGTAAAATATATTGAGAAAAAATTAAATATTAAGGTTGGCGAAACTACCAAAGATGGGATGTTCTCTTTAAAAGTAGCTGAATGTTTAGGTTCTTGTGGAACAGCGCCAATGCTTCAATGCGGAGCAAGTTATCACGAAAATTTAACTTACGAAAAAGTAGATTCTCTTTTAGAGAGCTACAAATCAGAAGGTAAATTAAGAAGTTATACAGATTTAGATTATAAGAATACGTTGTAATGGAAAAAGTAAAAGAAATAAAAGCTTTAGAAAATTATAAACTTTATCTCAAATATGAAGATGGAGTTGATGGTATTATAGATTTATCTGATATTGCTGGAAAAGGTGTCTTCGAAAAATTTAATGATATAGTTTATTTTAGAAATGTGAAAGTTGGAAATTTTGGAGAGCCAAATTGGAACGACGAGTTAGATATTGATCCAACTTCTGCTTACATAGATATTAAAGGAATTTCTTACGAAACATATTTAGCAACAAAAAAATAATGCCAACGATTAGCATATTTTATGGAATAATAATTCAAATGTTTTGGACTGAACATAATCCACCACATTTCCATGCAAAATATGGCGAGTTTGAAGCATTAATTGGAATAAACGATTTTTCATTATTAGAAGGTAAACTTCCCAGTAAAGCTTTAGCACTTGTTATTGAATGGGCGGTATTACATCAAGAAGAATTAAAACAAAATTGGAATTTAGGAAGAAGCAATTCTGCCTTTAATAAAATTGAACCTTTAAATTAATATGGGACGAAAATTATTAATACATAACGATCACATACCTAACATTCATACGTTAGAAGTATATCGTGCACACGGTGGTTATGCTTCGGTAGAGAAAGCACTTAAAACAATGCAACCAGATCAAATTACTGATGAGGTAAAAAAATCAGGATTAAGAGGTCGTGGTGGCGCAGGTTTTCCTACAGGATTGAAATGGAGTTTTTTGGCGAAGCCAGAAGGCGTTATGCGTTACTTAGTTTGTAATGCTGATGAATCCGAGCCAGGCACTTTCAAAGATCGTTATTTGATGGAAAAAATTCCTCATGCATTAATTGAAGGAATGATCACATCTTCATATGCATTAGGCGCAAAAACATCTTACATCTATATTCGAGGCGAGTATTTTTATGTTGCTCGTATTGTAGAAGCAGCCATTGCTGAGGCTTACGCAGCTGGCTGGCTAGGAAAAAATATTTTAGGAACCGATTTTTCACATGATTGTCATGTACAAGTTGGTGGTGGCGCATACATCTGCGGAGAAGAAACCGCTTTATTAGAATCATTAGAAGGCAAACGTGGTAATCCACGAATCAAGCCACCATTTCCTGCTGTGGCTGGTTTATGGGGCTGTCCAACTGTGGTTAATAATGTTGAGACCATTGCCGCTGTGGTTCCAATTGTGAACATGGGCGGTGATGAATATGCTAAAATAGGTGTAGGAAAATCAACCGGTACAAAATTAATTTCTGCCTCAGGTCATATTAATAAACCAGGTGTTTACGAAATTGAATTAGGTATTACAGTTGAAGATTTTATTTATAGCGATGAGTATTGCGGAGGTATTCGTAACGGTAAAAAATTAAAAGCAGTTGTTGCAGGAGGCTCTTCGGTTCCAATTTTGCCAGCAGCATTAGCACTAACTACTGCTAAAGGCGAACCCCGTTTAATGACTTATGAAAGTTTATCTGATGGAGGTTTTTTAACAGGAACCATGTTGGGCTCAGGTGGCTTTATTGCCATGGACGAAGACACGAGTATCGTTAAAAATTTATTTACATTCTCTCGTTTCTATCATCATGAGTCATGCGGACAATGTTCGCCTTGCCGTGAAGGAACTGGTTGGATGGAAAAAATATTACAGAAGTTCTTGAATGGAACTGCTAATGAAAGCGATGTGGATTTGTTATGGGATATTCAAAGTAAAATTGAAGGTAAAACCATTTGTCCATTAGGTGAAGCAGCAGCGTGGCCTGTAGCGGCAGCTATTCGCCATTTCAAACATGAATTTATTGAAATAGCACAAAAGAAAAAATTTGTGGATATTTCTCATTATGATAGATTAAATAAAATTAGAGCTTAAAATATAAATCCATAAAAAATAATATAATGACAACCTTAAAAAAAATTAGTTTAGTAGCGATTTGTTTTACAGTTATAATGGCATGTAAAAAGAAATCAGAAAACGCCACACCTGCAACCGCATCTACTGCAACACCAACAAATACAACTACTCCAACAAATACAACTACTCCAACAAATACAACTACTCTTAATGGTAGCATGACAGCTAATCTAAATGGATTGAATTGGGTTTCAAACGCTAATACAGGAATGTTGATGATAGATTTGGATGCTGGTGAATCTCAATTAAGTGTGAGTGGATCAACCGCCAAAGATATTTTTACGATGGGAATTGGAAGAAATACAACAAGTACTATATTATCGATTGGATCATACGATTTAAGTGAAAATGCTGACTTTGAAGGTATTTTCGTTTATGCAACAAAAAATGCTGCGGGCGGAACTTTAGCTCAACACTTGCAAAGATACGGTAAAATAAACATTACTTCCGTTGATAATGCAAATAAAAAAGTTTCAGGTACCTTTAACGTTACACTATCTAAAATAGGCTCAGATTTAGCGTCCGACACGGTAAGAATTACAAATGGTGTTTTTACAAATATTAGTTATATAATTTTGCCTTAAATGATTTTTAAATAAAATATATTCAATGTCAATACCTTCTATATAAAATTTATCATAAAATAATTTAGGAATTAAATCCAAAAAATCGAACTGATAGAAAATAAACAATGTTACTAAAAAACATACAAAGTAAAATATACGAAATTCGTAACCAAAAAGTTATGTTGGATTTTGATTTGGCTACTATGTATGAAGTTGAAACAAAGGTGTTGAATCAAGCTGTAAAAAGAAATATAGATAGATTTCCAGAGGATTTTATGTTTCAAATAACTGAAGAAGAGTTTAACAACTTGAGGTCACAATTTGTGACCTCAAGTTGGGGAGGAAAACGCTATATGCCATATGCTTTTATAGAACAAGGTGTAGAAATGCTTTCGAGCGTATTAAAAAGTAAAAAAGCAGTGCAAGTAAATATTAGCATTATGCGTGTATTCGTTGCTATTAAGCAAATGATATTAGGAAATTCCGAATTATCAAAAAAATTAGAAGAATTGGAATCAAAATATAACAAGCAGTTTTCGGATGTTTATGAAGCCCTAAATTATTTAATGGATATTAAAAAAGTAGATGATAAAACTAAGAAACGTAAATTAATTGGTTATAAGATATAAATGAAATTTTTAGTTTACATATTTTTGTTTTTGTTTGTAAAAGTTTCTTTTGCGCAGGATAATGTTCTGCAAGAACAAAAGAAGGATATTTACACAGTTGTTGAATATATGCCTGAATATCCTGGAGGGATGACTGAAATGATGAAGTTTATACAAACCAATATCAAATATCCACAATATTGTCTGGAAAGAAATATTGGTGGAAAATCTTTTTTAAAATTTGTTGTTACTCCTGAAGGTAAAATAGAAAATGTGATTATTTTAAAAAGTGCGGGTTTTGAAGTAATGGATAATGAAGCATTACGTGTTGTTAGGTTAATGCCTAATTGGAAGCCAGGAAGCCAAAATGGAACAAATGTCCCAGTATATTTTAATTTACCAATTAATTTTTCTATGGCTACTCCTTTTTATATTTATAATATTTCTAGTAAATCAGAAAATTACATTAAAACAAACGCATTAATTGATGATAGTAGGAAAGATAAAGATATCGCTGATATTCTTGAAAACGATCCATCGAATGACTGGAACTTAGATGTTATGTATAATTTAGCAGTGGCCTATTATTATTCTAAAGAAAATAAAAAATCTTGTCTGTGGTTTAATGCCATACTTAAAAAATCAGATGAAAAAATAGCTGTTGTTAATAACACAAAACAGTTTATTCAAAAATATTGTTCAAATTAAATATAGAATGAAAGTAACGATAGACGGAATAGAAATTGATGTACCAAAGGGTACAACCATTCTTCAAGCAGCACGTATGATAGGCCCTGAAGTGGCTCCACCAACCATGTGTTATTATTCTTCACTAAAAACCAGTGGTGGTTATTGCCGTACCTGTATTGTAAAAGTTACACAAGGCAGCGCAGCTAATCCTACACCAATGCCTAAACCTGTGGCAAGTTGCCGTACAGAAGTAATGGATGGTATGGTTGTAGAAAACACTATTAATGCTGATGTATTAGAAGCTCGGAAAGGCGTAGTAGAATTTTTATTAATGAACCATCCTCTAGATTGCCCAGTTTGCGATCAAGCGGGTGAATGCCATTTACAAGATTTAGGATACGAACATGGAGCAGCGACAACTCGTTATGAATTTCCTAGAAGAGAATTTGAGAAAATTGATATTGGTAAATATGTGCAATTAC
>Ga0105048_10018332_pt1 | contig 10772 bp, 10 predicted proteins | sample MAT05_FD_78382 | JGI IMG/M metagenome (GOLD analysis project Ga0105048, IMG submission 78382) | Freshwater microbial communities from Lake Fryxell liftoff mats and glacier meltwater in Antarctica - MAT-05 | ecosystem: Environmental > Aquatic > Freshwater > Ice > Liftoff microbial mat | place...
CGTCATCGCGGGTTCCGACGGCATGATGCGACTCGCCCCCGGGCTGATTCGGATTCCGGACGTCTCGTTCGTTCGGAAGGCTTAATTCCCCGGCGGCAAAATTTCGAACATGGCCCTGCCGAGTATCTACCCTGATTTGGCTGTTGAAGTGCTCAGCCCGAGCAACACGGCCGAAGAAATGGACGAAAAGCTCAACGACTACTTCACGGCCGGGACGACGCTGGCCTGGTTGGTCGAACCGGACACCCGCAGCGTGTTGGTCTTTGCCTCGGCCGACCGCGCCACCGCCACGCGGATGACGATCAACGACACGCTCGACGGCGGATCGATGCTACCGGGGTTCGCACTGCCGCTCGCTGCGATTTTTGCCGAACTCGACGCCATTGAGTCGCCCAGTCTCATTTCCGCCGTTTCCAAACCCTCTGCAACCCGAGCGCCCCCAAACCGAGTCCCGCGATGACCAGAGTCGCCGGTTCGGGCACTTGCTTCGGAGGATCAACCGGGTCGATCGGCGTCTTCGGTGGTGGCAATTCCTTCTCGATCTGCTTCGGCGTAATCGACGGTGGTTCGGTCACACAGGCTCCCGGCCAACCGGGCCAGTAGAAGGCTCGGGCCGAACCCGGCGCCAGCAATAGGAACGCCGCAACGCAAACGGCCAGTCGTGTGCAATATCGAGTCGTCCAGTTGAGCCGTTCTCCGAGCATGATGCGTACTCCACCTCCGGCAAAAAATCGGGCCGGTTTCACTCAAGTTTCCATCGTCATGCCAAGTAGGCGCCTCCCCGTCAACCCGGATTGGCCCGACCTGGAAAGCTGGGCAATCTTTGCGGATGATAATTGTTGTCCGGTTTCGAGAAAGCTTGACGGTTGTGCCGGCAGATAGCCGAAAAGAGATCGGAGATAAGGCGATGGGCGGTTGCGGGAGGAGGAAACGGGATGAAGCGCGTTCGAACGATGACGGTGCTCGCGCTCGGCTGGCTCGGCCCCGCGGCTCTCGCCGACGACCTCGGCTGGAAGACGGCCGACAAGCCCGTCGTGGTGCCGGCGCCGAAACCCGCCTCGGTACCCGTGACGATTCTCCCAGCGCCGCCCGCCCCGGACTTTCCCTGGAAGACTGCGCAGCCCCCGGCCGCGTCGATCCTGCCTCCGGTGAAGTTGGAAACGACCGCTCCCGATCCGCTGTTTCGCCCGGTCCCGGTGCCGGCGAGTCAATCGGGCGGGCTGGAACCGTTGACGCCACCGGCCGTGCTGCCGCCGCTGGAAACGAAACCGGTCGGCCCCGTCGGCCCGAGGATCGCGGGGGAACTCCAGTATCCCGTGGAACTGCCCGACTTACCGACGCCGGATTTGCCGAAGCCCCCGGTTACAGAGCCGCTGCCACCGCCGCGGCCGATTGCGGAACCAACGATCCCGAAACCGATTGTCAACGACGCGCCGACCGGGCCGATCGTGGGTGCCACACTGCTGCGCGCGTCGGCCGTCACGCCGCAAGAAGCGGGTGTTCCCGTGCGCCGGCACGTCTTCGGTTCGAAGCCGGTACAGCTTTCGCGCGACGGTTTATTCACCGATTTCTTCGGCTTCGATTTGTTGACCCGGGAACCGAACGCGGTCGCGGCGATCCCGGACGCCGGCCCACCCGAAGATTCTTTCTTCGTTCAAGCCGAGTACTTGCTCTGGTGGGCGAACAAGCCGAACATCCCGCTGCTCGCGACGACGAACAGCTTCGGGCAACCGGGTTTCGCGGGCCAACCGGGGACGCAAAACTTGCTCGGCCCGGGTACCTTCGGGCCCGGGCTGCGCGATGGTTTCCGGATACGCGCCGGCGGCTGGCTGGACGAATGCGGCCTGCGCGGGGTGGACGCCGGTTTCTTCTTCTTGGGGCGCCGCAGCGAAAGTGCCAGCTTCGACAGCGGTCAGTTCCCGGTCATCACGCGGCCGATCTTCGCACCGAACTTCAACGGCGAGTTCGGGGAAATCGTGGCGCTACCGAACTTGTCGACGGGCCGACTCGACATCACCACCGACAGCTTTCTGTGGGGTGCGGATGTCAATTTCCGCAAAGCCCTTTGCCGCACCTGCGACCGCACCACCGGCTGGTACGCCGGCTACCGTCACTTGAACCTCACCGAGAGTTTGACCATCGCCGAGACGATCACCGCGGCCGGGCCCCTCACGTCGGATCCGATCGGCACACAAGTGTTCGTGCAGGATCGTTTCGAGACGCGGAACCGGTTCCACGGCGGACAAGTCGGCGGATTCTGGAATCGCAAACTCGGCCAGTTCGACGTGGACGTCCGCGCCGGCATCGCACTGGGCACGACGGCGCAAACCGTCGAAATCGACGGGCTGCAACGCCGGACGCGGCCGGGGCAAGCGTTGGAAACGTTCCGGGGCGGCTTGCTGGCGACGGGGCCGAACCTCGGCCGCTTCACCCAGAACGAGTTCAGCGTCGTCCCGGAGATCACGGCGAACCTCGGTTATCGCATCACCCCGAACTTGCGGGTGTCGGTCGGCTACAATTTCCTGTATTGGTCCAATGTCGTGCGGCCGGGGGATCAGATCGACCGCGTCGTCGATGTCGCCTTGGTTCCGAATCCGCCGGTCGGTGTCGCCCCGACCGCGAATCCCCGTCCGCTGCCCACATTCCGGCAATCGGACTTCTGGGCCCACGGCGTCCAATTCGGCGTGGAGTTCCGGTGGTGAGTCGTGTCTGTGCGCCCGAAATGCTCGACGGTTGACCCCCGGTTTGCGATACTACCCGTCGAGAGCGATTCCAACGGACCGCAGACATCAACATGAATTTGAACCTGACGACGGCCACCCGCTATGGACTGAACATCCTCGCCCTCCTCGGCGGGAGCGTCGCCCTGTACCTCGGTCGGTCGATCTTCATCCCGCTGATCATCTCGGCGCTCTTGGCGTCGATCCTCTGGCCGTGGACGAAGTTCCTCAACCGCCGCATGGGCATGCCGTGGTTCTTCTCCTGCTTCAGCGCCATCGGCGTATTGGTGGTCTTGCACTTGGCGGTATTTGCGCTCGTTGCGCTCGCCATCCCGCAGATGATCTCCGACTTGCCCGCCCCGAACGACCAAGCCAAGCAGCGGGAGATGTACGCAAAGGTGCGGACGAGCTTACAGAACGCCAGCCCCGTGCCGATCAACGACACCTTCCCGAAAGACCCGGACGAATCGGGTTTGTTCCAGCAGGTTCGCAAGTACCTCACCGGTGACTACATCACGAACGCGCTCTTGGAGTTGACCAAACTCGGGGCGTCGTTCCTCTGGCAAGGCGTGTTGATCCTGTTCATCCTCCTCTTCTTGCTGCTCGAGGGCGAACTGTTGGCGAAGAAGGTCCGCAATATCTTCGGCCCCGGCCCGGAGGTGCAGCGGCAGGTGACTTCGGCCTTCAAAGAGATGGCCGACGCCGTGCGGTCGTACCTCGTCTGGCGGACCATCGTCAACTTCGGCTTGGCCGTGGCGCTTTGGCTCTTCTATTGGTCGCTCGGGTTGAAGCAGCCGCTGCTGTGGGCCGTGCTCACGTTCATCCTCTGCTACGTCCCGTACCTCGGCACCATCGCTGCCGGGATCCCGCCGGTGCTCGATGCCATGGTCTACGTCTCCCCCCCCGTAGCCATGCTCATCGTGGTCGTCTACTGCGCCGTCGTGACCTTCGAAGGCTACATCATCGTGCCGTGGGTGATGGGGAAGTCGATGGATTTGAACGCGACGACGGTGCTGATCGGCTGCCTGTTCTGGGATTTGGTCTGGGGAACGTCCGGCCTCTTCCTCGCGATGCCGCTGATGGCGGCGATCAAGGCCGTGTGCATCCACGTCGAAGGCTGGGCCGCGTGGGGCCACTTGATGAGCTCGGAGCCGATCCCGGCGCATGTGATCGCCCCCGAGGACAAGGTCCGCATCCAAGATTTGGCCGACGCCCTCGAGCATGCCCCCGAGCCCGGTGCCACCGTTGTGATGAACCAAGCCCCGGCGAAATCGCCGGGGCAGTAAAGTCCCCCAACGGTGTAGTCACGGTCTCTGGCGGTCCAAATGACCCGCTGGCGGATGCGAAGTCGTTGCCAAATTAGGAATATCGAGAATTCGGTTTCGCTTTCGGAGCTTTCAGCGAGGGGGGTATGCAGAATGACTGAAAGCTGAAAGCGAGATCGGACATCCTCCGCCAGAATCCTTTGGCGCACCCTCCCCAACTCGACCTTGCCCCAATTCCCAGGATTCGTTATTCCCAAGATCGATCGCGTTCCGCACTCGACGAGGGAATCACCATGTCCGCAGCACCCGCCTCGCCCGCCAAGAAATCGGGCTTCGGGGTCTTCAAAGCCGCGCTCGGCGGCTTCGCCGGCCTCGCCACCGGCGTCATCGGCGTCTATGCCACGGCCCTCGTCGATCAGGTCGCCAAGCCGGGCAAGCCGATCGCCAACTTCGCCGTGGTGCGGGCCGAAGGGCTGAGCGTCAACTTCCAAAACCAAGCTACGGGCCAAACCGGCTGGTGGGACTTCGGCGACGGCTCGCCCTTGGAGCCATTCGAACCCGAAAAGAGCGTCACGCACACTTACGCGAAAGCGGGCAACTACTCGGTGAAGCTGACGGTGCGCAACTTCCTGATGGAAGAAAACGACCGCAGCGTGCCGGTCGATTTGACGGCGCCGACGGTCTCTTCGAACCCCAGCATCAACGATTTCACCGTCGAGCCGATCGGCGGGCTGGCCACGGCTCCGGCGACCTTCCGCCTCCGGGGCGAAGTGAAGAACGCCGACCGCGTCATCTGGGATCTCGGTGGCGACAAGGTCGAAGTGACCGACTCCCCCGGCGTGTTCGAGAAACTCTTCGTCGTCGAAAAACCGGGCGACCTCACCATCCAAATGATCGGCCTCGCGGGGAAAATCCCCGTGAAGAAGTCGGCGCTCTTGAAAGTGTCGGCCCCGGCGAACGGCGCGCTGTCGGTGATCCTGCGCGTCGTCGACAGCGGCGCGCAGATCGAACGGCGCGAACTCCCGCAGACGGTCTCGCTGCCGATTCCGGCCAAGGATCCGAAGCCGGTGGAACGCGTGTTGAATGCCGCACCCGGCTTCAGCATCGCCGAGGCCAAGCTCGGCAAAATCACCTCGACGGCCATCAAAAATTTGAAGCTCGAAATCGCGGCGGACAAAAAGAGCGCGAAGCTGACCGGCGAATGGGCCAGCACCGGCGATGCGGCCCAGAAGGCGACCGGCGGCTCGGACGTGATGGTGCCCGTGACCTTGGTCCAAGAGAAATCGTCGGCGACGATCCTGCCGACGGAGACTTACGCGGCCGCGTTCACCGGCGAGGGCGGCTTCGTGATGATGAACACCGACAACGCCGCCAAGACCGCGACGCTGCCGCTGCCGCCGCTGGGCTTGAAGAACGGCACGCGGAAGATGCAGCTCGACATCAAGGAGATGGTGCTCGGCCGGGGGGAAGCGAACATCGGCCAAGTGGTCGATTTGAAGCTGCCGCTGCTGGCGACGATCACGTCGGTCTCGAACGGGCAAATCTACAAGATCGAGGCGAGCATGCAGAAGAACGGCTCGCTGCGGGTCGTGCTGACGCCGCAGGCGCGCAAGCCGCTTTGAGGCGCGGCGAGTCAGAAGTAGACCCGGTCGCCGCAGCGCCGCAGGATCATGGCGCGCACCGGTTCCGAAAGTTCCGTGCGCTTCAAAATGAGCCGGTCGAGCGATTCCAAACCCCGCGCCGTGGCGAGTGCGTTTCCCACGGCGTCGTCGAGGCCCTGCACCCGGGACAGATCGAGCAGCTTCAACGTCGGCGCGAAGGAGGCTTGCTCGAAGCGGAAAAGGAATTCGACGAGGGCGGCGCCGGCGATGATGTTCTCGCTGAGGTCGAGGTGGGTGAGTGCGGTGAAATTGCGGGTTTCGACCAGCGAATCACTCGGACCCCGACCCACGGCGGCAGCGAGGATCGAAGCGAGCCGAATCGAATTCGCGGCCGGACCGAGTCGGAGATGGGTGATCCGGCGCGCGTGCGGGATCGGAGCCAGCGCCGGTGCGGACGTTCCGCGACTCATTCGCAGCTCGATGATTTGCACCCGCGTGATGGGCACGGAGTCGAACAACTCCGCGTCCCCGGCAAAAGTGTACCAAGGCATCCGGACGAACTCGATGAAGCCCCGTCGCCAAGCGGGGAGCGACCCCCGGTGGAGATGCTCGGGCAAATCCCAAATCCAGTCGTCGCCGTACATCCACAACAATCGCTCTTGGAGCGCCTGCGCCTCCCTGTACTCCGGACTTCCCTCCGGAAGTTGCGCCAGCGCGATCTGGGCCCGGATGAAGTGCGCCCGCGCCACCGAGTCCGGTTCGCCGGTCTCATCGAGGAAATCGGCGAAGACCAAGCGCGGCAAGTCATCCGCCGGATTCGCCGCGATGGCCCGCAAGAAGGGGAGGCGTTCTTCGACCGCGATCAATACGTCACCGCGCAATACGGGATCGTCTTCCGCAGTTCGACGACCCGATTCGCCGGCATCCGGCTACCCGTGAGGTCGAGGTACCGCAGCGTCGAACCCATATCGGCGAGCGTGGCGTAGCTGCCGTTGGTCACCGGCGTCCGGACCAAATACAGGGTGTGGAGTTGCTTGAGATCTTTGAAATCCTTGACGGTTTTGTCGCCGGCTTTCGTGCCCGAGAGCATCAAAGTGCCGATGCGTGGGAACTGCGACAACTTCCCGGCGATGTCGGTGATCGGGCAATCGCTGAGATCCAGATAGTCAAGGGCCTTCAGATTCCCCGCGAGATCCGTCAGGCCGGCGTCGCCGAATTTGCTGCCGGCCAAATCGAGGTGCGACAGCGACGTGTGCTTGGCGAGGATCTTGCCCGCCGCCGAGGTGCAAGCCGTCCCAGCGAGTTCGAGCCAAGCGAGCGCTTTGACCGCAGCGAGTTCTTTCAGGCCGATTTCGCCGATCCGGGTGCGCGACAGTTGCAGCTTGAAAAGCTCGGTCATCCCCGCGAGTTCCTTCATGCCGACATCGCTGATCTTCGTCCGCGCCAAGTTCAGCCAGCGCATCTCGGTCAGCCCCGCCAACGGTTTCAACCCCGCGCTCGTGACGGCCGTATTCTCCAGCGAGAGGTGCGTCATTTTCGAAAACTTGCCGACGCTCTTCATACCGGCGTCGGTGACTTTGGTCGTTTCTAGGATGAGCGACCGGATCGACTGGCTCTCGGCGAGGTTCCCCAAGCCCGCGTCGTTGGTGTCGGTGCCGGTGAGATCGACGGAGCCGAGGACGGGCAAGCCGCCGAGCGTTTTGAAGCCCGAGCCGGTGATCCGCGTCCGAGAAAGGTCGAGCGTTTGCAACTTCTTCAACTCGGCGAGGTGCTTGAAGGAGGCATCGACGAGGGCCGTATCGGCGAGGTCGAGCGTTTGCAGATCGACCAATTCGCCGACCGAGGCCATATCGGCCTCCGCCAGTTTGCAGCGGGCCAAATAGAGGTGCTTGAGCGACGTCAGTTGCCCCAAGGCTTTGAAGCCGTCCTTACTCAGCGGGGTCCCGGTCACGTGCAGGCTCGCGAAGAGCTTCAACTCGGCGAGTTCCTTCAGGCCCGTGCCTTTGATCCGTCCGCCGTCGAGAACCAGCGTATCCATGCCTTGGCAACCGGCCAACGCCTTCAGCCCGACATCGGTCACGGCGGTGTTGCTGAGCGTCACGCATTCGAGGTGCTTCAACTCGGCCAGGTTCTTGGCGATTTTGAGCAGGGCGGTATCGCCGACCTTGGTCTCGCTGAACGTGACGAACGTGACGGGGTACTGCTTGGACAGATCGACGCCCCGCGCGGCGTCGTTGGGGTCGGGGCGCTTCGGTTGGAGCACGCCCGGCTTCACGGTCCGCGGTATGTAACGCGTGACCTTTCCACCGGCCGCTTCCACGGCCTTCACGTTCGCTTCGTCTTCGGTGTAGTACGCCGGTTGGGCGAACGCGGGCCCCGCCAACAACAGCGCGAAAATGGCGGATCGGCACATGGTGCGCACCTCGGGAGGGGCTTACGGCTTCTTCGGGCCTTTCCCGAGCAGGTTCGGGCTGATCTTCTCGAACCCGGCCAGCTTGGCGTCGTCGAGCATTTTGATCACGAACTGGTAACGGACATCCTCGGCGAATTGCAGCTCCAACTTCGGCAGCTGGCCTTTCTCTTCTTTCTTCTTCTTCACGATCGCCGCGAGTTCTTTGTAAAAGTCGTCCATCGCCGAGGTGTTCTTCGATGGGGTCATCTTGAAGGTTTTGCCTTCGGTTTCGCCGTCTTTCAACAGCGTGATGTCCGACGGCACCCCGCCGACCGGCGCGACGGTCGCGATGTACGCATCCGGCTTTTCTTGCAAGTCGGACGGAGCCGAAGGCGCACCGATGCCGGCGTCCGGTAATACCAACGACAGTTGCCCTTCGGTCGGCACGGGGCGGAAGGTCAAGATGAAGAACGCCATGAGCTGGAACGACATGTCCAACATCGGCGTGATGGGCAGATCCGGCTCGGTGGCGGGCGTGTGCTGGCGACGGCGGCGGTGCATTTGCAAATCCTCGTAGATTCTTTCTGACTCACCACTGACCACTAACCACTAATGCTTCAACTGGATCGCCCGCAGTTGGATGTCCTTGTAACCGGCGCCGCGGGCGGCGGCGAGGATCTCGTTGATTTCTTTGTAGTCGTGCCGCATGTCGGCGCGGACGATCACCAACGACCGGCCTTTGCCGGCGTCCCAATCGATTTTGGTCTCCGGCTTCTTCTGGGCAAAGGCCTCGTCGAGCTTGAATTGCGTCGCGAGTTCGTCCTGCAATTGCAGGGAGTTGCTGCACGACGCCTTGCGCGTGCCCGCGTTGAACGTCAGCGTCTTCGGGTGGTCGACGCCGTGCTTGTCTTTACCCGGGTAGGTCAGGTTGATGAAGCAGGTGCGCTCCGCGTTCTTGTCGAGGATTCGCGCCGCCGAGGCGTCGGGCAGCTTGACCATCGCGTTGGTTTCTTCGGCGATGAAGTTGGCGCAGAGCATGAAGAACATCACGAGCTGCAGCACCATGTCGAGCATGGGCGTCAGGTTCGGCTCGGCCGCTTTTTCGCTACTCATCGATCCGCTCATGGCGATCTCTCCGGGGGTTCGACTAGCGGGGTTGAGCTTGTGCCGGGGCCGCGGCGACCGGCGCCGCCGGCTTCTTGGAGTTGTGGTACATCTGCGTCAGCAAGTCGTCGGCGACGTGCGACACATCCAGCGACACCTGCGTGATGCGGTTGCGGAAGAAGGTGTTCATGGCGATGGCCGGAACCGCGATGGCGACCCCGACGAGCGTCACCGACAGGGCGTGCGAGATCCCGTCGGCGAGCTTGGCCGGCTTGGCGTCGCCCGTGGCGAGTTCCATGAACGCCATGATCATCCCGAACACCGTGCCGACTAGCCCGAGCAGCGGTCCGAGCGTCGCGATCACGGCGGTGTAGTTGTTCTTTTGGTCCTTGTCCGACTTGATCGACTCCAGCGTGTTCAGCGCCGCTTCGCGGGCGTCTTCGAGGCCGTACTGCAACCGGCCCATCCCGGCCGTGAGCACGCGGCCGAGGAACGACGGATCGTTCTTGGCCATGTCGAAGGCTTCCTTGAATTTGCGCTTGTTCACGATGTCGGTGAATTCGTCCACGAATCCGGCGGGGATGGCCGAGCCGCCGCGGAGGTCCAAGGTGAGCAGGACGACGAGGGCGACCAACCAGAGCGACGTCGGCAGCAGCACGATCCAGAAAATCCCGACCGACTTGATGATGTGGATGAAGATGTTGTCGCCGGAGGACTTCGCGTCGGTCGCGGCGGTCGCCGCCGGGGCGGGGGGCGTTTCCCCTTCTTGGCCGAGTGTGAACGCGGGTGTCGAAACGAGCAACACCAACGCCGCGAAAAGGGCGAGGCCGGCCCGGACCGTCGGGGAGAGCTGCGGAGTCGAGAGGATCATTGGGAATCCTGATACCGGACGGGAAAGGAAACTGTTCTGACGCGAATCGCACGCGGAGAGTTCCGCGTGACAATTCGATACATCTACAAGAAAAGCCGTTTGGGGCTTGCGGGTCAAGCGCAAACTGCGCGGATTGTGCGCAAATGTGGTCAATGCGTGCATTTTCAGATGGTATTCCCGCTCGCCGAGTGGCGTGGAAAGACTCCGTGCAAAGGCGGAACTCGCGGCGACTCAGGGGAGGCTATCGAGGAACTCGCTGGCTCTGTCGATCAATTCTTGAGCCTGCGCCGGATTGAGCACATATAGCTCCACCATCGATTTCGCGCACGAAGAATGCCGGGCTTTGGGTCGCAGCATCCGCTCGACGGTCTTCTTCGCCCGCTGTTTTCTCGGTTCCGTGGTTGCGGGATCGTTGATCGTTTCCAAGTGCTGGCCGAGGGAATCGAGCAATTCGGCCCGTTCGCGCAGCAGTTCCTCTCGGTTGTTCAATTTGAAGAAGGCGATCGTCACATCGCCGCGGCGCCGACGCGGCCCCGTCTTCTTTTTCGGTACGGCGGTGACGCCGAGGAAGGTCAGGATCGCCTGCGGATCGTCGTCGAGCTCGCCGATGGGGTGAATCAAGAAAGGCTGCTCGGCCGAGTGGAGCACCGCCGGGTCGGCCGGTACGGCGCTGCGGCTGCGCGACACGGGGAAATAATTCTTCTTCAGGGGGCTGTTGCACTTCTTGCACGAGGCCGCGTAGTTTTGCAAATGGTAAGCGAGCCAAAAATAGCCGGCCGGTGCCGCCGTTCCCGTGGCGAACGAGAAGCCGCTCGCGCC
>Ga0105048_10018337_pt1 | contig 10771 bp, 7 predicted proteins | sample MAT05_FD_78382 | JGI IMG/M metagenome (GOLD analysis project Ga0105048, IMG submission 78382) | Freshwater microbial communities from Lake Fryxell liftoff mats and glacier meltwater in Antarctica - MAT-05 | ecosystem: Environmental > Aquatic > Freshwater > Ice > Liftoff microbial mat | place...
CACGTGGACGATGCGCCGCCGCGCGATCGCACGCTGAGCTACTCCACGACCATGCGGTCGCTCGCGCTGCGGACGAACGTCTCGGGCATGTACATCTCCTCCGCCTTGGTCGGCGGCACGATGAAGGTTCCAGGCGTGGTCGCGCGCGCCACGTACTCGTAGTCGTGGACGCCTTCCCACAGCATCGACGCGAACGCCTCGACGCGCTCGTCGCGCAAGTTCTGGTGCTCGTACCAGGGGCCGTACCAGTACCAGTACGGACCGCCGCGCGACTTAGGTTCCTTGGCGTCGCTCGACGGGATCGGCCCCGTGGTCGCGAGCGACGGATTGAGCGGCTCGAGTCCGGCGGGCAGCGGATCGACGAGCGCCACGTGATAGCGCCGGTTCTCGTTCGCCATCGCGAGCTTGATCCGGACGCGCGAGCCGGCCTTGACGTGCCAGACACCCGCGGCATCTCGCGTGACGTCCTTCGGATCATCGACGCCTTCGTACGAGCGCTCGATCGCGAAGCCGTAGTCGGCCGCCTCGAGCTTGAGCGAGGCCGGCGCGTACTTCATGCCGATCCGGTAGTAGAGGCGACCGGGACCGTCCTTCTGGATCGTGATCGCCTGCTTGTCATGTGTGGCGACCGCGGCCATCGGGATGTTGATCTGGAAGTAGTTCGTCGTACGGCCCTTGAACGCGAGGTCGCCCGCGTAGTCGGTCCCGAGCCAGACGCGCGCGACGAAGTTCGGCGTGACCTTCTCGTAGGTCTGGAAGTACTTGTCGAGCGCGAGCAGCGCGAAGCTGTTCTCCTGCGTGTTGAGCCAGCGGCCCGCCTTGCGGTGCGCGAGCAGCCCCGTGACGATCTTCGGGATCAGATCGAGCGTCGGCTGCTCCTGGATCAGCGACTCGAGCAGGATCGCGTCGACGCGGCGATCGGAGTGGAGCAGCAGGTGACCACCGTCGGCGTACGAGGTCGTGAAGTTCGCGGCCCCCGCGGTCTCGCTGACCTTGTCGAGCACGTGCCGCACGATCGCCTTGCGCTCGGCGTCGGCGGCCGCGTTCCCCGCGAACGTGCCGAGCAGCCAGCCGTTGATCTCCATCGAAGCCTTCTCGGTGCCACCGGCGGTCGCGAGCAGCTTCTTCGCCTTCTCGATGTCGACGTCTCCGAGGAGCTTGCGCGTGTACAGCGCGTACGCCGAGATCGCGTGCTTGACCTCCTCGGGGTACTCCGGCTCGATGTGCTGCTCGATGTTGTCGACGTAGCTCTTGGCGTTCGCGAGCATCGCCGCCGGGATCGTGAAGCCCTTCGCTTTCGCGCGGGCGAGCGCGTTGGTGACGTGGACCGACAGGTACGGATCCGAGCGGTAGCCGCGCTCCCACCAGGCAAAGCCGCCGTTCGGGTTCTGCATCTGGGTGAGGCGCTCGAGATCCTGGAACACGCTCGCTTCCAGCGCGGCGCGCGACGGCATGTCCGGAACCTTGAATGCTTCGAGTACGTCGCGCAGCGCGGCGATCGCGATGATTCGCGACGATCGCTGCTCCGCGCACTCGAACGGATAGCGCACGAGGTAGAGCATCGCGTCGGTCAGTGCCTGGAGGTTCGTCGACGCGGTCGTGACCTCGATGCCGCCGAACGTGGGGACGACCTGACCGGGCAGGGCGATCGGCTGCGCCATCGCGCCGTTGTCGATCACGCCGTAGGTCGCGAATGCCTCGGTGGTTGTCGGCGTCCACACGGGCAGCGAGATCTCGGCTGCATCGGTCGCGTTGCCGGCGCTGCCGACGATCTGGAACCGCGCGGTGCCGGCCATCTCGGCGGCGGCGGGGAACTGGACCTCGACGCGATCGTTCGCGGGCACGGTGACCTGGCGACCCGCACCGTCGGCGAGCGTCAGGTTCGTGGTCTGGATCGCGAGCTTCACCGTCATCGGTGCGTCGGTCTGGTTCTGGACGACGACGGGGAGCATGAACGTGTCACCGAAGTTGAGGAACCGCGGCGGGCTCGGCCGCACCATCAGCGGGAGGCGCGCGGTCACCGAGCTCTCGCCCTTGCCGAACTGCGTGGCACCGACGACGGCGTACGCGATCACGCGATAACGCGTCAGGTTGTCGGGCATCGTCAGCGCGACGGTCGCCTTGCCACTCGCATCGGTCATCACCGACGGCACGAACGCGGCGAGCGGGTTGAAGTTCGAGCGGATCGCGATCGGCGTGGTCGGCTCGGCCGTGTCGAAGCCGGCCGAGATGTCTCCGGATCCGGTGATCGAGGCGAACGCGCCGTTCTTGTTCGCGCCCACGGATCCGAGGACACCCGCGTTGCGCGCCTGCTCGATCGCGTTCGCGCGGGTGACGTCTCCGGCCATCCGGTACTTCGCTCCGGGTGCGTTCTCCTTCTTGCCCATCTTGCCCTCCTCGAGGGCCATCGCCGTGCCGGTGCCACCGGACTCGTCGGCTCCGTCGTCGGGCGACTCCGCTTCCGCGGGCGGCGCCGGATCGTTGGCAGCGGTGATCGTCTTGGGCGGCTTGGACAGCTTGACGTGCTCGCGCAGGTAGCGGTCCGTCGTGTCGCTCGAGCGGTTGCGATAGAACGTCTCGAGCGGACTCGTGAAGTCCGCGCCGGTGAGCGACAGGATCGATTCGTCGACGACGAACACGGCGGCTTCGGCACCCGCGACCGGATTGCCCGCGGCATCGCGGACCTCGAGGGAGAGGGAGGTCTTCTCGGCCGGCGACAGCTTCGCCGCGGCGGGCGTGACCACGACGGTGAGCGTGCGCTGGCGCGGCGGGATCGAGAGATCGAGCTCGCCGGCAGCAAACGCGGGACGCTTCGGGAGCTTGGGATCTGCGACGCCGCGATCATCGGTGCGGACCGCGGCGCCGACAAGATCGACGTGGACCGTCAGGTTCGGTGTCATCGCGTCGGTGATCGGGACGGTGATCACCTTGGTCGGCCCGTCGAGCGTGATCCGCTCGGTCTTGACGATGCCGCTGCGGCGCCACGTCACGAGACCCTCGGCCGGATAGAACGGCGCCTGGATCATGATCTCGGCGGTGTTGCCCGGCGTGTAGTCCTTCTTGTCGGGGACCAGCTGGACCTCCTGGCGCGCGACGTCACGAGCCGGAAGCTCCGCGCCGCCGGAGACATAGAACGTCAGCTTGGTCTGGTTCGTCCGACCCTTCGCGTCGGTGATCGTGGCGGTCACGTTGTACGAGCCGCCTTCCTTCGTTGCGAACGTGCACTTCCCGGCGTCGGTCGCGATCGTGACAGCGCACGCCTGCGGATCGAGCTCGACCTGCTTGTACTCGCCCTTCTTGAATTCCCAGTCCATGCGGACCGCGGACACCGCGATCTTCGCACCGGGCGAGACCTTGCCGTCGATGTCGACACCGAGGACATCGAGCTCGAACGGGACGCCCTTGTCGACGAACGGCCGCTTCGCCTTGAGCCCGACGTACAGCGACGACGGATGCACCAGCAGCGCGGCCGACGACGACCACGCCTGACGGTTGACGTCGGTGACCGAGACAGATGCCTGGACAGACATCGGCACCGACGGATTCGCCGACAGGAAGTCGAGGTGCAGCACGTGCTCGCCGCTCGCGTCGGTCTTGCCGGTGTGGTTCCAGCGGTTGATCTCGCCATCGCCGCTCGAGCCACCGCCGCGGCGCCCCATCCGCCCTTCGCCCTCGTAGTCGTAGTCCTCGTACGCGCCGTCGTCGAGGCTGCCGCGGCGAACCCACCACGGCTTCCACGCGCCGAACACGTAGTCGTCGCGGTTGGGCGGCGAGAAGCTCGCCTCGCTCGCGTAGAGGCTCCACGTCGCATCCGCACCGGGAAGCGCGGCGCCCGTGAAGTACTTCGCGGAGATGGTGACGTCACCCGTCTCGCCGATCACGAACGGTCCATCGCTCGCCTTGGCCGTGACCTCGAACTCGGGCCGACGGAACTCTTCGACGCGGAGGTTGTGGGAGTGGGATCCATTGACCTCGCCCGTCGCGAGCGAGAACCGCACCGATGCGTTGCCGAGGTTCGGCGTCTTGGGCAGCGCAAACGAGACGTCGAAGCCGCCGAGGTCGTTCACGGTGCCGGTGCCGTTCCCGATCTTGTTGCTGCGGCTGTCGTAGACCTCGTAGGTCAAGGTCGTCGCGGGATGCGCTGCGACGTCTCCGCCCTTGTTCGGATCGATCACTCGAACCCAGCCCTTGATCGAGACCTGCTCGTCGGGGCGATACAGGCGGCGATCGTCAACGGTGAACCACGTGACGGACTTGCGGCGATCGCGATGTCCCCACTGCCCGTAGCTTCCCCATCCCGGATTGTCGGTGAGCATCGCGACATCGTCACCGCGGCGCGCGAGGAGCGAGTGCTGCGCGTTGTGGGCGAGGCCCTCGATCGAGATCGTCGCGAGACCGGAGGCGTCCGTCGTCGCCTTGGTTCCGAGCGGCCGCAGCTCGACCTCGATGCCCGCCAGCGGCTTGCCAGTGTCGAGCTCGGTCACGAACGCGACGAGATCGTCGTTGTCGACGTGCGCCGACAGCCCGAGCTTCGTCGACTGGATCCACGCGGTGCGATCCGGAGGGTCGTACGTCTCCTTCCACGGTCGCGGCTCGACGAATGCGACGACATGACCGAGACCCTTCGCGTCGAGTGCGGAGGCCAGATCGAGCCGGGTCTCGCTGAGCGGCTCCTTGCTGCGGGTCTTGATCGTGGAGTCGAAGACCTTCTTGCCGGGCATCGGCGGCGGGTGGTCCTTGTTCCATTGGTTCGTCATGTAATAGGAGAACGCCCCGAAGTCGGCCGGCGTGACCTTGTAGAGCTTCACGACGAGCTCGTCGTACTGCGTCGTGAACAGATCGAACGTCGGCTTCGGCGCGGCCGGATCGAGGACGACCATCCCGTTGGGGCCATCGAACGATGGCGTCGGATCACCGACCCGGTACGTCGCGGTCTCGGTGTGGCCGAGCGTCTGGCCGAAGTCGTCCGCGAGCGACGACGAGATCGTGGCCGTGTACGTCGTGCGCGGCTTGGTCGCGCCCAGGATCCCGATCGTCTGACCGTACTGGACGACCTTCAGGTTCGGGATCGGCGGCGAGACCGTGATCTGCGACGCGTCGAACTTGTCGACGTCGAGCCGGTTGTTGAGCTCGATCGGCAGCGCCTGGCCGGGCACACACGGGTCGTTGTTGTAGCTGCACTTCGTCGACGTGATCTTGAGCGGCGGGTACGTCCGGAACGTGAACCTCTGGTCCTCGGTCGTCTTGTTCGGACCTTCGGCGCTCGGCGTGCCCGACGGGATCACGACCTCGATCGCCGCATCCGACGGAAGCTCGATCGTCGTGCGGAACGCGAGCCAGCGTCCCTCGGCCTCGTCGAGCTTTGCGGCCGCGATGCGGCGCTCGAGAACCTTGTCCTTGGCGATCTCCGCGGCGTCGAGGAGGCGGAGGCCGAACGCGGTGCTGCCGTTGGCCTTGACCTGGATCTTCGAGAGCACGGCCTTCGGATCGATCCGCTGGTCGAACGTCACGAACATCGGGACGTCGAGTCGCTGCGGCTCGTGCTCGTACGGATACGAGGAGATGATCTTCGGAGCGGGCGTCTCGAACGAGAACGTCGTCGGCTCCTTGATCGTTGCTCCGGAGATCCCCTTGGTGCCGCTCGGGATCTCGACGCTGAACGTCGTCGACTGCGGGAACCGGACCTCGGGATCGAACACGATCGTCCGCGTCCCGATCCAGCGCCAGCGGCCGGCGGGCTGTGGCGTGAGCTTCACCGGCTGGATCGCGGCGGCATCGTCCTGCGAGGTCACCGCCACCATCGGCTGGCTGAACGTCACGGTCAGCTCGGGCGCGATCGGCACCTTGCCCTCGGGCATGTAGCGGAGGACGCGCAGGTCCTTGCCGGCATCGGTCGGCGACGGCGGGAGCAGCGAGGACGCCGGGGGCGGGAACGTCGTCGCGACCGTGTCGCCGGTCCGCGGTGCAGGCTGCGAGCTCGGACGGATCGCGAACGTTTGCTTGTCGGCAGGGTCGGCGACGAGCGGCTTGGTGCGTGCGAGCACCGCCTTGATGTCGGCGTCGGCGAGCTTCGTGGCGGCCGCAACCTTGTTGCGATCGTACGCGGGCGCACCGGCCTTGCCGTTGGACAGCCGAAGGTCGAGTCCCTTCGGCGTGTCCTTGGAGACCTTCGGCGTTGCGCTCCCCGAACCGTCACCGGTCGTCGAGCGCTTGCCGCCGCAGCCCACGGTCACCACCGCGGCTGCGAAGACCATCCCAATGAATGTAGAGCGTGTCGTCACGTTGCCTCCTTCGACCCCGGGCGAGTCTCTCACGCCCGATGTCGAACGAGGCTACGCGTCAGCTAGCGAACCGTGTCGGACTTCATGCCCATCGCGATGCCGTGCTCGATCTCGCAGCCGCTATCGGCCGACGGGAACGTCCACTTGCTCGCGGCGGCCGTGATGCACTTGCCCATGCCGACGGGCAGCTCGCCGTCGATCGTGACGCCGGCAACGGCGCCCGACGCTTCGATCGCGAGGTGCAGCGTCGCGGACGTCGCAACGCGCTTGGAGGCGGGGAGGCGGAGCCAGCAGTACTCGAGCTCCTCGACGCGCTCGTGAACAACCTTGCCGACCTGCGAGTCGGTGACGCTCTTTGCGTCCTGGGTCGCTTCGGCAACCGTCGGCTGCGCCGCATCGCGGCCACCGAGGATGTACGACTCGCCGAAGTTCATCTTCGGCATCGGTGCCTCGGGCGCCTTCTTGATCGCGCCGATGACGTTCTTCTTGGGGGTGGACGGGGTGGTCGAGCGAGCCTTGCCGGCGAACGCCGGCGACGCCAGAGCGGCGACCGTGGTGATGAGGAGGATGGTCTTCATGCCTTCTCCCTTGAGCACCCGTCATGCCAGAGGCGGAGTCGGCCGGTTTCGAGCACTTCACTCGCACCGGAAGCTCGATCAGCCACGGGTGGAGAGTCGCTAGGAACCGTCGTCCCCGTCGGACCTGCGAGATTTGTCGCGCGCGCTACAGCCGCTTCAGTCGCATCCGTCGGGACCGCACGCGGCGCCCTCGGCGAACGCTGGTTCGGTAGTGGGGAGCTCTGACCAGGCGCGGTCAAGTGCCCCTAGCAGAACCTCGGCGCTCTGGGCACCGGAGACCCCGAGCTTGCCGCCGAGGACGAAGAACGGAACGCCAGAGATGCCGAGCTCGCGGGCAAGCGCCTCGTCCTGACGGACATCCTTTGCGAACTGATCGGAGTCGAGGACGGCGCGCGCCGCGGTGCGGTCGAGGCCGGCCTCGCCGGCGAGTGTCGTCAGGACGTCGAGGTCACCCATTGGCTGGCCCTCCGTCATATAGGCGCGGAGCAGCCGCTCCTTCATCGCATCCTGGAGGCCTTGCTCGTGCGCGTAGTGAACGAGGCGGTGAGCGTCGAACGTGTTGCCCGGACGGATGTGGTCGAACCTGAACTCGAGCCCATCCTTGGCGGCGGTCTCGGTCATCTGCTGGAGCATCCCCTCGGCCTTGGCCGGGGTGGTCCGATACTTCTTCGCGAGCCGGTCGGCGTAGCCGGGCCCGCCGTCGGCGATCCGCGGCGCGGACGGATCGAGCTCGAACGCGCGCCACACGATCTCGACATCCTTGGCGTGCGGGAACGTCGCGAGCGCGGACTCGAGCCGGCGCTTGCCCACGTAGCACCACGGGCACGCGATGTCGGACCAGATATCGAGGCGGAGCGTCGGCATCCTGGTCACCGTACCCCGTGCCGACGAGGCCGGCACGTGCCCGACTGGAACAGTCAGTTCGCGCCGGTGATCATCGTGCGGACCGCGTCGAGGCCCCACGCGCGGTCGATCCGGTGCTCGTGGATCCCCGGCTTGCCGTGTGCGCGCGATACGAGCTTTGCGTATGCGCCGAGCGGGCTGGCGACGCTCTGCGCCGTGCTCCCGGTGGAGTCGAACAGCATCCAGTGCAGCACGCCGTTCTCGCGATCGACGCGGTCGAACAGCAACACGCGATCGAGATCCTGCTCGGGCGTCGACGCGAGGAGCAGCACCTTCGCCATCTCGATCGCCCAGTCATCGAGGCCGGCGTCGATGAGCTTCACCTTCTCCACGAGCGCGTTGAGCGACGGCACGATCCGCTGAATCCCGGCGGCACCCGAGCCACGGAATGCCTCGGCCGCCTGATCCATCGCGGCATCTCCGCCGGGGCACACCTGGCAGAAGTAGTCGGCGACGGGATCGTGGAACAGCACATTCGCCGCGAGGTGCGTGCGACGGCCGCAGTCGCAGGCGAGCACGTTGAGCTCGCCCTCGAGGAGCTGCGCCTTCGCCGAGGGATTGGTCTCGGTGTTGATGCTCTGGACGAGCTTGCAGTCGTGAGGGAGCCCGCAGGTCGGGCAGGTCACGCGGGTGGTTCCGGTGATCGGCGCGGTCACGGGCGCACCTTGCCACGAGGTTGCGTCCACGTCAGGGGCAGGTCGCCGTGGTTCCGTAGTGCGACGGCAGGTCGTCCACGCCGCACGTGACGTCGCAGGTCGACGATCGATCGGCGCGGCAGTCCGTTACGTAGCACTCCGTCGAGGGACAGCTGACCTCGCAGGTCGCCGCGCCGTTGCACTCGACCACGCAGGTCGTCGCGAGGGCGCAGTCGACGAGGCACTCCGAGCCCGGCTCGCACGTGTGCGTGAACACCGTGTCGGGCGTGGCCGTCAGCGCGGTGGTCGCGGAGACCCCACCATCGGGACCGGTCTCGATCGGATCGAACCCGATCCGACAGCCAGCAACGACGACCAGCGCGACAAGCCCTGCTTGCACCATGCCTCTTGATACGGCACGGGCGGCGTAGCTCCGACATCAGGCCGACATCAGAACGCGCTGCCGACCGAGAACATCACGGGCTGCTCGTCGGAGATCCGACGCGGGACAGACGCCTCGTCGGTCAGCGCGTCGTGGTGAAGGAACAGCGGGACCGCGATTCCGATCGCGGCGCCGATCAGCGCACCGGAGATCACGTCGGTCGCGTAGTGCGCGTCGCCCGCGATCCGGAGGTAGCCGGTCACAGTCGCGAGCGTGAGCCCGCCGATCCACAGCGCGGCCTCCGAGCGATAGCCGCGCAGGTGGGCGACCGTCGCCGACGACGTCACCATGGTGAACGCGAGCGCGGTGTGGCCCGAGAAGAACGAGGTGTCCTGGTCGTGCTTCGCGCGCACCGCCTCTGCCTTGAACAGCGCGAACGGTCGGCGGCGCACCGCGATCGCCTTGCCGATCCAGTTGACGACGCCGGTGAACACGCCGGCCTGGAGCACCGGCATCACGTCGTCGTACGCGCGGCGCCAGTCGCCGTCGCTGCTCGTGAGGAGCAGTGCGACCGCGTACGCCGGATTGCCGACGTAGCCGGTGAGGTTGCTGATCGTATTCGCGGCCCGCACGTGATCCCAGCGCAGCGCACTGCGCACCGCCGTGTCGAACCGGTTCGACTCGCACCACCGGCACTCGTCCGGAATGATCCGGCCCTTGATCGCGATCTCGAGTGAGAGATAGAGGAGGCCGCCGGCGACGGGAGGAATCGCGTGATAGAGGCGCGAACGATCGGTGCGCTCGCTGGGATCCGCGCTGGCGGTCGTACTCGCGAGGACGATCGCGAGCATCACCCCAGGGAACTGCATGCGTCGAGAATAGATCGGGTCAGTGGATGTCGATCAGGCGCGAGACACCGAACGTGATCGTCATGTCGGTGGTGCTTCCCTCGGTCGCACCGAGCCGATGTGCCGAGGCACCGACCTCGAGCTGAAGTGCCCACCACGGATCGAGCGCGACCCAGGCGCCGGCGCGGAACCCGGCGTTCCAGTCCTCGGCGCCCCACGGCGTGTAGCCGCCGAGCAGCGTCAGCTCGAAGGCCGCGGCGTCGGACAGGATCGGTGCGCGCAGCACGACCGCGACATCGAGATCGAGCGGCGCGTCGAACGACTCGTAGCGCAGCGACGGTCCGATCAGGAACCGGCGCCCGAGCGGGACGAGCAGACTGCCGGATCCAACGGCGATCGTGCGTCGGCGATCCGTATCGGCGGCATCGCCGCGACCACCGCCCAGCGCGAACCGGAGCTGGATTCGCTCGAGCACGGCGTATCCGGTGCGCGCGGCCGGTGCATCCGCGCCGACGCCCAGTGTTCGATCGACGGTCGCGAGCAACTGCGCGGCGGTCAGGCGATCGTCCTTTTCCTCGGCGATCTGACGAAAGACAATCTGGCCGTCGTGTCGGATCACGACGATGCCGGGGATGATCGTGTCGGTCGCATCGATGCCGACATACTTGCGTGACGTCGCTCCGTCGCGATCGGTGAGCAGCGGGAACTCGATGCCGTACGTCTTCGCGAACGAGCGCGACGCTTCCGGCTCGTCGAGGCTGATCGCGAGCAGCGTCACCCCACGCGCCCGGAAGGCGTCGACGTTCTTGGCCAGCTCACCGAGCTGGTGCTTGCACCACAGTCACCAGTGTCCGCGATAGAACACGAGCACGACGTGCCCGGCGCCGAGCGCATCGCCGAGCGTCACCGTCTGGCCCTGGTGCGAGGGCAGGGCGAACGCGGGAGCGAGATCGGTCGCGGTCACGGCCGCCGGCTTCGCGACCTCGATCGACGTCACCACGCTGCAACCCGCTGCGGAGATGGCCAGGGCAATGCCGCGCACGGGAGCAGTCTACACCGTGCGCTACCCACACGTGGATGACGCGCCGGATCGGGCGCGGGTGCTCACCGACGCGTGTAGCAACAACGTCGACGACGACTGCAA
>Ga0105048_10018338_pt1 | contig 10771 bp, 2 predicted proteins | sample MAT05_FD_78382 | JGI IMG/M metagenome (GOLD analysis project Ga0105048, IMG submission 78382) | Freshwater microbial communities from Lake Fryxell liftoff mats and glacier meltwater in Antarctica - MAT-05 | ecosystem: Environmental > Aquatic > Freshwater > Ice > Liftoff microbial mat | place...
CCACCGTGAAGTCAAGGTGGGGCGTCAAGCGCCAAGCTCGGGAGTGGCCATGCTCAAGTTAGGTGACCTCGGTCTGGCCCCAGAGAGCATGAGCACCGGCCTCGCGGGAGCAGCGCTGTTGGACTCTGACGAGGGTGAAAGCGCGACCGTTGACGACGTGGGCGATTCGCTGACGTTCGATCAGAAGCGTGCCCTCAGGATCGAGCGGCATCGCAAGGCGAACATTTTTGCCCTCAATCAGGTTCATTCGAACCAAACGCCCGTGCTTTGGGTGTTCGGTGCCAGCGAACGAGAGCAGGTGTTGATCGGCGCCTGCATGACCGAGCTGTTCGGTGATTCGGTCAAGCCAATGTTTGAGGTCTTGCCCGACGGAGTTCATGGCCTGCGGGACGGTCTCGATGCACCCAAAGGAAAGGGGGCCGAACGATTCGATGCGCGGCTGAAGCACTGGGAACGCACAGCAAAGCAGATCCCTCGCAACGACGGCCCGCGGCACGTGCTGATTTGCGCGCCCAAGGAGATCAACGGACGGTCAGAAGACCCGGTGAACTATTACGCGGGTCTCCATGCCATGTGCTCGATGGCCGATGCCAATGTCCACCACATCTTGCCGATCGAGATCGACCGCAGGAGCCAGAAGCCGGACGAACAGAACTTCGTTCATCGCCTTCAGAGCGCGCTCTTGGATGTGTTCATGGCCCATTCGGGCGTCGTTCTGGGCACGCAAGCCTTTGCTGCATCGCGCCTGCCGGAGCCCTTGCCCCATGCGATCTATGGCATCCAGGTCGTGCGGTCGCGGGCCAAGAACTTCACCAGCGAATCGTCGGTGAGCTTCCTGCTCTTCACCAGACTGGTGATCGCCTCGGGCACCACCGAAGTCCAGTTCGCCTATAGGACCGGGAACAGATCGGTGCGCAAAGCCTGGGTTCCCCTCAATGAAGGCCTCCGCTGGCTCGGATCACAGCGCCAGATCACCAGCGACGACGTGTGGGTCAAAGAGAACTTTGCCGGCCAAGTGAGGTCTGTGATGGGCGAGCTCGCTCAATCCGATCCCCGCGCCGTCGTCTTGATCGACTGGCCAACCGTCGGTGGACTGTGGCCTGGCATCAACGACAGTAATCTCGTCGCAGGCGAAACCCCTCGCGTGATGCTCGATGGCGCCAACTTGGCGACGGCCTGCCCGAAGATGACCTTTGTTCGTCTGCGCTCCAACCGCGACGCCACGATGTCGCTACGCAAGCGTTCAACCATGCTCTACGAGGCCTGGAAGAACGAGCCTGCACTGGCACCGACGGGAGATGTGGTTGAAGAGACCTACACCACGACCTTGAAGGCGATCGTTGAGATCAACGCCTCGGAAGCCAAAGGGAACGCCGGGAAGGCCGGGGCGGGCCCTCATCACTACCTGATGGTCATGGGGTACCGAAAGACTGTGCAAATCCTGCGCGGCATGTCTTGCTATCGGATGCGGCGTCGGATGAAGCCCCTCGACACGGACGGCAAGGACGACAAGGAAGGCAAGCGCTTCGACTGGGAAACGGTATCACCTTCGAAGGACGACGCGGCACTGCCAGCGTCGCTTGAGGTCACTGTGCTCGCGTGTCCCAACGATGCGGTGCCGGACGACATCGCCAGACTTGTGATGGGACTGCGGCTGGGCTATGCCCACTACGACGAGTGGACTGCGTTGCCGGCGCCTTTGTTCTTCGCTGCCAAGGTGCAGGACTACATCATTCGGTACCCTGACCATGCGCCTGAGGCACCGGAACCCGATGACACCGATCCAGCGCCCGACGACGATGGGTCTACGAAGACGCGGTTGATTGACAACTACTTGGGTGACGTCGAGAAGGCCGTTTTGGGCGAAGCGGCCGTGGCCTCAGACAAAAGCAGCGATGCCATTCAGGACACACAGACCCTCCAAAGGGACGCATCGCAGACTGCAATCGTTGCGTTCGATGCTTCAAGGCAGGACGCCGCGGTTGCAGCACCCGCTAACGGGGAAGATTTGAAGCCCAGCGACGCGCTTCTGGCACGAGCATGGGATTCAGCGCGCGCGATGACGAATGTGTATTCGAGGCGTTCTGGGCCGGTCTGCAGAAAGCTTTACGAAGACATGCTCTGCGGAAACGTTCGCGTCATCGTGGACCTTCCATGGTTCGTCAATCGGAAAACGGTCGTTCCAGAAAACGCTTGGCCGGACAGCCGGGCCATCAAGCGGTTCTGGCAGACGCAGGGTGACCTTGGCTTTCGGAAGACAAAGGGAACTGCGCCGTCCACCGCGGGGTACCCGGAATGGCTGATGAACCGCTTGCGAATCCCACAGTCGTCGTACTCCGTCGACACTGCTGGACTCTTCCCAGCCAACTCAGGCGTCTTTTATCGGTCGACTGAGTTCTTTCTCGAGTACGTTGCAGAGTTCGAGAAGGAGGGGAAAACATTTCCAGCGATCGACGTAGTTACCCGGAAAGATTGCGAGTCAATGGCCAAGTGGATGGTCGACATCGGCAGCGACGAAAACATCGCGTGGACTTTGGTGATGCTGGCGCACTATCCCTTCAAGGTTCAGGCTGAAACCCTGCTCATGGCCATGAGCGCCGATGCTCTAGGACCAATGTCATTGGCGGCCTTGCAATTCTTCACTGACTGCAATGAAGTGGTCATCCAAGCCCTAGAACTTCGCCAAAAGGGCATCAAGAAGATTCCAGAAATGGTTCGCCGTGCCATGCCTGCACCCGAAATTCCCCTCGAGGCGATGTCCGAGCCCCCCCCAGTCGAACTCGGCACTCTGGGCGCAACCGACTCGCCTGCCACATTGGGGCCAGCGGGATACGAAGTTGTTTCACCCCCGCCAATCCATGCCCTCTTCGTCGCGCCAACACATTCGCGTGACCACGTGCGCATCCCACCGACCGAATCGGAGCCGCCAACGCCGAGGCACGCAGTTGTTCAAGCCATTTCGAGTCTGAAGGGTAGTCCCGCGAATCGCACTTCCGTCGCGATGGCGACGCCTGCAGACGCAGAGTGTGCGACCGGCGCGCCGGGTGAACTCGCCTTGCTGCTTCGCTTGGCAGCGTCGCTGAAGCCAGGTCAAGCCGATTTTGAGAACGTCCGTGAATTGATCAAGGAAGAACTCGATCGACTTGAGACACTCCACGCAGAAAAGCTTCAATCCATTCATAACGCACAGCAACTAGAGTTGTTCCGTGAGCAACTGATCGATCGCCTGTCCCAGGTCGTCATGCGTGCCCGTAACGCCCTGGCGCGGATCACCCCTGAGTGCTTGCCGGCAAGCTTTGGGACATTCGCGGTGGTGACGCCTGCGGAATTCCCCACTTCGGTGGACGACGCTTCGTTGGCGGCATTCGAGGCGACCATCGGCGACGTCGAGGTCGCGGTCGGCGCGGCACTTCATGCGCTCACCCGCATTGAAGATGTGGAATCGTCACGCGCGCCTGAACTGCAGGGATCGGTAGGGATGGATCGCACGCGCCGGAAATCCGCGCTGATGACTTCGGCTATCGCCGAACTTGATGAGGCGCAGAAGCGGCTTCACGATCGACTTTATGCATGCCCGATCTTCTGTCAATCACTTCCCTTGGTTGAGCCGTCCGAAGCCATCGCAGATGAGGCTGTGCTACCCGGCAATTCCGCCGCGGCGCCACAGTCGCCCGAGTCCTCGACCGCGAACATCAGCGTGCTTGTGCCCATGGCCGCGCCCGTTCCCGTTCCCTTTCCCGTTCAAGTTGCGGCGCAGCCAGCCCCCTTCGTCAGTGCGCCCCCGAAAGCGGTCGTCGAGGGCACGGATGCCATTGAAGGTACCGCTCCAGACGCGGGCGCTTCTGTCAAGAATATCGTTGAGTGCCCCGAGCCGTCATTCACCGGCGCTCCAGCGGTGACCGTGGGTGAGGCTGCGATCCTGGCGACTGAATCACTCGTCACTGGGTTGGCGCCTGTAGACACCGCCAACACAGCCGAAACAACTGATGGGGCGCCGGTCGAAGCCGTCGGTTTGTCCCAACCTGCAGATCCCACCAGATTGCTCGAATCAGAATCGAGCGCCGAGTCTGGCGAAGCACCTGCCGAGGACGTCGACGTCGATACCGCCGCAGAGCGTCCCAACCCGCAGGACATGTTGGCGACCCTGTCCAGGACCGTCCAGGCACGGCACTGGGCGCTGTCGCAAGCGAGTATTCAAGGTTTACAGGCCTTGATCCCTGGTGAAGAGCTGGCGATTCACACGATCGCATGGTCGTCCATGCTCTCGGTGCTGTCTGGCTTGTCGTCACGTGCCGCTGTGGAGCCTCGGCTGTCGTCGGCTTTGCAGGCCTACTTGGATGCAGGCGGCACCGCAGAATCGACTCTGGCTTCAGAGAACGCGCCATGTTCCGCATTGGCGAGCACGATTGGGATCCTCGGAGCCGGGTTGTTCGCCATGCTCTTCGAGGGACATGAAGGCGTGGCGCGATGGGCCATCTTGGTTCAGGCCAGGCTCCGGCTGAGCGAGCACAAGCCTCTGCTGGACTTGGTCGAACGCTTGGCCTCGCTCAACAGCACGAGCTTGATGCTGAGTCGTGAAACGATGTCGGCCGTGCGCGTCGGCGTCACCGAGTCACTGAATGCCGAGGTCATGCGACAACGAGAGCGGGCTACAAACTGGCCAAGCGATGCATCGATCTACACCCACTGGACTGCATCCGACTACGTCGAAATGCATCGGGCGATGTTCGACGATCGACATGGACTGGTGTTGGGAAAGTGCTTGGGGTTCATCGCGCGCGGGGCCGATGAGCCGGCCCGCAAGCTGCTCCCAGAGGTGCGCAAGTACGTTGAAAAACTGGCCGGCACCCTGAGTGACCTGCGCAAGCGAACTGGACGTCGCCGGGCCTTTGAAGGTCCTGCGCGCGACTACTTGGCCACGAATCTGGAGACCACGGTGAAGTTCATCGAGGACTTCTTCAAACTGGTCGATCGCAGCAAAAGGGAGTCAAACTCGGACCTGCCGAAGAACTTGGTGGACTTCCTAGTTCACCTGTACAAAGACCTTCAAGCCGCCCTGGACTATGTGCAGGACCTGTCGTTCTCCCACACGGTGGAACAAATCCACCGCGACCTCACGGCAGATGTCCTGGCTGACGCATTGCGCATGATGGACGACAAAGCGCATCCTCCGGTGCTGTCCGATGAGGAGCAACTGCTCTTGCTGCAGTTGCCGCTGGACGCTGAATTCCGACCTTCGTTGGCGGTTCGCCTCGATGCCGACGATGACGCATCCACACCCTTGATCGACCCATGGGCGATCTTTCCTGAGGTGGATGCGATAGAGGACGAGCTTGCTGAACGCCAGGCCATCCCCGGCTCCAAAGCGCTGACCGATCTTCTGGAGCGGGCCGCTCAAGGGCATCGCGACAACGGCCGACTTCTTCCTGCGCGCGCGATCGAGCTCAGGCTGCCACGGGCTGTCGTTGGGTCCGTACACACCGCGAATGAGGCGGCCCAACGCAAGCAGCGAAGTCAATTCGCCGATGACCTAACCGATGCGCGGCAGCGGACAATGAACGCCATGTCGCTCGGCGCCCTTGCGGAAGTGGAGGCCAGCCGCATGCTCAAGGCGATCGAAGCACTGACGCGTGCCAACGTCGCTCAGGAGATCGGCAGCATTTCGGCTTTGCCGACGCCGTACACGGACTACCCGCACGTCCGTGCGTTGCTGCGGCACCACGTTCTTGAGCCGCTCGCTGGTCGCATCCAGCAGAGCCGTGAGCGCCTCGAGGACGACATCAACAGCTTCAGCGAGAAGGCGGCGAAGGAGAATCCGGACCCTCAGACTCACGCCCGTCTGCTGGAGAAGATCCAACGCATTCGTCAGATGCTGCAGGACGGTAGCCCGTCCGGCATTCGCGTGGCTCACAACGCGTTCGCGCTACTGCGGGAGGACCGGCTTCCGCTCCTGCGGCTCGAGGAAGTCAACACGGCGCACAATTACGAGGAGTTCCAGGCGTCCCTCAAGGCCTCCGGTGCGGGTCACCGCCCATTCGAACACCTTGCAGACCTACTCCGACAGCCTTCCAGTCCGATTGACATGGAATGGGTATCTCGCCTCAGCACCGAACAGCGTCAGGATGCGGCCGCCTTCATTGGCAACTGGATCTCACTGTGTGCAGCCCGCCAGGTCACCGAACTGGACGCTCCTTTGACCGCATTCTTCCGGGGACTGGGGACTGCGGAGGCGCCGACGCCGATGCACGGTCCTGGCCAGGCGGGGCGCCTGGCCTTCTTCTTGCCGACGAAGACCTTCCTGGGAAGCGATCGCTCCGGCAATGGCATGTTCATTCCGCCTAGCCTGGGGTCGGCGGCAAACCACCTCCAAGGATTCGTGTTGAAGCACCAACCGTCGACAGAGACGTTTGGTCAGGTCATCACGGAGTGCGCACAGTCCACGCCGACGTTCGTGCTTGCCCGCACCAGCTTGTCGTTGGCCAAGCGGTCGGCCATCAGCCGAGACCACCCCGTCATCCTCATCGACGACGATCTGGTGGCTTACCTGGCGGTTCACCCCGGTGAGCGGGTAAGCAAGCTGATGGAAATCGGCTTGCTTACCTTTAACAACAATCCGTACGACGACTACGGCGGTCGGCCTGTGCCTCCCGAGATGTTCTTCGGGCGCAAGGCTGAGCTGAAATTGCTGCGAGGCGTCAAGAGCGCCGCTGTGCTCTACGGCGGCCGGCGGTTGGGCAAGTCATCCCTGCTGGACCAAATCCAGAACGACTCCCGCCAGCAGCTGGAAATGAGCGGTGCCCACGGGCAGGGCGAGATGGCCATCTACATCCCGCTGGAAACGCGCCTGGACACCGCATCGTTCGGAGAAAACCACCGTCTGTTTGCCTGGAGGACCATCTACAACGGCTTGGTCAAAGCCAAGTTCATCGGCGGCGCCAAGGGGGACTTGAACAGTCCCGAGGCCATTCGAGACTGGATCAGTTCCGAAGTCGTGAGTGGGCGCGCGGCCACCAACGCGTGTTACTTGCTCATCGACGAGGCTGACGAGGTGATGCGGGAGGACTTGAACGGTGAGGCTTTGTTCATCACTGGGCTTCAGGCGCTGTGCGATCAGGTCCGCACGCACTGCCAAATGCGTTACGTCATTGCTGGCCTTCACAACCTGACTCGCATGACGACGGACGGCAACTCCGTGCTCGGAAAGGCGGAATCAATCGCGCTTCAACCGTTCTCAACGAACGTCGACATCCTCAACGGCATTGAACTCATCACGCAGCCGCTCGGCGCCTTGGGCTTCTACTTCCCCAAGGGGTCGGAGAACCTGCCGTTGCGCATCATGGCGCTGTGCAATTTTTATCCCGCCTTCATTCAGCTGTATTGCAAGAACCTAGTCACCCGGCTCTACAACAAGCGGGGTACGGCCGCGCCCCCGACGGTGGTCGAAGCCGCGGACTTGGATGCGGTCGAGAGAGACGATGAGTTCTTGCGTGAGATCCAGAAGAAGTTCGAGCTGAACCTTGACCTCGACAAGCGCTACAAGGCGATTGCACTCATCTTGGCCGACGTCTATTACGAGAACTCAAGACACGGCGTCTCGTTGGGCTTGACCACGACCGAGATCCGCGACCATTGCCAGACGTACACACCTGAGCATTTTCAACAAACCAACGGCGCGGCCTACGAGGCGCTGCTCGAGGAAATGGAAAAACTCACGGTGCTTGAGCGGAACGGCAATCGATTCCGCCTGCGTACGCCGCACATTGCCACGATGCTCGGGACCCGTGACCGGGTCCTGCGCAAGATCGAGGAACTGGCCAGCGAGAAACCGACCGAGAACCGCATCCCAGGAGAAAGCCGTCTCATCATCCGGCAGGATCGCGATGAGAGGGTCTTCCCGATGCCGAGTGCTTGGGTGCGCAGTCTGCTGCGGGGGGCCGACACCGATCTCATCGTTTGGGTCGGAAATCAGCTCTCGGGCCTGTACACCATCGACAAGATCCAGAAGGAGTGGGAGTTGGGCCAGGACGCGGTGTACGAGGTCAAGCTCTTTTCCAGCCCGGACAACGCCCGGACACACCTGCAACGCGCACGCCGGTTGACGGACAACGCACCGACACGGCGCTTGGTGGCATTGCCGCCCCGATCATGGCGCTCGGCCGAAGTCGATGGCTACGCGGTCCTGGCGGGCTCTTTGTCGAGCAAGGCTGCGTCGCCGGACCCCAACCAGCGTCAGCGGTTGGCGACGATTCGTCTCGCCTTGATCGCCAGCCCAGACCTGGCTTGGGAGCTCGCGCAGCGCCTCTATGGGCCACAGTCGACGGGCGCACCGCCCAAGGGATGGCGGATCGAGCCGGTGCCGATCTGGGGCGACGACGCGGTCTACTACAGGTTCGAGCAGAACCAGAATGTGTCTGTTCGCGACAGCGGCCCGGCCCGGCAGGCATTGCTCGATGCCACGTGCGGGTTCGGTGGTGAACTGGACCGCCTGTGCACGGCCGGCTTGTCGGTCGAATTGGCACTGAAGTCTGCGGAAGAGTCACAGCGTCACTTGGCGCCCAACCTCGCGGCGTTCTACGCCAACGTGGGTTTGCCGCAGGCCTTTGCCCCGGCCGATCTGCGCGAGATCGAGCAGCTGCTGCTGCTGATCGACGGCGAGCGTCGGTCCGACGATGGCGTGGAGGAGGCGATTAGGACCTCGATCGTCGGCAAGGCCGAATTCGAGTTCTTCCAGTGGATAGGGCTGCTTCAGGTGCAGTCGGATGGCGCCTGGCACGTGCCGGCGCTGTACAAACGGCTGATAGGGTGATGTGACATGGAAGACCGAGTTCAAGCGCCCATCGCCGCATCCATCTACTGGATGCTCCCCGGCCCACGGGGCTTCATCGACTCGGTCAGCCACGCCATTGCCCACAGCCGTGCGCTCGTCGTCGCTGCGCAAGGGCGGGCCGTGACGGGCTTTGGGTACGCATTCGAGCACGCGTTGCGGGCGTCGCACGCCGACACCGATCAGCCAGTTCGCTTGAACGTTGAGGATGGATCGCACATCGAATCTGATGTAGGCCACCACATGGGGATGGCGACCATGAGTCCCAGCCAGCTGGCACGCCATGCCATTGGCAAGCGTCACACGATCGTCCTGGCGCCCAAAACGCCCCGTGCTGTGGAGAAATGCAGGCAGTACCTGATGGACTTCGCCGATGCCTCGCAAGGCGCCTCGGCGCGCGGCACCGTGACCTTGGTGGTGGTGCGAGCCGATCTGGGCGCATCGTGGCCAAAGACGGCCGGGTTGTCGCAAGTACAGTTCAGTGGCGCACTCAGCACAGAGGAGATGAGGGCCTACGTGGGCATGCGGATGATCGGTCGCCGGGGACCTGGAAGCGCTGCGCTCACCCAGCACCTTGTTGCCGAGTTCGCGGGCTTCGACGCCGGTTTCGCGGAAGAGCTCATGCGCTTGGACGAGCACGACCTGTTGGAGTTGCCTCAGTCCTTATCACTTGTAGCCCATCGAATGTCGACCACTCACGCCATCTGGCGCGAGTCTCGGTTTGACACCGGCAGCGTCGCCGAGATCAATGGTGACGTGCAGGCGCATGTGCTGCACGAGTGGCATCTGGCCAGTCACAAGGGCCCGATGCGGGAAGCCGCGGCCCGGTCCATTGCATCAAGGTACTGGCGCGCTGCGCTGCACGCTCTGATGCCTTGGCTGGAAGAAAGACGACACCGCATCGTGATGATCCTGACACCAGCGCTGGAAGTCTATCTTTCTCCCACTGGCGGGATGATGCGCAAGACGTCCTCCCGAGGCGACCGGGTCATCGAGATCGCGATTTCAGACCTCGAATGCAATGACCTTGTGCAGATGCAGCTCGATCGGCAGAACCAGTTCATGGTTTTCGATCCCCATCAGAAGGCTGCAGCCGACATCTGTTTCAAGGTCACGAGGGTCCGCAACGACTTGGCCCACATGAAGTGCCCGGATCCCGATGCGATCGTCGCATTGGTTCAGGCCATGGATGAACTGTTGCGAGATTCGCCCTGAAAATTGTCTCTTGGTGAACCCTGCAGAGCAATCAGATCAGCACACGATGAGGCCTCACCGCGGCACGACATACGCGTAATCTATCAGCGTCAGGTGGTCATCGTGGGGGCACCACTCCCTCTGACCAGCCTGGGTCTGCAATCTCAACGGCGTTGCTGGCCATGAGCTACTACGACTCCCGCCAGCAACGGGAGCTACACGTCGAGCCGGTGTGGACGGGCCCCCGCGTCGGGTCAGCGGGCTTGCGTCGGACCGCGCAGGTGCTGCTCGAGATGATTGGCGCCGCACCGGTGTCGATTTGGCTGGTGGCGTTCGCCGCCTACAAGGTGCCGTTGGTGTCGAGCGCCCTGCAAGCCGCCATGGCGCGAGGAGTCCGCTTGCAACTAGTGTTGGAGGACCGCGAAGTCAGTGAGGGCAAGGTGACCTTCGACCCGTTGACGGCGCTTGCGGCCGCCGGCCTTGGAGGCGCTGAGGTATTCGTCTGGCCGATCGATCAACGTCCGCGTGATGTGCGGGGTCGCCATGGAACCTTGCACGCCAAGGGCTTGGTCGTGGACGACAGGATGGCTTTCATCACGAGCGCGAACATGACCGAGGACGCGCTGAACATCAACATGGAGTTGGGCGTCGCGCTTCATGTGCCGGAGGCAGTGCGTCAAATTGCTGACCAGCTTCGCGGGCTGGTCAGCAAAGGCGTCTTGGTGATCCGTGAGGCATGAGTGGGACAGGGCG
>Ga0105048_10018339_pt1 | contig 10771 bp, 6 predicted proteins | sample MAT05_FD_78382 | JGI IMG/M metagenome (GOLD analysis project Ga0105048, IMG submission 78382) | Freshwater microbial communities from Lake Fryxell liftoff mats and glacier meltwater in Antarctica - MAT-05 | ecosystem: Environmental > Aquatic > Freshwater > Ice > Liftoff microbial mat | place...
ACCAACCTGTCGCCCAGCAAGGCGCGGGCCAGCGATGTGTACGCCACCGTCATCCGTTCCTTCGCCACGCAGCCTGAAGGTGAACAGCCGTTGAAGGTATTCGTCGAGCCACGTGGTGAAGGCTCATCGATCAGCGTCGACGTGCAGGCCGAGGTCGTCACGGCCGTGGAGGACGTCGCGGAAGTGCGCTTCATCGACGCCCGTTCAGAGGCACTCGTCGAGGATGAGGCGGAAGTGTCGGGCGTCCGCGATGACGGCATCCTCCTGGCGTTCGGTCCCGTGCCGAACGATGCATCCGAAGTCGTCGTCGAAGTCGATCAGTACATCGACGACACGAACCTGGCCACGCACCGGTTCGTCATTCATCGCAGCGGTGAGGAATGGATCATCGACGACGCGTCGGTGACCTACGAAACCATTACTCCTGACGAGCCATAGAGCCGTCCGAGTCCGCTTCGAAGCGCTCCACCGCCTGCTGTGCGGCGGCCAGCATTCGATCGACCAGGTCTGTGGTTGCCGGTGTACCCGACAGCACGGCGTCGCCCTTCGCAGCGAGGTCCGCCCACGCGTCCGGCGGCTGGATGGTTCGCTGCGCGAGCGCTGAGCGGATTGCTGCGTGACTGGTAACGATGGACAGCCGGCGCGCCCCCTGCTGTGCCTGCACCCTGGCCTCGTCGAACAGCGCCCGTGGAAGCTGCGACGTAGGGGAGTAGGTGGATGCACCGAGCAACAGCGCGCCAGCCCCGCGACGCCATGACGAGCTTCCCTGTGAGGCGAAAGAGATGCCGCTGACCAGCAACACGATGGCCACGACGAGGATGCCGACTCTCGGGCTGGGCGTCAACATCACTGCCAGCACTGCGCCGGTGACGTTGGAGAGCTGGAAGCGCAGCTCGTTCGCGGAGATGGCCCGCCCCCTCGCGACATCTGGGACCTTCCCGTACATCGCGTCCATGGTGCGCGTAGCGACGCTGCTCCCGAGACCGATCGTGAACGCCACCACCACAATTCCGAAGTTACCGGCAGTCAAGACACTCACGGCCGTGACCACACCCGGCACCAGCAGGACGAGCGCGATGACTTGATGAGCGACGAGGCGGCGGTGCAGCGCACCGGTGACGAGAGTGCCGATGAACGACCCGATGCCGCTTGCGGCGAGTGCGACCACGAACAACCACGCATCCACTCCGCCGCGCTTGATCGCGAACGCCAGTAGGTACGCGAGCGCACCTGTCGATGCTCGGATGCCGCACACCGCCAGTCCCGCGCGACGCACCTCCGTGGGCACTGCCACCCGAACGTAGCGTGCACCTGGCCGGGCCGACAGCGAAGCGGTGGGAATGCGGTGAGCCGTGAGGGCAGCGACAAGGAAAACCGGTACGGCGAGGAGTGGAACCAGTTCGGCATTGACCAGGCCGAGTACTGCGGCACCGATCAGCGTGCCGAGACCACCAGCTACCGTTCCGACGCGGCTCAAGTGTCCGCTGGCGTCGGCCAGGCGATCTGGCTCGGGCACCAGGTTCGGCAGGATTGCCGTGCGCGCCAGCGCGTACACCTTGCGGCTGAGCAGCACCACGAACACCAGCGGGTAGAAGACCGGCGACTTCAACGAGCTGACCAGCGCCAGTGCTGAGACCGCTCGGAGCAGCTGGGTGGAAATCATCGTGGCGCGAAAGCCCGCCCGAGTGCGCTCGAGCAATGGCGACAGCACGGGAGCAATGACTGCAAGCGGCGCGACCGTCAACACGAGGTAGAGCAGGATGCGGTCGCGAGAGGCCTCCAACGACACGCTGAAGAACAGTGAGCCGAGCAGCGAGATGTTCAGGAAGCCGTCGGCGACGTCGTCGAGTGCATGGGTGACGGAAAGTCTGCGGACCTCGGGCGGGCCAGCGATTGCCTGGCGCGCCCGAGCCCTCCACGCTTGCTGGGGCCGGGGCTCCGACGGGTCCGATGCCACCTCCCAAGTATTGCCGCACTCGCCGGCGTTCAGTCCGCATCGTCGCGAACCGACGGGACATACTTGCGTCGGTGAGTGACACGGAGATCCCAGGAGTCGACCTTCTGGTGCTGCGCGACTGGATGGACGCGCTCTCCCTGGGTGACGGTTCGCTCGACGATGCCGAACTGATCACCGGCGGTACGCAGAACATCCTGTTGCGCTTCACGCGCGCCGAGCGGGCGTACGTGCTGCGCCGGCCACCTGTGAACAAGCGGGCCAACAGCGACGAGACGATGCGGCGTGAGTCGCGAGCTCTCACTGCGCTCGCCGACAGCGATGTGCCGCACCCTGCGTTGATTGCAGCCGAACCAGACCCGGACGTGCTGGGCGCGGCGTTCTACCTGATGCAGTCCGTCGATGGTTTCAACGCGACTCTTGGGCTGCCCGCACCATTCGACACCGACCTCGCGTGGCAGCGCGAGATGGGTCTGTCGATAGCCGACGCGATTGGGTCGTTGGCTGCGGTCGACCACGTGGCACTCGGCCTCGCAGACCTTGGCCGTTTCGATGGCTGGGCGGAGCGGCAGGTTGGCCGCTGGCGCAGACAACTGGATAGTTACAGCGAGCTGGCCGCTTACCCCGGGCCGGACATACCGGGTGTCGACGCCGTGGGCGAGTGGCTCGCTGCCCGCCTGCCAGCGGATGCCCAACCCGGTCTGATCCACGGCGACTTGCACTTCGCCAACGTGCTCATTCGTCGCGACCGTCCGGCCGTGGCGGCGATCGTCGACTGGGAGCTGGTGACGATTGGTGATCCGTTGCTCGATCTGGGTCATCTACTGGCGACGTGGCCACAGCGCGATTCTGTGGGCATCTCGGTGTTGGCCGATGGCCTGCCCACCCACGACGAGATCATCGGCCGCTATGCCACGCAAACCGCAAGGTCGCTCGACGACCTGCTGTGGTACCGAGTGCTGGCGTGCTACCGGCTGGGGCTCATCCTGGAAGGCACTCACGCTCGCGCATGCGCGGGGTTGGCGCCGAGGGCGATCGGCGACCAACTGCACGCGCACTCCGTCAGCCTGTTGGAGCAAGCGCTGACACTGATTGGCTAGCGTTGTTTCAGCTAGCGCGGGAGCCCGTCGATGTTGATGAGCGCGCCGGTGGTGTAGCTGCTGGCATCGCTGGCAAGGTAGAGCGCGGCGCCGACGATCTCGTGTGGCTCGCCGCCGCGGCCGAGCGCGTATGCACTCTTCGCCCGCGCGTTGAACGCGTCGAGATCCCACGCTTCGGAGATGTCGGTGAGGAAGGGGCCGGGGACGATGCAGTTGACGCGCACCTTCGGCCCGAACGCCGCAGCGAGACTGCCCGTGAGTGAGTTGATGCCTGCCTTGGCTGCCCCGTACGGAGCCTCGGTGGGACTTGGACGCTGACTGGCGATGGACGACACGTTGATGATGGAGCCGCCGTTGCCCGCGACCATGCGAGTACCAACGACTGATGACAACCGAAACGGTCCCTTGAGGTTGACGCCGATGACCTTGTCGAACAGCTCTTCGCTGACTTCTTCGAGGCTGGCGTACAGCGGCGACATGCCGGCGTTGTTCACCAGGATGTCGACGCGACCGAACTCTGCGTACGCCGTATCGGCCAGACGGTCGGCATCGGCCCAACTGCCGGCGTGATAGGTGATGGGCAGCGCTCGGCGCCCGAGTGCACGCACTTCAGCTGCAACCGACTCACAATTCTCCAGCTTGCGGCTGGCGATCACGACGTCGGCTCCGTGCTCGGCGAAGGCCAACGCCATCTCGCGCCCGAGGCCCCGCGACCCGCCTGTCACAATCGCAACTCTCCCGGTCAGCTCGAACAAGTCCTGAGGCATATCAGGAACCTACAGTGACGCGCATGGCCATTGATTTCACACTCAGCCCTGAACTGGAAGAGATTCGACTGCGGGTACGCGGCTTCATCAACGAGGTCGTCAAGCCCGCCGAGGCTGAGCTGGACAGGCTGCGCGATGGCGACCGAGGCGACTACATCGCCAAGCTGATCGGGCTGCGCAAGCAGGCGCTCGAGGTTGGTCTGTGGATGCCGCACATGCCCACGGAGTGGGGTGGCATGGGCCTGGGCCATGTGCAGTTGGCGATGGTGCAGGCGGAGGCCGCCAAGGCCAGCATGGGCCCGTGGGTGTTGAACTGTCAGGCACCGGACGAGGGCAACATGCACACGCTGCTGCACTGGGGCACGCCCGAGCAGAAGGAGAAGTACCTCAAACCGCTGTGCGACGGCACGGCGATGAGCTGCTTCGCGATGACCGAGCCGGAGGTTGCAGGTAGCGACCCGACCCTGATCCAGACCACGGCGGTACAAGACGGTGACGAGTGGGTGGCCAATGGTCACAAGTGGTTCATCTCGAATGCGCAGCGCGCCAAGTTCGCGATCCTTGTGTGCCGTACCGAGGACGACCCCGACCTGCCCCAGGCAGCCAATACCGCCTTCATCATCGACCTGCCCAGCGAGGGCTGGAAGCGAGTGCGCGAGGTGGAGACGATGCACGGCGCATCCGGCCACAGCGAGATCGTCATCGAGGACCTGCGCATTCCCGCCGCCAACATGCTGGGTGGTCGCGGGCAGGGTCACCTGCTGGGCCAGTACCGCCTTGGGCCCGCCCGTCTGGCGCACTGCATGCGATGGATCAGCCAGGCCGAGACGGCGCTGGACATGATGGTCGACCGGTCGCTCGTGCGGTACTCGCACGGCAGCGTGCTCGCCGAGAAGCAGGGCATTCAGTGGATGATCGCCGACAGCGCGATGGAGATCTACCAGTCCAAGTTGATGGTGCTCCACGCCGCCTACCTCATCGACAGCGGAGCCGATTTCAAGAGCGAGGTCAGTATGGCCAAGCACTTCGTCGCCAACATGCTGGGCCGGGTCATCGACCGCAGCATCCAGGTGCACGGCGCGCTGGGCTACAGCACTGACACCCCCTTGGCGCACATGTACCAGCACGCCCGCTGGGCCCGCTTCGCCGACGGCGCTGACGAGATCCATCAAATGCGCATCGCGCAGCGCACGATCAGCGCCTACCGCGACCACGGCAGCACTCGAACCGCCACCGGCAACCTCCCGCTCTAGCCGGATCGGGCCGAGCTTCGGCGTTGAGGTGCGGTACTACCGCATCTCAACGCCGAAGTTGTGGGGCTGGCTGTGCGTCCGGGAACGCGGGTGGCCGATGTCATCCGAAATTGGCACCCTCCTCCGGTTCTCAGCACGCCGCCAGGTGATCCAGGGAGTCTGCGAACGACCCGGCCGGCACCGCGCAACCGCCGATCAGTAGTTCGTGGAGCGCATCGGCACTCAGCGGGCGCGCCAGGAAGTAACCCTGTGCCAAGTCGCAACCGAGCGAGAGCAGCGCAGCTATCTGTGCCTCACTTTCGACTCCTTCGGCGATCGGGACCAAGCCCAATGTGTGCGAGAGCTGGATGATGGCCTCGACCATCGACGACTCAGGTCGAATCAGCATGTTCTTCACGAACGAACCGTCGATCTTCAGGAAGTCGATGGGGAACCGTTCGAAGTAGCTCAGCGAGGAATAGCCGGTGCCGAAATCGTCGACGGCAAGACGGACACCGAGCTGGTGGAGGCGATGAAGGTTCGTGGTCGCCATCTCCTGGTCGGGCATGAGCGCATTCTCGGTGATCTCGAGGATCAGCCGGTCCGGTCGGACTCCGTTGTGCTCGAGGTGAGCCTTCACTCGCTCCGGCAGCCTCCGGTCCAGGAGCTGGTGCGGGGAGAGGTTGACGGCGACAGCCGGCGTATCTGCTCCGAGGGCGATCTCCCACCGGCGGGCCTGACGGAGCGACTCGTCGAGGACATGATTGCCGATCTCGTCGATTCGCCCGCTTGCCTCGGCGAGCGGGATGAATGAGCCAGGACCGAGAAGTCCGCGCTCAGGATGCTGCCACCGCACGAGTGCCTCGACCGCGCTCACCCGCTTCGAACCCGTCGTGTAGATCGGTTGGTAGTGAACGACCAGTTCGCCTCGTTGTGCTGCACCACGCAGATTGACTTCCACATCGAGTCGTTCGACGGCAGCGTCGTGCATCTCGGAGAGAAACACCCGGTAACACCTCTTGCCCTGTCGCTTTGCCCTGTACATCGCGAGATCCGCATTGCGCAGCAGGGCGATCCCGTCGAGGTCTTTGTCGGGACGCCCGAACGCGATCCCCACGCTGGCGCTGACGGCGACCAGCCTCGACCCGAGAGTCACTGGTTCTCGTAGCGCCGCGACGATCCGTTCGGCGACGTTGGTCGCCTGCATCTCATTCTCCAGGTCCTCGATCAACACGGCGAACTCGTCGCCACCCAGTCGGGCAACGGTGTCTGTCGGGCGCAGACACGTCAGGAGCCGGGCACCCGTCGCCACCAACAGCTGGTCACCGACCGGGTGGCCGAGACTGTCGTTGACAGTCTTGAAGTCGTCGAGGTCGATGAACAATACGGCCACCGAGCCGCCGGAGCGTTCGATCCGCGCCAACGCATGCTCTACTCGGTCCCGGAACAGCGCCTGGTTGGCGAGACCGGTCAACGCGTCGTGGAACGCCTGCCTCGTCAACTCGTTACGCAGCGCCCGGTCCTGCGTGATGTCGCGAAAGCTCCATACGCGCCCCACCACTTCGCCGTCGATGCGCTGCGGCAGCGAGTTGCGTTCGAACAGCCGTCCGTCGTTGAACTCGAAGACGTCGTGGCTCTCGGCTTCTGGGTCGGCATAGAGGTCGGTCACCTTCGTCGTGAATGCACCAGGATCACGCAGTTGCGGCAGCACGTGCGCGATGACGGCGCCGTCGTCACGGGCTTCGAGGACCTCCGGCGGAATCTTCCACATCTCCGTGAAACGGCGATTGAAGCTGATGATCTGACCATTCTGGTCGACGACGAGGATGCCATCGGCCGTCGACTCCAGCGTGGCTGCAAGCACCGAGTTGGCGGCGCGGAGCGAACGTTCAACCGCCACGCGGTCGGTGATGTCGTGTCCGGACACCACGAGTCCGTTGACCGTGGGGTCAGCAAGCAGGTTCTTGACCGTGATGGCGAACGGCATCGTCGATCCGTCGCGTCTGCAGAACACGAGGTCGACAGTGACGGAGGACCCGGTCTCGATCGCGTCACCGCACACCTCGGCGAGCGCGCCGCGCCAGCGCATGACATCGGCGGAAACGACGAGCTCCTCGAGTTCTCTTCCCTCGAGCCACTCCTGGTCGTGTCCGAGTAATCGTGTGATTGCGGCCGATGAATTCTGCACAGCGCCCGAAGCGTCGATGAGCATCGTCAGCATCGATGCGTTGTGCATCAACGAGCGGAAGTGGGCGTGAGCGTCGTGCGCAACTTCCCAACGGCGTCGCTCCGTCAAATCTCGCAAGGTCAGTATGAGGTCGTCACCAGATGGTGCGCCGATCAGTTCAACCAGTCGCCACCCGTCGTGCGCCAGCACACGGACCTCGAGCGGCGTCCCGACATCTTTCGACCGCACGCTCGTCATTGCGAGGGCGGCAGCCCCGAGGTCGTCGGGATGGATGAGATCCAGTCCGCTCATACCGCCGGAGTCGGCGAGCTCTATGCCAAACAGCTGCTCGGCGCTCGGGTTCGCCCACAGCACGTGGAGCAGCGAGTCGACGAGGAGTACCGAGTCGGGCAGGCGCATGGCGACCTGAACGATTTCGGCCGCGCTCAGCGGGACAGGGGGCGGCGCTGGCCGCTCGACATCCATGGTCTCTTCCTTCGGCATGAAACAGACTCGACTTGACACCATGTGCGTGGTACCGGTGGTCACGTTGCACTCGCTCGGGAGGATTTGCGTGCTGAACACAGTTCCGTGCTGGCACATACCTGCATGGTCGAAGCCTGGCAGGTGGTGGTCGAAGAGCGGGTACTTCGACGAACCCTTCGGTGACTTGGAGATCGCGGCGATCTTCGCCAGCATCGGTGGCGATGACTCCACCAGGATCCTGTGCTCTCTCGATCCGGACCTCATCCGGAGCAACCCGAAGACCCTGATGGGCTCCTCGGACACATCGACGCAGCTGATGTCCACGCTGCAACACGGTCTCGTCACGTTCAACGCCAGGGCGGGCACGTTCAGGTTGCTCGAGCCAGCCGTCGACTGAACGTCCGGAAATCGCCTGGGGTCAGCCGGCGAGAGGAGACTCCAGGCGGCGCCGGACGGCGTTGCGGATCTGTTCGTCGAAGCGGTGCATGTGGGCTTCGATGAGTTCGGCGGCGCTGTCGGCATCTTCGGCTCGTAGCGCCGTGAGGATCGCGCGGTGTTCGTCGATCATGTCGTGCAGGCCGGCGACATCGCCCAGGTACAGGTGCCACAGACGGTCGCTGTGGGCGTACAGCATGTCCAATTGGTCGGTGAGGAAACGATTGTCGGCTGCGGCCCACACCAGCTCGCGGCACCGCCGATCGATCTCCAGCAGCTGCACCGGTGTGGAGGAATCCGTTGCACTCTTCAGCAGCGTCGCCATCTCGTTCCACGCGCCGTCGTCGCCGCGTGCGCAGGCCAGGCGCATCGCATATGGCTCGAGAATCGCACGGGTCTCGTAGAGCACGGCCAGGTCGCCGACATCGATACTGCTGACGTACATACCGCGGCGGGGGATGACCGTGACGAACTGGTCGCGGACCAAACGCTGTAGCGCCTCGCGAATTGGCGTACGCCCCAGCTGCAGCGATGACTGCAGGGCGTCCTCGCGAATCACGGCACCGGGGGCGAGCTCCAGCAACACGATCATCCGGCGGATGTCACGGTAAGCATGTTCACTGAGCGATGTGGAGCGGCTCAGTCCTGAGGCCAAGGGTGCTGTGATATGGTGATGATATATCACCGGATCGTGGTCGACGCGATCTTTGACTTCGTGGGAGACATTCAGTGAGCGATTCTGCGTCCAGCGCATTTCCGTCATCGGCCAAGGTCGTCATCATCGGCGCCGGCATCGTCGGCAACTGTTTGGTCGGCCACCTTGCCCGTCTGGGCTGGACCGACATGGTGCAGATCGACAAGGGACCGCTGCCCAACCCCGGTGGTAGCACCGGCCACGCCTCCAACTTCATCTTCCCGACCGACCACAACAAGGAGATGGCGTTCCTCACCTTGGACAGCCAGAACCAGTACATCGACGCCGGCCTCAACAACACCTGTGGCGGCATCGAGGTCGCTCGCGAGCCGCAGCGCCTCGAAGAGTTCAAGCGCCGCATGACCTCGGCCAAGGCATGGGGCATCGAGGCCAGCCTGGTCACCCCCGCCGAGATCAAGGAGATGGTCCCGTTCATCAACGAGGGCATCCTGCTCGGCGGCTACTACACGCCCAGCGTGAGCGTGGTCGACTCGCTCGCCACCGGTACCCGGATGCGCGAGGAGGCCATGGCCGCCGGCCTGCGGGTCTTCGCGAACACCGAAGTGCTCGACGTCGAGACCACCGATGGCCCCGGCGGCCCGAAGGTCAGCGCTGTCGTCACCGACAAGGGTCGCATCGAGGCCGAGTACGTCGTGGTCGCCTGCGGTGTGTGGAGCCCGCGCATTGCCGCTATGGCCGGCGCCAACATCCCGCTGACCCCCGCCGTGCACCAGATGGCCGACGTCGGCCCGATCGACGTGCTCGTGGACAGCAACAAGGAACTCGCCTTCCCGATCGTCCGCGACATGGACACGTTCTGCTACGAACGCCAGTCGGCCGGCTCGATGGAGGTCGGCAGCTACGCCCATCGCCCGATCCTGATGCGCCCGGACGACATCCCGTCGAACGACGCCTCCGCGCTCACCCCCACCGAGCTGCCCCTCACCTACGACGACTTCGATCCGCAGATGGAGCAAGCCATCGAGCTGATGGAGATGCTCGGCGACGCCGAGATCAAGTACGCCATCAACGGGCTGCTGTCGCTCACCCCGGACGCCAACCCGGTGCTCGGTGAGACGCCCGAGGTGCGCAACCTGTGGAGCGCTGCCGCAGTGTGGATCAAGGAAGGCCCCGGCATCGCCCAGCTCGTCGCCGAGTGGATGACCTACGGCTACCCGCACATGTGCGACCCGCACGGCAGCGACATCAGCCGCTTCTACCCACACGAGAAGACCGAGTGGCACATCAACGCCCGGTGCAACGAGCACTTCAACAAGACCTACGGCATCGTCCACCCGCGTGAGCAGTGGGCCAGCCAGCGCGGCATTCGTCGCAGCCCGTTCTACACGCGTGAAGAAGCACTCGGTGCCACCTTCTTCGACGCTCGCGGCTGGGAGCGCCCGCAGTGGTACTCCAGCAACGAAAAGCTGCAGGCCAAGTATCCGGAGGCCTTCACGCCCCGTACGCACGAGTGGGACGCCCGCTGGTGGAACCCGGTCACCAACGCCGAGCACCTGCAGATGCGCGAAAGCGTCGGCGTCGTCGACCTGACCGCATTCAACGAGTTCGACTTCGAAGGCGAAGGCGTCGTCGAGTACCTGAACTACATGTGCGTCAACAGTGTCGATGTGGCCGTTGGTCGCAGCGTCTACACGCCGTTGCTCACCCCGCACGGTGGGTTCCGTGGTGACCTCACCATCCAGCGCCTGGGCCAGCTGCACTACCGGGTCATCACCGGCGCCTTCGACGGTGGCCGCGACAATTACTGGTTCAACAAGTACCGCCACGAGTTCAACGAGCGCACCGGCAACTCGGTGACGTTCACCGACCGCTCGCAAGGTTTGTGCACACTGGGTGTGTGGGGCCCGAACGCGGCCGCCACGCTGGCCAAGATCGCCACCGATCACACCACCGCCGCGTACGACCTCAGCCAGGA
>Ga0105048_10018340_pt1 | contig 10771 bp, 6 predicted proteins | sample MAT05_FD_78382 | JGI IMG/M metagenome (GOLD analysis project Ga0105048, IMG submission 78382) | Freshwater microbial communities from Lake Fryxell liftoff mats and glacier meltwater in Antarctica - MAT-05 | ecosystem: Environmental > Aquatic > Freshwater > Ice > Liftoff microbial mat | place...
CGATCACGCTTCATCGTAGGCAATCATCCCATCCGTTCTTTGCACTACGCCGCAGCCATCGCTTGCACGGCTGGTTTCTTTACTTTGCCCAACGCATTGCGAGATCCTAGAATAGACGGTGTAGCGGTCCTAGCCTACACCAGACCTAACTTGGGGAACAATCGCTGAAGAAACACAAAGATAGCTGGCTTGATATTTCCCAGTACGCTACACTTAAACGTCGACAAACGCCCTCGTAACTCAGTTGGATAGAGTACGCGATTTCTAATCGCGCTGTCGCTGGTTCGAGCCCAGCCGGGGGTACTGCATCGGGCTACGAATAAAACTCGGTTACCGCTTGCGCCTTCACCAGTTCCCTCGGTTGATTGAGATGGTTATATACGATCGTTTCTGGATCGATTCCGAACGAATGGTAGATCGACGCCAACAGCTGGGCTGGATGCACCGGCGAGTCTATGGGTGCACTGGCTGTCTTGTCGCTTTTGCCGTGCACGTAGCCTCGTTTGATGCCTGCGCCTGCCATTACGGCCGTGTAGCAGTACGGCCAGTGGTCACGTCCATCGTCGGTATTGCCGTTGCCGCTGGTGCTCACGCCCCGTTCCGGTGAACGACCAAATTCGCCAACCGCAACCACCAGAGTGTCTTCCAACATCCCGCGCTGGTCCAAATCCTCGATCAAGGTCGTGAGGCCAGCGTCGAGCATCGGGGCTGATTGGTTCTTCATCCGGGCGGACAAGCCGACGTGGTGATCCCATGAGTGGTTGTCGCTATTGGCTACTTTGGGCCAAATGACCTCGACGACTCGCGTTCCGGCTTCTACCAACCGGCGAGCCAGCAAACAGCTTTGGCCAAACGTATTTCGACCGTAGGCTTCGCGAAGCACCTCCGCCTCTTGACTCAAATCGAAGGCTTCTCTCGCTTTGCCCGAAACGACCAACGAGAGGGCCTGAGAAAAATACTCGTCGAGCTGCTGGTTTTCTACGGCCGCATTGATGACTGGCATCTGCGCATTGATCAAATCTCGGAGGGCCGCACGACGTTGCAATCGGACCGCAAAGACCTCTGGTCGCAATTGCAAATCACTCACGTTGATCTTGTCCAGTTTGTTCATGTCGAGATCATCACCCTCTGGAAACAAGGTGTATGGATCATAAGCTTTGCCGAGGAAACCGGCGTAACCGCCTTTGCCGACAACGTTCGATTCCTGAAGCGGACGTGGAAGGGTCACAAAGGGGAGCATGGGCTCGTCCGCGGGGCGCAATCGAACGATGTTCGAACCAAAGTTAGGAAAGTCTTTGGGCGTCGGTGGCTCCAGTTGGCCGGAGGGACTAACTTTGTCGGTTGTGTATCCGGTCATCATTTGATAGATGGCGGCGGTATGATTGAACAAACCGTTGGGCGTATAGCTCATGGAGCGAATCATCGTGAATCGATCATTGATCGTGCTCAGACGTGGAAGCGTTTCTGCAAACTGCACCCCGGGAATCTTGGTCGAAATGGGTTTAAATACACTCTTGACCTTGTCCGGCACATTCTCTTTGGGATCCCAAAGATCGATATGGCTCGGGCCACCTTGCAAGTAAACCATAATCATCCGCTTGGCTTTGTTCCAACCAGGCGCTTTGGAAGACTCGTTGGCCTGGGCCGATTGCAGTTGGAGCAAATTGGCCAAACTGAGCCCGAATAGACTGGAACTTCCGACTCGCAGTACGTCGCGACGCGAAACAGTCAAATGTGGATCACAAAGATCTTTGCCAGCGCATCCTATAAGTCGAAACATGATTGAAGGTTCCTTCTACTAGTGGTTGAATAGAAATGCAGGACTATTGATTAGTGCCCAAGTGATATCTTCTGCAGCGGTGAGTCGCAACTGTTGCCGTTGTGACTCGCTTTCCTTTGCGTCGTTTCGCAAACGAACCAAACGGCTATCGTCGGCCATTGGAACTGAGAGCCTCTCGATTCTCTTTTTTATGGCGACGACTTGTTCGTCCTCCGGCAGCGGCTTATTCTCGCGATCGATAGTCCCCTTGAGAGATTTCAATTCTGCTGATGAAAGGCGGAAGTAGTCGATTGCCTCTTTGTTGACTGCCTCGGTTCGAGCCTCTTTTGGCTGCAGGGCCACCGCATACAACGATTCAGGTAAACCGAGTGCCAACTCCCCGCTTCGCTCCGCGACGCTCACACGGAATCGTCCCAATCGATGGTTGACGGCATCGTGGAACTGGTGAATTCGCCACTGCAGAATCTCCCCCGGCTTGACGGTCTCGCTCTGGTCGATCGAAAAAACTGCCCAGTGTTCAGTCAACTCTGCACCATGAATAGCCCAGCCCCCTTGGTCGCGAGGCTTGTTGTCGATCACCTTGGCGGCCGAAAACGTTTCTTGATCGAAGTCGGTCAACCCTTTCGTCAATTTCAGCTGCCGCATTTCTTTCGGCTTGTCGGGCAATCCGGTAAACACTTCCAGCTCGGTGATGACAAAGTTACCATTGTCCGACAGTCCTGGCCCGGCCGTTTTGAACTCGGTTCCGGTGAGAGCCTCCAAGCGAATAGTGTTGAAACTCCCCGCGTCGACAGGGGTATCAATGGTGTAGACCGCCTTTTCCGCGGAGCCGCGAGCCAGGATCGATCGATCCTGTTGAGGCACGAGTGCGGCCTTGTTCGAGGAATTGGCTTTGCTCGGCATGAGCGTTCGCCAAACGGTTGCATTCTTTCCTTGGTCCAAAAATACCTCGAGACGGTTTGGCACATCCGCTTCGATCTTTTCCAACGCTGCCTTCGCAGCCAAACTGCGCTCTGAGCGGGCCTTTTCCGCTGCTTCTCGGTCCGGCTTGATCAGCTCGATTCGTTCCGAAAGTTTGGTCTTGGTAGACGCCAATTCGGAATCGAGCAGCGCTTGACGTTTTGGTTTTTCCTCAAGCCACCAAACCTCTCGCTCTGCCAGCGCCTTTACGATCGATTCGTGATCCGCAGAAATCAGGCTAGCAACATTCCCGGCCGCTTCGATTTCACCGGGCTGCGCCGGTCGATTGAGAACACGCATAAACAACTCGTTGATCAATTCGGGATCGCTCTCGTATTTGCCTACTAGCTCTCGGATCGCATTGGTAGAGTCGGAAATGGCCGAGCCCAACGTCGGACCACTGACCAGCGCCATGATCGAGCCGAGTCTCAACTCACTCGACCGTTCGCATTCGCATGCGCTCTCACGGGGCGGCCTTCCCAGATTATTGAGAAAACCGTCAGGCAAACCGGCATCCGCGTCCGAGATGGCTGCGGCCCGTGCGCCCACGGCCATCCCAGGAATCTTCGAGACCGAGCCGGTCACTTGATGGATCGCATCGTACAGCACTTCAGCCGGCAACCGCCTCGGCAACGCATGCGAATAGTTCTGTGTGTCGTCTCTGTTCCATGAATTGGAGTCCATCGACAATTGGTAGGTCTTTGATCGGCAAATGTTGCGAACCAGATGACGCCAATCGAACTCATGCTCGATAAAGTCCTTCTCTAAGTACTCAAGCAATTCGGGAATGCTCGCAGGGTTTCCTGCTCGGATATCGTCGATGGGTTCGATCAACCCTTTACCTAGAAGATAGCCCCACATGCGATTGGCGTAGCTTCGAGCAAAGTAGGGATTCTTTTTGCTCGTGAGCCAAGCTCCGAAGTGCTTTCGACGCGACGCACCCTCTTCGACCGCATACTCCGCCTCGAAAGGAAACTTCGGTGCAACATTTTGTTGCGTTTTCTGATGTTTCATTTCTCCTGTGGCTGCGTCGCTTACCTCTTCGAACAACGGTTTGGCACCGTCGACGGCCGTTCCACCAATGGTTTTGTCTCCCGACTTCTCATCCTTTTTCAATGCCACCTGTGAGAAGTAGGCTGCGGTTTGGTAATACTGATCCTGGGTCCAACGCTCGAACGGGTGATCATGGCACTTGTTGCAGTTAAAACGAACGCCCAAAAACAAGTGGGTTGTATTTTCGACCGTATCCTCGGGGGTCCGTACAATTTTATAATACGACGCAGCTGGGTTCTCGCGGTTCGAGCCAGAAGCAGTCACCAGTTCACGCACGAATTGGTCGTAGGGTTTTTGGCTGGCTACGCTTTCGCGGATCCAATCTCGAAACTTAGTGGCCCCCTCTTTCCCCAAGAATTTCGAGTTCACTTGCAATAGATCGGCCCATTTATTGGTCCAGTGGTCGACGAAAGATTCGCTGGCGATGAGTTGGTCGATAAGCGTATTTCGTTTTGTTTCGGTGGCGGTGGCATCGGCGAGAAACGAGCGCACTTGGTCGGCCGTCGGTGGCAGACCTGTTAGATCGAGCGTGACTCGTCGCAAGAAGTCGGCATCGTTGCAAAGCTCTGAGGGCATTATCTTCAAACGCTGCCATTTTGCAGCGACCAGTTTGTCGATGGTGTTGGTCGTCTCCGTGGGCTGCCAATCAAATCCTGAACGGTCGCCCATAACGGTCAACGTGGTGGCGGAGTAAGCACCTTCGTACCTAGCTAGAATAGGAGCTTCTCCACGACGAATCGCTTGGATACGCCCACCCTCGAGAACCGTTGCGACTTCGCCATTGCCCGTTTCGATGTAGGCTTCGCGAGTTACATCGCGTGTCTTCCCGTCGGGGTAGGTGGCCACGACACGGAGTTGTTGCACCGCCCCGGGCATCGGGGCAATCGGATTGAGTGGCGTCACTTCGATCGTTGCCACCTTCTTGACAGAGGTGTCGAACTTGGCCCCTTCGGCAATCCACTGTCGTATCACGAGTGCATGACTGTCCCCGTTTTGGAACAACTTTCCACCGACGTGCGGCACCAAACCTAAAGGCTTTGTCATGATCAAGCTATCGGTGGGTGAGGCTGGATTGATTCGTCGACCCGCTAGGTCGTCGGCTAAACTTCTCACATCATAGATCGGATCGTAGCCTCGCAACGATAGCTTGAATCCCCCTTTGCCCGCTTGAGCACCGTGACAAGTTCCTTGATTGCAACCGACGCGCGACAGAACCGGATTGACATCGCGAATGAAGTCCATCGACCGGTTATCCACCATGACTACCTGGACCGGCAGCGACACTTTGTGCGAACCGATTTCGATCGCGATCTCGCAGGTGCCGTTTTGCAGAGGCTGTACCCAACCTCGCTGGGATAGCCAAACAGCTTTCCCAGGGTTCGAAAACTTCGCGATGCGGGTTACATCGTGAACTTCGCCGTTGTCTAGTTTCGCAGCCACGGTGATCTGGGCCGATTCGTTCCAGGCGCTAAGCTCCAGACTTTTCGGCTGGGTTTCGATCGAGGAAATGCGAGAGATTGGAAAACTATCTCGAGCTTGGATCGACTCAGGGCTCTGAAGTTCAGCTGCATGCAACTGAGCAATCTCCGCCAAGCGGTCCAGTCGCAGTTGGGCCTCCGTCGAGCTGCCGTCTGCCAATTTCGCATTCACTGTGCTGTCGGAGGATGGAGCTGTTTGCGTCGGCTGGCCGTTTTCGTTGCAAATAGGGGTGATATCGATATCGCAAATAGACTGTTTACTTTCGCAGTTCCAAACCCGCAATCGACCGTCGGATCCACCGGCGGCGAGTCGTCCTTGCGAATCAAATGCGATGGCATAAATGGCGGCGGTCGGGATCGTCCAGGTCGCGATCACTTCGGGTTGCTCAGTGATGTAGGCCTCGAGTTTTTTCTTTTCCTCTGCCGTCAGGGCTGCAACGCGCTTGGATTGAATGGCTTTGATTTCTTTGGGTAGTTTCTCCTCGACATCGTACGACCAAACCTTGATGGTGCTTTGATTATCGAGCGTCGATACCGCCCCCAAGAATCGTCCGTCTGGACTAATGGCAACGCTAAAAATGCGTCCAGGAAGGGATTCTAATTGGCGGATGAGATTGGCATCGTCGCCGATGACTCGGGCTGTTTGACGAAAGACGCGGTAGATTTTGGGGGTTCCATCCGCCCCGCCCACCAGGATTTCATCGCGCTGCGGATGCCTGGCCAACGCTTGCACACCACCTCGTAGAGCACCCGGAGTGATCGATGTAATGTTGTCAATAAATCGTTCGGTTTCCACTTCGATGAGTTTCACCGTCATATCCCGGCTAGCCGAAATCAGATGTTTGCCGTCTGGGGTGAAGACGGTTGCCCTGGGCCAGTCTTCGTGCGCTCGTTGGTAGAGCTTTTGTTCCCCATCGAGAGTGACGGCCCGAACGGTGTTATCGGACATACCGAAGGAAATCAGCGTCGAGTTTGGAGACCAATTGACTCCGAAGAGTGTATCGCTTCCAAGGGGTAAGCTACGTTCGAGTTGATTTGTTTCATTGTTCCAGATTTGTAGTTCACCCGAAACACCTTGTTCACCCGCCGCGACTGCTAACCATTTGCCATCGGGGGAATAGCTGAGAGACTCGATTCGGGGACTTAAGCCGATCAGACGTTGCTGTAGTTTCCAAGTCTCAGTGTCATAGACGAGGGTTTCGTGAAAGCCGGTAACCGCGATTCGTTTTGTGTCTTTCGAAAAATCCAAACTGCTGATGGTTTGAGAGCCCAGATACTGTGGCGGCTGCGAGGTGGTGTACCGCGAGCCAGCCGACGTCGAATCATTGATTGCGCCGGCCTCGATCCAACGACGAATGGTATCGATCTCGGTGTCGCTAAGCGGTTTGCCGTTCTTTGGCATCTCTGCTTTTCCGTCGACAGGGACGATTTCGCGGATCAAATGGCTTTCATTGGGCTTGCCCGGCACGATGGCAGGAGATTTGGATTCGCCCCCCGCGAGCATTGCTGCAAAAGCGGTCATTCGATAGCCGCCAAGCGACTTTGCATCTTGATGGCAGCCGAGGCAGTTGGCACGTAGGATCGGCAAGACGTCCTTCGCGTAGCTCGGAGTGGTGGGGAGGGCTCCACTAGGATTAGCGTCTTCCGCCAGCACCATTTTGCCCGCACCCATGGCGAGAACCAAGCAAGAAACGAAGCAGCTGGTTACTGCGAACGGAGCCGATTGACATTTGCCGGGCCTCAGGGGATGTTTATCGAGCGACATAGATCGCAACTCCAGTGGATTGCGTTTCCCGATAGAGGGTTGCAATGAGGGGAATGCAGGCAGGAAAACCAAACATGAGCGGCCATTTTGGGAAGGCCAGCATGGCTGATTTATAGGTGGGTTCGGAAGCAGGCTTCACGCCGAATCATCTTAACTGGAACCGAACGAAAAGTCAATAACGGCGGATTTCGCAGCGTAAGTGCTCACGCCCGGGGATTATCACGTCGAAAAACGGTTTTTTGCGGCCAATGGGGGCGTGCTCCTCTAGATCGCCAGGTTGGTGACTCGCAGTTGAGACGAACCACTGAAAAACAATCCAAAAGCACCGAGCTTAGCCCCACATGATTCTACTGCTGGATAACTTCGATAGTTTTGTCTACAACCTCGATCGATACCTGCAACGCTTGGGGCAACGCACCTTTGTCGTACGGAGCGATGCAATCACGGTCGATGCGATCAGCCGTCTCGCGATCGATGCCATCATCATTTCGCCCGGTCCGAAATCGCCTGATGAGGCTGGCTGTTCCATGGAAGTCGTGCGGCGCATTTCCGAACAAACACCTATCCTCGGGGTCTGCCTGGGACATCAATCGATCGGGCAAGCGTTCGGTGGGAAAGTCGTTCGCGCCAATGCGCCGATGCATGGTAAGAGGAGCGAGATCGAGCATGACGGATCCCAGCTGTTCCAAAAGATTCCGACCCGATTTCAAGTAGGACGATACCATTCGCTGGTGATTGCAAAGGAGTCATTTCCGAGCGCATTGCGAGTTACAGCGTGGACGAAGGACGGAACGATCATGGCCATCGAGCATCGCGATCGGCCGGTCTTTGGGGTCCAGTTCCATCCCGAGTCTATCCTGACCACTGCAGGCTACCAACTCCTGGCCAATTTTCTGTCGATCGCTGGTCTCGATTGCAATGAGATTCCAGAGAACGATTGCGCGATTCAGGTGTCTAGCGACAACCAGATTTCCCCAGTCATGAAGTTCTAGCGATGCTGCGTCTGATCCGGCGCACATTTTTAACGTGGGGATCGCGAACGAAGGTAACTCATCTGCGATCTTCGTGCATGAATTCAGCGGATCAACTTCTGTCGCTAAAGCGTCTTACTGTAGTGATAGGGACGAAGGACGCAGGTTGCTCGGGGCTGTTGGATTTAGCAAAGCGTCCTTGATTGAATTTCTTGCGTGCGAGCATAGGAATTTGCCAATGCTCAAATGCATCGGTATCAACCTCATGAGCGATCGTCGAGTCGAGTACAACGATTATGCGGCAGGTGGTGGGTCGGTTGACTGGGGGTACTCGCCCTATTGGGATCTGGAAATTGCGAATCTTTTTTTCCAGAATGGCCAATATGAACTGCTTCCTGAGGTTTGGAATCCAGTTTAGCAAGTTCACGGCGGTCAACGCAGCCTAATACATCCTCCGGTACTTTTCATTCTGCCGAACATCTACGCGACTTCCCCTACGACAATCTTTTTGAACTGATGTCGATCTGGAAGTCCACCAATCGACTACTTAATGAAACACGGGAATTTTCCGAATTTACAACGAATACAAAGCAAAAGAGAACTCAAAATGAAAGTCATGGTTGCCGTCAAGTCTACGAAGAATTCTGAAGCGGGTGAAATGCCCAGCGAAAAACTGCTGTCGGAAATGATGGCGTTTAACGAAGAGCTGGTCAAAGCCGGTATTATGCTGGACGGAGCCGGTCTGCATCCCAGTTCCAAAGGGGCGCGAATTCGGTTCTCAGCGTCTGGCAAATCCTTCATCGACGGGCCATTCGCCGAAACCAAGGAACTGATTGCAGGCTTCTGGGTTTGGCAAGTCAAGTCGATGGGGGAGGCGATCGAGTGGGCCAAACGCTGCCCGGCTCCGATGCCCGACTCCGATGAGTCGTTCCTCGAAACCCGTCCGTACTTCGAACCCGAAGATTTCGGCGCGGAGTTGACGCCCGAGCTTCATCAGCGCGAGCAGGTGATCGCCAGTCAAACAGCCATGCGCGGTGCTGCGGTCGGATCCTATCTATTCTTCAGCGGTCGCTGCGAAGAAGCTCTCGAATTCTACAAGCAGGCGGCTGGAGCGACCGTCGATTTCATGATGCGGTTCAACGAAAGTCCCGATCCCGTTCCTTCCGGAATGCTACAAGCAGGTTTCGAGAACAAGGTAATGCACGCTTCCTTTCGAATTGGCGAAACAACGATTATGGCGTCTGACGGCTGCGACGACAAATCGACGTTCTCGGCTTTTCGTTTAGCCCTGACCGTTCACGCGGAAGCCGATGCTCGTCGAGTTTTCGATGCGTTGGCCGCTGGAGGCAGGATCGACATGCTGCTTGCCAAGACGTTCTGGTCTCCGTGCTACGGAATGTTAACTGACAAGTTTAACGTCGGCTGGATGGTAATAGTTCCTGGCGCAGCCACTTCTTGATCCGAATCCTACTTTTAAGCTTAATCCGGTTCCCTCTGTTGTTAGGACGCAAGACGTTCGACAATTGGGCAGCGGAAATCGGTTGTTTGCCGAAGGCACTATTCCCGCTGCGTATCGTGCGACGGAAAGCACCGTCGGTTCGAACGGCGTTTTTCAAGTGACTTAGGAACGGGCGGGCGATGTGAAGCTGGGTTTATGCCAACCAGAAGGGCTGGGTTAGCCTGAACTGCACATCTCCAACAAAGACGATTATAAAATACATGTTTCTCACTCGCCGAAACGACCGAACAGCTTGGCGGTGACTACATTGTTCTCGTCGATAATTTGGTCGCCAAGTGTTTCGGCGCTTGCGTGACAAGTCGAATGACATGTCAAAATCCCCCCGTTTCGTTAACCCCCAATCTATTCTAAAGAAGGAAACTGTACCCAATGCACATTCATCAAAAAATCACCCCGTTTCTTTCCTATGTTGACTGCGCCGACGAGGCTGCAGAGTTCTATGCTTCCGTGCTGCCCAACTCTAAGATCGTTCGCAACGTTCCGGGACCCATTGGCGGAGTCTTGACTGTTGAGTTTGAACTTGGTGGGATGAAATTCGTAGCCCTCAATGCCGGTCAGGACTGGAAGTTCACCGAAGCCATGTCGCTGGCCGTCAATTGCGAATTGCAGGAGGAAATCGACTCGCTTTGGTCAAAGCTAAGCCAAGGGGGACGCGAAATGCAATACGGATGGCTGCAAGACAAATTCGGTATGTTCTGGCAAATCGTGCCGTCACAGTTGAGTCAGGGGCTCGACTCGAACGAACCGGAGAAAATCGGACGCATGTTTGGTTCGCTTATGCAAATGACAAAACTGAACATCGCCAGTTTGCAAGAGGCGTTTGATGGCGCGTAGTCCAATGAGAACTCATAAATCTTAGCTCGCGACTATCAAATTTCGCCAACCTCGCAACCTGCCGAACGGAAGTTTTTGAAGCAAAAGTTGTCAGAACTGCATGCCGATATCTGAACGCAACTGATTGAGCTACGGTTGCTCAGTGATCAATTTGGGTGCCAAGGGAAGCGTTTTCGGATTTCACACAACGTTAGCCTGTCTCGAAAAGCTTCAACCGCCTGATTTGGCCAATAAACTTGGATGCGTATGGCGACGCCAACCGAATATTTCTGATCGCAAGCGTGTCACCGTAGCAAATAGGTTTACTGAATCCTCTTCCCTGACAACATCGGCGCGATCGTACATTGCTTGTCCCCGAAGACGTGATGCGAGCTCAACCTCGTCGCTTGTGGACTGAAAGTTTGCACCGAG